>Ga0302326_10002555_pt1 | contig 44060 bp, 35 predicted proteins | sample Palsa_T0_3_FD_202264 | JGI IMG/M metagenome (GOLD analysis project Ga0302326, IMG submission 202264) | Peat permafrost microbial communities from Stordalen Mire near Abisko, Sweden - Palsa_T0_3 | ecosystem: Environmental > Terrestrial > Soil > Palsa > Peat permafrost | place: Sweden: Abisko...
TCCGTTCGTCGTCGCGTCGGTCGAGATTTGCGCTGGTCATCGACCGCTGGAACTCGATTGCCGCGCTCAGCGCATCGACGACGCTTCCGAACTCAACCAGCGCGCCGTCGCCAATCAGCTTGACGAGCCGGCCGCCGTGACGTTGCAAAGTCGGTTCAAGTCGCTCGCTACGATGCTCGGTCAGGATCGCGAGAGTCCCTTCCTCGTCGCGCTCCATGAGGCGAGAGTAGCCGACTACATCCAACGCTACTATCGCAGCTAATTTGCGCCGCTCTCGCGTCAATCGAGCTGTCCTTTTTGGGTTTGAACGATCATAAATCGGACCCTGAACCGAGGCAACGAGACTTTTTTCCTCCAGGCCGACAGCGCCAGCGATATCGCTACCGCCTAACGACCGCTGCGGGCCCCCCTGATTCGCGAAACTTCTTCACTTTCGATCGACGCCTCGCCGCGGCCGCCAACCGCGAAGGTTTCAACTTCTCCAGGGACGACCGTTCCGCGCGCCACGAAACCGTCTGGCTGTCCCCTCACCCTTAGGGCTAATGCTAAAGTTTGGCAACCACTATGCCCAACGTCGCACCCCCCTACGCCCTCGAAGCCGTCGCGCACCTGCAGCGCGTCGATCCCGTCCTCGGCGCCGTCATCGATCGCGTCGGACCCTACGCGCCTTCCCGCCGCCCCGAACGCTTTCACGCCCTGGTCCAGGCCATCATCTTCCAGCAACTCGCCGGCCGCGCCGCCCAGACCATCTTCGATCGTTTCGTTCAGTCCGTAGGTGGAGGACGCTTCCCGACGCCCGAGGTCCTGCTCGCCGCCTCCGACGACGCGATGCGCTCCGCCGGCCTCTCGCGCGGCAAGATGTCGTACCTCCGCGACCTCGCCACCCACGTCAGCAATCGCACGCTGAACTTCCATCGCCACTCGCGCATGACCGACGATGAAGTCATTGCCGACCTGACTCGCGTGCGCGGCATTGGACGATGGACCGCCGAGATGTTCCTGATGTTCAACCTGCATCGCCCCGACGTTCTGCCGGTTGACGACCTCGGAGTGCGCAACGCCGTCGCCCGCCTCTATGCGATGCCCGAACCGCCGCCCCCCAAAGAGCTTCGCGTCTTCGGCGAGCGCTGGAGCCCCTATCGCACGGTCGCTTCGTGGTACCTGTGGCAAAGCCTGAACATCCTCACTCCCGCCGGCACCACCACCCCCACCAATACGGCGGCCAAGCCGTCCATTAAGCCCACAACGTCCGCCAAGTCCTCTGCGAAAGGCGGCAAACCGCACTCGTCAAAATCCGTCGCGGGCAGGCTCGAATCCGTCGATGAGCGGCGCAATTCAATCGTCCAAAAGCCAGCCGCGTCCAAAACGGCCTCGAAAAAGGTCCCGGCGAAATCTGCCGCGCCTCTCAAGCCCGGAAAATCTGTGCCCAAAACGTTCTGAATCTGCTGCCGGCGCTTGGAGTCGTCACCCTCGAATGTGCGATTATCTCTCTCGATGGAATTTATTGAACGACTGATCGCCGCCCAGCGATCGAAGCATACGATCGCCATTCTTGGGGTCGATCCTCAGCTAGATTCGAAGACCGCCCGCGGCCTTCCGCCCGGCTACACCCTCGCACGCTTCTGCTGCGAGATCGTCGAGGCCTGCGCCCCGCACATCGCCGCGATCAAGCCGCAACTCGCCTTCTTCGAGGCCCGCGGTCTCGACGGGATGCGCGCGCTGGCCGACGTCCTCGCGTTCGCCCGCTCGCTCGATCTGGTCACGATTGCCGACGCCAAGCGCGGCGATATCGGCACCACTTCCGCCGCCTACGCCGAGGCCTTCCTCGGCGACGGTGACTTCGCCTGCGACGCGATCACCATCAATCCCTACCTTGGCAGCGATGCGCTCGCGCCCTTCGTCGCCCGCGTCCGCGCCGGCCGGGGACTTTTCGTGCTGGTGAAGACCTCGAATCCGTCGTCGGGCGAGTTTCAGGACCTCGACGCGCCGCATCGACCGCTCTGGGAAGCGGTCGCCGAACGCGTTCATGGATGGGGCAGCGATTTCGTCGGTGCCGACGGCCTTACGCCGGTCGGCGCTGTGGTCGGTGCGACCTATCCCGATCACGCTCGTCGCGCGCGTGAGCTGATGCCCGATTCTGTGGTGCTGGTGCCCGGCTATGGAGCGCAGGGAGCAAGTGCAGACGACGCCGTCGTTACTGCGCGTGCCGACGGCCTCGGTGCCATCGTCAACGCCAGCCGCAGCCTCATGTATGCGTATCTAAAAGCCTCTGGCGAGGCTCCTGGTGTAGCGGCGGCCGCTGCCGTCCTCTCAATGCGCGAAGCCCTCAATCAGGCTCTCATAGCTGTCGGCAAAGCCGCGCCCGCCTAGCACTCGCTAGTTTCAGGCTCGATTCTTTAAGCTCGCTTATGATTCAAAATACGCCCGTGCCGAATCTCAGAGTCTTATTAGTGAGCACGTCGCAGACTCCTTAGCTCGGCTCGCAAGCTCGCCTAGTGTCAGACCGTTTCGCTTCGCTCCACTAGTGCCTCAAACGCCGGCTTCCTCCGAGTAGCAGCCCCCGGCCCCTTAGGCGCGGAGCAGCGAGGCCTCGTCGGCTGCGAGCGTCGCATAGACCTCGCGATCGATCGCGCGATAGCGCTTCAGGATCTCATCGGCCTTCCCTTCATTGCCTTCCTCGCGCGCTACCTCCCGCATCTTCTTTTCAATCCACGACAGATGCCAGGTCTCGTCCTCGGTCACGCCTTTGAGTACTTCGAGCGTGGCTTCATCGACGTTGGGCAGCGCCGCATGGGACATGTAACGGCTCTGCGCGCGCTCCTCGACCACTACCGTGAGGCCGAGGACCTCGACGATTCCCCGCGGCACTCCGATACGCATGCCGAGGCGGCGCTGATAGCCGTCCGCCACGAACACCGGGGTACCACCCAAATCCGAGATCCGCCGCGTCCACAGCCATGCATGCCGCGTCTCGTCAGAAAGATGCTTGGTCATCTTCAACTGCGAGTCGCCGTCCTTAAGATGACCTATGATGTTGAAGAGCAGCCGTGCTCCGCGCAATTCGGCGTCGCGATAGAAGCTGAAGATGAGGATCTGCTTCTCGTTCGCAGACATCCCATTCAGGTTTGCTCTCCAATTTCCACCACCCGCTACAGCTTCGTTGGTCAGGTCCATCATCCTCTATTTCTTGAATTGCAAGAGATTGATTTGCCGCTCGGCAGATCAGGCAGTTCCGTTTTAAGTATTTGATCCAGAATTACTGGTCAAGATTAGCATGCTTCGCAACGCAATGCGTGCCATGCTTGGTGACACGCAACTTATTGTGCAAATATGCCTAATTAAGCTAGTGACGCGGCGTCGAGCCGTCGCTACGTTTCAATTCTCGCGGCCCCTCGAGTTCCGCGCCCCTTCGAAGCCTGCAACTTGAAAGATGGCACCCACTCCAGACGCTTATTGGCTCGCCTTGAGACGTGTTTACGGCGTCGGCCCCCGGATTGCGCGATTGCTGCTCGAACGCTTCCATACGCCTGATCGAATCTTCCACGCCAGTGACGCCGATCTCGTTCAGACCGGCATTCCGCGTCCCGTTGCACGCGCTATTCTGACCTTCGCCGATTTCGACCCGATCGAGAAGGAGCTCTGCGAACTGCCCCGCATCGGGGCGCAACTGGTCCGCTGGACCGACGCCGATTATCCGTTAAATCTGCGTCATATCGCCGATCCCCCGCCTTATCTCTTCCTGCGCGGCACACTCGACGGCGCCGATCCTAAGCATATCGCCGTCGTCGGCGCACGCACCGCCAGCGAAGCCGGCCGCCGGATGGCGCATCGGCTCGGCCTCGAACTGGCCGTCAAGGGATTCACCGTGGTCAGTGGACTCGCCCGTGGTGTTGATTCCGAAGCCCATCAGGGCGCCCTCGACGCCAGTGGCCGCACGGTCGCCGTGATGGGCTGCGGCATCGACGTCATTTACCCGCCGGAAAACCGCAAACTTGCCGAGGCTATCGTTGCGGGAGGCGGTGCCGTCATCTCGGAATTGCCGGTCGGAGCCCCGCCGGTCGCGGAGAACTTTCCCACCCGCAATCGGCTCATTTCGGGCCTGTGCCTGGGCGTCGTCATCGTTGAAGCCGCGGAGAAAAGCGGCTCGCTGATCACCGCCCGGATGGCCCTCGAGCAGGACCGTCAGGTCTTTGCCGTTCCTGGCAGTCCCTTGACGGGAGGCACCCGCGGCAGCAATCGTCTATTGAAGGAAGGCGCTCGCCTGGTGGACTGCGCCGAGGACGTATTGGAGGAACTGGCCCCACAAATCGTTGAGGCGACCGGCACTCGGTTTAGGCCCGATATGCAGCCATCTACGCTCGAATTGCCGACTTCCGCGCCCCAATTGCGGGCGCCCGCAGCTGAACCGGCTGGGTTTGCGCCACCCGAATGGAGGGCCTCGGCGCGCGAATTGCTTATCTCCGCAAGTGATAAAGTCGACTCGAACTCCGGCAAGCCAGCTCCGAATGGTATTAATGAAGTCTTAAACCAGCTAAAAGGCTCTGAGAAACTCCATGTTGATTCAATCATCGAAGGTACCGGACTCAACGCTCAAACCGTGCTTAGATTGCTGCTGGAACTTGAGCTTGGTGGACGGATCAATCAGCATCCCGGTAAGCTCTTCTCGTTGATCTAAGAGCGAAGGTCGGCGGTACGGTTCGAGACAAGGGGCTCAAAGAGTGGCAAAAAACCTGATCATCGTCGAATCGCCAGCCAAGGCGAAGACCATAAAGCGCTACCTCGGAGCAGATTTCCAGGTGACTCCGTCGGTGGGGCACGTGGTCGATCTGCCGAAAAGCAAGCTCGGCGTGGACGTTAAGGACGGCTTCAAGCCCGAGTACCATGTGATCGCCGGCAAGGTGAAGGTCATCGAGGGTATCAAGGCAGCCGCCAAGAACAAGAAGAACATCTACCTCGCTACCGACCCGGATCGCGAAGGCGAGGCGATCGCGTGGCACGTTGCCGATCAGATCGGCAAGGTTGACGCCAAGGTGCATCGGGTCCTGCTGCACGAGATCACGGAAAAGGCGATCAAGGCCGCGATCGAAAACCCCAGCGAGATCAATCAGGACCTGTTCGATGCGCAGCAGGCGCGCCGGGTGCTCGATCGGCTGGTCGGCTACAAGGTCAGTCCCCTCCTGTGGGAAAAGGTCAAACGCGGCATTAGCGCCGGGCGCGTCCAGTCCGTGGCGTTGCGCATCATCGTCGAGCGCGAGAAGGATCGCGAGGCATTCCGTCCTGAGGAATACTGGACTCTCGACGCCAACCTTGCGGCTAAAAATCCGCCGCCCTTCAAGGCCCGGATTTACAGCTACAAAGACCATCGCATCGATAACAAGGCATATAAGCTGCCCGAGGCCGAGGCGCGCGAGATCGTGGCCCAATGCGAAAGTCAGCCTTTCGTGGTGCGCAAGATCGATCGCAAGGAAGTGCGCCGCAGCCCGGTCGCCCCGTTCATCACCTCGCGCTTGCAGCAGGAAGCCTCGCGCAAACTGTACTTCCAGCCTTCGCGCACCATGAAGATCGCGCAGCGCCTATATGAGGGTATGGAACTCGGCGACCAGGGCGCCACCGGCCTCATCACCTATATGCGTACCGATTCGCCGCGCGTTTCCGACGACGCCTTGAGCGCCGTTCGCGGCCACATCGTTGAACGTTACGGTAAGCAATACCTGCCCGATCGCCCGAACTCCTATCGCTCCGGCAAGTCGGCACAGGACGCCCACGAAGCGATTCGCCCCACCGCGCTGGAGCGCGACCCCGAGTCGCTCGCACGCTATCTCGCGAAAGACGAACTGGCGCTCTACACGCTCATCTACAACCGCTTCGTGTCGAGCCAGATGAACCCCGCGGTTTACGATCGCACCACCGTCGATATCGAGTCGGGCGCAGCGCTTTTCCGCGCCTCCGGGCAGGTGATGAAGTTCGACGGCTTCATGCGGGTCTATCTCGAAGGCCAGGATGAAGCTGGCGACGATGACGACGTGGCGACGTTGCCGGCCATGACCGAAGGCGAGCGCCTTACGCTGGTCAAGCCGCTCACGCCCACCAAGGCCGACGAGCAGGGCATTGGCTTCGACCTCGAACAGCATTTCACGCAGCCGCCGCCGCGCTTTACCCAGGCAACGCTGATCAAGGAACTCGAAGAGAAGGGCATCGGGCGTCCTTCAACCTACGCATCGATCATGGCGAGTATCCTGAGCCGCGATTACGTCGAAGAGGATGAGAGCAAGCGGATGCGTCCGACTTCGCTCGGCCGCGTGGTCTGCGACCTGCTGGTCGCCGCCTTTCCCGACATTCTCGAAGTGGGCTTCACCGCCGGGATGGAGCTGCAGCTCGACGGTGTCGAGGAAGGCAAGGAAAACTGGGTCAAGACCCTCAAGCGCTTCTGGGGTCCGTTCGAAAAGCGGCTCGGCGAAGCCAAAAAGAAGATGCCCGAGGTCAAGCGCAAGGGTCTGGAAACCGACCTCAAATGCGAGCTCGACGGCGGCACGATGGTCATCAAATGGGGCCGCAACGGCGAATTCCTCGCCTGTTCGAATTACCCCAAGTGCACCAACACCAGCGAGTTCAAGCGCGACGATCAGGGCAAGGTCATCCCGCAGGAAGCGACCTCACCCGCCGCCACCGACGAGGTCTGCGAGAAGTGCGGCAAGCCGATGGTACGCCGGCGCTCGCGCTTCGGTGAATTCCTCGGCTGCTCCGGCTACCCGGATTGCGACGGCATCAAGCGCACCCGCGCCGAACCTGTCACCACTGGCGTCGCCTGCCCGGATTGCAAGGAGGGCGAAGTCCTCGAGCGCCGCAGCCGCCGCGGGAAAATCTTCTACGGATGCGGCCGCTATCCAAAGTGCAAGTTCGCGAGCTGGGACCGCGTCGTTCCGCATCCATGCCCCGATTGCGGCGCGACCTATCTGGTCGAAAAAACGACTAAGAAGGATGGCACCCGATGGCAATGTGCGAACAAGGAATGTGGCTATCAGCAGCCGCCTGCGGAAACTCCTGCGCCCCCCGTGGCGCATGAGCCCCCCGCCCCGACGATCGCATAGCTGCGGCGGGGTAAGACGCACGTAACGAAAAGGCAGCGTCCCCCATATCGTGGCGGATTAACGCGCTGATTATCACAGCTATCGGCCCAGCCTGTGCAAGCGGATTAGAGAACCGCGCGTCGGACTGAAATGATGGCTCAGCAACAGCGAAGAAAACGTTCGCGCCGTACGCCGATCATGCCCGGCGTATCCGCCGCTACGGCGCCCGAACCGGACCGCGCCGAGGCCATCGATCAGTATCGCGCCCGCGTCCAGGTGTATGACTTCGAGATCGCTATCGCCGAACCACTTCGCCGCCGCGCGATCGCCCAGCTCGCGCTCAAACCCGGCGAGGCCGTGCTCGACGTTGGCTGCGGCACTGGCCTGAGCTTTGCGCACCTGGAGAAGTTCATCGGACCACGCGGTGCGATTATCGGTGTCGAACAGAGTCCAGACATGATCGCGAAGGCGCGGACCCGCGCCCGGGAAAACGGCTGGACCAACGTGACCTTGATCAACGCACCGGCCGAAGAGGCGCATCTCGATCGCCGCACCGATGCCGCCGTGTTCCATTTCACTCACGACTTGATGCAGACGCCGGCCGCGCTCGAAAATGTCTTCCGCGGCCTGAAGCCCGGCGCCCGCGTAGTCGCGACGGGTCTGAAGTGGGCGCGATGGTGGTCTCCGGGCGTTAACCTATTCGTCCGATTCGCTGCGATGCGCTCGACGACCACTATGGCTGGCCTCGACGAGCCGTGGCGCTACCTGGAACCGCACCTGACCGGGATGGTACTCCAGACCGCTGCGGGCGGCGGGACCTACCTTGCTTATGGAGTCCGCAAATGACCGACCGTGACCGCTCTCTGCGACTCGAAATCGATCAGGTCTCGACAGCACAGATCCTGAGACTGGTGGTGACTACGCTGGGCGCGACGGCGATGATCGGCCTCACTATCGAGGCGATTCAGTGGGCTGCCGAATATGCCCGATTGGTCGCGGACCCGGTTTTCTTCGGCGAGGGCGTCGCGCGCGGCGACGGCCATCCGGTCATGGTGATTCCGGGCTTGCTCGGCAGCGACAGCTACCTCGAAACCTTGCGCGGATGGCTGAGGCGCATCGGTTATACGCCGCTGGCGTCAGGACTGACCCGCAACACCGGCTTCAGGCAGGAGTTGCTCGATCAATTGGAGCAGCGTGCGCTCACGGCTGCCGACGAATCGGGCAAGGGCGTTTCGATAATCGGACATAGTCTCGGCGGGGTGTACGCGCGGGCGATTGCGCGCCGGAATCCTGCGACGATTCGCCACATCATCACTCTGGGATCGCCGCTCAAGCTTGACGCCGGTCCGGTCTCGGTGCCGTTCACCGCCATCTACACGCCAGGCGATCGCATCGTGCGCTATCCCCGCGCACTCTCGCGCGAGGCGGTTGCCCTAAATGTCGAGGCGGGCGGTTGCCACGTTGGCATGGCCTTCAATGCCGCCGTTTATCGGGCAATCGCCTCAGCGCTTAGCCGAACTGGCGACGCCGGTTCCAATGAGTTGGCTTCAGCTTAGGCGTGAATTGACTTCGGCGATGCGGCGTTGCAGGAAACGGCGTTGCGGTTCGTCAGTTACCAGCGCGATCGCATTGCCGTAGGCCTCGCTGGCTTCGCGCCAGCGCCCCAGACGTCGCAGCAGGTCGGCGCGCGCTGCCCATAGCAGATGATAGTCGCGCAATTCTCCACGCGCTTCGATTGCGTCAATCAAGTCGAGTCCGCTTGCGGGACCTTCCGCCATCGCGATTGCAACCGCGCGATTCAGTTCCACCACCGGCGACGGCTGAAGCCGCGCGAGCAATCCGTAGAGCGCGCCGATCGCATGCCAATCGGTGTCTGCGGCCGTTACGGATCGACTGTGTTCTGCCGCGATCGCCGCCTGAATGCCGTATGGCCCAGGCTCATCCAATTGCTTCGAAATCGCCGCCAGTGCGAGCCCTTGGGTAATTTGCGCGGGGTTCCAGCGCGCCCGATCCTGCTCCTCCAGCAAGACGAGATCGCCCTCGGCGCTGAGTCGCGAATCGCGGCGCGCGTCATGCAGAAGCATCAGGGCAAGCAATCCCCGCGCTTCGGCGTGCTCAGGAATCAACTCGTGCAGGATGCGGCCCAGCCGTATCGCCTCCGCGCAGAGGTCGGCGCGTACCAGCGCTTCGCCCGAGGTCGCCGAGTAGCCCTCGTTGAAGATCAGGTAGATGACGGCCATGACCGCCTCTAGCCGTTCGGGCAGCAGCTCGTCGGGCGGCACCTCGTAGGGGATGCCGGCCGCGCGAATCTTGCGCTTGGCGCGAACCAGCCGCTGCGCCATCGTCGCCGCCGGTACGATGAAGGCGCGTGCGATCTCCTCTGTCGTCAGCCCGCACAGCGTGCGCAGCGACAGCGCGACCTGAGCCTCGAGCGCCAACGCGGGATGACAGCAGGTGAAAATCAGGCGCAGCCGATCGTCGGGCACCGAGTCGTTGCTGTCATGCTCGGCGACTCCATCGGCGCTTTCCTCGGTATCCTGGACCGCCGCAATCTCGCGCAGCTTGTCGTCGAGGCGTCCGCGCCGCCGGATACGATCGATCGCCTTGTGCCGGGCGGCGCCGACGATCCACGCCCGCGGATTCGACGGCACGCCCTCGCGCGGCCATTGTTCGAGCGCGGCCGTGAACGCGTCATGAATCGCCTCTTCGGCAAGATCGAAGTCGCCCACCAGGCGAATCACCGCAGCGACAATACGGCCGTAATCCTCGCGATAAAGCTGTTCGAGATTCGCGTTCGCCATAACCGGCCGCCCGATGGTCAGGCTAACCCACCGGACGGCCGTGATTCCATCGATGGGCGCTTACATTTTCATGACGGGACGGACTTCGATCGATCCGAAGCGGGCGCTAGGAATTCGTGCGGCAATCGCCACCGCCTGGTCGAGATTCTCCGCCTCGATCAGATAGTAGCCACCCAGTTGTTCCTTGGTTTCCGCGAACGGCCCGTCAACCGTGAGGGTCTTGCCTTCGCGCACGCGCACCGTGGTCGCGGTGCTGGTCGGCTGCAGCGGAGCGCCCGCGTTGAAGTTGCCCGACTTGATAATGCTCTGGGTGAACGCGCCGTATTCCTGGAACATCTGTTTGCGCTCATCGGGCGTGCGCGGATGGCTTTCGTTGTCGTAGATCAAAAGGATGTACTGCATGGGATCCTCCATTGGATGTGAAGTTGGTTTACATCCTTTAGTCGAACGGCCACGTCGCAGATCGACACCGCCGCCAAAATATTCTCAGCATCATTTTCACTTCCCGCGGCATTGTCATTGGGCAGGTCATCAGCGATACAGGTCGCTTAGCGCGCATCGGTTTACAGCCGAGGCCAAACCCGTCACGATCCAAAGACTCCAGGACATGGGTACCGTCGCTAAATGAATGAAGCGCTCGTCAACGTAATCGGGGCCGGTCTGGCCGGCAGCGAAGCCGCATGGCAGCTTGCCAGTCGCGGTGTACGCGTGCGCCTCCATGAGATGCGCCCGCTGCGGATGACCGAGGCGCATCAAACGGGGATGTTCGGCGAGCTGGTCTGTTCGAATTCCCTGCGCAACGACTCGATGGAGACGGCGGTCGGGGTGCTGAAGGAAGAGATGCGCCGGCTGCGATCGCTAATTATCACGACGGCGGATCACGTTCGCGTGCCCGCTGGATCGGCGCTGGCGGTGGACCGTGAGGAATTCGCGCGCATCCTCACCGAGACCCTCGCGGCGCATCCGCTGGTCGAGATCGTTCGCGCGGAGGCGACTACGCTGCCGCCGGGACCAACGATAATCGCGACCGGACCGCTCACGAGTCAGGCGTTCGGCGAAGAGCTGAATCGAATCGTCGGCTCGCGCAACCTGTATTTTTACGACGCCATCGCGCCCATTGTGACGGCCGCGTCGATCGACATGAACGTCGCCTACATGGCTTCGCGCTGGGGCAAAGGCGGCGAAGACTACATCAATTGTCCGCTCGACCGGGATCAATACGAGGCCTTTGTCGGCGCCCTGATGGCGGCGGAGAAAGTCGCGGCGCATCCGTTCGAGAAGCCGATTTACTTCGAGGGCTGCATGCCGGTCGAGGAGATTGCGCGCCGCGGTCCGATGACGCTTGCGTTCGGGCCGATGCGGCCGGTCGGGCTGGCTCATCCGCGCACCGGGGAACAGCCCTTTGCCGTGGTCCAATTGCGCCAGGATGACGGCGCGGGCCGGCTGTTTAACATGGTTGGTTTTCAGACCAAGATGACCTACCCCGAACAGCGCCGTGTCCTGCGCATGATCCCGGGGATGGAACGCGCGGAGTTTGTGCGGCTCGGCTCGCTCCATCGCAACACTTTTATCGACTCGCCGCGGCTGCTGCGTCCGACGCTCCAATTTCGCGGGCGTGACGATCTTTTCATCGCCGGGCAGATGGTCGGCGTTGAAGGCTACGTCGAGTCCGCGGCGGCCGGTATGCTCGCGGCCATCAACGCGTCGCGGCTCGCGACCGGGCGCGAGTTGTCGATACCGCCGCCGGAAACCGCGCTCGGTTCGTTGATTGCGTACATTACCGATGCGACCCGCCGCGACTTTCAGCCGATGAACGCGAATTACGGACTCATGCCTGACCTCAAGAGCCGCGCACGCGGCCGCGAGAAGAAAATCGAAATGGGAGCGCGTGCAATCGCCGCGTTCGATAGCTGGGTCAGCCACAATGGCCTCGAAACGCCCGCAGCCGATGCCGCAGATGTGGCGGCTGGCCTTGGTGCGTGAGGGCCGCTTCCTGGTGAAAGTGTGAAACTCGCAACTCTAGATGTTGGAACCAACACTGTTCTGATGCTCGTCGCCGAGCGTGACAGCGCCGGTATCGTGCGTACGATCGCCGATTTGTCGCAGATAACGCGGCTTGGCCGGGGAGTCGATTCCAGCCGACAGCTCGATTCCGAGTCGGCCGCGCAAACGCTCGCGGCGATTACGGAGTTCGCTCAGAAGGCGCGCGACCTTGGCGTCGAGAAGATCGTTGCGGTTGCGACCGCAGCGCTCCGCGACGTTCGCGACGGCGCGGAGTTTATCGCGAAGGTAAAAGCGCAGGCCGGGATTGATCTCGAGATCATCACCGGCGAAACCGAGGCCGAACTTTCCTATCTTGCGGTGATCAAGGGACTTACGATCGACCCCGCCGCGAAGCTCCTGATCGTCGATATCGGCGGCGGTTCGACTGAACTGATTCGCGCGGAACCGGGGCGAAAGCTCGATCTCGCCAGTCTGCAAATCGGATCGGTGCGCTTGACCGAGCGCCATGTGCATCATGATCCCCCCACCGCGCGCGAGGCCGCGGACTTGCGCCTCGCCGTGAACTCGGAACTGCAGCGGCTCGGCTGGGAGTTCTCGCCCGACGCGATGGTCGGTATCGCGGGGACGGTTACGACCGTCTGCGCGGTGACTCTTGGGCTCACCACTTACGATTCGAAGATCGTACATGGGCATCATCTCTCGCACGACGACGTGATGGCCACGATTTCGAAATTCGGCGCCCTGCCGTTGGCGGAGCGCAAGAAACTGCCCGGACTCCAGCCGGCACGCGCCGACGTGATCTTCGCGGGTGCGGCGATTCTCGAACGAATCATGAATCACTTCCATCTCAACGAGGTCGTGGTCAGTGATCAGGGTGTCCGCTGGGGGTTGCTGTGGCGCACATTGCAGCAACTCTCCGCCACGCCAGGCTGATTCCGCTCGCGAATGCGCAGAGCCGGCGACCCGCGATCGAGGCGGGCTTCTAGAGGCCAACAGCTTTAGCGATGATTTTCCGTTGCAACATTTCTCGATCAGTGTGGGGTCTTCATTCAAAACTTACGATTCAGGAGGCGTGAGTCGCGCCATCGGGCCAGGCGCTGTAGGCACATCTCCACTGGAGGGTTGCAGGATGACCAAGGCTGAACTGATCGAGACGCTGGCGCGCGCCACACGACAGCAGAAAAAGATCGTTGCGACGACGGTCGATCTGACCTTCGACCAGATTGCCCGGGCAATTCGCAAGGACAAGCGTTTCTGGATGCCAGGTTTCGGGACCTTCACGGTACGGCGGCGCAAGGCCCGCCCCGGCTTCAATCCCAATAAAATGACCAGGATTACCATTCCGGCGGCACGCACGGTTGGCTTCCGTCCCGCGCCCAAACTCAAGAAGGGTTTGTGAGCCAGGTTTCGGACGCGCGTCGCTCCATCGAATCATCGAGAAGGTTCACGCTTGCGATGCTGGCGCTCGCGGTGATCGTGGGCGCTTACCTCCGCTGCACCGGCCTCGGCGGTCGCGAAATGTCGGCCGACGAAGGTGCCTCCTGGGCTGCCGCTTCCGAACCGACAATCGGTGAAGTCTTACGCGCGCAAAACCGTTTGAATCCGGGCAAGGCCGGACTGCACGATGTGGCGTTGCATTTGTGGCTGCTTGCGTTTGGAGACGGGCTTGCCGCGATGCGGGCGCTCTCCGCGGTGGTGGGCACCATCGCGATCCTGCTGGTTTTTGGAGCCTCGCGCGAGATTTTCGCTGTGAGTGGCGAGGCAATCGGCGGCGCTGGTCCGGCGGTAGATGAGCGCGATGAAGCGGCGGCGGCGGCCGCACTGATCTTCGCGGTGAATCTGATCACGATCAAATATTCGCGCGAAGTGCGGATGTACCCATTCGTAGTTGCCGCCGTCGTCGCGCAGACCTGGTGCTTTTTTCGGGCACTCCGCCGCGGCGAGATTGCGGCTTACGCCGGCGTAGCAGTTTTCACCGCGATGGCGTTGGCGGCTCATCTGACGGCGGTGCTGGCCTTCGGCAGCGAAGGAGTATGGATCGCATATCTGATGGCGCGGAACCGCTTCGACTTCTCCGTAAGGGAATCGCGCCGGGCGCTGATGCTGGCGATCGCGCTCGCCGCCGGAGCCGCGATCCTCGCGCCGCTTGCGCCAACGGTGATCGGCGCGGCCGCCCAAGCCGCCGATCGCGGTGCGATTGACTGGATCAAGCGCCCGGAACCCTGGGCGCCGTTGACGCTGTTCAATAAGGCGACCGGCAGCTTCGCGTTCCCGGTGATGACTGCTCTGGCCGCATGGGCTGTCGTGCGCGGATGGCGCCGCTGGTGCGACGGTATCAGCTTCGCGCTGCTCTGGATGTGGACGCCTACACTCCTGCTCCTGTTCGTTTCGTACGCGATTCGACCGGCATTCGTCGAACGCTACTTGCTGCCGTGCTTCGTCCCATTCTTCATTCTGATCGCCATTGGGATTCTCGAACTGCCTGCGCGAACCGCGCGAATTAGTGCGGTCGTGCTGATAGCCGCCCTTGCGATCGGCCACGTGATCGCGTGGAACCGAAAACCTCACGACGTGCAGTGGAGCGAGGCCGTGCGAATCGCTGCCGCCAGTCCGGAGAGCCGCGGCACATTGGCCGTTGCGCCGGGATTCGCGGTCAGCGTCGTTCGCTATTACCTGGCCGACCGATCGCTGGCGAAGGTCGCTCATCCAGCCGCGGCGAATGGCGACGATCCCGCCGGTGTGGCGCTGGTTGCCGATCAGGGCGTCGCACCCGCGTCCGTCGCGGCGCTCGAAACAGAGTATCCCCGCGTGCTGGCGCATCTGCGCGGGGTCGTGGTACGGGGACGTTAGCAGTAGTACGAAAGTGCCGATGCGCCGGGCCCTGCGAATATCCGCTGCAGTTGGCAGCAGACTGCGCGGCGCGCATAAAAGGTGAACGGGAAAATGGTTGATCCGCAACAGTTGAAAAACGATCAGCGACGCGACTGGGACGCCGCCGCTGTCGGATGGCAAAAATGGTGGCCGCTGCTCGAGCGATCGGCTCAGCATGTCAGCGATCGGCTGATCGACCTGTCCGGGATTGGACCCGGGGCGATCGTGCTCGATATCGCGACCGGTAACGGCGAACCGGCCTTGACCGCCGCGCGGCGCGTCGCCCCTGCCGGCCGCGTGATTGCAACCGATCAGTCCCTCGGAATGCTCGCCATCGCCCGCGAGCGTGCCGCGGCGATCGGTGTCGCCAACGTCGAATTCCGCCAGATTGACGGCGAGGCGCTCACGATGCCCGAGCGGGACTTCGACGCGATCCTGTGTCGCTGGGGGCTGATGTTCATGCCCGACGTGCCGGGCGCCCTGCGCGGTATCTATCAACGCTTGCGCACCGGCGGCCGCCTCGCGACGGCGGTATGGTCCTCCGCCGACAAGATGCCGCTAACCAGTATCGGCGCCGAGGCCGTCAGGAAGATCGCCGGGTTGCCGCCGCCACCGCCCGATGCGCTCGGCCCGTTGCGGCTGGCCGACGAATCGAGGATGCGCGGCATGTTGGCCGAGGCAGGTTTCAAGGATGTCACTGTCGAGCGCATCCCAGTGACATTTGAGGCCGCTTCCGCCGCCGACTTTGCTCAGTTTCGCGTCGATGTGGCCGCGCCATTTCGTGCGTTGCTCGATCATCAGACGCCCGAGATGCGAGCGAAGCTCATCGAAGCAGTGATCGACGGCGCGCGCGCATATGCTGTGGCAGACGGGCGTGTGCGAACCGTCAACGAAACCATTTGTTACGCGGCGACCCGCTGATTCGTGTGGCTCTGATTGCGGAGGCGGCAGACATCGGCCACATCCGATGCTGTCATAGGGGCGGCATCTTGGTATCTTGGGCGCCGTGACAAGGGGAACTGTAAAGTTGGTACGCGGCGTGTATGCTCCTCTTCGCGCCTGAATCCGCTTGGATAGTCAGGGCTCAGCGATAAACGCTTCTCCGGCGGTTCATTCCCCGTTTGCTCAAATAGCTGCGAGGCAGATTTCGCTACTCCGTTATGCGCCCGCCTTCGTCCTGCTGCTGATCGTGGTTGCCGACTGCGGGATGTATCCCGATCCCGATCTGTGGGGGCATCTGCGCTTCGGTCAGGCCGCGCTCGCGAGCGGACATATCGTCACCACCGATTCGTATTCGTACAGCGCCGCGAACGGGGCCTGGCTCAACCACGAATGGCTGACCGAAATCGTAATGGCTGTTGCATACAACCGGTTCGGCGTCGTCGGCTTGAAACTGTGGAAGTTCGCATGCGTGGCCGCGACGATGCTGTTGATGACAGTGTCGATGGCCGAGACGGGTGCCGCGCCGGCGATCCAACTGAACCTGCTGGCTATGGCGGCGCTCGCGATGATCCCGCAGAACCAGTTCCGGCCGCAACTCTTCACCTTCATGCTCTTCGCGGCCACGCTCGCATTGCTTGTGCGCCATAACTATCGCGGCCGGGCATCACTGTGGCTCGTCGTTCCGATGATGGCGCTGTGGGGCAATCTGCACGGCGGCTTTATCATCGGAATCGCGACGCTCGCGATCTATACCGTTGTTGCAGGAGGGCAGGATTTGATCGCGGGGGGCGGACTCGCGCGCGCACTCCGGCTCAGCCTCCTCACGGTGGCCGGAACGCTTGCGACGTTAATCTCGCCGTATGGGATCGACGCGTGGCGGGTGGTGCTTAATGCATTGAGGCATTACCAGGCGCAGCCGATTATCGCCGACTGGCAGCCGTTGCTGCATGCGACGGTTGAGCAATGGCGCACTGACCCTCCGACGGTGATCTTCTTCGTGTCCGGAATCGCGATCATGGCGGCGTTCGTGGCGACTGTCGTCCGCGCACCGCGAAGCCCGATTTTACCGTCCGCGACAGCTCAGCCGTATGTCGATGACCTCCCGCTCGTGGCGATCGCGGCGATGATGTCTGTCGCCGCATTTGCCGCCGTACGTAATATGCCGTTGGCCGTGATCGCCTGCATGCCGCCGCTCGCTCACCATGCGCAATTGATGGCCGATCGGCGTAGTCCCGAACCCTCGCAAAATCCTCGTCCGCCCTCCTCTGTGGCGGTGTCGCGCGATGATCGACCCGGCGTCAATCCGTGGCTCGTAATTCTAACTGCGGTCGCGATGTCGATCCTTGCGGGGCTGTTTTCTGCGCGACTTGCCGTCGATCCGCACGAGTACCCGATCGGTGCGGTGGCATTCATGCGGATGCATGGGATTGGCGGCAATATATTGGATGAGTTCGGTTGGGGGTGAATACCTTATCTGGCACCTCGAACCTCCATCGAAGGTCTTTATCGACGGGCGCTACGACACGATTTATCCGGGAAAAGTTATCAACCAGTTTCTCGATTTCATCAATGCGCGCCCTGCTGCGCTCAGTATTCTTCATGCCTATCCGCATGACCTGGTGCTGATTCCGGTGAAGGCGCCAGTGGTCTCCTTGATGGAATCCACGCCGGGCTGGAAGTTGGTCTATCGCGATCCTGTCGCGGTGCTGTTCGCGAGATCGAACTCGGCAGCGGCGAGATTAGGCGGCGTTCCGATCGCAGGGACGTTGCAGCGCAAGAGCGTCTTTCCGTGACCGCAGCGGACGCTCCCCCTACGCCCGCGCCACGAATCTCGCTGCTGCGTTATTCGCCGGCGCTGGTGCTGTTGCTGATCGTGGTCGCGGATTCAGCACAGATTCCGGATAGCGATCTCTGGGGCCATCTGCGCTTCGGTCAGGCGGTCCTCGCGAGCGGCCGCATCATCTCGCGCGACCCTTATTCCTATAGCGCGGCAGGCGCCGTCTGGCGCAATCACGAATGGCTGACCGAAATCGCGATGGCCGCGCTCTACAACAATTTCGGCGTGATCGGACTGAAGGCATGGAAGTTCACCTGCGTCGCGGCGACGATGATCCTGATGTCGCTGAGCATGGCGGAAACGGGCGCGGCTCCGGGGATTCAGTTGAATATACTTGCGCTGGCGGCGATCGCGATGGTGCCGCAGAATCAGTTCCGGCCGCAGATCTTTACCTTCATGTTGTTCGCGGCGACGCTCGCGCTACTGGCGCGGGACAACTATCGCGGGCGTGCACCACTGTGGATTGTAATTCCGATCATGATGTTCTGGGGCAATCTGCATGGCGGCTTCATCATCGGAATTGCGACATTGGTGATCTACGCCGCCCTCGCCGGTCTTCAGGATTTAGTTGAAGGCCGGGGCCTGGAGCGCTCATTTCGGCTCGGCCTGATAGTGTTGGCGGGAACGCTCGCGACGTTGATCTCGCCTTATGGAATCGACGCGTGGCTGGTGGTGCTGAATGCGCTGAAGGACTATTCGACGCATCCCATTATCGCCGACTGGCAGCCCTTGCTGCACGCGATCGCGCTCGGATGGCATACCAAACCCGTCATTGTGATCTTTTTTGTCTGCGGATTGTTTATGATGGTCGCGTTCGCGATCGCCGTTAGCTCCGCGCCGCGCGGCGCAGATTTGCCGCTCGTCGCGATCGCCGCGATGCTGACGGCGGCGGCGTTCACCGCCGTGCGGAATTTGCCGCTCGCGATGATCGCTTGCGCCCCGCCGCTCGCACGTCACGCCGAATTGATCGCGGCGCGACGACGTCGTATCGCTGCAACGGTGACGCCCGCGGTAGCGGCTACCGCCGCCACGCACAGCACCGCTCGATCGGGGGTGAATCCCTGGCTCGCGCTCTCGGTTGCGATGGTGCTGGCAGTGTTTGGTGGACTCTTTTCCTCACGCCTCAAGCTGGATGCGGAATCTCCGATCGGCGCCGTCGCCTTCATGCGCGATCACGATTTGCACGGTAACGTGCTGAGCAATTTCGCTGATGGGGAATATCTCATCTGGCATCTGCCCGACTCCAGAGTATTTATCGACGGGCGTTACGACACGGTCTATGCGCAGCAAGTCGTCGATCAATATCTCGCGTTTATCAACGCGCGCCCTACCGCCCTGAGAGTGCTCCACGGCTGGCCTCACGATTTCGTTTTGCTTCCGCGTGAAAGCCCCGCGCTTGATGTGATGGCGCAAGCGCATGAGTGGACGCTGATCTACCGCGACGGGAATTGGATGCTGTTTGCGCGCCAAAATTCCGCTGCCGCAAAAATTCCCGGAGTTCCATTCGAGGGCACACCCCCCGCTGTGAGCTATTTTCCGTGACCGCGAGTGATCAAGCGCGGCGCCCCGCGACGTCGCTGCTGCGGTATGCTCCCGGGCTCGTAGTGCTGGTTATCGTGATCGCTGATTCGGGCCAGCTGACCGACACGGATTTGTGGGGTCATATCCGTTTCGGTCAGGCTATGATTGCCCAGCGGCACCTGATACTTCGAGACCCATATTCCTACAGTGGATTTGGTGATCGATGGGATAATCACGAATGGCTGACTGAAGTCGTGATGGCGGCAGCATACAATGTGCTGGGCGTGGTCGGGCTCAAACTCTGGAAATTCGTCTGTGTGGCGGCAACGATGCTGCTCGTAGCTGCCGGCCTCGCGGAGACCGATGCGAGTCCGACGATTCTCCTCAATATTCTCACAGTTGTCGCGATCGCGGTGATGCCGCAAATGGAGTTTCGGCCGCAGCTCTTCACCTTCGTGATGGTGGCGGCGATGCTGACGCTCCTGGCGCGCCATAACTACCGGCGCGCTGCGCGGTTATGGCTTCTCATTCCGATGATGGCATTGTGGTCCAACCTGCACGGCGGCTTTATCATGGGCGTCGCTACGATTGCGATATATTCAGCCGCGACGACTATCGAAGACCTTGTGACCGGCGCCGGGTTTCAACGCGGGTTACGCCTCGGCGCAATCGCGATCGCGGCGACGATGGCGACGATGATCACACCGTACGGAATCGAGACCTGGCGCCCGGTACTTCACGCGCTGCACAATCCGATAACCCGAATAGCGGTGACCGACTGGCAACCCCTGGCCTTCGCGCTGATGCGTCAATGGCGGGCTCATCCCGCCGGCGCCATTTACATCTTGTGCGGTAGCGGGATGCTCGCGGCGTTCGTCGCTACTTTTCCACTCGCACCACGCGGTGGCGACCTGCCGCTGGTGGCGATAGCGGCGGTGATGAGCGCTGCGGCGATTGTGGCGGTGCGCAACCTGCCGGTTGCGATAATCGCGTGCGCGCTGCCGGTGGCGCGTCGTTCATCGCTGCTGACTACACGGCGGTATGAATTTGCAGCAGCCGATGGCGAGGAAGTGGATCCGTCGCCGGAGCGCTCTGCGACCAGCCCATGGCTCGCGCTGGCAGTGGCCGCGATGCTGGCGTTTCACGGCGGCATTTTCTCTCCGCATTTACGTACGGACAAGCCGTACCCCGATGGTGCCGTCGCTTTCATGCGCCAACATAATTTGCGCGGAAACATCCTCGACGATTTCAACTGGGGCGAATACCTGATCTGGCACACTGCGCCGGAGTCGAGAGTTTTCATCGACGGCCGCTACGACACCGTCTATCCGTACGCGATTATTGCGCAGTACATAGACTTTTACTTCGACCGCCGCGGCGCACCGGCCGTACTCGCGGAGTATCCGCATGACCTGGTTCTGATTCCGCCCACCGCCAAGGCCTACGAATTGATGCGGCGACAGTCCGACTGGAGGTTGATCTACCACGACGCAAATAGCGCGTTGTTTGCGCGCGCCAATTCGCCTGCGGCGAAAATGCCTGAGGCGCCGGCGCTAGGTATTTCCCCACAAGTGACCTACTTTCCGTGAGGGGAGCAGAGGTACCTCAACCGATGACGCTGGTGGGTGCGCGATGAATCACCTTGACGTTCGCGCGTCGCCGTCGTTATTTCGAAATGCGCCGGCCTTTGTTTTGCTTGCAATCGCGATCGCTGATGCCGCCCGCGTTGCCGATCCGGACCTCTGGGGACATATCGTGTTCGGCCGCCTGTTTCTTCAGATCGGCCCGGTCAATCACGATCCCTTCAACTATTCGGTGCCCGGACATTCATGGACGGTTCACGAATGGCTGGCAGAAGTTCTGATGGCGCGAACCTATGACCTCTGCGGAATCCTCGGCCTCAAGTTGTGGAAGTTGGCCTGCACCGCGGTGACCATAATTATGCTGGCTATCGCAGCCTCGGAGACCGGTGCAGGGATCGCGATCCAGGCTGGGGTGGTGATCACTGCCGCGGTGGCTTTGATGCCGCTGATGCAATTCCGGCCTCAACTTTACACCTACGTCTTTCTCGCCGCCCTGATGGCCTTGTTGACGCGCGAAAACTATCGCCGCAGTGCGCCCATCTGGGTCGCCATTCCGATGCTCGGGCTATGGGCGAATCTGCATGGCGGCTTCATCCTCGGCGTGGTTGCGCTGGCCCTATACACGGGAGTGACGTGGGTCGTCGACTTCGCTGCCGGCCATAGTCTCGAGCGCGGTACCCGGCTGCTGGGAGTTACTGTCGCGAGCGCGATCGCCACCCTCATCAACCCCTACGGTGTCGCTGCGTGGACCCACGTCCTGGGCGCATTCCACAATCCGGTGACGCGCAGAGAGATGGTCGACTGGCAGCCATTAATCGCGGTGATTGCAAGTTCTCACGGACCCCATTCCGGTCTTGTTTTCTTTCTCTTGGTAGCAGGAATCATAGCGGTGCTGGCAATCGCATTTCTAATTACTCCGCGAGGCGGTGATCTCGCATTGGTGACGATTGCAGCAGTGATGGGCGTTGCGGCGTTCGACGTCGTGCGCAATATGCCGCTCGGGGTGATCGCCGCGGTCGCGCCATTGGCTCGTCATCTGCACTTGATCGCTCGAAAATTTCCACAATCCCCTGCCGGCGAAATTGCACACACCGGTCCGCACCAGTTCAGCCGCCCTGGTCAGGTCTTGCTGATCGCCGCCGCCTTGGCCTTGATGCTGGGGAACGGAGGCTTGTTGTCGCCGCGGATACCGGCAGCGATGGACTACCCGTCCGGTGCAATCGCCTACATGCGATCGCATCAATTGCGCGGCAACGTTCTGGCGCGATTCGAGTGGGGGCAGTACGTGCTTTTCCATCTCGGGGCGCCGTCGCGAATCTTCGTTGACGGCCGTATCGACCTCGTTTATCCGCCCGCGGTGATCGCTGAATATCTGGATTTTTTCGCCGGACGTTCGCGCGGGGCACGCATTCTGGAGGACTATCCGCATGACTACGTGCTGATGCCGCCTGGGTTGCCCGCTGACGTCACGATGATGACGCGCACGGACTGGCGCCCAATTTACCGCGATCGCGTCGCGGTGTTGTACGCGCGAGCGGACTCAGTCGCGGCGCATGCGCCGGGTGTACCGGTTGTCGCCGAAGCCCCATCGTCTAGTTTTCCCTAGCGCCGACGAGCCCGGCATTCGATTGATCGCGATCGAAGGAGCCGATCAACCCGGCTGGAACCGGTTCCCGACTTATCCCCAACCCGGCATCTTCTCCTTGCTGCTACAATTCGGAAAATAAGGTCCGACTCCGACATAAGTGATGATTGCTCCAGAGCATCCCACGAGCATTGACGCGTGAGCTTCTGGCGAACGCGCGCTTCGAAATGGCATACTGGCCATTCGCTGCGGAGAGGTGGCAGAGTCTGGCTTAACGCGCACGCCTGGAACGCGTGTAGACCCGAAAGGGTCTCGGGGGTTCGAATCCCCCCCTCTCCGCCAAGCAGGGAAGTGTTGCAACTTTGAAAACGGTGACGGAGGAGGTTCCGCGAAGAACCGGGCGGGGAGGTTCAGGCCGCCAGATCGAACAGCTTGTCGATGAAGCGATTCTGTTGGCGAAAATCATTGGTGCTAATCCACCGGGCGTGGCCCTTCCGAATCATGTGCATCGCCTCATATCCCTCTATCGTTCGTCGCGCTGCGCGGAACTCGCGAAACCTCTGCTTGGCCTTCACGGGTCGTTTGATCGCTCGATGATCCTGCTCCAGGATATTGTTCGAGTATTGGACCGGTCGATGTCGGCAGTGGCGGCGTAGGGTTCCATGCGCTTTTACCGCTGCGATCGCGGAGTCGTAGAGGCGAGCCTTATCGGTGTTGATGACACGGGGTTGCGGCTGCGATTGATCGCTGAGAGCCTTGCGGAACAGGCGTTTGGCTAGAATCAGCTCGGGCGCCGTCTGCCGCCACTTGAAGATTTGTCGGTTGGGTTGCGTTCCTTTCGATCGTTTCAGCCTACCAGCCAGCCGCACCCAAGTTGCAACACATCTTATTTTCGGCTTTGACAGAGCCATAGGAAACGGCGCAAAGAACGCAATATCCGGAGCCAGGAAGGTGGCGTAATGTCCAGCCTTATAGCGATTTAGGAGAGATATTTTCGCAGGCGGGAATTCGCCCGCTTATCGAAGAAAGGCGACCGCAGTCAGAGCCAGGATCGTGTACCTGATGTCGATGCTCGCTGCGGTCGTTTGCACACGGATGCGAGCGCGAACCGCGACGGTCCTAGGGCAAGCCACCAAAGCCGCAGGTAGTAGGGGATCGTACTTGACAAAAATAATCGATCGCCAGCCACACGGAGATCAATTCGGTGTAGCCAGCAGACCATCGAATGGAGGAATTGCGTCGTATTCTGAAAGTCTATACTTCAAATCGAAGTTTTCTGGTCGCGACACTCTTCGAAATATCATCTCGAATAGTTTATTATACTCCCAATACTGCTTTACTTTTACGCTCTGGTCGTGATTAGCCGGGATCATTATCCTAATATTTTTCGAAACACTATCTCCACGGACGATCCAGCCTATCTTAGGAAGATCGACCTGATAGTCGTGTATCTCAACGGGAAGAGGCGCATAGGGCGTGCTCCAAAAAGGCGCACTAGGCTCGGCCATATAAGCCAGCGTCAACGACCGCAACCCCCAATGACAGCTTCCGGGTCCAGAATAGTAATCGACAATTCGCGGATCAGTTCCGGTATATCCCATGGTCAAGGTTCCGTCGCGAAGTACCCCATGTCCGACGAAGTACCGCCACGTAACGTCCATGGCACGCCGCGCCAGCCCGGGAGAAATAGAAGAGGGGGATAGGAATGAGGCCGCAACCACAGCCGATGGAACGGCGGTTCGATAGCAAATACTTCTACCCATCATTGGGAGACCTGCGGGAGAGACAAGATGGGATGTTAAGTCTCCAGATGCATTGAGTGCTCCGGCCATAAAGGCCGCATCAATATGAGGATCCATTAAATGAATCCAGTAGAGTTCATAGGGTATGCCCCACGCGTTGTAGTAATCGATCTCTCCAGTTGGACCGTCGCGGAACCAGCCACGCTCTAGATAGTTCCTTTTGAACTCAAAATAGTTTTCATAATTACCCGCGCTGGCAAATCCAACATTGCCAAAAAACGCGTGCACAGTAACTGGGAACAAAATCCAAGTATTTCGGGTCGTTATTTTTACGCTATCTACCTGTAGCAGCCAAGAAGCAATCTTACTCTTTTCTTCATTATCTAATTTGAACCAGATCTCGCGACGGGTCAGCCATAGGAGCCTGGCAATATCTGCAGCTTCGACAATGCGCTGGTCATTGTCACTCATTCTGCCCCAATAACCGGGCGACGACGGATCAACACCTGCCAGAATACCTGAGCGAAGGGTTGAAACCAGATCTATGACCTTTCCCGTCTGAGGATCTGTGACCAACGGGCTGCGGCCCGAGTAAATCCAGGCACCGAACATGGGCGCTGTTCGTGCGAAACCCTCTAGCCCGCTAACTGCATATCCACGTAGGCTTGGCAGGCCCGGATAATGTATTAAGGACCAGTCAGGAGCGGCATTGGCGATAAACCCATGGAGAAAATAACCGAACAAAGCCAGGTAGCGGTCCCCGTCTGGAACTCCGGTGGCTAGGAATCGCTGACTGACCTCGCGATCAACCAGTGTCGGTCGTTTGTGTAACGGCCGATACAAATTCCATCCATCGACGGCGCGCCAATTGGTTATTGCTACACCCGCAGAGATAATAAAGACAATAACAAATACTATCCGCCTCGGCACAAAAATTTCTCGAAATGATCGGAGCCAATAGGCCAACAACTTCATGGGTACTCTTTAGTGATAGCAAATATTGATTTTATCGGAGCGAGGTATTATCCGTTTCCAAAACGCTAGAGAGACGCCTCGCGGGCGGAAAGAGCAGGGTTGGCGCGAGTCTCCTCCATCAAAAGGTCGATAGGTCAGGCGCTGGTCTCCAATGTTTAAATCACTCTTATCATGCGCGCATTATCGCCAACAACCGGCACCCCCGCGCTCGTTGTGGGTGGTAGCGGCCGAGACGAGAAACCGCCCTGAAACCACACCTGCTATCTGGAATGCCAGTGCTCAGCGGAAGATTTTCATCCCGGCGGCCAAGGTTCTCGTTCGCTGCTGACTCTGATTCTGAGAACGCTGCCTCGACGGCACAGTGCCTTTCATCGTGTGAGGGCTGTGCTCGGCACGATGCGTGCTCGCCGGAGGCGAACCCAGTCCCTTCCGGCGTCGTTGGGACACCGTCGAAACAGATTGGCAAGAAACCTTGCAAACGAGACTCCTTCGACGTATTAACTAATTTGAAGTGGGAGGGTCAAAACGGAAATCTCAGTTTAGTCTTAATGATGTCTCCCACAATGGTTCAGAATGGTGCAGATCCTACCCTCAAATGGCCCTAGCATGTTTCTAACAAACCCTGAGCCGCTCGTCTTAAGAGACGCCCTCGCGGGCAAAGACGCTCGTGACACACTGAAGGAACAGGGATATCTCGTCATCGATCGAGTCGCTAACGACCAGGAGGTCTCACGCATTCGCGAAATTTGCAACACATTGTTCGAAACCAGAGCGGGTTTCGATGAAGGAAAGCAATTCGACATGGTCGGGACTGATGACGACGCGACGCCTCCTAAGCTACCTCAAATTGAACATCCCAGTGTCTTAGTCCCCGAACTTACTTGTACGCAATTTTTTAAAGATGCTTATTCTCTGGCAAAGCATTTGCTTGGTCCGGAGGCACGATTTGAATTCGACCACATTATCAAGAAACCAGCCTTCGACGGCGCTGCGACGCCTTGGCACCAGGACGAGGCATTCCGTGACCCCGCCTTCGACTACGATGAAATCAGCGTTTGGATGCCGTTACAGGCCGTTGATCAACGCAACGGTTGCATAAGGTTTATCCCCGGCACCAACCGAGGGGAGGTTTTGCCGCACCGCCCTCTGAATGACGATGTGCGCGTGCATGCCTTGGAGTGCTACGAGGGCTTCGATCCAACGACCTATATTAGATGCCGCCTTCCACCGGGGGGTTGCACCGTCCACATGGGACGCACCGTCCACGGGGCCGGACCAAATCATTCGGACACAGCACGCTATGCCTACAGTCTTGTATTCGACCTGCCGAAACGCCCTCGGGCAACGCCTCGCGTTTTCCCGTGGCAGCAGCACAGACAGACGGCGAGGATGGACCGAGAATGGGCCTGGAGACGATCTATCGGTGGAATCTATCAGCGAGCTATACGAAATATTCGGCGCCGAATGAGTCAGTAAGGGATGCGCTAACTCGAGTTGGGTGTGTCAACCTCGATCGGGCAGCGAGGGGGCGGGCTTCATTGTGTTACCCGGCGCTTGTTTCATCCACAGTGCTGCGTCCCAATCACAATTTAAATAGTCTTTGAAGTAGTGAGGATTGAATCAGCAGAGGCGGTCCTGACGAAGGGACGTTTGCGAGTGCTCTGAAGGGAGATGGCCTAGTAGATATCTGGCCGATCGATGGTCGCGGACGCAAGTGAAATCAGTCGGTGCCACCACCGCGTGATAGCACCGGTCAGGCTTTGCTAAACCATCCCCATCCGAGCCGCAATGATGCCCTCTCGTCTGAAGACAGGATATAAAACCACATCCAGGAGAACATCGCGAGGCAGGCCACTACAAAGTATAGTCCTCTGGCTGCGAGAAACTCCGGCAAGAGCGGCGTTCCCGCGAGCACCGAAAGGGAAACGATCATGAGGCCGGCGTTCTTCCTTATCGCCCGACCCGTATCCGGCAGCAAACGCCAGGTAATAAAATGGAGCGCAAAGCAATTGAATGCCATTCGTGAGGTCCAGGTTATCGCGGCGCCTTCCAATCCGAAATGGCGAATCGCGAAATACAAGAACGTCAGATAGAAGGGAGCCTCGAGGAGCGGCAACTTGCCTAATACGTCAGGCCGGTGTGCCGCAATTAGAAGGGTCCACGGAACCCGCGCGATACTGCTGAATAGTACTCCTACCGCCAGCCACTCCAGGATCACCGCACTATGCGCGGCAAAACTCGTGTCGATCCAGAGTGATAGTATTTCCTTCGCGAATAGTACGGCGAAAAGGACGGGGCCGAGAATTACCGGGAAGAGGTAATGGCCGATTCTTTCCAGCAGTTGCATTGCCCGGATGCCATCGCCTTTGAGACTGGCGCTATATGCAGGAAGCAGAGCACCGTTTAGTGAGTCCGCGATGATCCAAATTCTGATCACCATCTCAAATGGGGTGGCGTAGTATGCGACCGCGCTAAGCGAGACCATCGCTCCCAGGAGGAACCGGTCCGAATAAAGAAAAATCGGTTCGACCAGACCACCGACTGAGAGCCAGCCTCCAAAGGTAAGCAGTGGTCGCACCCACATCCTTCGGCCGCGCGGCAGAAAGCCCAGGCCGGGCACCACGTAGAGGCATAACAATAGAAACAAAATCCAGGACAGCACTTGGACGGTGGCCCATAAGGCCGCGATCAAAACGACGCTATGCGAGAAAGGCAAAATGGCGGCTGGTGCGGCGAAGGTAAAAATTCCAGTCACCACGCTTGCCTGGTTGGCTAGGTCATAGCGTTGGTAGGCCCACAGCGTGCCGACGAGACATGCGGCGCTGATCACAAAGGGCAGCGTGATCGCGAAAATTCTAAAAACCGTGCAGACTTCCGCTCGCAGTTCCGGCGGAACATGCAACCACGAGTAGGATAATGGCCGCGAGATCGCTGCCAAGACTACGCCGCCGATCATTCCCGAGCACAATAGCAGAATCAGCGCGGTGTAAAACAAACCATGGATCTGATCCTGCGAATCCCGGCCGATTCGCTCGCCCACCAGCTTGGCTAGAGTGAAGTCCAGACCTACTTTCAGGAACCCAAAGTAACCAACCACTCCCCATGCGATCGCCAGCGTCCCGTATTTCGCGGTGCCCAGACCGCGAATCAAAATCGGAATTACAATTACTGCAACTAGCAGAGGTGCGCCACAACCAACCAGATTCCATATCGCGTTGCGTGCCAGCAAGCCCCCGGACGCTTCCCGTTCTTGCTCAGCCGCGCCGACGGATTCTTCCATGCTCCACTTCTTCCTTGTATAGAACCCTAATCCTCAGTTTGGTGTCATTGCCGACAAACCATTTACCGGAAGGTTCCAACGGACCGGCGTGAGGTTGAACATAATTGAACTCTTGATCAGAGATCGGCAACGGTGAGCGCGAACCCGCTTCTGCGATCTACTACTCGCGCACTTGTCTACACGGGATACGACAGGTTTTGGACGACGAGGTTTAGATCAATCCGTTCGTTGGCGATCGGGCGAGTAAGGTTGTGCCGAATGTGATTTACGATCGGACGATAATACCATCTCGACCCTTTCGGTTTTGCAGTCGAGAAAAGCGGCGCCACTGAAATAGCCGCCATTTCCCAGCGACGCTCAATTCGCCGGCCATTCCGAAGAACCGCTGCATACGCGACCGGACCGTAAAAAGGGATCCCTGTTCTTTGGCGCACTTTGTCGATTACGTTTTGATATTCGGCATTCTCACCGACAAATCCTTGTTTCGCTCGATGTTTACCCACTGCTCGTGTATGTCGGACCGAAGCAGTGTCAATCACTGCGAACTTGCACCGTGCCTCTTCGAGCAACCTACACCACAGCAGGTCGATTGCAGTCTCGAGTCTAACAGAAAATAGCGGCAGCGCGCGAGAAAGCATCGAGGCAGAAAAGACAGGGCACATCATCTCGACGAAATTTACGAATCGAAGGCGTGTGACCGGATTGCGAAGAACCATGCCGTGGGAAATATAGCTATCCCAGGTCAAGGATGGCTGGTACAACTCCAGAGAATAACGACTGCCTTCCGCAAACATGCGATTAATTGTGGTCGAATCGCAATCGATATCGTCGTCAAACAGCGCGATCTGATCGTATTCGCGCAGCAGTTCCGGCGATTCTGTAAACAGTCGATAATATCCTCCTATCTTTCGACCCGGCAGGAAGGTTTCTCTAATTCTTCGAGATGGTGGCACCGCTGGCGTCTCTTCGTAGGCCGCGATTAGGAGGTCAAAGTTCGGCGCCGCACCGCGTAGCCAGCGGGGATGCAGCGAAGCACGTCCCGCCCGCACGACAACGAGGTCTCGAATCGACGCGTTTCTCGGATTATGGAACAAGTTCACTCCAGGTGGGCCGCACTCAGCAAGATATAATTAAAATAAGATTGTAGCGTTTACCTTCACATAGTGGACTTCACGTATCTTTAGAACCTTCTCCCCGCCCAACAACCTTGAGACAAATGCGCGAACGTAAGCGAGTTTTGATTCAGCCCTTTTCTGGCTTTCGCAGTCTTTTTAGGATGCGTCGTTTCAATCGAGAGATTTGCTTAAACCTCGATCATCTGGACGACGAAGAATTGCTTGAACTCGGTCAATTGGGCCACCGATCACTGTCCAAAATTCATAGCCAACCATACGCTTGCTTCCCTCGCGGGAGGAAACCCTGTGCAGATAATTCCAGGTTGTCGGGTTTCTTTCAGCGCCTTGAAGGCGAAGCGGAAAGGGAGGGAACTCACCAACCCTGTTGTCTGCAAATTTGTCAAGGGCAATGTGATCCGATTAATCGATGACGCGCGCGACTTCAGCTCTCCTTATATGACTTCACTTGGATGAATGAACATGGCAACTTCATCATGGCCAGGCAATCCGCATGGGGCGTGGTTTGAATCTCTAGTAAACGCCGGTAGATCGCTCTTCTTACGCAGGTACCGGCATTGACCCTACACTGCCAGGGTTTCCTTTATGACTTTAGCAATTCAAATCGTTAGATAGCTCGAACGGCTTTCTTGTGCAAGGGTTTAGCCGATTTTGTTCCTCAGTGTTCCCGCTGGCCTAACGAAAACTCCGAAACCGGCTGAAAGTCCAGATTTTGCGATCAAGGGGCCTGATGGCCTCGGCATGCTTAAGCATGCGCGGTCCGTCGTCGGCGTTATATTCCGCCGATTTTCGGTATCCGAGCCAGTTCTAGAATTGGAGACCTCGCTCTCCGTCATCAACTGCACGTTCTTCGTCGCCAACGGCCAGCTTCGGCTCCGGCTGAATCACGCTCGACCGTTTGCTCTGGGTCTGTCAGTACCGATTATGGCCGCGCTTTCTTGACACGATGGTGTTGGTCAAGCCAGCCACCGTCGTCCAATCGCACCGCCAGGGCTTCCGCCTGTTCTGGCGCTGGCGTTCGAGCGTCTGCTCGTCGGTCAAATGCCGTAAGTTAATCGTGTCGCGGGAGCCCCTGGTGCCGAACCTTGGCGTATATTCCAGCCGGTGCGGGTCGGGCGGGGTTGCGGAAGCGGGGTTGGGAAATTCTGTGGGCGTCAGCAGCTGCAGCATTATAGCGACCGGGCGCGCCGTTTGCCCCACAAAGGTGGGGAGATCGGCGGTACTTCTGAGGGGGCGGCCTATATTTTTGTCGAGCCCCTAACCGGTTGGACCACCGCCACCCAGACCGCCAAGCTGATCCAGTCCAATGGGATCGACAACGAATTTGGCTGGTCAAATCGGTATCAGCGGCGATGGGGCGGAACGGTGGTGGTGGGCACGAATGCTGGAGCGCGACTCTTAATCAGCAGCTCTCCAATTCAAGCCCTGAACGGCCCCCCTACCACATCCGAAGAAAGGAAAACTCAGCGTGTGATTTCCGGCCCCGCTTGCATTTGTGGGATGGCTTCAAATTATGCTGCAAATACAGACGCCCGAGTTGCGAACGGTGGGCGTCTGTAACGAGCGGAAAATCTGGATGAAAAAACTATTGTGTTCAATTTTAACTTTGGCCTCTGTATGCGCATTCCTGAGTTCCTGCGCCGGATTAAACGAGTCAGGCCTGCACGTCAAATACGCCACCAAAAGTGAGGCGCCAAAAGATTGCAAGGAACTCGGCGAAGTATCAATTGGTACGTTCTTCCCGCTTTTCGACATGGTGTCCGTAAAGAACTCGATGAGAAACAAGACCGCAGAAATGGGTGGTAATTATCTGGTCATCGACGAAATAAAAAGCGTACATAGCGCTAATGGAAGCGATTCTGGTTATGCGGGCAGCGGTCGCGCTTACCAATGTCTGTAACCTCGACAGGCCCCGGTCGATAGTTGCGTATTTCGCACCGACCGTCGCCGTTCCGCTATCGACTATCAGTCACCAATTGACTTCGAAAGGAATCACCCGTTACAAGGAGTTACCGCAAGCCCTCCGCCGTGCACTCAATCGGGGTAACTCCAATGTTTGCTGCTGGAGGAAGTCACCTGACGCGGCGGCTCTTCGTCAGCATGCTGCTTGCTCCGTTAGCCAAGAACATGCATCGCGGTGAATGCAGCGAAATTTCATACCTGCATGCGCTCGAGCTCGTGAATCCAAATTAAAAATCTATAGGTAGTGGCCTGCACCCCAACTTAGGGGCATCTATGAGTACAGTCCGGGGTTTGACCTGCCCCGCGAACTAGTGCAAGCGAAGTAGAGAATTCGGCCTCACGCGTCGTTGAGGCCGGTCTGACCGGCGTTCGATATCCCTGGACTATCTCACTGAGGGCTCAATAGAACGTATTTTCAACGTCCGTGGCTTGCTGGCCGCGAGCAACAGAGACGGCCGCGGAGAGACGCAAGAGACGATCACTGCCTCAGCGCTGCGCGGACCATTCGCTGCCAAACGATGTGGCGTGCGGGCTTCGAAATGAGCCGAATCTCCGGGCTTTAGCAGGTGCTCGGCGTTCTCGAATATCAAACGCAGACGCCCTGACAGTACGTAAAGCCATTCCTCACCCTCGTGGTGATAGAAATTTTGATGTTCCCGCTTCGGAGGAATCGTCACATGGACCGCGTGCAGACTGCCCTTTGGCGCCGCGCCGGACAGCACACGATATTGCAAACCGTTAGCGTAATGCTCTGACGAAGTCCCCGCCTGAATCACAACTTGAGGCGAAGCCAACGCCAGGGATTCTTCGAGCAGCGAAGCCAGTGGCATCGAATGGGCACTTGCCAAGGTCATGAGTGCCGCAAGCGAGGGTTGACGTCGTCCACTCTCGATCCGCGATAGATACGGTTCTGAGAGGTTCGTGGAAAGGCTCAATTGTTCGAGCGTCCAACCTTTCTGATTGCGCAACGAGCGAAGGCGCGCGCCTAATCCGGCAAGCAACTCGCCAAGAGGTTTGACTGCGGTATCCACTGCGGATGAAGAAATAGCAGGATATATGCCCATTCGGCAATCAATTACTTCAACCAGTGAAAGCATGTCGGGAAGCAAAAATCGTTAGTTCGATTAATAAACGCTCGCCGAGTCTGTGGTCTGCAAAAATTCGAGGCAAGCCCGCCGCAGGATGCCATCAGCTTAGTACCGCTTCGGCGCCCTCGTGAATAACGCCGCCGCGCAGCACGGTCGCATACACCCCGACGCTCGCGGCATTGTACTGCGCAGCAGTCTTCAGAATGCCGAGGTCGCGTGGTAATTCGTTCTGCGCCAGCGTGGTTATGACGCATCGGCGAGTAGGACGTTTGATTTGAAAGCGGACCTGCGGGCCGATCGCCAAAGTGTGACCCACCCAATCGTTCTCAACAAATGAGCATTGGTCCGGCGGTGTATAGATGACGATATTCGGCCGGAACCGTCGCGCATCGAAATAACCTGTCGGATATAGTGCGGTTAGAGCGCTGAGGCTCGCGGTCGTCAAGATGTGTACGGGATCGCCGTCGAAAAAGCTGTTTTCCAGGATAGCCTCGTCGGTAACCTCATCGCGATGGGCGAGACTGTCGACGTTCGGCCAATATTTCTCGACGCGTGGTCGCGCGGCGCCGCCGCTGGCAATAGAGACTTCGCGACCCAGCAACTCGCTCAAGATCTTGACTGTTTCGGGTCGATTGGTCCGGAGACAAATGCCATCTGGGAGCGTAATCAGGGCAGGCGGCATGGTCTCATCCGACTCGACCGGCTCCGCGAAACGCGCCTTGCAGGTCAATAAGAACCCCCACTTGCGAGGGTTCTTCACACTACCCAAGTTGCCCGTGCTCGCATCGACCAAAGCATATGCGCGATCGCCAAGGATGCCGCGTTCGGTCACAACCACCGTTGCAACGCGCTCGCCCATCATCGATTTCACCGGATAGCGCCATAATGCTCCTGCCGAACCGACCGGTCCCGTCACGCTCATGCAGCGCTTCTCCTTTGACTATCCGGAAAGCGAAACCGACCGCCAGCTTCGGACGACGGACCAATTCGCGCCGCCTATCACGCACGTTTGAGCGGTAACTCGGCCCCAGCTGACGGAGCATGGTCGACGTAGACGGTCTGGCGTACTTGTTCTGTAAATCCAGTTCGGCGACGTAGCATCATAAACCAACCTAAGCCGATTAGCAGATATCCCATGAAGATGTAGGGAAAAATATTCACTGGCCATGACGGTACCGGATAAACGCTGCCGACTGCGGGAACCAGCAGTAAGACAACGGAGACTGACGATAGTGCTATGTCTCGTCCACGCAATATGCCGGTCCGCTTCAGATAAGCCGGCGCCGCCAGAGAAATCAGGAAGTAACCTCCAAGGAATCCGAATGCGCCGAAAGTGCCAGCATCATTAAAGGCGTCGAGAATGTCGAGCTTAAAGACTACGGTCAAAATTGTCGCGGACAGAAAGATGAGTATTGCCATCACCGTGACTGCAACGTGCGGCGTCTCATTTTGGTCGTGCGAATTACCTATAGCGCGATGAAAAACACCGAGCCGCCCCATCGGATAAAGGATGCGGGCGCCCGAATTCATGCAGGACAGTGCCAGCGAAAAGAAACTCAGCATCGCCCCGGTCGAGATTGGCACCTTGAGCCAGCCGACTTTCATCATGTCAGAAAGCACATTGAGTGGTGCGTCGATCTTGTCGAGGGTCGTCTTATAGCCGGTGAAACCCAAGACCTCCGTGTAGGTGACAAATACGAAGAATACCCCGGTCAGCAGCAGACTAACGATGACTGCTCGCGGAATAGTCTGCAGAGGGTTTTTGGCCTCAGCGCCAAACGCAGTCGCACATTCAAACCCCACCAGACTGAAGATGGCGACAACCACCCCCAGGCTGATTCCCGAGAATGACCCTCCCTGCAGCGTGAGCTGATTGGCATCGAAAACCGACTTCTGTCCAAATAGTACGATGCCGCAGAGCAGCAGGATCAGAGCGACGGAGAGTCCCTCGATTACCAGCATCAAGCCGCTGGAGAGCCGGATGTCTTTGTATCCGAGGTACCAGATGGTTCCTGCACAGACCATAAAGAGCGCCATCTGAGGCACGTGGACCCCGGCCATTTCGAGCAGCGTGCTCGCGAAAATCGTAAAGCCCGTCATCCCAGCCGTGCCGATAAACAGGTACGCCCAGATCAGGCACCAACCAGCGACATTGCCCGTTGTTGTGCCCAGACCCATAACGCTGTAACCGTACATCGAACCGGCCGAAGTTGACCGACGGGCAAATTGGTTCAGGTTTAGCGCAACGAACAGCAGCATCACCGTGCCAAACAAATACGCCAGCCAGCCTGCATTGCCCGCCGTGCTATACATCAAAGGGATGATTAGAGCGGCCGTCATCGTTGGCGAAATCAGCGCTATCGCCATCGCCGTGACTCCACTAAAGCCGAGGCAATTGGCGCGCAACCCGGTAAGCGTATCTTTATTTTCCATAGCGTGTGCTTCTCCTGACCACCCTTTGGAGCGCGCTGCGCCCATCCCCCTTGGATACGAGTGGAAGCGATTTATTGCCTGATAGGCAACCTGCAAAAGATATGCCCAGGAGGTAATTATTGTGCGCCCTTAATTTTCTATGTCGCCTGTCATGAATTCGGCGGTGACCTGTCATCCTGATAGGCACATGCCTTAAATTTCTACAATCTGCGACGTGATTTTTTTGGGCACTGATTCGATGCCTCAGAAGATAATCCAGATTCAATATTGCCAAAAAGGGAAAGCACTCGGCGGCGTCATTCATAGCATTCATGTCCAAATGAAGCATGGCGCGCCGTGGGGCAGGAGTCATAATGCGCGCGGTTAGAAAAACGGGCAATTTCGACAGGCAAATTAATCTAGTTCTCCCCTAGGCCGGCGTGGGCGTCCACGTGAGCTCGAAGAGTGAGCCGCGGCTGCCGGCTGGGGAAACGCTCGGCGACGGGTCTGCGCTGCTCGAGGCCGTGGAGAAGACCGACATTAACTCCAGGCAGGTCGCGTCTTACCTGCCGCGGTCCTGGCATCAGCGCCTTCAATCAGACAAAAGTCGGAAGTGACTCGGCCCGGTTCACCGTTTGAGCGTTCGCCGGTGCCGATGGGCCGCGCCCATCACCGCGACGAACGCGCAGTTGCACACTTTCCCCGGAGAAGGCCTGAAACTTGAAACTCATCGGAGGATGACCCAGTCCTCCAACGAGTCCTACGTCAGCTAAATCAGCAGGAGAACAGCCATAACTACCAGCTCAGGCGGTGGCCCTCTGAGGTGGCGTCTGACAAGGCTTCCCGCGACCCCGCCAAGACAAAGAGTTAGGAAAACGCATGACCAAACTCGTCCCTACAACCTTGCAGTGGAATGCCGTTCGATCTATCGAGGGACTTGGAATTGGAAAGTCAAAGGGAAATCCCAAATGAGTCTCTGTAAGAATTTGAATGTGGGCTTGCTCTTTCCTTCTCGTAGGCGGTGCGGAGGTGAAGAGGCGGCGGGAAGCCACCATATCTGGGATCACGGAAATCCGGTTGAGAGTAATCCATGCGCCGCGGCGTGTAGTGCTCGATACGGACAGCACCGAGATCAAAGTGCACAGCCATCAGGAGCAGAGCGCGTATAATGGGCACTTCGCGTGGATCTGTTACCATCCGCTACTGCTGTTATCGAGAAGGCGATTGTCTGGTGACGAAGCTGCGTCCGGGCAATGTGCACAGCGCCGAAGGCTCGGCGGATTTGCTGTTACTCGGGATTGAGCGACAACAGCGGCTGGGTAGGGAGGTGGTCTTCCGAGCCGATGCGGCCTCGCCAAACCGAAACTTAACCGGCATCGGAGGAACGGGACGTGAAGTACGCTATCCGCCTGCCTGCCAACTCTATTCTGGAAAGCAACATAAAGGAGTTGACCCGGCCGTTAGGGCGACCCAGCTATAAGCCAGTGGTGCGCTTCAAAAGCTTTCTCTACCAGGCGACGAGTTGGCCGGCGCCACGCGCGGCGGGTAACTGAGAGTCAGGAATATTGATGCCAGGGATGAACTAGGCCATGATTCCATGCCCTTCCCTTTCATAGTCGTTTCTTGATTAAGGCATTAACCGTTAGATTGACACCAGACAGCGACAACATCGACAGCCATTCTTAAAGGTCAAGATCGCTCAACCCCGGGTGATCGTCTGGTCGCCGTCCGAGCCCCCAGTGGTATTTGCGATCGGATTCGTTGATCGGCAGATCGTTTATACAGGCGTGGCGCACCACCATCAGGCCATGTTCGTCAAACTCCCAGTTTTCGTTACCATAGGAGCGGAACCATTTACCCACAATATCATGCCATTCATAGGCGAAGCGGACGGCGATCCTGCTTTCGTTGAAGGCCCAAAGCTCTTTAATCAGACGATAGTCGAGCTCACTGGCCCACTTGCCTCTGAGGAAGTTGATGATGTCCGGCCTTCCGGTGATGAATTCCGCACGGTTTCTCCAGTGTGAGTTGATGGAATAGGCTAAGGCCACTTTTTCCGGATCGCGGGAATTCCAGCCGTCTTCTGCTAGCCGGACCTTCAGGATAGCACTTTCATATGTAAACGGCGGCAGCGGAGGACGTGAAGACATAATAAGGAGCTCCTTTTGCGAATATCATTGGCTGGAAATCCAATTCCCCTTACACTACTTCCGACCTTTTAGAGGACGACGGAGTAGCAAACGTCCCTAGGGGAGACTAAACCGATCCGCCGCGCGATTAAATGCCACATCGTTCTCGTTGGCGGAGTGCGCCTTCGACCATATCAATTGGGGTTGAGGCACGCCAACTTCTTTTCGATGGCTTCGGGTAAGTCCGCATCAATAGGATAATACTAAGTAGACCAACATTTATGACATCTTTTGGCGCCGCCATCGTGCGCGATGATTATCGACATCGAACGCTTGCGTCTTTAGATCAAGCTTCGATGGAGGCGGCGCACAAGTGGTTCGAGATCAATCGTAAGTATCGATGGGCGACCTGTCCGCTGACGGAGAATGCATTCGTCCGAGTATTATCTAACCCGTCGTATCGGGGTCAAACCACAACCATAGAGGATGCAGCCTCTCGTCTGCGAACCTTCTCCATCTCGCTTGATGCAATTGAGGCGGCGAAGAAACAGAATCTCGAACTCATCTCTGTATAGAGAAAACGCAATACCCGCACAAGTTGCATCGGACCGGGGCTGAACGCATGCTTTAGCATTGGCGCCTATATTATAGAGAGCCCCTTCGTAATAGATAATGAAACTTCTCTCCGTTTCAATTGGTCTCCGCTCAGAGGACCCGGCGAAGGGTCGTCGCCATTGATCTTTGGAGGGAGTATAGATTCTTGGCTCTGTGGCATCATGAATCGGCGAAAGTTTCTCAAACTTGCGGGGCTCGGTGGGTTGGGCGCAATGCTGGCTGGCGCGGGATACGGTGGGGTCAGGGATCTGATTTCGCGAACCGCGCCAATGCTCGACAAGCCCAACATTTTGATTCTCATGACGGATGAGCAGCGCGCGGTTCGCGATTGGCCAGCCGGATGGGCCGACGCCAATCTGCCTTCTCTGGGTCGCCTGCGCGCGCATGGGATCAATTTCAACTCAGCCTTCGCCAACGCTTGCGAGTGTTCGCCAAGTCGCAGCTTGTTTCTCACCAGCACCTATGCTCCCGTAAATCGCGCGACACTCACTCCAGCCACGCTGAATCCTGCGCCGCCGAACCTCGCCACGATTTTCGGAGCCGCCGGATACGAGGTCGTCTATAAGGGCAAGTGGCATCTGGCGGCCCCCTTTGTTACGCCCTTCTCGGCTGATAGTCCGCAGGATATCAGCGACATAATCGCAAACGACGAGGCGCTCCAGACGACTTACAGTTTCTCTGGATGGAACTCCCCGGATGCAGGCACTTCCTTGACGCAGCCAGCAAGCCTTGGCGGAAGATTTGGCGGCAACGATGCACGCTATGTTTCGGGGAACAGTGCCGGGACGGTTACCAACGTTCTAGAGTTTCCTTCCTCGTATGACTCCGACGCTCCGTTTTGCTTGATCGTGTCTCTGGTCAACCCTCATGACGTCTTCATTTATCCGCGCGACATTGGAGCGTCCGGATATGATGTCTCGGCCTTCGACTCGCTCCCCATAGAACTCCCGCCGACCTACGACGAAGATCTTTCGACAAAGCCATCTGTTCAGGGCGCATTTCGTGAATCGCTGAACAATGTCTGGCCGTTCACGAAGGTCACCGAGCCGGTCCTCTACTCGCGTTTCTACGCCTATCTCAATACGCTGGCTGACGCTCAGCTAACACAGATCCTTGATCTGCTCGACGCTAGGGGGCTGACCCAAAGAACCTTGATTGTAAGAGTCGCCGATCACGGCGAGCTAGGCCTCGCGCACTGCGGATTGCGACAGAAGGATCACGCCGCGTACGAAGAGATGATTCATATCCCGATGATCTTTTCGAATCCGGTGCTCTTTCCAAGGCCGCTCGAAACCAACGCGCTGGCGAGCCTGATCCCATGGATTGTGGATGAGGGGCGCGAGGCGCTGCCCCTGCGGATTCAGCGTGGACTCTGTCTTGATCCCTGCCACTGCCATCAGCGTGGGCAGCACCTCGACGACCTAGTAAGAGACCCGCTCGAGACAGTTAAACTTGCGCACGGTAGGACTCCGATTCGCTACCAATTCGAGCGTATCCGCCTCGAAAATGAACTGCTCGGGATGATGACGGCGACGGGTACGCAACCGGGTCAGCTGCAGACACCAACGTGATGCGATAGGGCTTTTCCATCGCTCAGTCGGAGAATGCGCTAGGCGTTTGTTATTTCCTAGCGTATTGTCCGATCGAAGATTCGCGCTCGCCGACCGATCGGCATTCGATGCAGTTAGTGCGCGTTCAATGACACCAGCGGGAAGAAAAGTTGTTTGGCTGAGCATCTTCACGGTATCAATTGCACGACACAACTTTAGGATCCTTTCCACATTTTATTGACCTATGCGACGGACTACGGCTTGGAGGTTATGAGCAAATGGATGCAGGTAACTGGACGGCAATCACAAAGACTCAAGGAATACCAAATCTCACGAAGGAAAAGACCGATCTCCTCGACAAGGTTCAGCTGCGCCTTGCCTTAACCGATCACGAATTTCTGGATTTTTTGATCCTGCTTAGCGAACTTTCGGGGATCGGTCCGCGTCTACGAAATGTGCGCCTCATAGTCTGAGGAACTCTCGATGTCTTACCCAAGTGCCTCCCTGCGACTGGCAAATTCTCGAATTCTAGATTCCTCGTCGTACTCTTTGAAAGACCAGTTTCCTTCGTCTCGATGTCGCGGACCTCGGCCTTATAAAACCGTATCTTGCGGATCAGGCGGTGGGATCCGCTACCAGCGAGGTGACGACCCAGGTTGAGAGTTTCGATTGCCGATCGAGGTTTGCATAGGCGGCTAGCACGTCACCGGTGAACGCCGCGTCCTGCAATCCGGTGGCGCCATATGAATTGAGGATCTCGAGAGCCCGGGTCTTTGATAGTGACGGTTCGACTGGTACCGCGCCAGCATTCCAGTGGCGATCGCAACTGATGATGGGTATCACCAAGCGCGGCAGCCAGCACTTGAGGACGGCGGTCGTACATGATGCGCGCGCAGTTGCCCGCACGGCTGTGAGAAAAACAGACTCAAGAAATCTTTGGGTCAACGAGCTTCGCCGCTGGCGCGCTTATAAACGCGCGACGCTCGCGGCCGCCAGGAAGAACGCACGGGTCATCTTGGCCGTGCCGATTAGTGGCGAGCCGTATCGCGCCGCTGCGTGAGGGTTAAGTGAGGTTGTTTGAAGGATCGGGCTATTGCCGGTGAAATTCGGAGTCCAGGGGCAGTACATGCCGGTTCATCCGGATATTTTCGGGCAGAAGTGGAATCTTCAATTCAGCATCACTCCGGTTATCCCGAAGTTGATCAAGCGCAGTCTGTTCGATTTTAGCGTTCGAATCGATAGACGAGTAAATCGCCTCAGCCTGTGGAAGAACGAGTGCGCCCGTGTCTCAACGCACCATGCCCGCGCGCATGCCTAAGATGAAAATGTTATCTTATATTAGGAAAATAGAAAAAAAGGGAAGGAAAAAACTGTCATAGACCCGCGGGAAACAACCCGCTTTAGCGATCTTTGCTTGCAGACGGGATCGCGATTCGCACTACTGTCGCAAAAAACTCCTGGCGGAGGACGCCCCTGCTAGGAGTGGCTCTGCATGGCAGACCCAGAGACCCTCGCTACTCCTCTATGGCTTTGCGTTCAATAGAGACTCAATCGTTCGAAGGTATGCGGCAAGCTATTGAAACCGGCAGCTGTTAGATCTCGCACTTTAAACAAGGTTTCGCCATGAATATATTGTTGCCGTCGTTCCTTTTAAGCGAAGTTCGAGGCGGGCGCGCTCGCGCGGGCTGTGGGTAAAGATGGAGTAGAGGGACCACCTTTTTCTGTTTGCTTATGCCGAAGGGCGAACTCCTTAGATGGCGTCGAGAGTCCGAGGATTTTTACGATTAGTGTCGATACTGCGCGCAATTACACTGCTGTGGTGTGTGATTTTCTTAAGCATCATCGAGCACCCGAGCATCTGCCAGGCCGACTCGCATGGAGCACTGGTTCGGAACAGTCGGCTGATTGCGCTGGCGGCCGCGAGGTTTCCGAAACTCAGTAGCGCCGAGCGCGCGATGCTCTGGTTCAGCGATATCGAGAATGTCGAGCGTGGCGAGTTTGCGGTCGCCGGAACCAGCTCCCTACCCACCGATCCTTCCAACGATCCCGCACGCGCGGATCAATGGCGCGCTTCGCGCCAGATTCGCGCACTGCTCATCCGATGGCTGTGTGTTGATCACGAAGCGCTCGGCCTGATCGACCCGAAGGGTATCCGTGTCATGGGCGCCCGCATTATCGGCGTCCTCGACCTGTCGTTAGTCACAGTGCCGATCCCTGTCGCGTTACTCAATTGTAGGTTCACGGACCTCGTCAATCTGGTCGGTATGGAAATTCCCGACCTCGACTTGGATGGAAGCTATGCCGCGGAAATTCATGCCAGTGGTCTGAACGTTCGTAACAATCTGGCGATGGGCAAAAAGTTTCATTCGGTTGGCCCGATTTTTCTCGATCATGCGAAAATCGGCCTTGATCTCGATTGTGGCGGCGCGAATCTTCAATATTCCAAGAATACTCGTGAACCATTTCTCGATCGCCTCAAAGTAACGCTGTTCGCGTATCTGATTCAGGTGGGCGGCAACGTCTGGCTCAACCGCGGCTTCGAGTCGCACGGCGCCGTGGACCTCGGCGGCGCCCGCATCGGCGGAAATTTGCACTTCGATTCCGGACACTTCATCAACCCCGATAACGTCGCGATCTCCTCGCCTGGAGCGAGCATTGAAGGAGTCGTCTATCTGATCGGTTGGGCTTCGGATGGCGAGATCGAGATAACCGGTGTTGCGAATTTCTCTTTCGATCGCGTCGCCGACAGTTTCATCGTTGACCACGCGAAGTTTCTCGGGGCGCCAGGCGACCAGCATGGCTTCGTCGGAACGGGGATGTCGGTCGCACGGGCATTTATCTGGCGCGATGTGACTTTGCAAAACGGCGCCCAGCTTGATCTGAGCAATGCAGCGGTCGCGTTATTGATCGATGACGAAATGAGTTGGCCCCTGCCGGGAAAGCTGCTTCTCGATGGTTTCAGCTACGATAGTCTTTCATCCGAGAACGAACCTCCTAACGATAAACCGGCGCGGGATGTGCCAGGCGATCGTAATGCGGTCGAGAGCCGTCTCCGCTGGCTGGCGCTTCAGCCTCCCGGATTTCATTCGCAGCCTTACCGAGAGCTTGCGAAATACTACGCAGGATCGGGCGAAGATGAGTCCGCCGTGACGATATTCATTGCCCAAGAAGACGATCGCTATAGGAGACTGGGGCTATTCGGACGCCTATGGGGCGGGTTTCTGAAAGCAACCATCGGTTACGGTCGTAGGCCGCTGCTCGCTTTCGACTGGTCAATATTGGTCGTTCTGGTCGGATGGGCCGCAGTGCTGATGGGAAAGCGCGCGGGCGTGATGCGTCTGACGTGGCCGGAGAATTCCCTGCCGCCATCCGGCAATCAAACTCACGGGCTTCACCCGCTATTGTACTCGCTCGACGTGTTTCTGCCGTTTGTGAACCTGCACCAGGAGCACTATTGGTGGCCGGATGAAGCCTTAAAGGGAGAGTGCGTGATCGCTGGACGCCATATTGCAGTGCGTGGTTCTACCCTCCGCGCCTACCTATGGCTACAAATCATCGCAGGGTGGCTCCTCAGTGCCATCTTTGTAGCGGGTGTAACCGGCCTTATCGCGAACAAATAGGAACCCGGTTCTCAAAGCACGATTTTCAGATGGGTCGGTCTTCAATTTGCAAAATGAGGCATAACGCGTAGCCATAGCCGGTCTCAAAAGGTGATTCTAATTTCTTGCTGGGCGGCCCTTTTAAGACGTGCTAGACAGTCAGCAAATCGTCAGCCCCTAAAGGGTCCCGGAACGAGGGCTCCGATTAGAGTGAGATCGTCCAAGCTGGAGTCGCAGTTCCATCGTCTTCCTCAAAAGTTGACGCACTGAAGTGCATGCACCTGGACAACTCCACTCTCTGTATCTTTCACTCATAACAGGAGAAGCGCGTTGAAATACATGTATACCGGGAAAAAGATGCGCGGTTTCGCAATTGTACTGATTGCTGTTCTTCTTTCCGTAGCCTGCAATCCCTATGCGCCCGCCGCGGAACCCCGTGCCCTTGATATATCGCTGTACCATGAAACTTTTTCTGAAACGTTTCGTGGCCCGCTTGACGTTACGCCATGGGGACCGTCGGAATGGATTGCTCATACGCCGTGGCATGGTGATTTCGGCGATGCCCAGTTTTCCGATCCCCGCGCCGGATTTCCTTTCACAACCGGCCCTCAGGGGCTGAACATCATCGCCAGAAAGAATGCGGAGGGTAAATGGCAGTCCGGGCTGCTATGTTCCCTGGATCCCGAGGGCCGCGGCTTTGCTCAAGCGGGAGGCTATTTTGAAGCACGCATGAAAATGCCGCCGGGACCCGGGGTGTGGCCCGCTTTCTGGCTGGTGACGCACACCGGCTCGGATAACAACGCGGAAATCGATGTTGTTGAGTTTTACGGCAAATTTCCGGACGGTTACCACGTCACTTCCCACCTCTGGCCGAAAGCGAAAGGGGTGAAGCCTCAAAGCCAGGAAATGGTTATTCCTGTGCCGTATGGTTCCCTGACCCAGTCATTCCATACCTACGGGGCCGAGATACTGGATAATGACCTGGTGTTTTATCTCGACCGGCATGAAGTCGCGCGCATGCCGGCTTCGCCTGCGGCAAAACTTCCCCTGTCTATCCTTGTAAATCTGGCGCTTGGGGCCGGATGGCCGATCGACCAAACGCCTGACCCCTCCGTTCTGGAGGTCGACTATGTCAAGGCCTTCATGAGAAACTGAACGCCCCTGTCATTTTCGAAAGACGGCTTCACCAAGCCCGAAAAGCGTTGGTGGTAACACAAGAATAAAGCTTTTTAGCACTAGGAAAAGAATTAGGCCTGGTTGCTAATTCCATTTGCTTTGTCGGTTAAGTTTTAATTCACAGATAAACACCACCATTTCCGATTCGTCACCGCCATTCACGGCTGCGTCCAGACTCACGCCATTGT
>Ga0302326_10002557_pt1 | contig 44039 bp, 51 predicted proteins | sample Palsa_T0_3_FD_202264 | JGI IMG/M metagenome (GOLD analysis project Ga0302326, IMG submission 202264) | Peat permafrost microbial communities from Stordalen Mire near Abisko, Sweden - Palsa_T0_3 | ecosystem: Environmental > Terrestrial > Soil > Palsa > Peat permafrost | place: Sweden: Abisko...
CATCGTGCCGGTGCAGACGCGGCCGTCGTCGGAGAGGTTCCAGAAGGGAGCGACCGCCAATTTCGTATCGGCAGTCGGCCGTTTGTTTTCGAGGAGCGCCCGAATCTTGAGATCGCCGCCGTCGACGCGCCAGACCAGAGGGGGCAGGGGGAAGACGCAGCCGTTCAGTTCGGCGGCCTTCAGCTCAGAGTTTTGATAGAACATCTGCCGACGGCAGGCCGGAGTCCACCATGCAATCATGCGATCGCCTTTGGCGAGAACATGTTCCGGCAGCACCTCGGCCGGGGAGCCGCCATAAAGCGAGTGCGCCAGCGACTCGACGAAGGCGATGGTGAGAGGCTGAGCCACGTCGAGTGTAGGCGGACCATTTTGGTGGAGCACTACCTTGTGCCGGGTCACGAAGCTGCGCTGGCGATCTCCATAGACGAGCAGCGCCTCACGCAGTTCGAAGCGCCGGTTCTCTCCGATCGAGACGTGTATCTCCATCGCGTTCCTCCCGGTCTTGAAACTGCTCCACCAGTTGGAAGAGCTCATGATTCAGGGCGACGAACCTTCCGACCGCGCGCACCGCGCGTCTCACCTCTTCGCTTTTCCGCGGGTTGAAGATCACACCCAAGGTCGGCTCCGAGCTTCCCTCCAGCATGTACTGCCCTTCTTCATCGAAGCAGGCAACGATGGCGTCGTGCTCCTTGAAGGCCACCACCAAAGACGGCAGCGGGATATTGTCATAGCCACCGTCTTCGCGAAAGGTTGGGTCGGTTCCCAACGGAACTCGCGAGAGACTCTCAATCTTGCGAAGGCGCTCGATCCAGGAGCCGTACCGACCGTTGCTGTGCTTCGAGAGGAGACCGCGCGCCTCCTTGATCAAAGTCCGGCGATCGCATTTCAGCGTCTTTCGAACGCACTCCGGCAACGCCTTCTCGACTTCGGGAAACTCGTATTGGCCGCCATCTTCCGAGTCTTCCACGGCGTACTCCCTCATGCGCTCTTCATATTGCAAAGCGTCGTCGTGGTTATAGATCGGCATCACGCGATAGATCGCATAGGTCAAGGTCCAGTAGAACGCGGCGCCCAGTCCTTCCGCTTCCTTCTCCAGCGCATCGAGCGCCGGGCCGATCTTCATGAATCCAGGCCCGCCGCATTCGATCGTCACCGCAAGCTGGCCATTGCCCAGGAGGGCGTCTTCACCGTCCCGCTCGGCGACATCGCTCACGGTGAGGTGATACTCGACGTTGCGCTCGAGAAGCTTCCAGCGCTCCTCCCCAATGCTTTCCGTGATGGCGCGCTGGGCGAAGATGATGGCGCTCTCCCCGCACATCCGCCATGTCTCCGGCCCTCCGAAGCCCTCCCGCATCAGGGCGGCGCAGAGATCGTAGACCAGCTCCGCGTTGAACTCGTGACTATAGGCCGCCGTAACGCCGTCGAGTACCGGCAACGCCTGGGTGAAAGGAGGCGCGAGCGTCATTATCCCAGAGGGGGCAACAACTCTATTGGCGTTGGCAGGGGATGGCTGTCGGCTGCGGCGAAGCGGTCCATTGCCTGTGCCACACAATGGGAGAGTTGAAGGGATTCTTTGCATTGGAGGTGCCTCGCGAGCATCCGGCTGGTCTCCGGGGGCGGAGCCGCTGCCTTCGCCGCGAACAGCTCGAGCAGCTCTTTCACCGTGATCGTTTTCCCGGGCATCGCTCAACCCTTCGAGCCGATCGCCCGGCTGAAGGTATAGCGCAGCGTTGAGCCGGTCGCTTCGGGGCCGGATACGGACGCCGTGGCGATCTCCGGGTAGTTGGGGGTCAGCAGGTCGCGGACCTGCTCGACGGTCAGTTCCGGACCGGGATCGGGAATGCGAATGCCGTCGTAGTGGAACTCGCGCGCGAGCGCTTCGACTTTGAGAGTGCTCATTCTTGGTTCTCCTTTTTGGCGGATTCTCGGGATGAGGTTTGGCATTGACGGCACGCGAAAAAGCACAGTCTCCGCCGGGGTGCGTCGTGAGGCTGGAAATCAAAACATCAAAGGCGCGAAAAAACCTCGCGAAGCGAGTCGACCGCCGTTGACGCGACGACCGTGAGGTCTGGCGAACAGCCGGCGGAGTCCGCAGAATCAATCAATTTCCGAATCACGATCTTGAGCCAGTGATCGCAGTAATGCTTGGGCGACCAGCTAGGGCCTTGGTTGACAAAGAGGTCGTCGACGCACTCGACCGTATTGTTCTTGACGAAGATCGTGCCGCGGTCATCCGCTTCATCTGCGGTCCAGGAAACCTCGCCATCGAGTATGTAGCCCAAAGGAGCGAGGAAATGCTCGATCAGCAACACGACCCACAGACGCAATCCATGTCTGCTCTCAAACTCGTCCGGAACGATCACGTCTCTCTCCTCCGAGAGTTCGAAGAGCCCGGAATGGCCTGGCAAATTCGGTTCCGCACTGGCGGCGACGGCCGCAAAAATTGGCGCGGTCTTCGCGGTGCGTCGGTGATTGGAGAAGTCCAGTACAATCTCGGCGTCTTCTTCGGTAAGCGGCGGAGCGATCTCAATTTCGCCGCTGTAGTAAACGGAATAACCCATGGTGTTCCTTTCGTACGACTAGAAGAGGTTTCTCTGAACCGGGATGGCTGGCGGAATTGGTTCGGATAGCGCTTCTTCGCGCGGCGGCTCGGTTGCCCGAACCGCGTCTTCATTCGCCTGCGGCAAGCGGTACTTGGCTTCAAGGCGTTCAAGCTCGCTTATTTCCGCCGCTCGTAGCGCCTCCGCTGCCAGCAACCGGTAACGCGCGACGTAGTTGCGCTCGTACACGACACGCTGGACCGCGCGCTCCAGATCGCTGAAGGTAAACTCGGGATCGCCATAGCATGGCCAGCGTAGAACACTCTCTATGAACGCCAGCCGATGACGGTCGCTGTCGAACCACTTCGAGAAACAACCGCAGATGTCATAGTGGGCGATGTTGCCGAAGGACATCGACAGGCGGTTGTAGAACTTCTTAGTGAAGAGTCCCCGTGCGCAATCGGCATCGAGAAAGTGCAGCAATGTGTTGCCGAAATCGGTTTTGTCCGCTGTGGTTGAGAATTTAGTGGGAAGAAACTCCGCCGGAAGGAGTGAGCCCTTGGGCATAGCGTCCTCACGCAAAGCAAAAGGCCAGCCGCAGAGTCTGTTACGAAACTCTTCAGGAAATGAGAAGATACCCTCGCGGGAGCGAGGGCATTTTCGTTTATGAGCTATATCCGAGGCGAGGGGCGGACTCAGGGGACGTTATTTCCAGTAGTGCTGGACGACCCTGTGCCGTCCGATCATCCGTGCCGGGTGATAGACGCGTTCGTCGATCGGCTGGAGATGGAGCAGCTTGGGTTCGCGCGAGCCGAAGCCGCGGAAACAGGGCGTCCTGGCTACGATCCGCGCGATTTGCTGAAGCTGTACTTGTACGGATATCTGCACCAGATGCGGTCCTCGCGGCGGCTGGAGACGGAGTGCCGCCGCAACGTGGAGCTGATATGGCTTCTGGGGCGTCTATATCCCGATCACAAGTCCATCGCCGAGTTCCGCCGAATGCATCGGGAAGCAGTGACAGCGGCGGGAGCCGAGTTGATCCGGTTCGCGCGCTCGGTTGGGCTCATCCGTGGTGAGTGGATTGCCATCGACGGGTCGAAGTTCCGCGCCGCTTCCAGCGCGCGCAGCGTGCTTGATCGCGAAGCACTTCAACGCTATCTGGAGCAGATGGAGAGCGCGGACAGCGAGCAGGAGACAATCATCGACGGCTCTGCTGTTACCTCAGCCCTGGAGAAGCTGCGGAAGCATCCTGAACCGGAGGCCCGCTTTATGCGCACCGCCGATGGGAAGCTTCCAGCTTATAACGTGCAGACCGCCGTCGACGCAGAACATGCGCTCATCGTTACCCATCAGGTGACGACAGCAGGCAACGACAGCTCCCGTCTGCAGCCGATGGCCGAATCCGTGCGCGTAGTTCTCGGCAAAGGGGCTGAGGTCATTAACATCATCGCCGACACGGGCTACTCGAACGGCGAACAAGCCGGCATTTGTGAGGCCTCCGGGCTGATTCCGCACATCCCGGCCAAGCGCAGCATCAACAGCCATGGAGATGGAACTCTGCTGGATCGGACGGCCTTCCGCTATCAACCGGAGACAGACTCGTTCCTATGTCCTGCAGGCCAGACGCTCCAACGCAAGCAACTGGCGCGCAAAGACCGCGCCGTGGTGTATCAGGGCCAACCCACGATCTGCGGAGCCTGCCCCTTAAAGCCCGGGTGCACTCTGACTTCAAGACGTTTTGTAACACGGCATCTGGACGAAGAGGCCCTAAACCGCATGCATCAACGTGCCACTCCGCAAGTGATGCGGCTCAGACGATCTACGGTCGAGCATCCCTTCGCCAATCTGAAATATCGCATCTTCGGTCACCCACGCTTCCTGCTGCGCGGCCTTCGCGGCACCCATACCGAAATCAGCCTCGCGGTCATGGCTTACAACCTCAACCGCATGATCAACATCCTCGGAGGTTCCGTACTCACCGCCAGGCTACTACCGGCCTGATGCCAGTCGGGCAAAAAACATCGCACCTATACCCAAAAGCAGAAACGCTCCCGAACGGGAGCGTTTCTGCTTTTCCTAGCATCGCTCAGAGACTGCCATTTCGTAACAGACTCCGCAGCTGACCTTTGCTTTACCCTGGTAGGCCGGTTTTGTCGACCTCGGTGGAACTGCTCTCCCAGCGACAACACTATCATCGTCGGTTTACTGCTGCGGAACGCCTCCCCTCGAACGCAAGAGGTGGGTCAAGCCGCGGCCGAAAGCGTCCCACCCATCTCTTTGAGCTTGCGGTAGAGCGTCGTCTTGCCGATGCCGAGCATCCGGGCCGCTTCGAGCGGACGCCTGTTCGACTTCCGGTAAGCCGCCAGGATCATCGCTCGCTCCATCTCGGCCATTGTCGGAAGCGCGCCAGTCTCTGGAACCTGGGCCGGGACGGCTGGCGCGACGGGCTGCATAAGGCGGTCCGTTGCCGCCGAGATCAGTTCGCGTGCCTGCGCCAGGCTCTGAATGCACTCCGGGTCATGGCGAATCACAACCTTCTCGAGGACTCGCTCGACAATCTTGACCAGCGGCTGTGGCAGCGCCGTGCCGCAGCGCCGGCAGTTCTCTCGATCGCTCCATTGGACCAGCTCGCAACGCTGGCAACGAACTTTCTCCCGTTCCTCGCTCATGGTGTCACCTCTCAATTTGAAAATCGCGTCGGCTCATTCAAAGAGACTGAGCTGCGCGTTGGTTTTGGTGGCCGTGGGCCACACGGCGGGCCTCTTCCGTTTCTTTGCCGATGGACTCGCCTCCAAGAGTCGAATGCCGAATGTCAGTGGCGTCGTGGTTGCTGTCATCGGCGCCGGCGGACCGAGCACAGGGAAAGGTTCCTCTTCCGGTTCCGGCTCCGCAGCCGCTGGCCGCGGCTGCACCTTCTCGCGTTCGCGGTCAAGCTCGCGCCAGACGGCGTCGGCGGATTCTCCGACACCGGCCTTCTCGACCAACTCGCGCGCCATCGCGCTCATCAGGTCTTCATCGGCATCGAGCGCCTGGAGACCCTCGCCGGAGAACTTGCCCTCCATCATCAGGGCCACCAGCATCTTCTTGCCCATAAGGCGAAGGCACGTCTCCTGCATCGTTCCCGAATACGTCACGAACTTCACTCGGACCGGAAATCTCTGTCCGATGCGCCATGATCGCCGGCTCGCCTGGCGCAAAGTGTGGAGGGAATAGCCGGTCTCATAGAAGTAGAGCGTCGGAAAGGCCAAGAGATCGAGGCCCGTCTCCACGAGTTTGGGATGGCAGATCACCACCTCGACGCCGGCCTTCAGCTGGCGATCGTACCAGTCCTCTCGCTTATCGGTGGGAACGGACGAGCGCAGGGTCGCAACGCGCATGCCTTCCCGCCGCAGCACAGATTCCAGCCGCAGCGTGACATCCTTCTCGCCTGTGTAGGTCGCATAGACCTGGCAGCGTCGCCCTTGCCGTAGCTCCTCCTTGACGTCGGCGATCAGAGCGCGCTCCTTCGCGTAGAGAACCTCCCGCGTGAGGTTTTCCGGCTCTGTCACCAGGAACCTCACATACTCCTTCGTCTGCGGGTCGAGGGTACGCGCCCAAATCTCATTGAAGTCGTAGGGATGGTCGGGGTAGAGCAGCAACGTGTTGAGCAGGATGCTCATCAGGCTCTTGTTGCCGCGATGGGCCTTCATTGCGGTGCGAATGTCCTCCTCCAACTGCTCGTAAGCCCGCTGGAGGGCATCGTCCATACCGACCGATATGACGCTCTCGTCGTATAGGGGCAGATCGCTCGATATGTCCTCAAGCGAAAGAAACGCCGTGGTGCTCATCAGGAACTTGCCGAAGAGCAGTGGCGAAGCTCCAGGTTTCCGCAATACCCGGATGGTCTTCCTGGTCGCCTTCGAGCAGGCGTTGTCTGCCTCTTCTACCTTTTCGATGGTTTCGAGAACACCGTACTGCTCCTGGAAGTCCCTCCGGCCTTGCCCTCCGTAGGCAAAGCCCTCGCGCACCATCGCGCGAGGCTCCATCCTGTAGAAGATGTTGAAGAGGTCGTCGGCGTAACCGCCCATCAGGGTCCCGGTAAGCGCAATCAATCGCTGCGCGGCGCGTGCCAGAACGCCAAGTCCATTGCCTTGCGCGGTGTCGCCGGCCAACTGGTGCAACTCGTCGGCAATCGCGAAGTCGAACCAACCGCGCATGTAGCGGCCGATGTACTCGATCGGCGCCATACGCGGAATTCGCGTCCGGTCGGCCTGCCACAGCGCGGAGAAGCGCGTGGTCCCACCTCGCGGCGCTGCCAACACCTCGGAGACCTTCACCTTGTCCCGGAAGTCGAGTGAGGTAAGTTTCCCCATCTCTGAGTCGAGGATGGCGAGCCCTGAATCCGGATTGACGACGCCGCCTAGGTTCGGTCCCGACTTCGCTTTGAGAAAGACGTGGTCCCAGAAGTAGCTCAGCTTGCCTTTATCCTTGCCCGTGATGAAGAACGTCGGGCAAGCAAAGCGTTGTCGCCACTCCTTGCGGCCCATACGCCGCATCTCGGAAAGGCCGAGGCGCTTGCCCTCGTTCACGATCTTGCCTGTGCTCAGCTTTACCTCGCAGACCCCGTGCGGCTTTCCGGAGTCGCCGCCGTTGCGCATGTCTTCAATGAGGAACGTGCGGGCGCGCGGGACAGTCAGCAATATCTCGCGGGCCCACTTGTGCGTGATATGGGACGGGCACATGACCAGCGTCGTGCTGGGCCGCCCCTCCGCCAGCACATGGATCGTGCCGAGTGCCATGAGTGTTTTGCCCGCGCCGCACTCGGCGACGATGCGCGCCGCCTTTGCCCGGCGCAGATACTTCGCGGTGCCGGTAATGGCCAGCGCCTGAGCTGGCAACGCCTGGCGCAGTAGCATCCCGAGGGATGGCGCCACCGGGTCTTTCGTACTTTGGAGTGGAGGATAGGTTTCGAGAATCCGTTCCGCCAGCAAAGGGCCAAATTGACGCAGATAGTCGAAGGTCGTCTCCACCAGAGATACCTCCTAAAAGCTCGGTTGTCGGCTGTTTCGTGCAGGGGGCGGATCAGCTTCGTAGCTGGCCGGCAGGCAGGTTTGGTCTTCTGCTTCACTACGGTCTGATTGACAGTTCCATCAAAATGTTGAGAACTCGCCTAACGCAGGGTTCCAGCGTACTGGCAGGCCAGGGAGAAGCCGACCGATGCCCGAATCAGGCATCTTGTTCCGCGGGAAGGGCGATGCGCCGAAGCTCTACTTTGCCGTCCTTCTTGACGCCTACTTCCAGCAACTGGTTGGTAAGATCGCCGTTCTTCACCAACTCGTCAAGAATCAGTGCGAAGAGCTGCCGTTGGAGGTTGAGATTCAAACCGAAGGGAGCGTCGATGCACACGAGCCCCGCATGCAGACGCACGTCCGCGTATTCTCCAGCGGATCCCGGTTTGCCCGCCGGCCCGCGAAAGTCGATGCTGTTATTCGTAACAAAAGTCCAGTCGCCTTCGAGGATGACCCGCTTGAGTTCCCAGTCCTTCGTGCCCGTCTTTCCGAGGTGATTCACATGCGAGCAAAGAAACCCCCTCAACTGGGCGTCGGCGGCCAGGGAAGGGCTCAGGTTTTCATCAATCAGTATTTTCTGCAAACTCCTAGCCTCCTATAGAGGAGCCACGAAGTCGCTTCTTGGAAACGGAGACCGTGAGACTCATGGGGAAGCTCCGCCGCCGGGGACGGCCCCTTTGAGGGTTCGCCTTCGCGTAGATCGAGGCCAACGCGATCTGCGATGGCGTTAGGGTTGGATAAATTTCCTGAATCTCATCAGCTGATGTGCCGGCGTCGACCAGGCTGGCAACATCATGCACCGGGATGCGAGTTCCCCGGATGACAGGGGTGCCGCGCAGAATCTCCGGGTCTTCCACCACCATCTCCTGCGCATCCTTCAACTGGCTCAGGCGGCGGTCCACGTCGTCCCAGATTGAAGACAGCAGGACCTGTACAGTCCGGGATTCTTCGAATTTGCAGTGCCGAAGTTCCGTCCATGAGTGGTTGTGTGCAAGTCCGCCGCGCATCGCCTTCACCCGCGCCGCCGACGTTAGCACCTCCTCGGTCTCGAAATAAAAGGCGATCCACAGGCAAGCGTCTTTGCGCACAGTCCGGTTCTGGGAGGTCTTGTAGAGCTTCTTCGGAAGGATCCGCTTGTCGATCATCCGGTTGATTTTGGCGACCGTGACGCCTGCGGCAATAGCCGCCTCATTCGTTGTCAGATTCTCGATTACGGCTTCCATAGGTCACCTCCACAGAGTCTATCGTAAATCATCTCCTCTAGGAGAACAATTAGTGGCTCCGGTTGATCGCTCGCGATCAATCAATAATTAGGCGACTGCCTGCCGAGGATTAAGGGCTGCCGCCAATGAGTAGCGCGGCCAGATCACGGAGCCATTCCCTTCTGGCAACGTCAACGCCGCCGAGCGCAGACCATCGCCAATCCACTCCAGCATCTCTTCGGTCGTCGCGGAAATCAGGACGGGTTCGCACCCAATGCCATCAATCTCTTCTATCCGCTTTTTCCGCTCGACAACTCCCAGGATGTGTTCTGCCCACGTTGGGTCGGCAGGGAGGCCCAGAAAACTCACCAATGTCGCCCAAGCTTCGTCGCGCCGGTATCTAAGGAGGAGAGTGCGCCCCGCGCTCCCATTAGTGTGAAGGTTTTGCGAGACTGCCACCAGATGACGCACAGAATATTTCCGGCCGGGCAAAGCCACGGCGCCCTTGTAACAGGAGGCCTGTTCGCCGAGTGACACGTCTTTGATGGTGCCATCGGGAAACGTGAGGCTAAAGGTGGCCTTTTCGTGGACAGCCGCCGTAATCGCGCCCACATCCGAGTCATTGCCAAAGACGCTCAATAGATGAGTCTGACGGTTTTCCCCCATATAGCGGTCGACCCGCAGGCGAATGCGGGTCGAGGTCTTCTCCGTCATGCGCACGTACTCAAGCAGCCCGAGCCGCAGATGTGCATTCTCCATCGCCCTCGTCCTCCTTCTTCGCCGGCGTCTCAGTGAGCTTGATTGTTCGGCCATCGGCATAGACCAGGCGCAGCTCATTGGTCCATCGCTCGCGATGATGGATAATCTTCGCGTCTCCCTCCTCCTCTTCCACAAACGTCGTCACATGCTTGACCGAGCGCCAGCGGGCAATGTGGCGGTCGTCCCCCTGGCCGAAGACGCCGTTCAGCAACCCGGCGGTGCATAGCAGGCCAACATGGCCGCCATGGAGGGGAGTGATGGGCCGGCCGGTGGCAATGTCGTCGTGCGGCATCAGGAGCGGCCCAACTTGTCTCCAAGCGCTGGAAAGCGGAAGCAGATCTTCCAACAGGTCGTAGGGGAGGCCGCGATAGCTCAGAGCGACTTCGTCGGAAGGTGGCACGGAATAGGGCGAACATGCGCCCGGCTGCAACTCTGGCAGCTTTTGGAAGGTGCCGTGAAGCCCAACGCTCGCGAGTTGCCGCTTATTCGCCTCAACGGCCGAGCCTCTGATCTCGCGTCGAATGCCAAGGACGGCAATCTGTCGATACTGGATCGAATCCGGGTCGGTCATGCGAAGGACGCTCAGCGCGGTGAAGTGAGAGCTTAGAATGCCGGCGCAATCGTGCAGCCGCTCGAACGGAATCACCAGGACGAGAACGCCCTCCATCGCCAGCCAGCGATAAGTATGTTCGAGGAACACAGCCTCCATGCGGCGATTGGCAATGGAGCCAATCTCGGAGTCGTATGGCGGGTTTAGGTAAAGGAGAGAGAAGGATTCAGCCTTCGCAACGGCATCGAAAGAATTGCCCTGAATGGTCTTAATCTCCGTGGAAGTGGCAATGCGGGCACGTTCCGCGTCGAGTTCGACTCCATAGCGCCGAACCTGCGCGCCGCTCGTAACGAGATGCAGCGCAGTTCCTTGACCAACGCAGGGGTCGATTGCGGAAGCCGTTTGGTCGTAGGAGAGCAAAGAGCGAAGTTTAATACCTTCGCTTTCAGGCAATGGGTAGTAGCCCATTTTCAGGCGCGCTGTATTCCTCATCAATTGACCTCGCCTGGTGGAATGAAATTCTCGGGAGATGCTTCCAGTAACTAACGCCAGCGGTCTTCCGATCTGGACGAGCGCGTTGGCCTTTTATTGCCATTCGAGATTGGCGATTTTGGGGTGGATTTTGCATAAGGCTCTTTGCGCAGGAGCAGCATGTCAAGGCATCGGAAATCATAAGGTGCACCTCTTCGAGTTACCATTGGGATCGTTGCGTGCCGCGGACTTGTCTCGGTTGGGGTGATATGAATCAAAAAAGGTGTCGCGGTGACGGGCGACTTCGTCACCAAAGATGTCAGATACTTTCGATCACCATTGTGCGGCTTTCCGCGTTTCTGCTGGCATCGAGTTGTGCAGTAGCTCAGACCGGGAAGCTTTCAGCCGAGAATCGATCGAAGATTGAAACCGCCGTTTCCAGGTTCATGGAAGCGAGCAAAGCGCCGGGTATCTCTGCTGCTGTTGTACAGAATGGAGAATTGGTGTGGTCAGGGGGATTCGGCATGGCCGATCTCGAAAACTCCGTTCCTGCAACATCACAAACGCTGTACCGCATCGGGTCGATTTCGAAACCGATCACGGCCACTGCCGCTATGGCTCTTTGGGAACGCGGCAAACTCGACCTCGATTCCCCGGTGCAGAAGTACTGCCCGCAATTCCCGCAGAAGCAGTGGCCCATCACCACTCGAGAACTTTTGGGGCATCTCGGCGGAATCCGCTACTACAACGTGCCTGAAACTCCCTACTACGAATCCGAGAGCGACCCCGAAGTCGGCAACGTACATCACTTCGACAATGGAATCGAAGGCGGTCTGAAGTTTTTCGCGAACGATCCGCTGGTGGCGCGGCCTGGGACACACTTTAACTACTCCACGCAAGGCTATACGCTCGCCGGATGCGCGATCGCAGGAGCATCCGGCAAGACGTACGCCGACGCAGTTCGCGAAAATGTTCTGGTCCCGGCGGGTATGCTGCAAACGCTTCCGGATGATCGTTTCGCCATCATCCCACTTCGCACCCGGTTTTATTCAAAAGACAAATCCGGGGCAGTAGTCAATGCGGAATTCTTGGATTCTAGTTACAAAGTCCCAGGCGGGGGCTGGCTCTCTTCCGCACCCGACATGGCGCGATTTGAGGTAGCGATTCTCAACAATCAGCTGGTCAAAGGCGCCACACGGGAGACCATGTGGAACGCGCAAATGCCGTCGGACGGACTTGGAAGGATGGCCTATGGGCTGGGTTGGCAATTGGGAGCTACGGACGGAATAAAAGACGTCGGTCACGGCGGGTCGCAGCAAGGAGCCAGCGCGATGATGCTGATTGCTCCGGACGCACGGGCCGGCGTTGTTGTGCTGATTAATTCGGATGCTGCTGGCGCGTCCGCGCTGGCGACCCGGCTCTTGGAGATCGTCCTGGGACTCTCTCCCCGGGTCCGCACAGAGATCGCCGTCGACCCGAAGTTATACGACAATTACATCGGAGGCTACGAGGCGACCTCGGTCGCTCTAACCATCTCCCGGGCAGATGATCGTTTGTTCGTGCAGTTCCCCGGCCAGCAGAAGATTCAGATATTTCCTGAGAACGTTCGCGATTATTTCTTCAAGACCTTTGACGCTCAAATCACTTTCGTGACGGGCAGCAACGGCCGGGCGACAGAGCTGATCCTGCACGAAGGAGGAACTGATCTGTACGCGAAACGAATCAAATAATCTCACATCCTCATTACTAAACCCGCCTCGATGAAGTTGACACGCCAGTCCCAAATGAGAGCGTGGCGTTTAAGTTCCCCTGAGGATGTGTCCCCAAAATGTCGTTTGTCGACGATCATACGTGCGACGCTCAACTACTGCATTATCGCGGGGTATCAATGCGAGGATTCTGACAGCTTGAGCGCTAGGCTGCCAGTGCGATCACAGGTGCCGGGCTTGGGTCCCATGGCTCCGGCGTCGTGGCAGCCAATGGAACGATCTGCTCCGATCCGCAGAGTCCGCAGCGCCGTCCGCTCGACGAAGAGACGGTCTCACAATTCTCGCAATAAACAGCCTCCTCCAGGGGAATCCACACCAAATCAGGCTGAGGCCGGATCATCCGCACGTTCCGCATAATGCCTCCATCAACTCGCAACAAGTTTTGTGGCAGTTGTTCGTTCTCGCTTGCGACTCGGTACTGGCGGCTTGCGATCCGGCCGGCCACGCTACTCCGTCAATGAGTGGTATAGGTTGGTGAGTTCATCCACAGTGCCCGCACCGCTAACAGGTTCGTCTTGTTTCGAACTCAGCCATGGAAAGAGTTCTTCGAGACTAGCCAGGACGAATTCAACGAACGCTTGACTGCCCCTTCTTCGGGTTCCATACAAACCTCCATTAGCGCCCATGCGTGTTGGCGAGTTTGATCGGCAGGGAAGTTTCGGTATATCCCTGCGTGTACTGCAGACGAACATGCTGGAAGCAATGGACATCGATTCGAAGCCTTCATTAAGGAACCGCGACGCACATTTCTCGCTGTTCCCGCGGTCGGCTTGGAAGGATCAGGCGGCAGGACTCCCGGCAAGAGCTTCGAGCTCGGAGACCAGCGTTCTCAATGCTTCAAGGTTCGGGATCGCCCTCATAGTGACAATGTGCAAACTGTCCAGCAATGAGACAAATTGCGTGTCGCCGATCGACTGAGACAAGGAATGCGCCTTGCGGATTCCGCGCGAGGCTCTCTCCATTGCTTCTGCGACTTGAGCCTGCACCTGGGCGTTAGGGATGTCGTTTGCACGTCGCGCATGTGCGACGCGGTGCAGAATTTCTCCGTAGATTGAGTCTCCCAGAACGCGCCGGAAGGCTTCAATCCTTACCGTCGTCTTCTGATCGATCGGCCCCCTTTGTACCACTGGAGGCCGCGAACCGGAAGCGGGGTGGGTTTTGCCGGTGGTGTTCCCTTTGGGCAGCGCCCAGTGCGGGAGCTTTGGGAACTCGAGCGGCTGGCGGTATTCGTTGAGCGGAACCCACATCTCGGCGAAGTTGTAGAGATAGCGGCCCAATCCGAAACAGACGCAACTCCGTTTGAAAGCCTGTGCTTCGGCCGCCGTAAGCGCGTTTTCCTCATCGGCCCACTCCTCTCCGCTTCCCGCATGGCAGCCCAATCCGGTTATGGTCAGCGTGCAGGTCACCAGCACCTTGCCGGTCTGGATCGGCTTTTCCTTCTTTATGCGGGTCACGGACGAGACCGCGGAAACCTCATAGCCCCGTGTCCAACCGGCAGGGGTGAAGAGTTGGTTGAGACGGTCTGTGTAGGCACGAGGATCCGCGAAAGCAATGACCGCTCCGCGGCTGCCATCCCGCGTCGTGTGCGTGACCCGCCACTTGATCTCAGAAGGATCAAAAGGTTCCGCGAGTTGAGTGAACAGGGATTCCCGGTCTGGGGTTGCCTTGACTTCTTCGGTTGCCATCGTCGCAGCTCCTTAATGAAAATGGCGCTCCGAAGAGCGCCTTTGCCGCCGTCATCATGACCGGTCAAAAGGGAATGTCATCGTCCGAGATGCCCTGATCGAGATAGTCAGCGCCGTTCGCAAGTTGCTCCGGACCATGCGCCGTTGCCGCTGCGCGACCATTGCCTCTGCCGTAACCAGAGGTCCGGCTCGACTCGTCGGAAGGGCCGCCTAGCAACGTCAGGTCGTACACGAAGATCTCCGTGCGGTACTTCTTCTGTCCGGTTTCGCGATCATCCCATGCGCGTGTCTGAATCTTGCCTTCGACCAGGAGTTGCGATCCCTTACTGACATAGTCGCGAACGATCTCGGCGGTGCGGTTGAACGCGACAAGATTGTGCCACTCTGTTTTGTCGTGCCAGTTGCCCTGGCCGTCCTTCTGGCGATCTGCTGTCGCCAGCGAGAAAGACGCAACGGTGCTGCCGCCGTTGGTGGACCGGACTTCCGGGTCTTTGCCGACATGGCCCAGCAAGAAAGCTTTGTTGATGCCCTTTGACATGATGGTGCTCCTCTAATGATTCAGTCGCGCACATATTCGAGCGCCGCTGTTCGCGCGATCTCGACATACTCTCCGTCGAGGTATTGGTAGAACTTGCGTGCGTTCCGCCCGATGTTGAGATACCGGCGCGTGAACTGGTGCTTATATAACTCGATCTCCCCGGCACGGCCCATGTACATGAAGTTCTCCAATTCTCGGGCAGGAACCGACATTTCAAGCGGAGTCCAGTTCGGCTCGCCCACAGTAATCGCAAATTGGTCCAGCTTCCGCATGCCTTCCTCCGTCTATGCTGGCGGCACTCCTACATGAGCATGCTTGCAACCGACACAGCAGACGGCCATCGTGATCTTCCTGATTGCCTCATTGAACCGCTGCGGCAGCGTGAGTACCTCGCCCGCGCGGTTATAGAAGACAGGGGCTAACTTTCCCTGGAGTGCCTGGTGTTCCGGCTTCCAAAGGTCGAAACTGAGCACGCCATCGCGTCCACGAAACAGTAGTCTCGAAGAAATCTCCGGACGTTGGCGCCCCGGTGCACGCAACAAGGTATGGACGGTAATCGCTAATTCGTAGCTCTGCAGGCTGCGCAGCATCTCCAGCCGCACCATGCTTTCCGCAAGAAAGATCGCATGACGGCCGTTCACGGCGATCGAATTGAGGCGCTGCAACCAGGACAGAGGTGCTCCATCTTCTGCGACGAAGGCACACGCCCGGCCCAAGTCGGAGACCGCGCCGCCGGATTCCACTCCGCGAAGTACATAGCGATTGGCCAGATGCTGATGTTCGAGCGAGATTCCGGTTGTGCAGTAAATGCCGCGCTTCTGGAGCGCCTTGAGCACGCTTGTCGGAAGCACGAGGCCATGGAGAGCGTGGCGAGATCCTGCGGGCGCGGGTTTCCGTATTTTAGGGATGTTCATCGCTCTCGCCCCCTATACCAGCGCGCGCTTGCGGATGGGTTGACCGAGGGCGGCGCGAATCTCCTCTTTTGTGCAGCCAGCCCAGCACTTGTAAAAGCGGGGATCCTTAATCTGAATGGCGAGGTTGTCGCCTGAACAGTCGTGCCCCCCTGTCGCGCAAGAGGGACATCTTGCCCACCAGTTGCGGCTGTCCTTGCGGGTCGGCCTCACGCAGTTGAGAATCCGGAACTCCGGGTAGCGAGAAGACGAAGCGGTCGGAGAGCATGGGACTAGGACAATCGGCTTGTACGCGTCGGGAAGACTCATCCCAGCAATGAACGTTTGGAGTTGGGCCTCTGTCAGCTTCGTCAATCCATCAAGGTAGGCGAGTTGGGCCTCCGGGGTGAGGTCGGCTTCATAGAACCAGTAGCGACGGTTGGTCTTCCGGTGTACTCCGAGCGGAGCGCGGATGGCATTCCCGAACTCTCCTTTTTCAAGCCGATCCTGGCGCGGGAAGACCTCGATGCCTTCCTTGAGGCCGCCGCCTTTGACCGGAACGCCGAGCCGGAGCGCGAGGTTATAGACGTAGACGCGGCACTCGGAAGCCAGCAGAGGCTCGGCAGCGAATATCCAAAGATGACCGCCACGCCGCGATTGTTCGAGCGCTGCGTCTACTCCGTCCTGCTTCAGCTCCCATTGAAGTTGAAAAAGCGATTCCAGCGCTCCATCAAAGTCCGCATCGATAGCAACCCATTTCGAGCGCTGGGTGTCGGGATTTATTGCATACAGACTGATGGTGATATCGCCATTGAGGTGCATGCGCACTACACCGCCGTCGAGCAGGTTTGGCTCTTTGGTCTTCCAGTTCCGAGCCGGGTAATAGGGCACAGAACCATTCGCCAGCGCCTGTTCGGCCTGGATTGCATAAGCGCGCCGGTTCACGAAGAGCCGTATGAAGCTGTTTGCCGTTTCCCGGCTCACACAGAATTTGGCATACATGGCACTCTGCCTCCTTCATCCGTTGTGCGGTTGTATCCCGGGTCGGAAACTCGGTCAAATTTGCCCGGAATCGGCGAGTGGAGCCTTTTGTCGGGGCACTGACTCACCGATTCCGGAGATAGTTTTCAGTCGCTGAGGGGTTTTGGCACTGCGACGATCCTGATGGTGTGTGGAGGAATGCCGGAGGCCGGAGGCTTCGTGCTTTCGACAAAGACCCGCCGGGGAGCGTCGGACTCGCCACAGATGATTCCGTTGACTCTGGCGACGTTCCGATTGATCGAGCGAATACGGCTTGCGGACATACGCATAGCGAACTCCTCCTGGAGTTTGGTTGGTTGATCGAGTTGTGTCAGAGGCGAAGCAGATAGGGAGTTGGATCAGGCGTTGCCGGTCTGCATCTGGGCGAGAAGCAGACCGGGATGTTCGACTAAGCGGAACAGGTCGTATTCGGTAAATGCGCGGTCGAACTTCTCCGCGGTGAACTGGTCTTCACACGCTTCGAACGACAACATGAACCACTGATCGCGCTGTCTATCGAAGATGTAGATCGCTCCCGATGCGCCATCGTCCGGCACCATCTGGAGCAGCAGAACACCCTTTCGCGTCTCGATCCACCTGGTAGCGATCGCTTCGCCAATTTGCAGGAAGGCGGCTACGATCTCGTCGGTCGTCCCCGCAGCCTGTTCCCGCCAGTTGAGAATTTCGTGCGCGCTCATCTTTCCTAAGCTGGGTTGCAAGGCGATTCTCCTTTCGTTTGTGTTGGGGTTTAAGGTATAGCTCGCTGGTTATCGAGTACGGCACGTCAGCGGGCCGAGCAGGACTGCGAACTTTTTGGTGGGTGCGAGTGACTCTTCAGAAGCGCAATGTCTGATGACGTTCATCCTCAACTGGCGATGAGGGCTACGCATTGACGACCTGCACCGGGCTGGCACCTGGGTGCATCGCGTAGCCCAACCTGGATTCGGGATCGCTCACCTGCACGAACACTGCGCGTTAATTTGGTATGTCGCGCGAAGGTCGGCGTCGAACGAAAAGGCGCATACTCAGCAAGAAAACCGGCGCAGGTAGCTTCCGGTCCTGCCGTCCTGTGGTATTCACCGACGCACGCGACACGCCAGATGGCCTTCGCCCAGTGCCCGGCGAGCACACTCGGCGAGCGAATGTGCGAAGATCAGAAACCGGTTATAGACCGTTGGATCGAGAATTGTCAGGCTTGTACTTAAGACTAGCGGCGCCAATCGCGAACTGGAACTCCATCCTTCTGCACGAATTCCCTTGCAGTTGACGATCACCTTGTGCGCAGTCCGGACGAATGTCTCGACCAGACTGCGCTTCAAATAGGATTTCGCACCACCGTCAATTGAACCTAAATTCCGTGCAACGCTGGCGGCGAAGCCTGCCCCGGAGGTCGCCCGTTGATGCTCGAAGCCGGTGTTCGCCATCACCAAGTAGGGCAATCCCGGAACTTATTGCACACAAATCCGAGCATTGGTGTTGAGTCTTTGCTACCCGGGTGGTTCACGGCAAACGCCAGATCTCTGCCCGTTCCTGCACGAGTCAACGCGCTGATTCCAATTCCAAAGCCACAACCGCATTTCCTTTCCATGGGGCTCGTTTCCATAATCGGCCGCATTTATAGGCTTCCTTTCATCTCACATCCTTCAGTCACCTCTAGAAAGACCTGTGTACAGGGGGATAGTCAGAACGGAAGATCCTGAGTATGAATGACTTAGGAGGGGTCGATTTCGGTCAAAAGCGAGGCAAAGAAGGTCAAAGCGACGTAAATCACACGGAAATGCGACGCAAATACGACCGCAATCGAAAGTTCAAGGATTTGGGGCTTTCGGAATGGGAATCACAGGCGCTTCAAGATAATGAGGTCTCGCAGCGGCACAATGGCAGAGTTCGGTGTGTTGGTCAGAGTGCGCGTTTCAAATAGCGAACGGCGGAATGCGTCGCTCAGTGCGAAGGCGATCCGTTTGCGAGCCGCGCGCAGTTCCATTGCAAGCAGATACAAAAGATCTTCGCTGGCGGCGAGATAAAAAACCAAATCCGTGGTCGTGTCGTTGTCGAGAGCTCCGCGAATTGCGGCATATCGAGCCACGGATTTCGCGCTTCTCTCGTACTCAATCCCGATGCTTCTGGTGCATCCTTCGACTTCGATCTCGGCGATGGCATCGTAGTCTTTGATCGCTACGCCGGGGGCAACCAGATTTCGTGACGTAATTTCGAGATCGGTCTTCCAGGAGCGCAGCAAGCCGGTTCGGGCGAACGCGAGATGGATATCGACCAACTCGAGAGCGTGAGCAACCTTCGACGGGTGAAGAATTTGTTCCGTGTCGCTCGGCAGCGAGACCAGACCATGGCCCCTCGACTCAAGACACTCAAGACCCTGCCGAGTGATTCGATAGACAGGCCTGCCAAAAAACCGCTGTTCGTTGAGCCTTGCGAGCAACCCAACTTTCTCGAGGCGCGCTACCCGCCAGCGGAGCGAGCGCACGATCACGGAGAGCATCTCGTGGGACAATATCTCACGGAGTTGATCGAAACAAAGAGCGCCCGCATTCCGGACATGAAGCAGGACCGGCACATCGCATGTTTCGGAGAGCGCAATATAGCCTTTGTGGTACCTCACTGGAGTGCTCCTTCGCGAACAACGCTCAACCGAATGCGGCATTTGCTAGGATCGATCTGCCATCGTCCGAGGTCGCTCTCGACCCAATCCTGTTCTCCGAAAAGCAACATTGCTTCATACCTCGGGCCGCGCAAACTGATCGAGATGGGAGTGACGCCAGCCGACGTCCATCCCGGTTTGCCGAACTCAATGGCGCCATGTTCCCAGGACCGCAGCGTGGCGAGGTATGCGTCTGGGATCGTCGCGGAGGCCCGGCGCTCGAACAATAGGTGCATCTTGCCGGCGAATTGGCGGGGCGGCGAGCATTGAAATATCCTGCCAATCGCGCGCAACGGAAACTCCGGATCGAAGCCGCTTGTCGAGTTGAAGCGGACCTGGCCGGGGAAGATCGCGCTGTGACGAAGCCGCCTTCCCGACATCAAGGCGGCGGCGTTGAACCAGGCCGCCCTCCGCCGGAAGCAGTACGCGTCGCTCGTGTCGCGCGAATGCATCGCCCACCAGTTCGTCCCAAGACTGATTACGCGGACGTGCATGGCGCCAACTCTGCCGCGAGCATTGCCAGAACGGCGCGGGTTTGCGCCATCCGCTCGGGACCGCGAAGGTAGTGAAGAAACCAGACGCGCTCAAACACAAGGTTGGGAAGATCCCGATTTCTGTCGAGAAAGACATTCAGGAGCTTGTCCAACTCGGCCATAGCCTGCGCGAATGCGATCTCCTCCCCGCTCTCGACGCCTAGTTCTTGACGGAGATAATCGTCCCAATCCTCGGCGACAGAATTGTGGGACACGCCTTTCTTGTGGGCGGTCCAGAGCGCGAAGTAGCGGTTTCTCCGCACAAGATGGCTGAGCAGATCCCCCAGCTCTCCCCGCGGAGAAGATGGCGACCGCAGCGGTGCCTGGGGGCCGCTCGGTTGGGCCCGGTTGAACAGACGCCGCGTGAGGCTCCTGAAGATCATGTCGTTCAGGAGTTCAAGGGCCACTGTCTGTTCCTGATCGTGCAGCGTCTCGATGCGTTTTAACTCTTCTACGAACTCGGTTGGGAACGGTAGACTATGCATCCGGTAGAAGCTCCGAAAGAGTTCGGTGCGGCCGAAGGCGAGCGCATAAGCCTGTTCCGCGACGGGAATCTCGCTGCGGACATACGCGAGCCATTCGTCATGATTGCCGAAGTTGGCTGGAGTCATTGTGTTCATCGAAACCTCCTTCACGCGCCCTTGAGCGTCGCATTGCGCCGGCGTTCCTGGTCGAGCAGGACGGTGGTTTGATTGAGGCGCTGCTTGAGATTCTGCTCGCTGTTCTGCAATGCTTCGACGCGCCGCTGCAACAAAAGATTGTTTTGCTCGAGACTCGCCGTGTTCCGATCCGGCGCCGCGGCAGCGATCTTCCCCGCCTCAGTTGGCGAGATTCCTTTGTTCTCCGCGAGACTGCGGACACCTCTTGTCAACCTCACGGTTGCCTCCGCCTCCTTTTCGGAGAGTGTTGATTTCTGAGAGAGCGACCGTTCAACCTCGGCGTTGTGAGTCTCGACCAGGCGATTGAACTGCTCGGTGCAGCGCTCAAGCTCGATCCTGTCGCTGACGCGGCCGTTCCATAACTGTGCGATGAGGGACGCCGCGATGACCTCGCGTTTGTCCGCGGAACGCCATTGCAGAAGCACAATAGCGGCCAGCCCGCAAAGCAAGATCAGCGTCACTGCATTCGACCAGAAGTAGAGGTCGTCAATGGTGTCCTCGACCACCGCGCTTCGAGCCGACGCCATCGACGCACCGTAGTCATTGCCACCGGGATTTATCTTGCCCAGCGCGTAGTCGAAGAATCTCTGCCGCTTCGGCGCGGGCTGAGCGACTGCAGCACTCGGCGCGCTCGGAGTCTGACCGAAGGAGTGGCCGCACACCAAGTCGAGAACGACGATTGTGCAAACGAATCCGACAATGAAGCGACTACGCATCTTCATTCCCCCGCGGCGTCGCAGAGAAACGATCCCGCCGTTCTCCTGCGTCTCTGCTTTCTGTTCTCGGGCTCTGTGAAGCGCAAATTGACGCCTACTTCAGGGTCCAGATAACTGTTCCTCCTGGGGTAGAGGGACGGCTTGACGCATTCGACTTCGAACCGCGGGGCGCGCCGGACGTGCAGATGGGAGTACCGGGTGCCCTCCCGGTTGTCCACCATGAGAACCTCCATCTGGCCCACTGGTAGGTTCTTGATGTGGTCCTCGCGCGCCCGGGTTTCCTTGATGTCGCTCTCGCTGCCTGTTCCGGTCTCGGTATATTTGGTCGAGAAGATCCCGGTCCGGCGCACCAACAGGCTGCGCCTTTTGGTCGCGATCCTGGCGGACGCTTTCAGGAACCACTGGGCCGTGTTTTCTTCCGACACATTCATGATCATCTTTGTTCCCGGCGCCGACGATACCTCGTCCGCGAACGCCTGACTCACCCGCTGCAATTGGGGCATGCTTTGGAACGAAAAGAGGAATGACACGCGCGCTCCGCGGGCCGTCTGGAGCACCTGGGTAAATCCCGGATAGGCGAACGGCGCGAACTCATCGAGGATGACCGAGAGCATCGGCTCGTCGGCGTCCCTGTCGCCGACCGGCTGCGCGTAGCGCTTGCCGACCATTAGCTGAATGTTCTGGAGCAATATCTTTCCAAGAGCTTCGACCGCGCGCTGATTGCGATTTGCGTTGAGGGAGACAAACAGAATGAGATCGTTGTTGAGCACGTCGTCGAGCGTTAGCAAGTCTTGGTAGGAGCCGGTCACAATCGACAGCTCGTCTTCGAGAAAGCTCAGAAGCTCATTCAAGAGCCCCTGGATCTTCTCCACGCGCTCCCGGTCCGCGAGAGAGCGCTGCAGCATCTTGGCGGACATTTCGAAGTTCAATCGCTTCTGCATGGAGATGTCCGGCGCCGAAGCGAGACGGGCCTTCGCGATTCCGATCTGCTCTTCCATCACCTTCTCATCGAGCGCCATCACCAGCACGTCGTATACATTGAAGAGCTTGCCGGTGTACTGGAGAATGCGAACGAGATCGGAAAGATACGCCTCCTGGTGCCCCTTGAAGAAGTCTTCGCGCAGCCCGAACGAGCGGAATATAAAGTTCACATGCTCCTGGTAGGCGTCGTCAAGGGCGTAGAACGGGTTGTATCGTGCCGACTCCGAAGGGTGCGTTGGATCGATGACGCGCAAATCTTGCAGGCGACCGGCGGCTTCGATGTGCGGCAGCAGCCGGTCCAGAAACTCCCGCTCGCCCTTGCCGTCGAAAATAATCATCGGCATCCTGCGTGCGCCGAAGCGTCGGTTCACATCCTGGGCGACGATGTTTTCGAGGAATGTGGACTTGCCCGCACCGGTTCCGCCCACAATGACGCCATGCTTCATGCGCACGATGTCCGGCCACAGCCAGGGCTCCTTATGAACGTTGTAGCCGAGCATCGTAGCTCCGTCCCGATTGGCGCTAAGGACGATCTCCGCATCTTTCGATCCGGAGACCTGGATGGCGGGATGGGGCCAGTTCTCCTCCCGCTTTTTCCTCCGGCCAATCAGCTGCGCGGCAACGAGGCCCCCGCCGAAAAACAGAATGGCGCAGTCGAGAAAGATCTCCAGACACTGGGAATTGCGTAGATGAAGCCGCGACACGGCAACGTACCAACCAAACGCAAGCACGGCACACGAAAGCAGAACCAGAACGCCGGCGACATCCTCCGGCCCCCGCTGATGCCACCCGGGCTGGTCGTCGTAGGCGCTCATGCGCGCCCTCCAATCGAGAAATAGAGAAAGACGGCGATCAGAGCGCACAGCAGCGACACCAGGAGAACAAGCAGAGGGCTTGGTTTCGAGCGACCCTTCTCGTCGACAGGTTTCAGGCTGTCCGAGAGGCACTGTAAGAGGGCGGAGTGGAGATTTGCTTCAGCATCGCTGCGATAGATAGCGCGAAGCGCCTGTCGCACTTCGTGTAAAGAGATATAGCCCGGCGCGTCCATGGCTAGAGAACGGCCTCGACCTTCAGAGGTCCATTCTGGTCGGAGCCAAAACTCAGTTGATAGATCTGCGGCGGATTGGTTGGCGAACTTCCGACGCTAATGACGCCCGTTGTCCTCTCTCCCGGTGCAAGATCGCGCGTCAGGGAATCGGCCAGCGCAACAGGAAGGTGCGACCCTTGCTTGACTTTGAAGGCTGCGAAAGTCTTCGAAGCGATCTGGCGGTTCTTTAGACTGAGGAGCGAGACCGGCTGCTCGGTTGGCAGAGGAGCAATAATTTCGGGGGTTGTCACCCGGAATGGAGTCTTCGTCTGGTTCACGACCGAATAGCGTATGTACATTCGGTCGTTCGCACGATAGACCTGATCGAGGGAGACCTGCACACGTTCCGCTGGACGTTTATCCACGTCGTGCGCGATATCCTCGACTCCCATCATGGCCTGCGCGAGAACCAACGATGCGATCTTGCGAATCTCAGCGTCCGACGGTTCAGCGGCCTGCGCGGTTGTGTGGGGATTTGGAGCGGGGTCGGTGCGCACCAGCACGTCCATCGCCGCAAGCTGGCCGGCGGGATCGAGCTCGTAGCTCAACTCCCGCGACGCGGTCCAGACGAAGAGATTGGTGGACACTCCTTCGCGGAGCGGCTTCACAAAGACCTTGTCGTCATGGCGCTCAACCTGAAAATTGTCCGGATCGGCGATGGCAAGCGTAGTCACGGACTCGCCGAACTCGAGAACGGTGAGATGGTTCAGCGACGTTTCAATGTGACGGATCTGGGATTGGCTTGTCGTCTGCGCGCCGGCTACGGCAACCGGAAACATAAGGAACATGGTCATGAACGTTTTCACAGCGGCCTCCGGGCGAGCAATGTGTGTTCAAAAGAACGAAAAAGGGAGAAACCGAGCCAAAAGCGTCGGCTTTCCCCCTTTCCGGTTAGGAGTGCTCCAGTGAAGCTGAAACACTCGTGTTTTCGAAGACCAGAGAGCGCCTTCCCTTGTATTGGAAGAGAAAGACCCTCTTCTCACATTCCGGGCCTTCAGGGTTCGGCTTCCGCTCGACGAGAAATGCGCGTTGCTCGTCGTCGAACCAGACACAGCCGTTGACGGTCTTCGGCAGCCGGACTCGTACCCGATCGCCGCCGGTTACCTCCGCGAAGGCGTCGACCACCTCTTGCGGGAACGACTGGAAGAGGACTGCGCCGGAGCCTGAGCCGCCTGTGACGACAGAGTTCATCGCCTGCGCCCATGCCCGCCGGTTCTCCTCTTTGCCTTGCGCCCAGTAGTGAAGGAACAGATGCAGGGAGTTGAATTGGTCTTTCGCATCCTGCTCGTGTTCCCAGAGAGCCGCTTGCGCCTTGTTTCGCGCCAGCACTGTCGCCCTCTTCTTGTCTTTGTCTTCGCTCTGCCGCACGGCTTCCCATTGCGCCTGAGCGTCCTTCAGTTGCTGTTTGACCTCTTCCTCGCGCTGGACGATCCGGCTGGCGATGTCTCCATAAATCGAGTTCACCAGCTGGCATTCCTCGAACATTTCCCGGGTGACGTTCTCGCCCGAGAAAAGGCCGCGGAAGTCCTCGATCGCCATCTTCTCCTCGAAACCGTTGCCGGTCTCGTCGGAAAGGAAGCCGACCTCTTTGCGCAGGACGTTGTAGAGCCTTCCAACCTTGTCCGTGTCTGCGACCTCAAGATGGGCGGGGAGATCCGACACTCTGCGCTCGCGCTTGTAGCGGAGCCAGGGAGCCGGCGCTACCTCCTTCCTGATTTCACTAACAACGGACTCATCGATCTCGACCCTGTGTTTGAGGGCATCGAGCGCGTTCTGCAGTTGCTCCACGAGTTTGTAGGCCAGGTCCGGTCTTCCCGCGGCAAGGCATGAGGTCTTGAGATCGGTGATCGAACCGATCCGGTTTCCCCGCGCCTTCATAGCAACCGGGCAGGCATTCCACCAGGGAGACTTCGCTTTCTTATGCTTGGTCTTTTCCTGATGAAATCTCTCCCCATACGCGATCCTTCCCGCCACGAACTTCGGGAACTGATCGGAGGGCATCACGCAAATGGTGTCGAAGTCGAAGTCGCCTCCATTCCTGCTCGCGGTCTTCGAATGAAGGATGTAAGTTCCCTCCATGCGAAGCTGCCGGTCGAGAATGGTTGCAACCTCGGATTCGTCAAGGTCGGTTGCTCCAAGCGCCTGTTGAAGCGCCGGAACAAGCTCTGAGTTGGTGAGATGACGAACGGGTAAAAGATCCTCCTGCATCCGGATGGGATACCGGACGCACAAGCCCTTCTCCGCCGCCAGGGATGTGATCGAGCTGTCCTCGGGTATCCAGTCGGACGCCGAGAGAACCTTTCCCCGGTGTTCTATGAGTACCCCGTCGTCGGCGAGAGCAAACGATGGCAGCTTCAGGTCCGCGCTCGTGCAGGCACGAAATGCCCAGCGGGCCAGCTTGCGGTTGAGTTGGTTGAAGACGTAGGGAATCTTGATTGCATTTCCGCTACGGTCCGCCAACAGAACAGCCTCCGCCGGATCGCACCCATCCGAAATGACATCGCTCTCTCGCTCAAGGCTGTCGGGGTCAAAGCCGATACCATCGTCGATCGTTGTAACCTCGGATTTGCCGATTACTTCGAACAGCGCCTGATAGTCGCCCTCGTCCCATGCCTTTCGCATTGTCTTGATTCGCTCAAGCGCGTACAGTTTCAGTTCAAACTGCAGCGCCTCTTCCGAAGCATGTTCGATCAAGGTGTAGCTTGACCCAAACTCCGATTGTCGGGAGATCTGCTTGATCCCGAGAATCGCCGGACCTGTGAACATGCGGCCCGATGTGCCCAGATGGGGAAGAAATCTCACAATTCCCTTGAGGGCTGGTTTGCAGGCGCTCTCGGGCAGCATGACGTCGATCGCGAGCCTGTCGGCCACACGATCGCTCATCGCCTTCAATGCACCCTTTGCCTGCTTCGGTTCGCTCGCGTCGAATGCCAGCCGGAACTGGCAAAAACGATTTGTGCCGATCTTGAGCTTCCGATAGAGGGACTCACGCGCCCAGCCCCGGCAATCGTTGGTGCCAAGGACATGGTCCTTGACCACGGCGATGCGCAGGTCGGGTTCCTCGACCATTAGCTTGCAGTCGGAGACGAGGATCGCAAAGTACACGATCGCCGCCTCGGGCCAATGCTGAAAGCGCTCAGCAATCGGGCCGGCGTGCGCCTTGTCGACGAAGTAGAACTTGCCGTCCTTCGCCGAACCGCTCGCGCCCACCAGCTTGTATTCGACCCCGCCGTAATCGAGACTAGCCATGCGGTTTTCGACCACAGACTGCTCATACGGCGTCAACTCGTACGGCACGCTGACACGAGCCACTCGGATGCCGGGATAGAGTTGCCCAAGGAGTTTTCCTTCGAGCGTGTCCTTCCGTCCGAGCTTGGTTGGCTTGCGGGTCACTTCACCTGACGCATCGATCCGCAGTTCAAGAATGAGCTGTTGATCGAGTGCCGCGTTTTGTGTCCTGTTCGCTGTCATGTTCTCCTCACTTGTCTGGCGCTTCAAGACGGAGTGATAAGAGGCGGCTGACTGCCGGTCCTCATTCTCTTCGCCTGGCCGCCCGGGTTGGGGGTGGGGTGTGGACCGAACCAGGCTTCGAGAGTGCAAACCGGGTCAGCGGAATTCCTCATCGCGCATGCGATAAGGCGTCAAAGGAGGGACATGAGCCGTATTTCAGGTTTGTCTCCTCTTTGAATCCGTGCTGACCTTGTGTGTCCCCTACTTACGCAGGGGCCGCTTCACTAATGTCGGAGATCCTCCCAGTATCTCCGCTTCTGCTTTGTAGGCGAGAACGGTATAGATAACACCGTTCTTCGACTGAAATGCCTTGATCAGAGCTTCGCCTTCGCTGGCCACCTCCCCTCCAAGCTCGGGCTTCTCGACCGACGATCCCTCTTTGGCGAGGAAGTATCGAACGACCTCCTCGGTCTGCTGGCGAGGGCGGCGCGCACGTCGTGGCTCTGGTGCGTGAGCCGGTTGTGGTATCTCTGCGACCTTCGCAAGTGCGGCTTCCATCATTGACCTCCCTTGTTTGGAACGTCGCCGCTGTCCAGAGTGGCGTCAGGGGCGTTCAGGATGCGTTCGCGGCGCTCGCCGTCGATCGGCCGTTCGCTATATTCGGCAATCCACAGACCGTCCGGATTCACATCGGAGCGGCGGTCCGCGATGAGCCGAACGCGATACTCGTTCACGAAGTGGTCTGTGATCTCGGTTCCGTTCGACAGGTGGTGAACGTCCTTTACGCCGTAAACGAGATAGGTGAGAGGCTCGCCCGAAACTGCATCGATTTCACGAAGATGGAAGACGGACTGGATCTGGCCATCGTCGATCTTCCCTCGTGTGTCATCGTCCCCCATGGCCTTCAGCGTGTAGGCGCGCAGGTTGCGCGTCATCATATTCAGGCTGCCGGCCCAGTGGTCGTCTACGTCGGCTGGCGAGTAGTTGAGGTAGCTCGTAAGAAAGCGCTTCACGAACGCCTCGTCCAGGAACTCATCGGTGCCCCCGGTGGCGAGATCCGAGACACCGCCCTTTGCGGGTTTGCCCAACACAGAAGCGTCGCCGTTAGGGCCGATGCGAATCACCGTCGGCGGTTGAAGGCGCACAAAGATTGCGAACCCAATCGCCACGAGCGCAATCGGAATGGTAAGGAACGCAAGAAGCCAGGCGCGGTTTGCGTTTGCCCGGAGTGCGCCATCCAACTCGTAATACTTCGGCCGCGCGATCGCCGCTTCGTCTGCTTGAACGGTGCTGGTATTCATATGCCCTCCTAATCCTGTTCTCCGCTTGCACCTGCCATGCTGCGAGCAGCAATCCGTGCGGCATGGTAGGCGCCCCATGTGCCAAGGTTGTAGCGATGCACGCTCGGTCCTCTCCTGACCGGCCCCGACAATCTGGAGCCTCCGCTCGGTCTCGCGGATACAACGCTCGATTGGCCTTGCGGAACGCCGGCGCCATCGGCCGCCACGGTGACCGCTCCGCTACTCTCGTCACTGGCGTCGTCCGTGCCCATCACATCGCTGATTGAGTTGCGAATCTGATCTGCATGACCCTCAAGGGTCGGAGAGCCACCCTGGAAGGCAGGGCCGGTGCTTCCTGAATAGGCTGCGATCGCCGGCTGTTGCGGCGGAGCCGGTTGGTTCCCGCCCGCCGACGCGGTGAGCGCTCGCGCGGATCCTGCGCTTCCTGTTCCAGAAGAGGCTCCCGTTGCCGTACCGCTCGTTGAACCTGCTCCTGCCGCCGCTATGCCCGCGGCAGCACCCTCAATGCCGGCTGCGCCCACGGTCAGAGCCGAGACTGCCGTACCGATCATCGCCGCGGCGGTGCTGCCAACGTCTCCGCTGACGATGCGCTTGGCAATAAAGGGAATCACAGCGATCGCAAGCGAGTAAACAATGCTCACGATGCCGATCAGGAACGATCCTTCGAGGTTCCCCAGGCCGCCAAGGAAATCATTCTGGTTGAGCATCTGGCCAACCTGGCCCATCTGGACCGCCGTCAGCAAAGCCCCAAAGCCTCCGTACAAAATCGGCCACGCGTTCCAGACAAAGATATTCTCGATGTAGGACTTGGCAAGCCGGTTCGCGCCGCCGAGAGGCATGAGCGCAATCACAATCGGGCCAAAGATGTACAGAATGCTGCCGTAGAAGATATAGAAAAATCCGAAGATCACAATCACAATGGGATAGAGAAGGTAGGCCACGATAATCAGAAGGCCATCAATTAGCCCTGCGATGGAGCCAGTGATCAGACCCCACATTTGCTGGAATCCAGCTTGGTTATATTGAGTCTGCAAGTCGTTCGCCCAGTTCTGAAAAACATTGCCTCCAGAAGCGTTACTCACCCAGTTGCCCGCATTCACAAATCCCTGATTGATGGTCGAATATACCGTCCCGTAATTCATCACGACGATTGCGGTGACGATGTACTTGATCAGTCCGGTGCCCAAGCCACGGACATCTCCGCCGTGAAGAGCCGATTGATAGACCTGCCATAAGAAGCCTACGAGCAGGACGACATACGCGACGTTCTGCATGCCCGAAGTGATACCGGTCGAGTCAATACCCGACATAGCTTGCGTCAGGAAGCGCTCGAACAGGTTCAGCTGCGTTCCCTGGAAGAACGCCAGCATTGCAACGGGATGTAAGTGGGGGTATACCATGCCTGTCACCGATTTGTTAGGGCTCCATTGATGAGGCCGTTGTTGCTCGTGTTGTCTGTCGTCGCGAGCTTTGAAGTTTTGCTTTGGTTCGCGAGATCGATGCCGCGGGTCCGCATCAACTCGGCCAGAGCCGCCTGAGTATACGCATTCGCGCGTACAACCCACACGTCGGCCTCGGCTTCAAGAATCGGAGCGCTGCCGGGCGCGGCCTGGGAGATCTGCTGACCCATCTGATCGGCCTCGCTCAGTTCTGCATCCGCGAGCGCATCGATCTCGATCGCACGCTTCATGGCATCCTGGGCCTGGGCGTCGGTCACGTCGGTCATCGAGCGCACGGAGGGCGAAGCCGAGTTTTGGGCCATGACGACGCCATAAACACTTTGGAACTGGGGGGACACGGCGGGAACATTGCCTGCGTTCCGGGAAAGAAGAAGCGTTTCGAGGCTCTGCGATTGAGGCAGGGTTGCGCTCGATACGTTCAGGTTGCGGAACATGTTGCTCACCTGAGTGAACTTGCTCTCAAACTGCATCACGGAACTCTTCGCCTGGTTGATAGCGTTCAGCGGATACATCACCTCCTGCTCATACTTCATCGTCGTTTGCTCGGCCTGATTGATGTCTTTGAGGGGCGTCGCCATGTACTTGTTCATCAACGTCTGCATCTTCGACAGGGCAGCCATGATTGCAGCAATATCAGCCCCGACTTGCCCATGGAGACTGCCTGGCAGTAAGAGCAAACCAAAGAATATGACGCCTGCCGTCTTCAAGACTGTCGGCCGATACCACGGGTACTCCGGCTGCTGTTCAGAGTCGTAGGTGGGAGCGAGCTTCGCCGCATCGTGAGGAAGTTGCTCCGTGCGTTGCCATAAGAATGGCCTCAGCAGCCTGCTTATGCTTTTCTTCGTGTCGGGCATAACGATTCCTCCTATCGTGGTGTGAGCGATCCCGAAATGAGACTCTTGATGCCGGCTAAGGATGATGTCCTTCGTTTTACCAGCACGTTGTCGTGCGCGATGCGGCCGGCTTCCTGCCGCAATTCGGCGGCGAGCATTTTCTGCATATAAGCCTGACAACGAAGATTTGCGACCTGAGTCTGCGCAGTCACGTAAGGATTCGATCCAGGTGTGCTGACGGCAACCTGATTTTCGATCTCGTTCGCCGTATCGAGGATGGTGTCCGAGGCCTGATCTGCGATGAGCGTCGTCTTGAGATTTTCCTGGCCGAGCGCATCGTCGATGTCCATCATCACGCGGTCCTGCGGCGAGGCCGTATTCGATTGAGGCACGGCGCCGAAGTTCGCGGTGAAGCTCGCCTGCAATGCGGGAATCTGCGTCGATAGCCGGCTATGCAGGATGGACTCGAATTGCTGGGGGCCTGCCAGAGTCGCGCTTGAGAATCTGGTGCTGAATATCTGGTTGATGGCGCCGCGATAGCTGGAGATCGAGTTCGACACAAAGCCCCGCGCCTGGTTGATCGCCGCCAAGGGCCACATCGTCGTCTGGTAGAGCTTCTGCACCGATTGCGTAACCTGATTGATCTCCTTTAGCGAAGTCCCCATATCGTTCTGGATCGAGCTGAAAATCGCCTCGAAGACATCCATATCCAGCGCATGGGCCGGCGTCAGGATCGCAAGACTGACGACGCTCGCAAAACTTCCAACCAATAGAAGTTGCTCGAAGCGAGTTCCCGTTTTCCCGTGGCGATCGAGCTGATCGCTTGTGTCGACGACTTCACCGTTGAGGAGCACTGTTTCGGTACTTGGTTTCTCGTGATGTTTCATCGCGATAGCGCCTCCTGTATCTCTCCCGATAGTTCGACTTTCAGGAGACCGATCTCTGCCAATCCGCGGGGGTATTGTTGAGCAAGTTGCTCGTATGCTTCGAGTCGCGGGAGCTGATCGTGCTCGCGCAGCCACCACTTCCGAAAGTTCCGCTCGCGCGCATAGGTGGTCGTAATCCAGTAATCAACGGGACTCGGAACAACCCGGATCGCGTGGGTCGATTCGGCTTTTTCCCCGATTGCAATCAGGAACTCGGCGCCGTGGCCCTTCTTCGGGTGGGCAAAGGTCTTGATCTGGTTCAGCGCAGTCTCGTTCAAGTGAACATGGTCGCGGAGCGCGGTCATATCGCCGGGCTGCTTGCCGATGATCTTGGTCGTTGCGTTCTTCACGATGCCTGCCCCATGTTCATTGGGGCGATCGGGTGTTCCCACAAAATCCTCTGGTGTCTGGCTGATGCCCCAGACGCTGGCGTTGCGTTTGCGTGCGGTGCGGAAGAGTTGGACGACGACACTCGCGAGAATCGGCGACTCGAGAAGGGCCCAGCACTCGTCGAGCAGAACGATGCTCGGCTGACCCGTGAACCCGGAGGCTCTATAGGTGGCCGTATGCGCGATCAGCAGGCTCATGGCCCGCTCCAGTCTGGGATCGTCCTTCAGCTTCTCGACGTTGAAGTAGAGCCAGGGATTGGTCAACTGGACAGTTGTCGGCCGGTCGAAGAGTCGAGCGTAGGGGCCCTCGTCAACCCAGGCGCGGAGCTTGGTCGAGGCCATCTGCGCCATTGCGTTGATCTTCTGATTGCGGTCGCGGTCTTGCCAATGCGCCAGTTCCGCGGCTAGATCCCCGAAAAGGGGAATCGGGTTCGAGGTCTTCGCGCTGCATCGCTTATAGGTCGACGAGATTGCTTCGAGCAAAACGCTATCAAGCAGGTCAATATCCAGATCTGGAGGCGTGTTCTCCCCAAGCATGTGACGAGTAAGGTTCTTAAGAAACGAAATCTGATCGTTCGACGGCTTGGCCTCTCCCCGTGGAAGGTCCCAGGGATTGATCGTTTGCTCCGAATCGAGCGACATCTCGATCATCTCGCCACCCATCAACTCGACCAGCGGTTGATAGGAATCTCCTCGTTCAAGAATTGAGATAAGTGGGTTGGCGCGTGCCGCCATCAAGAGCATCTGCTGCGCCGCAAGCGTCTTGCCGCCGCCGCTCTTGGCCATCAAGAGCCCATTCGCATCGGAAAGGTCGGGATCAAACATGGAGAACGGAATGAGCTGCCGATACGGCGTCTCGAAGAGAATCAGAGGGCTTCTGCGCGTCCCGGTCCACGGCATCTCGACCGGCACAAGATCGGCGACGTTCGAGGTGAGCATGTCCTGGTCCCGTTTGTCCGCCTCCGCCATGCCCGGCAATGTGCCGAGAAAGATTCGCCGCTTCGCGATGGTCTCCGCCACCGCCTTCGCGCCATTCATGTGGGTAAAAGCATTCAGTACCTCTTGCGTGCGGTTGGAGAGTTCGCGCTCTGATTTTTCGAGATCGCGAAGCGTAATCGCCGGGTGAGATGTTCTGACGACAACACATAGGCTGAGCTTCGCAGTCTTTAGCGACGAAGAGATGATGTCCCGCTGCACCTGTATCAGCTGCGCCTGCGCCACTTCCGCTTCGGGATTGGATTTGAAGTTGCCGTTCGCATCCTTTTGCGCGGCCGTCATCTTCTGGAGCCGCTTCTTGTAGCCCTTGAGTACCTTGACCTGGTCGGGGATGACCACTTGACCGCTGATTACGACCGGAAAGCCAAGAGTCGAAAAGCTCTGCAGCATCCCCGGAAAGGTGGCGTCGGGAAGTTCCTTGAGACTCACAACCGAGTACAGATACCCGTCGATGTTGAGGTAAGTCTCTGTCTCATTGAGGATGCTCGCCTCGGTCGCCTGCTCGCGCGCACTGCGGTACTCGATCATCTCCTCTCCGGGCACATACTGCCGGCGATCATGCCGAATCGGGTGCTGCGCGTGCTTCAGTTCCTCAAAGAGTTCCTGGGTGAGAAGTCTCCGGGGCCCAAGACCAGCCGCCTCCATCGACCCCTCGATGCCCCGGAGGATCGATTCAAACTCTGCCAGATAAGTCTCATGCTCTTTGCGCGTCCGCTGGATTGCCTTTTTCTGGCTAACAGTGAATCCACCAATGCTGCGGTTCTGCTGTGCAGAGTGATAGAGCTTGGCATGTGTGCGCGGATCCCAGATCAGGTACACATGAAGCCGATTTTCGAAGAAAACCCCGCTGCGCTCCTTCTGCCGCCACATCCTCAGACGATGGGTATCGAGCGCCATCACCTCCGACTGCCCGGTGCGCTGCTCGTGGATGTAGCTGTCGAGCAGGTTGCCGAGATGCTCGGTTATCTCGTAACGAAACTGAATGCGCATGCTCACGTCGGGCACGCTGCGGAAGAGCGCCTCGAGCATCGATTTGGTCTGGTTGCGATCGCCGTCGGTGGCAAAGTATGCGAGGACGCCTCTGAGCTCATAGCCCGCGACAAATGCGCCGCTGGTTCGGACCATGATGTTGTCGCCGAAGGGCAGGTCCCTCAGAGGAAGCAACTCGCAAACCGCGGGCGCCTTCAACTTCCGTTCGTGTTCGGCATTGGTTATCGGCATCGCTGAGGTCTCCGCGCTGACTTTCCCTTGCCGAGTAGCAAACCCTCTTTCGCGATCTCGACCAGGGGAGCGATGCGCTCATGGAATCGAGCTGCGAAAATGACGCTCGCAAATATCGTTCGAGCCGCTTCGATGTCGAGATCGAGAGCGACCGAGCCGTCCGCCTTCATACTGATCGAGGCCCGCATGTGACTAGTCCTCCTGCTCGATGACATAAGCCTGCGTCAGTTCCGAATCTCGCTCAAGCGCGCACCATGCCTTCGGAGCGAAGAACGAGCGGACCAGGTCGGTAAGGTAGCCGCGCGGCCTGCCGTACTTGAACAGGATCAAGAACGGCACGGCCAGCGCCGGCACAACGAACTCCATGAAGACGTTGAGCGGCATCCCGAATGCATGCGCGTTTCCGCTCACGAAGTGCGCGAGAAGATTCATCAACGCTGCCAGCGCGAGCACTAGAATCAAGTCCTCGAATTCCAGGCCGAGAAAGGTCACCTTGGTATGGAGATTGCGATGAACCGGCGTTAGATCGAGACTCATTGCTACCCTCCGACTCCGTGAGCTTGCGAAACCATCGATTCGGCCAGGCGCATAATGCCTGAAACCGACAGAGCTGCGATTGCCGCGACAAACTTCCTGAGCCAGGCCGACCCCGGATAAATCTCTGAAACGACTCCGCCCATGTGGAAGGCCATCGCCACAAGCTGCGTCAACGCAAACGTGGGCAGGATCACGTTGGCGGTCCAGTTCACGAGACTCATGGTTGCCATCCAAAACCCATTCGCGCTCGTTGGCCCTGCGTTCTGCGCGAACCCCTCAAGCGCCCGGAGCATCCCCGAGCACATAAGCGAGGCGAAGCCTCCATAGAGAAGCTGCTCGAATGGACCGCCTTTGCTGTAGCGATACACGGCCCCGGCAAAAAACAGACCCGCCAGGGTCGGCATCATTGTGTTGCCGGCCCATGATGCGAGATTCGTGAGTGCTCCATCGAGGCTCATATGCATTCACCCTCAGGCCGCCATCGCCTGGAAGAGCGCGAGAAGACCGCTCACGCTCAGAAAAGAGATCGCGGCGAAGACCAGCCTGGTCCAGGGCCGGTGCCGGACAAAGTTGATGACTGCTCCGACACACGCCAGTCCGGCCGCGGCCGGCATGATCTGTCCGGCGATGTAGTTCCAAAGCGAAGTCAGCATATCGGTCACTGCGTACTGTCCTCCCGAGTTCCAGTTCTGCATCAACTGCATCGTGGCCGATAAAGACATCAGGAAGAGCGCCGCGACGATCGAGCCAAGCGGATTCTCGCCCGCCGCGCCGTCGAGCGTTGCCTTCAGGACGAAAAAGGCCGCGATCACAGGCACCAGCTTTGCCACAACGATCTGGTTGACGAAGTTCTTGAATACTGTCTCCATAGTGGCGAGCCAGCTTGTTCCTACCGTCCCGCTGCCGGATGGGATCGTAATGCCCTGTGCCGCAATCCACGACAGAAGTTGTGGAAGCGTCAGTAAAACAACGGTCCACAACACCCACTTCCCAGTCCGCCCGTTGACATGAAAGTTGGTCCCTCCTTCATGGCGAAGGCTCACGCCGGCGGCGGCCAGCGTGCAGAATGCAGCCGGCACCGCCAGATCGAGCAGCAACTGAAGAAGGTCGAGGAGGAATTGCGGCACCGGCATCGCTGTTTGACCTCGTTACTGAATACCTTGCGCTTGAGTGATGAAGCCCTCGGCCATGCGTCCAAGACCCGAGATCACCATCAGGGAAACGCCGGTGACGCCCCAGCCTAGATAGCCGCGGCCGCTCTTGAAGTGCCACCCGGCAATACCCAGGCAAGCAACCGCGATCACGGGAGCGATCACGTTGCAGGACCAGTTCACGATGTTCAGGACAGTGCCTTCGACCGTGGTCGCTTGCTGACCTTGCACTGCCTGGCCGAACTGCGGAGCTGTCCCTAGGTTCTGTGCACTCGCCGCGAGAGGCGCGATTAGTGTTGATAAGACGATCAGGGACAACGCGATCGTTAGGACTGCGCTAACCCACTGGTTCTCGTCTGGACGGTGAATGGTGATTGTCGATCCTGTTCTGGAGGCGGACCCTTGGGAGCGCCGCCAGAAGGCTAATGCGGTTCTCATATGTTTTCTCTCCTGGACTCGGCTGCTCGGGGCATCCGTGTCGAAAAAGAGAATGGGTCGAAATCAGTACTCGGTCAAATCACCCTGATGAGGCCCGGATGGGGAAACCGCTGTATCTTCAATCCTCTGTATGGGTTTGACGGTTGCAACGGAGCATGCTGCGCCTCAACCTCGCCTGCGGTGTGGCCCGATTTGAATAAATCGGGCTAAAATCTCAATCGAAGGGGCCGGTGTCGCAAGCTGTCGCCAGGTCAGGGACAACGTTATGGCAACCGTATCGCAGTTGAACCCGTATCGATGCGATCACTGCGGGACCGAGAACATCGTAGCTGCTCCTGTCCTCTACCAACAGGAAACGCGGGCCTACTCCGGAACGTTTAGTTCAGGTACGAGCCAATCCTACTCTGCACGGACAGCGGCTCCGCCCCGCCCTCGGGGCTATGTTCAAGCGCTTCTTCGTTGGGGGCCGTTGATTCTCTTTCTGTCTTTGTGGAGCATCCTTAGTTTCAGGTCAGTTCTGGAACTCCCGCGACCGACGATGTATAGGGTGTACTTGGCGGCTGCCTTGCTGCTCCTTGAGGTCGTTTCTTTTGTTGGTTTGGCCTTTAACCTTCGCAAGACCGCTCACTACAATCGCGAGATCTATCCTCGCCTTCATTGGAACTGGGAGCATACCTATATCTGCAAGCGTTGCGGGAAACTCCGTTTGATCCCTTCTTAGGTGCTACTTCGCTTAGGTTGCTAGCGGCGGAATGATTCGACATCTATTTCACCGACGACGCGAGGGCTGAGTGTCTTATGCCTTTTCGCGAGTTTGCCTCAAGCGCACACTGAGGCATCGGAGTGGATCTTTGCTCATTTCCGAATTGAGCAACTGGGAATGGAGGTGCCTCAATCCCACAGTGGGTAACACGGACCGATTCTGACTCAATCGTGTATAGGGTCAACTGGAGTTAGGTTTGCTCAACCGCACTCCGGCGTATCCGGCACGACTCATACTCAATTCCAATCTGAGCAGTCGGGAGCGAGGTTGCCTCAATCGCGCACCGGGGCCCATGGATCGATCTTTACCCAATCTCAGCCTGCGCAATTAAGAGCGGCTACGATCCCGAAGCCAGAGGATACGCGGAGCGAGGGGCGTCTCGGTAGGGGCAGAAAGAAGGACAAGCCGTTTCTAAGAGGGATGGTGCAAACTAGCCATCCTGATTCTCTCGCGAGGGGTCTGCAAGATGAATTCCTTCACGGCACACAGAAAGCCCTGGCACACCGGCCAGAGCGAAGATGGGAAGTGAGAGTGGTCTGTGGCAATCTACTGTGCCGCGGCGGCTACCTTGTGAAGTTCGGCCGGGCTTTGCTCATGCTTGGTGAAGACGACGTAGATCTTTGTGTCGGCGGGAACGGATACGACGACGCGACTGTTCGCATTGAGGCTCATGACCTCGGAGTCGCCCGCAGTGCCGATGTTCTCGGCCAGCCGCTCCCGAAGCATATCGTCCTCGGAAAATGCGGCACTCGAATTATTGCCCGCAACCTCGGCAAGAACCGAACCAATCCCCGAAGCGGCGCGCACGAGGAAGTTCTTGCCTGTGTTCTTCCCGTAAACGTTCCCTTTGATCGGCCCCAAGTCGAGCCCGGTGCCTATCGCGTCGATCTTCTCCCGCGCGCCGTCGAGCAGTTCTATCTCGTCGAACTTCACGCTGACAAGTCCGCTCCGATCGGCCTGCTGGAGTTGGCCATACACGCGCGCGCCAGCCGGAACTATGGTCTTGTCGCCGATTGCGTATGTGTACTCGACCACAGCTACCACGGGCGTTTCAACAGCGCTCGATATCTGCGTTTCAAGCTTTGCTTGAATGCGGGTCCCTGGCGTCAGTTCCAGTCTTGCCGCTCCATCGTCTTCAGGATTGACCTTCGGCGCTGAACTAGCCTGGTTCTGCGCCAGGCTTCGCACGAAGATAATGGAGGGCTCCTTCAGCCCGTTCTGCTGCGACTGCGAGGCTTCAGGGGCAGGGGGTCCGCCGTATGGCGCTGGATCTTCCCATTTCTGCTGAGTATCCGCGAAAGAGGGAACGCTTCCGAGCGACGCGCCGGTGGCAGCCTTCGGCGTTTCTGGTTTGAGACGAGCTTGGTCGTTCTGAGATTGGGTCCGTCGGATATCACTTGGCCCCAACTGCCCGCTGCTGTTGTCTGGCGCCGGAGTTCGCACGGTCTCCATTAGGGGCGTCACGCTTCCCTTGGGCGGCTTGGTCACCTCTTGCTTGGCCTGCTGAGACGATTGCTTCACGGACGCTGGCTTCGGTGATCTTCCCACCACGGCCGTGAAAACAAAGAACAGAACTGCAACCACCAATCCGCCGCCGAGGAGGAAGAGTTTGCTCTTGCCGATCCCTTCCACTCCCTTTATGTCAGCTCGTGTTGCAAAGGGAGCGGAAGTTTCAGGTTTCCCGTTCAAAATGGTCGAAGCGGGCGTCTGGATCGGGTCTCGGGATGCCACCGGTTGAGAGGATTCATCGATCGTGGTGGGCGTGCTTCCATTCCTACTGAATTCATTGACGCTCATGCCTCTGGGCTCCTCTCTATTTGCCTTCGCCGGAGATGGGTGGAGTGAATGGCAGACAAATCAAGATTGGACGATCCACCTGGTCCGCCTGGGCAATCTGCAGAAAGAGCTTTTCCGTCGACTCCTTGAAGTTAGGCCGGTCGAAAACAACCACTCCGTCAGCTCGCTCTCTTGGTTCAAGCCGGGTTTCGCTCAGCCTGTAGTCGCGGATCTCCAACTGATCCGAGATAATACGTTTGCCCTCTTTTTTCTTCTTTTTCCCGGCGGTGCGTCCTGTCATCTGGATCTGCGGCGGAACGATCTCCACAGGCTGATCGGAGGCGTTCAGGACGGAGTAGGCGATCACCGACTCATTGCTCCATTGGCGCATGTCGCCGATCGACGTCTCGATCTGCTTATCCTCCCACTTCGTCCATTTGGGAGCATTCACTTTCTGCTGTTGTCTAAACTCCTCATCGAGACTCGAAAGGGGCGCTGAGCTTGAGCCGATGTCCCCACTACCAGTCTCGTTTGCTGGGCTCTTTCCATGTGCGGTTGGCATCGTCGGGGTTTCGGAACTCGAAGAGATCAGAAAGCTCCGTGCCGATCGGTATTCGATCAAGAAGTCCACCGGCTGCGATTGATTGGGAACGCCAGCGCCGTCGCTGACCAACTCCAGCGTCACATGCTGGCCCGATGTCGTCGCGATTAGGAGGTTCGACTGAGCGGCTTCCTTTGTGATCGGCTTGACGTAGACGTACTCCGGCTCGCCTTCATTGTGCTCGGCTTTGAACTGGCCTGGACTACCGAGAATGACGGACGTCACCTGCTCCGGCATGCGAATCGTCGACTCAAAGTCCGGCCGCAAATGCAGGATGGTAATCTCTTTCGGGTTGACCGTAATGGTGGCGACCCGCGCTCCAACCGGAGCATCGGTTGCACTGAGGCGCAGCGGGAGCAGGATCGCGAGGGGAATGAGCCAGCGAAGTTTCATCGGGTTGACCTCCTTGACGGCTTAGCGGCCGGGTACTTGCGAAACATGTACTGTCTTCGGACCATCTGCACATAGGCCACAACATCCGGGTTGCGGTAATCCAATTGCTCCCTGGCGACACCATGGTCGCCCCCGTAGTAGGCCGCGACAACAAGTCGCAGGTCCCCATGGAACTCCCACATCAGCGCTGTGATGTAGCGAGTGCCTGCCGCAATGTTCTGTTCGACATTGAAAGGGTCGAAGGCGCCGAACCGTTTCGCGGTCGCCGGCATAAGTTGCATCAGCCCCATCGCTCCTTTATCGGAGACTGCGCGCGCATTCCATCGCGATTCAACGTCGATCAACGCGCCGATCAACTCTGGTGGCACGCGATAGTGCGCCGCATATTGGCGGACCAAGCCGGCCGCGCGAGCAGAATCGGCCTGTCCAGAGCAGAAACATGGATATGCGATCAAAGCCAGGAGTATCCATCGCCTCATGACGCCGGTCCTCCGTGAGGCGCGAGACTCTGCGCGAACCGCGCGCCATCGTCGAGCAGGCTCTTGAACCCTTCGCGGAGCAAGAGGTGCCTACGGTCTTTTTCGGTTTTCGCTAAGAAAGGCAGCAGAACATCGCGATGCTCCGCCGTGACATGGTCGGTTCCGAGCAGTTGCAGCGCATTGGCAAAGTCGATCATCTCCGAAACCGACGGCGGCTTTTCGAGGGAATAGTTGCGGAACGAGAGCGCGATCCCCGCCATCTCCCGGTGAAACCTTTCATCCGCCTTCGGCGTCCGGCTGGCGATAATCTCCGCCTCGCGCCCCGGGGTCGGATGCTCGACCCGTACGTAGAGGCTGCGCCTCCGTATAGGGTCGCCGAGCCTGCGTTCTTCATTGCTGGTGAGCACGACGAAGGGGATGCTCTTCGCCGCGACCGTCCCAAACTCAGGAATCGAGAGCTGCCAGGCGGACAGGATTTCTAGCAGCATCGCTTCAAAACCATCGTCTACCTTGTCCAACTCATCGATGAGTAGCACGCACGGCCGGTCGCATTCGAGTGCACGCATCAGCGGACCGGGTCGAAAGAAGTCGCGTCCCTTTAGGTTTGCTTGTACGGTCTGCCAGTTCTCGTGCTGGCCCTTCGAGAACTCCATGTAAAGCCGCTGCAGGCCCTCATCGAAGCGGCCGATCGCTTTGTCTTCGGTAACGCCGCGATAGCACTGAAGCCTCTCAACGTGAGTACCCACGGCCGCAGCGACCGAAAGGGCCAGTTGCGTCTTGCCCGAGCCTGCCGGCCCTTCGAGTAGCAAAGGCTTCTGAAGCTTGGCAGCCAGGAAGACAACTTGGGTCATCACAGGGTCGATAAAGTAGCCAGTTGCGGAAAGCTTGATTGAGAGATCATGGAGCGAATCAAACATTAGTACCGCTCCCCAGCTCGCTCGATGCCGCTGACGTCCCCAGCCCGATTGCACTGCGCAGTTCGCTCGACAGCCACCAAATTTCACTGCAGTCGAAAGCTATCCGGAGATTGGTTGTTCGATCCATGTCCACTCCTTTCAACGAGGAGCAATCATGCGGCGACTCCAAAACTCGGTCAAGTTCTCATCCTCATCTAAGACCGGTTTGCGCCGTTACCTCCAAATAGCTAAGCGGTTGGTGCAACCCCAGCAAGTTCAGGGTCCACGGTTACGTGGGGAAAATCGGTGATGGCAATTTCCGGCAGTATGAATACGTTGGCCAGGCCAGCGGGGAAACGATCAAGCTTCTTATATTTGGGTAGAAAGCCTAGTCTGGAGGGAGGAGCGGCTGCGCCCAATTGCGGCACAAGGGCCTTAGAAGCGACTCTACTGACCCGAAAGGGTTCAGTTGAATTTGCATGAGTTGGTGCGGGAGAAGGGACTCGAACCCCCACGGATTTCTCCGCTTGGACCTAAACCAAGTGCGTCTGCCATTTCGCCACTCCCGCTTATGAGACAAACATTCATGCGTTCCAGCTCAACTCGCCAGCTTGGCCCTCTTGGTGCGGACCACCAACGGCTGGTCCAGGCGAGCAACAGCCCCGTGCTTGTGATCTGCTGCCAAATGAGCATAACGCATTGTCATCTGAAACGTACGATGGCCCAGCAGCTCGCCTACGGTACGTAGGTCAACGCCTTTCATGACTAGCCTACTGGCAAAGGTATGTCGATTGCAATGCCAGGTGTAGTCCGGCAGTTTGGTCGCCTCTAGAATTGGATCGAACCAGTCTCGATGATTCCGCTGCCGCTCTCCCTCAGAATTCAGGAAGACCCATGGCAAGCTCGATCTACGTTTGCGAAGCTCGTTGAGTGCAGAGATCGCCGTTTGATTGAGGGGCATGTAGCGAGTATCTCCATTTTTCGTCTTGGGAAGCGTCAGGATTCGCCTGTCGAAATCGACGTCCCTCCATTGCATGCGGAATTGCTCGCTGGCGCGTGCGCCGGTGTGGACGCTGATCAGGAATGCGGGAAGGTGATGTGGGTAACTCTTAATGATCTCCCTGCGCAGGATATCTTCCTCTTCGTTCGACAAAAACCGAATTCGGCCATTGTTCTCGGTTCGTTTCTTGATCTTGGAGGCAGGGTTCATCGAGATCTTTTCGTTCTCGACGCCAACCCGGAAGACGAGCGATATGGCGGATTGCCATCGGTTGAAGCTGGCTGGCGCCCAATCTCGTTCCTCTGCAACTTCCAGCAAACGACGGATGATCTCTTGTTTGTTGATGCTCTCGGCAAGCCGCTTACCGAACCATTCCCGGAAGAGCTCGAACTTCAGCTCCAGATTGTAGGTTGTGTTTTCTTCATTTTCTGCCCGACTTAGTTCGAGCGCGTCGTCGGCTAGCTCATCGAAGGTCACAGCCTTTCGGCGGAAGGTCTCTGGAAGCTTTTTCTGCTGAAGTCTTTCAGTCTTTCTTTTTGCCAGGAGAGTAATTGCGTCCGATCGCCTGCCGGCCTTCTCGCGCCGCCGTCTACCCTCGATATCAAAGTACTGGATGTAGTAGATTTCCGACCCAGCGGGGTCTTCATATATACCTCGAAGTTTTTTCTCAGTTCGTGCCATAGCGTCTTTCACCTCGTGGGACAGGGCTGACGGTCCGAATGCGTTCTGGATGATCCGAGTGGGCAAAGCGTCTGATATCGCTCACCGGGATGAGTGTTTTTCGGCCGATCCGTCGCGTACTGAGCTTGCCTTCTGAAATCAGGTAGTCCACGGATCGAATGCTGATGCTGAGCGCGGCGGCGGCATCCTCGCGCGAGTACAGCAGCTTCTCAATCTGGTTCCCCATATCCCCTCGCTCAAGCGTTAGGAACTTGAACGGTCGGTGTCAGCCATCCTGCGGACGGGAATGCCGGCCGAACCCGACCTGATCGTCCCGTAGGTATAGGTCGAAGTCGGAATTCGGTCAATTCGGATGGATTTGCGTTCCCATGGGCACGCGTCCGGTTCCGGGAAGTAGGGAACTGGGCGATGGCAGGGCGGAGACTGCCACCGCTGAGAAGCGCAGAAGTCAGCCCGTCGGCGGTCGCTCCGTACGTTGCTTCCGTTTTAGCGCCTGACGCTTTTCCTTGCGCCACGTTGCCTGTCTGCAGGCGCGGCAGCGAACCATGAGATTGTCACCGCGCTGCTCGATCACTGCATTGTCGGCGTCAATCAGATGCCCCTTGGGGCAGATGCGTCGAGCGAACTTTACTTCAGAGAAGCTCTGCTCCACCCGGTGATGGACGGGATTGCAACATGAGGCCCCGATGCACTCAGGCATTGAGAGTGCATGCTTCAGCCGAGCGCCCTTTGGAAGTGGGCCGACGAAGACCTCGTAGTAGACTCTCTGCGCCTTGGTCTCTTTGCCTGCGACAAAGACGCGACCATAGCCTGCGGCATCACGAGCTCCGGTGTACTCCCAGCAACCGGTCCGGGGGTGGACGTTGATACGGGAGCGAAGGGAATCTTTGGTAAGCTCCATCGGGTTCACCGTATTATCTGTACTATCACGTGCTATCCACCACCCAGCCATTTTTGAGTGGCAGTTCTGCTGGCAGTTGGGATTTGGAATGGGTGCAGGCTGGTGCGTTTCAGTGCGAGGCATGAATGTCTCCTAAACATCTTGGATTATGTGGTTTAGGAGGTTCGGTGCGCTTAGGTGCAGGCTGGTGCAATTGCCAATTTTACTAGTCCTAAGTCTGGTGCGTCTGCCAATTTCGCCACTTTCGCATCTGGTTATAAAGGACTCACAATTTGCCGCTTTTCTGGTGTCCGGTCTAGTGCCCGTTTGCTTCCGAAAACAACCAGGCGGTTGTGGTCCGGACTCAAGTGGGCATACCTCATGGACATCTGTATTGTACAGTGACCATGACCTGAGCGATCCCGGCCGGTGCGCAGACCGCGGCCGAAGACCGAAGTTGGTAAGACCCTGGCGTTCGGCGCCGGTTCCGGATCTCCGTCGAGGCCATCCACTCTGACAAGAGAGGCCGGGTTCGTTGGGTGCGGCTCAGGCTGCGATGCGCGCTCTGGCGACAGTGGAAAACCCCACGTCGTCGCCGGGCTGCACTGCTACAACTGGGGGTTCGTCCGCAACTGGCTGCCAATACCGCAGGAAGCGGTCGCGGCCCCTGGTACCTGGCCCGCTCCAAGGCTCTATCAGTCGGAGCTTCGAATGCATACTTCCGCTCGCTCGGCCTTCCTTCACTGTTCGAGAATTACTAGCCT
>Ga0302326_10002559_pt1 | contig 44030 bp, 35 predicted proteins | sample Palsa_T0_3_FD_202264 | JGI IMG/M metagenome (GOLD analysis project Ga0302326, IMG submission 202264) | Peat permafrost microbial communities from Stordalen Mire near Abisko, Sweden - Palsa_T0_3 | ecosystem: Environmental > Terrestrial > Soil > Palsa > Peat permafrost | place: Sweden: Abisko...
CGTTCTGCGTGAGGGAATTCTGAGCCTTTGTTTGCCGCCTCCTCTAGAAGGGGCAATAGCGCTGCACTGGCGGCAGGAAGGTGTTTACGCCATCGATCTAGCAGGACAGCGCTCCCATGACGAGAAGTGCGGAACGCCGTTGGTCGAGCGCCATCGACTGCGCGGGCCGCTGTCGGGGGAGAAGATGGGGTGTCGGCATCCACCCGGTGTAGCCTTGCCTCGGCCAAAGATATTGTCTGTGGGGTACCGTACGGTGTCTCCTCTTCTTCTAATACAAGAACCGCGGTCCGCACAGTCTCAGCGCCGGAAGTCGCGGAGCAACCCAAGCGCAAATCTTGAGGCTTAGCTGAGAGCCGTTAATGGCCCACGCAGCATTTCACATAGTAACGTTCACTGTAGCGGCGCGGGTCGTCCCTGTGGGTCTCACCGAATCCCAACATCTACGGAAGATGAACGACTCTTAATCTTGCGAGCGCAGCGCCAGGGCATCTCGAAACGTAGAGTTGCCGCCATTCTGATAACCGAGTGCTACCGTACCGACTCCACATCGGCCTCCGCGCAAGCTACAACCAAGATGTTGCGGCCGCCGGCGGTTTGGCAATCGAAATCCACGGTCCCAGCAGTCACATAGTACGGCTTCAGAGCGAGCGGGACGGTTCCACTCGTCCATAGAGTACTCAAGTATGCGACCGCCAATCGAACGCAGCGGCGCCGTTTGCACCCCAATATCGCTGGTATTCCAAGCCGGGATTTCAAGTTGACTTCAATCACAATCAGATCTGAACGCGGAGCTCTATACCGTGACTGCTAAGTACCTTACCAAAATGCTTGGGCAAAGTGAGCACGCCAGCGCGCTCATAAAGCAGTCCGCCGAAGAGTTAATCTCGGTTAATAGCGAAATCATTAACGAACTTGCAAACAGCAGTCCAACGCCGGGAGAGAAACTTGCGCTCGAGAGGATTGAGACCGTCGCAAGAAAATTGCAAGACGCATCCGAAAGAGTAACGATGGTAAGTCAGTCGCTGCAAATTCAAATCAGAGACCGAACCATGATCGATCATCAGCTGGCCGCCGCGGTGGAACAGCAGGAAGGTTCTCGCAACGCGGCCTTGCATGACAATCTGACCGGTCTGCCGAACCGCGCGCTTTTCTTGGATCGCCTCGAGCATGCAATAGCGCAAGCGACTCGCCACCGGTGGATTCTGGCGGTCATGTTCGTGGATCTGGACAATTTCAAGAGTATCAACGATTCGTATGGGCATCAGGCGGGCGACGCCGTCCTGCAGGCAGTCGCGACGCGGCTCCAGCAAAGTACGCGTACTGAGGATACGGTCAGCCGCTATGGCGGGGACGAATTCTTATACCTGCTAAGTCCGCTCAATGAGGAACGAGACATCGCGATGATTGCCGCAAAGATTCGCAAGGCGATTCAAACGCCGTTGGACCTGGGCACACATGATGTCGACCTCAGCCCGTGCCTTGAGGCCAGTATTGGAATTTCGGTGTTTCCCAAGGACGGCGTCAGCGCGGCAGCGTTGATCAAGCGCGCGGACGAAGCGATGTACGGGGCGAAGGAGAGCAAGTCCGGGTTCGCGTTTGCATAGCAGCACCTCAGTGTTCGGTGTCGTACAGACGCTGGGGGGGAGGGGCGCGATATTGTATTATGATGCTCCACGAATTCTTATCGTCAAATCGACAGCTATTAATCAGCCGTTGCCGGGAGAAAGTCGCCAAACGGTTTGAGTCTACCGAGAGCCAAGCCACGATCGATCACGGCGTGCCGCTATTTTTGCAACAGCTTGTCGAAACCCTCCGAGCGGAGCAAGGCCCGCACGTTGCTGTTGTCGAGGCAGAGGCGACACCGGCGCCCACGGAGATCGGTCGCACAGCGGCTTTACATGGGGCTGAACTTCTGCGTCGCGGATTCAGCGTCGACCAAGTGGTGCACGATTATGGGGATGTGTGCCAATGCGTTACTGGGTTAGCGGTTGAACAGGATGTATCCATATCTGCAGACGAGTTTCGCACACTAAACCGTTGCCTCGACAATGCGATTGCGGACGCAGTCGCCTCGTTTGGGTCTGCCCGCCAGACATCGATGGACCGCCAAGCGGAAACCTTGCAACAGCGCATGGTGATTTATTCGGCCGAACACCGACGGCTTATAGATATTGCCACTAAGTCACTTGCTGCGATCAAGACGGGCAACATAGGAATAAGCGGAGCGACCGGTACATTGCTCGCTCATGCCCTGGATGAACTGAGCTCCCTTACCGACCGGACGCTGCCGGAGATTCATCTCGCCTCTCCAAGCGCAAGAGAGGCTGCGGCCTAACGCTTGTTGGTTCGGATGACATCACCCCGATGTTGGTAGTCATTTAGAATAAGAATCTGGCTGCTTCCCCGCGCTAGGCGAGATCGGCTTCGAGCAGCGCACGCAGCGGTCCGAGGAACGGCTCGTAATGGCGCCAGCGACCGCGCGCGGCTGTGCTGAGTTTCTGACGCACTTGCCATCGACTGCTGGTGGTAACCGTGCGGGCCGTCCGGTGAAACTCGAGGCAGCGCGGATCCCAAGCCAACCCGGCAAACTCCACCATTCTGCGGCTCCAGAATTCCAGATCCTCAATGAGGCCCTCGTAGGGCACATCCAGAATCGCTCCCGGCGGCAGCGCGGCGCGCCAGTGGCACATAAGACGTCGATACTCCTGGTAGTAATGTGCCAGATCCTCAAAATCCGCGGCAAAGGTGTGGATGATCGAGAAATGTTGAAAATAGATCGACAAGCAGGTGTCGATCGGATGTCGTTGCATGTGAATGATCCGCGCAGCGGGCAACGCGCTGTGAATCAGGCCCAGGTTTAGGAAATTGGTCGGCATCTTATCGACGACGCGCTGCGCCGTGGCCGACAGGCGCTGCAGCTGCTGAAGGTAACTGTCCGCCATGCCGGCAAGCAGGTCTATACGCGCGCTGCTGCGCTCCAAAGTGGCTGAGGCCTCGCTCCAAAATATCAGTTCCCCGGCACCGAACACTGCCGGGTGAGAGGCTAGAATCTGCTCCGCCAGTGTGGTTCCAGAGCGGGGCATGCCGATGATAAACAGCGGGCGTTCGGACCGGCTGCCAGCACTTATCGTGCCGGCGAACCCGGCTCGGCTATAGTCGTGGATCAACTGATCCACCCGGCGAGTTTGCTGCGCCCGATCGTAGTGTACATCCAAGCGCCGACTCAATTCGTTTGCGATGCGGTAGTTCGAAAAGGCCTCGCTGTAATCCTGCACATCGTCAAAGAACTTGCCGAGCGCGAAGCGTAGATTGACCTGGTACCGCAACGGCTGGACCTTTGCCAGCACGCGCTGCGTCGCGGCGAGCCAGGCGCCGTCGGCCAGACTCATGCGCCGGCAGCGGGCTTGGCCAGCCAGTGCGTCGGGAAGTTCCGGGTTAATCGCAAGTGCACGGCCAAACAGCTCCTCGGCCTCGGCAAATTGACCTTGATCGGCACGCAGTTCGGCCAGCAGCACCAACGAGGGGGCGTTCGCTGGAGCGCGCGACAGTGCCGTCTGGATCGTGGCCTCGGCTTCCGCCGCGTCTCCCTGCTGGCGCTGTACCATAGCGAGCCCGATGCGCGCTTCGGTCAGATCAGGATCAAGCGCTAGCGCTCTGCGAAAGCACTCTGCAGCCTGCCCGGGCTGGCCGAGCTCCAGCAACGCGCTACCGAGGTTGTTATGGGCCTCGGCCATATCGGGTCTGAGTTGCAACACGCGGCGATAGCCGTCCGCCGCCTCGGCTACCCGTCCCTGATCGCGCAGCGCGTTCGATAGGTTGCCGATGGCTTCGGGAAAAGCGGGCCGGATTGCGAGTGCCTGGCGATAGCTCACGACGGCCCCGGCAAGCTCACCCAGATCGCGAAGTGCGTTGCCGAGGTTGCAGTGTGCCTCGGCGTAGCGCGGCCGGATGCGCACAGCTTCGCGGTAGCTAATTACCGCCTGGTCGGGCTGCCCCAGCTCCAGCAACGCGCTAGCTAGATTGTTGTGGGCCTCGGCCATATCGGGTCTGAATTGCAATACACGGCGATAGCCATCCGCCGCCTCAGTTATCCGCCCCTGATCTCGCAGCGTGTTGGAGAGATTGCCGATGGCTTCGGGAAAAGCAGGCCGGATCTCGAGAGCTTGGCGGTAGCTGGCTATCGCGGCCTCCGGCTGTCCGAGTGCGCGCCATACCGTGCCGAGACCGACGTGAGCCTCCGCGAATTTGGGCTGAATTTTGATGGCCTGCTGGTAACAGTCCCGCGCAACTTCTAGTTGGCCGCTCACCTGCCGGGCGCTAGCAAGATAGTAGAGAACCTCGGCGTCCTCCGGCAGCAGATGCCGCGCCCGCTCCAGTGCGCTCACCGCGTCCTGACCCTGCATCAGCGTGGCGAGGCCCAGCGTCTTCCACAACAGCGGTTGAGCTGGATCGCCCACAAGCAGGCTGCGGGCCGACTCCGCGGCATCGGCAAATCGACCGGCGCTCATAAGCGTCGCCAACGCACCCAATTCCGCATGCGCGAGGCTGCGGTTCGAAGCAAGGGGCGCAGCAGGCATTGCGGCGGAGATGCCACCGCAGCACTGCTTGTATTTCTTGCCGCTTCCGCACGGGCACGGATCATTTCGTCCCGGATTCATGTTCTCGCCTGGCCAATATGTCACGCGCCGGCTGGCCCTCGTCCAGCCACCTGATCGCCGATAGCACACTATATCTTGGTGCCGGCCAACGGGCCGGCGCTGACACTAAGCGGTGCCCGTCTTCAGGGGCATCCTGAAAGTTCGCTCTGCCCCCGCATCCTGGCTCGCCAGACCGCCTATCGCCGACCAATCCAGCTTCTCGCCCCCGTGGGCGAAGAGCCGCAGAAAGCGATCTTTCAACAAGCCCGCTAGCGGCATTGGTACCTGCAGGTCTTCGGCCGCTGCGAGTGCGAGGCGAATGTCCTTGAAGCCAAGCGGCGCAGCAAATCCGGCCGGCTCAAAGGAGCCTTCGGCGATGAGGGGACCAAAGATTTTAAACACCGGTGCGGTAAAGACTGTGGAAGTGAGTACATCCACGTATGCACGGCGGTCAATTCCGGCCTTGCCGACCAGCGCAATGGCCTCGCCCAACGCCTCGATGACCGCAGCCTGCAGGAAGTTTGCCGTCAGCTTGACCAGATTCGCCGCCTGAGGTTCCGGGCCTATTCTAAGGGTCTTCTGTCCGAGGACCTCAAGAAGCGGCGCGCAATCCCCGATTGCGGCGAAGTCACCCGCGGCGACGATGAACAGCTTGGCAGCGGCGGCCATATCCGGACGTCCGAGAACGGGCGCGGAGACGAAGCGTTGTCCGGCCAGTAGATGGGCCTCTGACAGGCGTCTCGACAGCGCTACGCTAATGGTGCTCATCGAAAGGTGGATCGCGCCCTTGGAGAGGCTGGCGAGCAGGCCACCGGTCGCTAAGGTAACATCCGTAACGGCCGCATCGTTCGCAAGCATCGTAATAACAACCTCGCCGTGACAGGCATCGGCAATGTGCTGGGCCTCATGAGCGCCGAGTGCTACCAGCGAATCGGCTTTACCGGAACTGCGGTTGAATACGGTGACATCGTGTCCGGCCTTCAGCAGATTTCTCGCCATCGCCGTGCCCATGTGCCCCAATCCGATGAATCCAATTTTCATATCTGAATCTCCCTCACTGGGTGTGATCAGGTCCGAAGGTTCGGCGCCATGAACTCAGGTCCCACCGGCTCGCCGATCGTTGAGCTCACGATGCGCTCGATGTCCGCGCGCGCCGCCGCGTCGAGCGACCAACCAGCCAGCCCAAGTGCCGGTCGCAACTGGTCCGGGCGACGACCGCCCCACAGCGCCACAGTAACGCCCTGGTCAAGCATCCACCGCACCGCCAGTTGAATTACGTGCTTCCCATAGCGGCGCTGCGCGAGTTGATCGAGCTGTGCGACGGCGCTCAAATATTGTGCAAAGCGCGGCGGCTGGAACTTGGGGTCCACATGCCGCAGATCATCGCCTGAGAAGATGGTATCCGTGCGCATACGCCCGCTCAGCAGCCCCCGACACAGCGCTCCATAGCCGAAGGTCGTGATAGCGTGCGATTGGCAGTAGGGCAGCGATTCGTTCTCGATACCGCGCTCGAAGAGGTTATAGGGGGATTGCAGCACATGCAGCGGCGCTACCCGGCTAAAGGCTTGCATCTGCACAACAGAGAAATTGCTGACGCCGATGGCGCGGATCTTCCCTTGCTGGTAGAGCTCGCGCATCGCCTCGGCGGTTTCTTCGATGGGCACGAGTGGGTCGGGCCAATGAACCTGGTAGATGTCGATATAATCGGTGCGCAGGCGGCGTAACGAATCGTTGATCTCTGAGTGGATCCGCTTTCGTGTTGCGTTGCGCAATGGCTTGCCTTCACTCCATTCAAGACCCACCTTGGTCGCCACGACGACCGATGAGCGAATGCCCGCAAGCGCCTTGCCGACTATCTCCTCAGAGACACCGAATCCATACACCGGCGCCGTATCGATAAGGTTGATGCCCTGATCTATGGCTGCCCTGATGGTGTTGATCGACTGAATCTCGTCGGTTCCACCCCACATCCAGCCTCCCATGGCCCAGGTGCCCAGCGCGACGCGCGAGACCCTAAGCGAGGTGGCGGGGATATCGATGAATTCAGGTTCGAGGACTGGCAGCTTCGTCTGCGTGGACGGTGACATACAGAACGCACTCCTCTGTGGTGACGATCCACAGGATGTGGGCAGCGCGTTGCCGTGCGATTTCTGCGGCGCGCGAATCAATTACGGCTGAAACGATCGGGCGCCGACGCCGGCAGGTCAGTAGAGGATTTCGACCGGAGCGCTGAATGAGTAACCCGTGCCACGCTCGGTCACGATAAACCGGGGCTGCGAGGGATCGGCTTCGATCTTGCGTCGCAAGCGCAGCACCTGGACATCGATGGAGCGATCGTAGACTTCATTGTCGTAGACGCGGCTGGACTCGAGCAGCTGGTCTCGCGTGAGAATGCGCTGCGGGGCGGAGAGTAGCGCCGCGAGCAGATTGAATTCACCGTTCGTCAATTCGATTGACCTGCCGTCCTTAGTGAGCCGCCGGGTTCGGAGGTTGAGCTCGAAATCCTTGAACCGGTACGCCCGCAGCTCCCGCTGCCGTACCTCGGCCAGCGCCAGACTCTTGGTTCGCCGCAGTACTGTCCGAATGCGGGCCAGCAGTTCGCGCGGGCTGAAGGGCTTTATCAGGTAGTCATCTGCGCCGAGCTCCAAGCCCATAATGCGATCGGCTTCGTCGCGCACGCCCGTGAGCATGATGATCGGTATGGCTGACTTTTCGCGCAACGACCGCGCAATTGCCATGCCATCCTCGCCGGCGAGACGCAGATCCAGGATAACCAGATCGATCGCCTCATTTTCGAGAACAGCTAACATTTGCTGACCGTTTGAACTGACGGTGACCCGTAACTCGTTCTCGGTCAGGTATTCCTGCAACAGCTCGCGAATCTGCTGGTCGTCGTCGACCACCAGGATGTGTGGTTGCATCGTCTCCGGCATCGCTCGAATCTCCGTGGCCGCGACAGTCAGCCTCATCAAAGGATTAATGCATCGGTGATCCTGGTCGTAACTGGCGTAGTTCTTACTCCTAATTTCTGCGCTTCTCACACGACTGCCCTCGTGCCGAAATCGAGCGTAAGGAGCCAAGTCGCCTGTTGATTATGCGCCACCCGTCAGCCATTACGGCCGTAATCGCTCCATCGTCCTGCAGGTCTTAGTCTGTCCTGCCCAGCACGCGCGCCAGAGATTCAGCGATATCTCGGCGTTGCAACGGTTTGCGCAGCACCTCGTTGATGCCAATCGCGGTCGCCCGTCGGGTGAGCTGAGATCCCCCGTAGCCACTCATCAAGACGATCGGGACAGCCGGCGCAACCTGCCGAATCTCGCGCGCCAGCTCGGTTCCCACTAGATCCGGCATGGCCTCGTCGGAGAGGACCGCGTCAAAGCGCTTTGGATCGGCTCGAAATGCCTGCAGCGCCGCGGTACTCGAATTGAAGCCGACAGGCTCGTAGCCGAGCTCGGCGAGCATTTCCTCGGCCAGGGCCGCCAGGGACGGCTCATCATCGACGATCATGATCACGGCACCGTGACCGCGCTGCAGCTCGCGAGGCTGCGCATGGGAGGAGTCGGCAGTTTCGCCCGCAACCGGCAGCCAGATCTCGAAGGTGGTGCCTTGGCCCAACCTGGTGTCGATGTTTATTGCCCCGCCAAGGTCGGTGACGATCCCATGTACGACCGATAGACCCAAACCGGTGCCTGCGCCGACAGCCTTGGTCGTGAAGAACGGGTCAAACATGCGCTCCAGGACCTCTGAGCTGATGCCACTGCCTGTGTCGCCGACGGTAAGGCGTACATAAGACCCAGGTGCAAGTGACCCCCTTGAGAGGGATCGTGCATGCTCCAGTTCGATGCGTTCGAGCTCCACTCTCAGAATTCCCCCCTCTTTCATCGCGTGGAGCGCGTTGGTACATAAATTCATCACGACCTGATGCAGCTGCGTGGCGTCTCCAATTACTGCCGCGTTGCCCGCCACAAGCCGCTGCTGGAGTCGGATCCCAACCGGCAGCGATGCAGAGAGCAACTCAAGCGTTTCCTCGGTCACAGACTGAACATGGACGGGGGCGCGTTCGCCCAGCCCGCTGCGACTGAAGCCTAGAATGCGATCGACCAGCGATTTGGCGCGCCCGGCGGCGTGCAGGACGTTGTCCAGATAGCGCCGCAATGCGCTGCCTTCCGCCGAATGCTGGTGCGCCATTTCGCCGTATCCCAATATCGCGCCAAGAATGTTGTTGAAGTCGTGTGCAATGCCGCCTGCAAACGTGCCGATCGCCTCCATCTTGTGCGATTGCCGCAGCTGTGCCTCGAGGTGCTCCTTATCGGCTTGGGCCTGTTTGTCCGCTGTGATATCGGTGGTGGAGCCGACGAACCGGTATGGCGTGCCCGCCGCGTCGCGCAGACAGCGGCCACGCGAGAGCAGCCAGCGCCACTGGCCGTCAGGTTGACGCACGCGGTATTCGCACTCATAGCGCGGTGTAAGTGCCTTGAGATGATTCATGGCTGCGGTCTCGAAGCGCGCTATGTCATCTGGGTGAATAGGCACTTGTGCCCGCCACGCGCCGCGAGTGGTGGTGAGACTGTCTGTGCTCAGCCCGGCCCACTTCGTCATCTTTGGGGACAGGAATATCCGGTCGCTTACGAGGTCCCAGTCCCAATGTCCTTCATTGGCACCCTCCATAGCGAGTGCATAACGCTCCTCGCTCTGGCGCAGCGCCTTTTCGCTGGTTTCCACCCGCAGCAACTGCCGCAGCAGGGCCGCTATGGTCAGCATACCCAGTATCGCCACCGCGAGTATGCGTAGTGCCAGGCGCACAACCTGATCGCGCCAGCCCTGCAGCGGTATGCCCTCTTGCCGCGTGACAGCGAGGACTAGAGGGGTGTCCCGAACACGCGCGACCGATATAAATTCGCGCGCGCCATCGATCGGGTCAGCCAGGCGGGTCATTGCGCCGCCTGGATTGGCGAGGAGCGAGGAATAAACTCGTCCTGCGGTATCCGGAGTCGCAGGTATGCGCACCAGCAGTGTGCCGGAGTCCTGCAGCAGATCGATTGCCGAACCATCCCCCAAGGCGACAGCGCGATAGATGCTCTGGAGATCCTCCAGCTCGACAATTGCAGCGGCGACGCCGGAAAATCTCCCCTGGTCGTCCTCCAGACGGCGCGATAACACAATCGCCGCTCGACTCTCGGTGTGAGTGATTATCGGTTCGCTCATGAACACACCGTCTACGGTGCGATCGCGCTGCGCGATGAAATACGAGCGCTCGGATATGTCCAAATCGGCTGCCAGAGCGCGGGTGGAGCGCTGGCGCTGGACACCCTGCGCATCGCTGATCGCTAAAGCCCTGACTTGGCGCAAACCTGCAGCGCGATTTGCGAGTACCTCGTCGACTCGCTTTGAATCCATCCGGATGCCGTCGGTGCGGTACCAGCGCGCCGTGTCCTCCAATAGCAGGTTGACCGCCTGAAAAGTCCACGCGGTCTGTTCGGCCAGGGTCCTGGCCTCGTTACTAATCTCGCGCTCGGTGGCACTGAGCGCATTGCGATAGGCCCGCCAGCTGTCGTAGGCGGCCGAGGCCGAGAGCGCGAGGATGACCATTAAGCCGAGCACGATGATGCCGCGCCGCAGTTGCTTGAAGCGCATCGCGGGAGGCGGGGAAGCGGCGGGTTGGCTTGATTCGGGCACCGGGTCCCTAACGGGTTCAGCTCGTTGGATTGATCATAGCGTGGACGGCGTTGAGCAGGGTGTCGCGCGTCAGCGGCTTGGCGATAACCTGGGCTACACCAAGGCACTGCGCTGTCGCCCCTGCACTTGACAGACCACCCCTGAATTGTCCCGAAAGCGCGATCAGCGGAACTCCCGGATGTGCCGCCTGAAGCGTCCGCAGTGAGTATCGGCCGGCGTACTTGGGCATCGATATGCTGGCGATTACGAGATCGACCTTGCCCAAAGGCGCAGCGCGGCGCGTGCCACCGACCTCGACCTGATAGCCCGCGCTACGGAGCCATTCCGCGAGCAGCGCGCTCATTAATTCATCTTCCTCATATAGCGCGATTGCTGACATTGGCTTGCCCCAGAGGGCCCGCGCCAGCTTCTCGGGTGAAGGGCTGCGGACACAGCCAACAGCCTGGACCGCCGGTTCTGCTAGCCGATGTCGCTCGGCGCCGAGCGCATTACGGCCGTAACATACCGGGCTAATCGCCGGTGGCCTCGGGCGATGCTCAGGAGGTCGCCGCGATTTGTGCGTGCAGATCGGAAGGGTGCCCGGGCCTGTTTATCGGTAGCCGCCAGGCGGCGCAAGGCGTAGCAAGCGGCATTTAGCTCAGGGCGTACCAGCGTAGCCGCGCGCATGTAGTGTCGATATGTCCAGCCTGCGTGATGAAGGCTTGCGGCATTCAGTGCACCGGAGGAGTGAGGTCAAGCCGTTTTCGAACCGTGCTGACCTGCGAGCTGGACACTGGCGCGACCTGGTTGCCCCAACTGGATCGAACAAAGGTTGCCAACTGCGCAATGTCCGCATCGTCGTATCGCCATCCGAAGCCTGGCATGGTCAGACCGCTCGGTGCTCCGGTAGTGGAAGGCGCGCGCGCGCCTTGCAAAATCACCGCAATCAGTGACGAGGGATCCTCGCTCAACACGCTTGAATTGCCGGCCAGAGCCGGGAACGCGAGGGTTTCGCCGCCACCAGAGAGCCGATGACATGCGGCACAGCTATCCATGTAGAGGAGTCCACCAGCTGACTTTTCGTCGCCCGCCATCACGCTGCGAAGCGTCGAGTCACTTGGATTGAAGTGTGCCCGACCGGCATCGGGTGCGGGTGAGAGCGACTTTAAAAATGCTGCGACAGCCGCAAGATCCTGATCCGTCATGTATTGAGTGCTGTTTCGCACCACATCGGCCATCGTGCCCATGACCGCTGAGTGTGCATTGCTTCCAGATTTGAGCAGATCGGCGATGTCCGCGGCACTCCAACGTCCGAGCCCATCCGCCTCGTTACCGCGAAGATTAACCGGCGACTCGCTGTCTAGTTCGGATCCCGACAGATACCAATTGGTTTTACCGCTGACGTCCTTTTCCTCATAGAACAAGCCGCGCGGTGTATGACAGGTGCCGCAGTGCAGCAGGCCCTGGACTAGGTAGCCGCCACGATTCCACTGGGCATCTTGTGACCCGTCGACCGCGAAGCGGGAGCGATCTAGAAAGGCGCCAGACCATAGCGCCAACGGCCAGCGGATGCTCAGCGGCCAGGTGATATCGGTGGCGCGGGAGGCTTCGTGAACGGGCGCTATCTTCTCCTGCAGATAGGCGAACAAATCCTGCAGATCCTCATCGGACACCTTCGCGTAAGCCGTGTATGGCATCGCCGGATACAGCCGGGTGCCGCTCGGCGTCACCCCGAGCCGCATGACGCGCGCGAAATCCTTAAAGGTGTAGCGGCCAATTCCGGTGTCCGGATCGGGCGTAATGTTGCTCGAGTAGATGATGCCCAGTGGCGAATCGAGTGGGCGCCCACCGGCAAGCGCCTGACCGTCAGGCCTTGTATGGCAAAAGGCGCAGTCGCCGAGTATCGCAAGGTATTGGCCGCGCGCAGGGTCCGGCGTGCGTTGCGCCAGTGTTGTGGCAATTTCAGGATCAGGCACGCGCTTCACGATAGTAAAAACTGCAATCGTGATCGCAACGAGCAGCACCACCGTCGCGATCAGCCACGGATTTCGTGTTAAACGGCTCATGGCACTTAGCGCCGGACCATGGGGCCGGGATCCTTGAGATAGCTCGAGCGGATATTTGCTGCCGCCCAATAGGCCAGCGCTCCGACGAGGCCCGTAGGGTTGTAGCCGATGCCGTGCGCAAACACATTGGCACCCAGCACGAACAGATTGGATACGTCCCAGCTCTGCAGGTACTTGTTGACGACGCTGGTCTTGGGATCAGAGCCCATTGCCGTGCCGCCATTGATATGGGTGCTTTGATAGGGGCGCAAGTCCCAGTTGTCCCCGCGCTTGAGTATTCGACCCGCGATCGAGGTCGCTCCCATCGCCTTGCCAATCTCAGACAATCGCTCACCGAAGAATTCAGACATCCGCAGATCATTGTCCTGCCAGTTCTTCGTCATGCGCAGCAGCGGCGTGCCATACGCGTCGCGATAGGTCGGATCAAGATCAAGGTAGCAGTTGCGATAAGCCATGTTGCTCATCTGCGACTCGATGCGGCCGGTATGCAGGAAGTTTTCCTTCACAGCGGCCTTCCAGCCGCTGCCCCAGCCCGGCGAGCCGGACGGCAGCGGAATCCCCCGGACCGGACCGTTGCCCGTTTGGCGACCCCAGATCACACCACCACCAATGAAGCCGAGCTTGGCGTGGTCAAAATTGTCGCCGTAGAAGTCATCAATCGCCTGGCCGACGCCACCCGAGCCCATGAACTGGTTGATGTAGACGCTCTTGTCGAAGAACAAATTGATGCTGTTGAGAAGCTGATAGCAGAAATTGCGCCCTACGGTGCCCTCACCGGTGCCGGGATCGTACGGCTTGCCAATTCCAGAGGAGAGCATCAGCCGGACGTTGTGCAGGTGAAACGCGGCAAGAATGACCATCGAAGCCGGCTGCTCGATTTCCCGTCCCTGCGCGTCCACATAAGTCACGCTGGTCGCCACTTTGCCTGACTTGTCGGTGTTGACCTTGAGGACATGCGCATTGGTGCGCAGCGCGAAATTCGGCATCCGATACAGCACCGGCAGAATCGTGGTCTGCGGGGAAGCCTTTGAGTAGTTGATGCAACCATAGTCGCTGCAGAAGCCGCAGAAATTGCAGGGTCCGAGCTGGCAGCCATAAGGATTCGTGTAGGGCCGCGAAGCATTGGCGGCCGGCAGTGGAGAAGGGTGGTAACCGAGTTCGCGGGTTGCTTTGGCAAACAGCACGCTGGTCGGTGGATCGGTCAGTGGCGGCAGCGGAAACTCTTGCGAACGCGGTGCCTCGAACGCATTGCCGCCTTCAAGCTTTTGGCCTCGAATGTTGCCCGCTTTGCCTGAGGTGCCGCAGACACGCTCAAAATGATCGAAATGCGGTTCCAGCTCATCGTAGCTGATGCCCCAGTCTTGCAGGTTCATACCCGCCGGAATGAAGTGTGCCCCGTAGCGTGCGGTGACGTGGCTCTTGAGGTTCAGCTCCTGCGGCATGACCCGCGAATGCACGCCCGACCAGTGAATGCCGGCCCCACCCACGCCGGTACCGGGTTTGAATGAACCGATCTGGCGGTACGGCAGGGCGCGATCATTCTTGGTGTAACGAATCGTTACGGTGCTCTTGGACAAATTTTGCAGCAGGCCATTACGTGCCGACTGCGCGATCTCATCGGTCACTTTCGGGTACGCCCAGTTAGGGACGGTGCTCGCATCCTCGCCGCGCTCAAGTGCCAGTACATTCAGACCTGCCCGCGCCAGTTCGATCGCCATGATGGCGCCGGTCCAGCCAAAGCCTACGATGAGCACGTCGACCGGCTTTTCCACGATAGCCATCAGCCGCGCTCCCCATAAATGCTGGCGGGGCCATAGGGGTACGGCTTGGCCTCACCGACCCATTCGAAGTAGTCGGCACGTGCGCCTGGATGGCCGATCATTTTCCAAGCGGCCATTTCTTTGTTGCCGCCGTACATCGGGTCGCAGAAGTACCCTTCCAGCACATACTTCAGCAGGAAACCTGAAAAGAAAGTGGCCAGGGGAAGCTCGGGCGAGGTCAGAGTGCCTTTCTCGATCTGTCGGAGCACATCGTCCTGCTGCGTGGGCGTCAGGTTGGCGAACGCTTGCTTCAGGCGCTCCTGACAGAGCCCATCAATCGCCTTGATGCCGAGACGGAACTGCTGCTTCGGCGTGAGCTGGGACTGGTAGCCAAATTCTGCTGCCGCTTCAAAGAATGGACCCTGCATATACCAATTCGCGCCCTCGGCCCAGGGTGTGTTCATCTGCCGGTCGATGTACTGCGGCACCCCGACTTCGATGGCCCCGGGCCCGTGCTCGTCGGCCGGGATAAGACGTGCGCAGGCGGCGTTGATGAACTGCCACTCCGCGGGCGTGAAGAAGGTGGGTCGATAGTCGGTTACGGTGGGATGGTTAGGGGCTGGAACACTGTTCGGCAATTCGTCGGAGCCGCGAGATTCCAGTGCTGCGCCGGCGGCGAGAGTCGCCACTACTGGCCCGAGGGCAATGACACCGGTCAGAAAGTCCCGGCGGCTCGTATGGTCATCGTGTGAAGACATAGGCGACATCCTCCCAGCACGGTATTGAATACTTTGTCCTGGCCTCGCCTTGGAGTCCGGCCCGCGCCTCGGCGAAGGCTACTCCTGTGCGAATTGTTGAATCAAGTTCCTGCGGTAGCGCGTCTTGACACCTTTATAGGCAGCGAATCGCCGACGTAACTGATCCGCCAAATCGAGTTCGAGCCGTCGTCGGTGACCAGCAACGCGCCATCGCGCGCTGTGGTAATACCGACGGGGCGGCCCCATACCTGACCGTTCGCGAGCACGAATCCTGTCAGGAAGTCTTCGTACCCGCCGTCAGCCCTGCCACCCCGGTCGAGCGGCACGCGGATCACCTCGTAGCCGGTACGCACGGATTTATTCCATGAGCCGTGCTCGGAGGCAAAGATGTCCCCCTGGTACCTCTCGGGGAACTGCTGGCCCTGGTAGAAGTCGATTTGCAGCGAGGCATTGTGCGGTTGGAGCAGCACGTCCGGAGTGATGACGCGTGTCTGCAGTTCCGGGTGCTGGCGAAGATGACGAGGGTCCTGATGCGGTCCCATGTACCACCACGGCCAGCCGTAGAAGCCGCCTTGTCGAACCGAAGTGATGTAGTCGGGCACCAGATTATCGCCGAGGCCGTCGCGTTCATTGACGGTGCACCACAGCTGACCGGTGCGCGGATCCACGGCCACGCCCGAAGGGTTTCGGATTCCTGAGGCGTAGACGCGCATGTGCGAGCCGTCAGGGTCGAAAGCCAGAATGTCAGCGCGATGCTGTTCAGCCGGACTGGTATCCGGGTCATCGACGTTTGATGCCGAGCCTACCGCGACAAACAGCGTTTTGCTATCGGCGGAGAAAGCCAGATCCCGTGTCCAGTGTCCGCTACCGGTGGGAAGGTTCACTAGGTGTTGCACGACGCCGGTGGCCTTTAGGTCACCGTTGCGATACGGAAAGCGCACGACGGAGTCGGTATCCCCGACGTAGAGCCATTTCGGGTTTGGACCGGTGGGGTAGAAGGCCATGCCATAGGGCTTGCTAAGACCTGCCGCGAACACCTCGCTACGCACCGCCTTGCCGTCTGCAGCTATCCCACGGAACACACGGATTCTTCCACCGCCGCTCTCTGCGACGAACACATCGCCATTCGGCGCCCTATGAATGACGCGCGGCGTCGCGAGTCCTTGCGCATAGAGCTGGACTCTAAAGCCCTTTGGGGCCTTAGGCCACGCGTCAGCCGGGCGGGCAACGAGAGCCGGTGCGTTGCCAGCGGATGCAGTCGAAAAAGGTGCGGGCAGATCGCTGAGAGAGATCCTGTGTTGGGCGCCTGGAGTTTCGAATCGGAAATCCGTAAACGGTGCCTGCGGAGGGGGCGCCGTGATAGGTGTCAGTGTCATCGGCGCGGCGACCAAAGCGTGAGCAACGTCGGATCCTGCGGCCAGCGCCCTCAAATAGGCGACGAGCTGCCAGCGCTGCTGTTCGGGAAGAGAGGCCCACGACGGCATTGCACCGCTGACGGATCCGTTGGTGATGAACCAGAACAGTTCGCCATCTGCCGCGCTCTGGACAGGGCCATGCGCCAGCGCGGGAACATTGCCGCTGCCTTCCGCATTGCGGCCGTGACAGGCGGCGCAGTAGCTCTCATAGAGTCCAGCTCCGGCCTGCGCCGCGAGCGACTGGTCGCCGAGTGGGCTTTTGAGGATGGCCACCGAGGAGGGAGCATTGTGAAAGGCAAGCGTGTTTGCCCGACTCAGCGGCGAGGAGAGTAAGCTCATCAACCCGCTGGCGATCATAAAGAGCATTGGCAATGCGCCAGGCGGAATCGCTCTCGTGCAAACAGCGCCAACGAGCCTGTTCGCGCACCCGTATCGGACCATTGCTGCGACGGCTGCATTTCGGTACCTGACAAGTGCCGAGACCGCTGCCGACCCGCGACCCAGAAACATTCGCGAATCCTTCACGTTCGTCTCCAACTGAGTCGTCTACTCTGGCGACGTCGGTGAGCCTACGCACGGTTCCCTACCGGCATATTTCGTCTAGGCGCGATCACATTTCGTTTGCAACATTCGCGGGACTTGAACAAACCGATTATGCGTGGTGCACCGGTCAAACCGACTGCAGGCAGGGCAGGGTCGTAGGGTTGGCGGCTTGGCAGCCGACTGTCGCATTGCATTTGCAACCTGACTTGCAAAACAGGAAATCGACCCGACATTGTTTGCCAACACACTCGACGTCTAGGAATTACGGAGGCACGTGCGAATTAAAGCGCAGGCGAATTGAAATGAATGAAGCGCAACATTCAGCGAGCGATAAGCGGCTCATCAAGAAATATCCAAATCGACGCCTCTACGACACGGCACTTGGTCATTACATCACGCTCCAGGACTTGCGTGAGCTGGTCCTGAGGAACCTCGATGTGCAGGTGATTGAGCAAGGTAGCGGGCACGATGTTACGCGCGATGTGCTGCTCCAGGTGCTTGCCGCGCAGGAGCGCGGCAGCGAGTCGCGCCTGAGTCAACGGGTGCTCATTGATCTGATTCGTAGCACTGCTGCGCTAACTCCGGAAGAAAGTCCACTGAATCTGGAGCGGCGGCTGCAAACCGCAAATGATGAGCTTCGCCGGCTATCGCACGAACTGTTGAGCGCTCAGGAAGCTGAGCGCGCGCACTTGGCGCGGGAACTGCACGACGATATTGGACAGACGCTTGCTGGGCTGAGTCTCAGTATGAGCGCCGGGGCGGTGTCCGCATCTGCGATCGTTTCTGCCGAGGTTGTCTCGACGTGGCGAGTACTGATCCAGGAGGTTCTTGAGCATCTGCGCGCGCTCACTGACAGCCTGCACCCGCTGGCTCTAACGCAACTTGGCCTGGTGGCGGCGATTCAGGCGCATGTGGCGCGCCTTCAAATAAGCAGCGGAGTCGAGATTCGGGTGGAGGTAAAATCCAAGATTGGGTCATTGGCTCCGCGCGTCGAACTGACCTGTTTCCGTATTGTTCAGGAGGCGTTGACGAATGCCCTGAAACACTCGGGCGCACACACGGTATGGGTTAGCGTGAGTCGTCTCGCGAATGCTGTGCATGTATCAATCCGTGACAACGGCAATGGGTTTGACGTCGTGGGGACTCAAGAGAAGGCAATCAGGGCCGGCAGAGTAGGCCTATTCAGCATGCGTGAGCGTGCATCGCTGATAGGCGGTCAGCTGACAATTCTTTCTGAAGTCGGCCGAGGCACACAAATAACTGCCGAACTCCCAAGCCAGAAATGAGGGCGACTCATCGCGGCGGGCTGGACCAACGCGGAATTTCGGTTGACTGCCGACAAAGGGACATATTAACCAATCCGAGTGTGCTGTCCGCGGCCGCGTCTCGTACCGTCGCTTGCAGCCACTTCAAACTTACGGTAGCGCTCGATCGCAAATCGAGAAAATGGAACTGAAGCACCCCGACATTAACGTGCTGGGTGTGGTGTCGCGGTGATCCGTGGTCTCAAGCGACGGCGTCGCGTATAGGCATCAAAGCCACGGGAGCGCGTTCCATTTCGGCGAAATCTCCGATCATTAGGATTGCCTGGTGATGCACCCACAAGTCCATTGATGAAGTTCCATCCTCAAGGCTGACAGTCAACTTGGCGAAGATCGGGTGGGTGAAGTCGATCCGGGCGCACGCAAAGGTGAGACGGCCGTCACTCGACGGCTTGCCGGACGGTGGCTTTTGTGCGAAGGCGCGGAACTCGCTGGCCTCCTGCGGCGAGAGGTCGGGCCGTAGGCGGACGAAGTACCTGCATTGCTGAATAGCCATTTTTCTATATTAAGCAACATCTGGGACAGTGATCTGTACGGCGTCGCGCATTGTGGCTGGAATCGCTCCGTTGGGGGGTTCCTCGAGCAGCGCACGTAGACAGCCTCCTGCAGCGACTTTGGCATTGTGCACCGTGACAGGATCCTTGGCAGCGTCGGCGAATTCGGCGTAAGCGTCGTTCTGAGGTCGCCGCACCTCCAGGCTTTGATGTCAGATGGCCGATCGTTGATCCTCTTGAGGCCCTGAACGCCTTGGCATCGAACGACATGGTGTTGCAAGCCATCTACAGGGCTGTGTGCGGCAGGGGTGAGCGCCAAGTTACGCCTTCAGGTCTTCTGACTGTCGTTGTCACAAAAATGCTTCTTGCCGTGGAGGGCTTTCTGATACTCCTGCTTCGATAAGATATTTTCGCTGAGCTGCATATCGGTCTGGCAGTAGTAACGAAAGAACGCGGCAGTATTTTCGGCGGACTGCAGTACATCGTCTCGGACGTAATTGATGTCGATGTTCATGCAAATTGCACCCACAACACCAAATTCCTTACGGATGATTGGAATCGTGGTGCATTTGAAGCGTCGCGCACCCAGGGTAAGCTCGTAGTTAAGCTTATCTTCGTTTTGGGCACGGCGCTTCTTGAGATCTACCAGGAGGGTCGTTGTGCCCATATGCAGCGACCGGCCTGTTACTTCCGCGCCCTCGACCCAGACAACTGAGCGACTGGGATTTGCGAGGTCGTGTAATACAATCTCGATGCCAATGTGCGGAAAGGTCTTGCCAAGCAATCGAACGATATTGCGGTAGTTCTCAAGATATTCGGTCGCATCGCTCGTCACCTCGGCGCCCCGGTATCTTGAGAATAGCTGCTCGTATGAATGTTTGTCCGGGTGGTCCAGCAACTCGCGAACATTGTTCTGCTCGCCAATAAAGATCAACTGGCGCGCGGCTCGCGCATCGCGGTTTCGTAGAAAATGGTGAACTCCCAACCGAAAATCCCGGAGACTAAACTCAGCAAAGTTGTCAGCGGTAGTTTGGAAAGGGTAAAAGTCATATTCCGTCAGATTGCGGCCACGCTGGTCGCGCCGCTCTCGGTACTTGCCTACGAAGAAACCGAGTCCCAGCAACAGCACAGACACTAAGGCCTCGGCGAGGGCTGCCGTCACCATGTGGTCGCCGAATACGTTCATTGGGCCAATCCTCAGCGCGTACTTGGACTGCCGTCAATGCCGATTGAACCTTGCGCAATCCCGCGCTTGGCACTCTCGGATGTCACGGCGTCACAAATTGCGCCAACCTTGTTACAGCCTCGATCGGGAACTTCGCGGATGAGTCGGGTTGCCCCGGCGCCAGCGCGAGGAGTTGCTGATCTGCGAAGCACTCGCAGCATCAGCAATCACGCTCAGCCGGCTATCTGAAATTGTCGCGGATGGCCAAGAGGTTGGCAACCGAAGTGAATTTCTAGGCCGCCGACATTTGTTCCGCGGCAACGATTTGTAAGTTGCTTTAAAAGAGGCAATCAAATTCGACTGATTCGCGATGCCCCTTGTTGAGACTCGATTTCACGTTCCTGTGCGTAGCGGGACCAAGAACTGGCGGGCTGCGTGCCCTCGGGGAAATCGCTCTAATTATTGTTAGTCTGCTGCCTTAGATATAGTTTATAACGTGTTGTATAGTAAGCATATTAATGAGCCATAAATTTAAGCAATTCTGTCACTGACGTGGCGGCCGCGAATGGACAGCTGCAAGAATCTTCTAAGTGCCGCCGCCGGGTAAGCCACGACACTTACCCGACGGGCGTAGCCGGATCGTCAACTTCCTAAGTCCTGATCGAAGGTGCAGCGGGCGGCACTATGGCGCGCCGTCGCAACCTAGGCAAGATCATCGGCACGGTGCGCCGATTGTTTGCGTAGCGCCTTCGGCGGTACACGCCACGATCCCAATGTGTTGCGTTCTCACGTTGCGCACTTCATCGTGTTTTCTTGGAAGGTAATCGGGGCCGATACGGCTCGTGCACGCAAAAGCACTATATACCTCTTGATACGAGTCCAAAATCCTGCAACCCAAAGACGCTCTCTGTTTACGAGGGGCGAAGCGAGCCGCCTATCCGCAAGGCAGCGGAGCTCAACAAGCTGCCGGTCGACAGCATTACTGAGGTGCCCGCGACACTGTCATCCGGATAATCGGACCTCAGAAGAGTGGCGCCTTGCCAGCGCCACTCTTTGTCCTTTCTCCGTTGCCTTTCGTTTTGGATTAACAAGGTGACGTGGCAGATGGGCCAGTTGCGTCGATTTCGTTCCTTACGCAGCGCGAACCGGTGGCGCCTTGGCGGAACTCAGCTGCGCAATCGGACGCCCTGGGGATCGTATATTGGCTCCAGTCGTACCGTTGCGCCGCACAGGTCGCCGAAGATATCGATCTCGAAGCGCTCGCCCTCGCGGGCGAGCGCAGACGGCACGTAGCCGGCCGCGAGGCTACGGTCGATGCAATGGCCGTAGGCGCCGGAGGTGACGTAGCCAACGGCTTTGCCGTCTTTCATGATTGATTCGTAGCCGATGACTTCGGCGTCTCGCGTCTCGACCTCCATGACGACGAAACGGCGCTGCGGGCCCGCCGCGCGCTCGGCCAGCGCCGCATCGCGACCGACGAATTCGGCCTTCTTGAAGTCGATGAACCGATCGAGACCGGTTTCGCCCGGCGTGTAATCGGGCCGGAAATCCTTGTTAAAGGATCCATAGGCCTTCTCCAGTCGCAACGACGACAATGCGCGTCCGCCAAAATGCACGAGCCCGAGTTCACGGCCCGCCTCCCGGACATCGTCATACAGGGATGCAAAATAATCCGGCGTAGTCCAGATCTCGTAGCCCAATTCACCGGTGAAGCCGGCGCGGGTCAGGATCGATGGCGCAAATCCGACCGCCGTCTCGCGGACATCAAACAGCTTGAATGCCTGCGGCGAAAGATCGTCCCGTACCAGCAGTTGCACCAGCTCGCGCGACCGCGGCCCGGCAATCGACAGGCCCGTCAGCGTTGAGGCGGCGGAACGCACGTCGACATCTGCGGGCGGAGCCGATTGCCAGAACCAGCGCAGGTGAAATTCCTCGGCAAACCCTGAGCCGACGATCAGGAAGCGATCGTCGGCAAGGCAGGCGATCGACAGGTCACCCACAATCCGCCCGGCTGGATTCAGCATCGGTGCAAGTCCGAGCCGGCCGGATCTGGGAATCCGGCAGGCGAACACGCGGTCGAGCCAGGTCCGGGCCCCACGCCCTGATACTTCGTACTTGCCGTAATTGGTGGTCTCATACAGCCCGACCGTCCGGCGCACGGCCTGACATTCTGCGCGGACGATCGGGAAGGCTTCCGAGCGTCGGTAGGTGGGGGTTTCGACCGGAGCGACGCCGGCCGGCGCGAACCAGAGCGCGTTCTCCAGTCCGAAATTCGCGCCCATCACGGCGCCAGCGTGACGCAAATTGTCGTAAATGGGCGAGCGGCGCACCGGACGGGCCGCCGGCAGCTCCTCGTTCGGATAGACCAGCCGGAAGCGTCGCGCATAATTTTCCGGGACCTTGAGTGACGTGTATTTCGGCGTAGCAAATCGGCCAAAGCGTGCGACATCCATCGAGAGGATATCCTGACCGGGATCGTTCTCTGCCATCCAGCGCGAGAGCACGAGCCCGATGCCGCCGCCCTGGCTGAAGCCCGCCATGACCGCGCAGGCGACCCAAAAATTCCTGACGCCACGTACCGGTCCGACCAGCGGATTGCCATCCGGTGCGAAAGTAAAAGGCCCGTTGACGGCTTTGCGTATTCCCACCTGACCCAGCGCCGGGAAATGGCGGAAGCCGACCTCGAAGTAGGGGGCGAGGCGTTCGACGTCATTCGCCAGCAGCTGCATCGCGAAGTCATCAGGGGTCTTGAGCGGCGCCCAGACTACACCGTGCGGTTCGTAGGTCCCGATCAGCGCGCCACCTCGTTCCTGACGCATGTAGATCTCACCGGCATAGTCGGTCGTGTTGACGATTTCCTTATCACGACCCTTGAGCTCCGGAATGTCCTCGGTGATCAGGTAGTGATGCTCCATCGCCAATACCGGCAGTTCGATCCCGACCATGTGCCCGATCTCGCGCGCCCACAGCCCTCCGCAGTTGACGACGTGCTCGGCATGCACGTTGCCCTTGTCGGTGACTACGTCCCATGAGCCATCGCTGCGTGGTGACAGCGACAGAACGCGCGTGAATCGTTCCACCGAGGCGCCCAGGAGCCGTGCTGCCTTGACATAGGCCTGCGTGGTGCCCGAGGGATCGCAATGGCCGCCATCAGCTCGCCACAGTGCGCCGATGAAATGCTGCGTGTCGATCAGGGGGTTTAAGCGCTTGGCTTCATCGAGCGAAATCATCTCGGTTTCCATGCCGAGGTAGCGCGCGCGCGAGCAGATGAGCTTCAAGCTGTCGAGCTCGCCCTGCGTCGCTGCCAGCATCAGCCCGCCATTTGGGTGCAGTCCGCAGGATTGTCCGGATAGGGCCTCGATTTCGCGATACAGGTCGATGGTGTACTTTTGTAACCGCGATATATTGGCCTCGCCATTAAACGTGTGCATGCCACCGGCCGCATGCCAGGTCGAGCCAGAGGTCAGCTCGCTTTTCTCGAGCAGCAGCACGTCGGTCCAGCCGATCTTGGCGAGGTGGTAAAGGGTGCTGGCGCCGACAACACCGCCGCCGATGATGACCGCTCGGGCAGAGGACTTCATGAAAACTGCTCTCCGGATAATGCTGCAAACGGAACCGCGCCCGTCTGGCTGATTCCGAACGGCGCGCCGGTGGCGGCGAGCCATTCGGAAAAATGCCGTGCCGTAGTCGCCGGTGTCAACAGCAGGCGCGCGTCGGGCAACTGAACAATTATTACCGCCACCTGCGCAATGGTGGTCGCGGCCACGTGCCCGGCTGGGAACACGCTCGGGTGTAAGTCGAGCCGGCAACCGCGGACCAGCACTTCGGCGCTGTCGGCACCGGCCAGGTAGAAAACCGCGAGCCCACTGGATAATTCGATCACCGCGGCAGTGCCAGCGCATGCTTGCTGCCACGCGGCGTGCGCCAAACCCGGCGTTGCCGGCGGGCTCATCAGCAGCCAGCGTTCGGGCCGGGTCGAAATTGCCAGTTGCCCGCCGCAGACCGCAGCCCGGCCAAACGCCGGCAGTGGCAGACCGCGGCGCGCGGCAACAGCCGCAAGTTCCACGGATCGGCCGCGATGTGCAGCCAACTCGATGATATCGGTTGCGCAGGGCCCGAAGCGCGCGCGCGTGCCGTTGCCGGCCGCCGCATGCTGCTCAAGCGCGGACACGGAGATTCTCCGGATCGAGCATATGCGGACTGACGATATCAATCGGCAGGGTTTCGCCGTGGATCATGGAGCGGGCGATGAGCTGCTGCCCGATCCGCGCGCGGCCGCCGGCCACCAGCGCGAGGCCAACCCAGCCTTCGCGCTCGACCGACGGTGTGGAGGAGGTGATGTAGCCGAGGCTGCTGGCGTCTGTCTCGCGCAGCACCAGGTGCGCCCCATTGCGCAAACGACGCGCTGGGTCGGCCGGTCGCACACCTACCAGCTGCAGCCGCTCCGGCGCGGACAGTCCGAAACGTTGCGACAGCATCCTGCCGACGAAGTCCCCCTGTTTCTTGAGCATCCGCTGCATGCCGAGGTCATCGGCGCTGGTGTTGCCGTTGAGCTCCGCGCCGGTGACGTGGCCCTTCTCGATACGCAAGGTATTGAGTGCATCCAGGCCGTAGGGACAGATACCAAATAGCTTCCCGGCCTCGAGAACGGCCAGCCATACGGACCGTGCCTGGGACGCGGGCACGGCCACTTCGTAAGCCAGTTCACCGGAAAATGAGATGCGGAACAGCCGCCCGGCACAACCCGCGAACCGCGCCTCGGCGGCGGCCATGAATGGAAAGGGCTCGTTGCCGACGTCGACACCTGATACGACTGCGGCGAGCACCTCGCGCGAGCGCGGCCCGGCCAGCGCGAACTGCGCCCACTGGTCGCCGACGTCGGTCAGCAGCACATCGAGCGTCGGGCAGTTGGCCTGCAGCTGGAACTCGAGGTGTTCTAAAATGGCAGCGCTGTTGGCGGTCGTGGTGGTAAGCACAAATTGCTCCGGCCCGAACCGCGATACGGTGCCGTCGTCGAGCATCATGCCGTCCTCGCGCAGCATGATGCCGTAGCGGGCGCGTCCGACCGCAAGCGTCGACATGCTGTTGGCGTAGACGAAATCGAGGAAGCGGCCGGCATCGGCGCCCTGGACTTCGATCTTGCCGAGCGTCGACACGTCGGTGATGCCCACTGAGCGGCGTACGGCCCGGGCCTCGTTGAGCACCGGGTCCCACCCGGTCTGCTTTGAATACACAAGTGGCCGCAGCCAGAGGCCGACCGAGACGAAGGTAGCCCCAGCGCCTTCGTGCCAGTGGTGCAGTGGCAGCCGCCGCTTGGGTTTAAAATGCTCGCGGACTTCCATTCCGGCGAGGGCCGCAAAGGGTACCGGTTGCAGGTACGGTCGCGGTTGCGGTTGCCCGACCCCGGACAGCGGCACGCCGCGCGCTGATGCCAGTACGGCACTGCCGACCAGGCCGCCGATGCGCCCCTGATCGGTCGCCATGCCGTGCGTCGTGTAGCGTTTCATATGCTCGACGTGCTCGTAGCCCTCTCGGTGTGCCAGCCGGACGTCAGCGGTGGTGACATCGTGCTGCAGATCGACGAAGGCCTTACCCCGTCCGGGAATTTCCCAGACCGCTGCTATGGGCGTGCCCTCCAGCTCCACGGGCAGGTCAGGCGCCGGGGAGAGGGTTCCCAGGCTCCTGCCGAAATTCTTGGCGATCGCCGCAGCCGCCTTCTCGCCGTCTTGCGCCGCGGCCGCGAGCCCGAAGCAGCCGCGCGCCGCACCCACCACGTACCCGCTCGCTGAATCAAGTGCCGGTGTAAAGGCGGCGATGGCTGGCTGCCACACAAGCGCTGCGCCAAGCTGGCTGGCGAGTGCGCTGGCAGGTGAATAGCCTCCCGACATCAGCAGGCCATCGGCTTCGATCGTACGGCGATTGCGCCCGTCGGCATCTGTGACCCGCAGCGCGCGGACGCAACGGCGCCCGGCAACCCCGGCGATGACGGCATGACTATGGACCTCGATGCCACGCGCGCGGGCGCGGTCTGCAGCTTTAGATGCCGGTCGCACGTCGATGATGCCGGCACAACGGACGCCAGCGTCCGCAAGGGCAAAGGCGGCCTCATAGGCTTCGTCAGTATTTAGGAAAAACGCCGGCCGTTGAGCTACCGCAACCCCGTAGCGCCGCAAGTAGCCGAGGGCCGCGCCCGCCAGCATCACCCCCGGCACGTCGTTCCCGGGAAAGGCGATCAGCCGCTCGACCGACCCTGAGGCAAGGATCAGCTGTCTGGCGCGAATGATCCGCATGCGCTCTCGAACTCCGCCGCTAGCGGCAATCGCAGCGGGCGCCAGCGTCTCGATCGCGCCAAATACGCCCTGACCATAGGCGCCGACCACCGCGGTACGCGACAGGCAAGACACTGAATCGAGCTCTTGGAGCCTCGCGAGCATCGCCTCTCGCCACGAGCTCCAGCGCGCATCAAGCAGCGAGCCGCCCCCCAGGGCGACGTCCTGATCGACGAGCAGTACGCGCAGTCCGCTCCGGCCAAGATGCGCGGCGGCGGCGAGGCCCGCCGTGCCCGCGCCGACCACCAGTACGTCCGTGTGCTCGTGCACCGTCTCGGCGGGCGCGGCGTGCTCGCTGACTGCCGCTTGCAGCCGACCGAGACCTGCCGCGCGGCGGATCAGCGGCTCGTAAAGCTTCTCCCAGGCCCAGCCGGGCGCCATGAAAGTCTTGTAGTAAAAGCCGGCGGGCAGAAACCGGCTCAGGCGATCATTGATCGCGAGTGCATCAAAGCTAAGGGACGGCCAGCGATTCTGACTTTCGGCCACGAGGCCCGCGACGAGCTCAAGCGTGGTCGCCGGCTGATTGGGCTCGCGGCCATTTTCAGTGAGCACATCGACCAGCGCACAGGGCTCCTCCGGACCCACCGTCACGATGCCGCGCGGCCGATGATATTTGAAGCTTCGTCCAACGAGCCGCACGCCGTTGGCGAGCAGGGCGGAGGCCAGCGTGTCGCCGGCCAAACCCGTCAGGGCACGACCGTCGAAGCTAAACTCAATGGCCGTGGCGCTCTTGGTCAGCAGCCCGGGGCTGATGCGATGGGAACCGCTCATCCGCCTGAGCCTTCCGGCGGTAAGGTGAGCGAATCGCCGGCACGGCCTACCGCCCGGATTTCATGGGTCAGCGTATGGCGCACAAGTTTTATCAGCTTGCGGCAGCCGGCAACGTGCAACCACCACTCGAGATGCCAGCCGCAGCGGTTCTCGCGCGCATAGGTGTAGGTCGAGAACGCCTCGAGTCCGGCGTCGGCAGCGGGGCGCGGCTTCGAGGCATCGCCGCGATAGCGAAACTCGATTTCGTCGCGTTCACCGCACCACGGGCAGGGGATCCGAAGCATCGTCGCAGCTCTCAGTGCAGGTACGGGTACGGACCAATACCGCGTTCATCGATCGTTCGTCCTGAGGCGAAGCGCCCGAGATCCAGATGCGCGGCCACCGGATGCGGCTCGCCGCGCGCGATCAGGTGCGCCGTCGTCATGCCGCCAGCCGGGATGGCCTTGAAGCCGCCGTAGCACCAGCCGCCGTTCAGAATCAGGCCGTCAACTGGCGTCTTCGAAATGATGGGGGAGCCGTCCATGCTCATGTCCATCACGCCACCCCACTGCCGCAGTACGCGGAGGCGGGCGAGCCCTGGCAGCAAGGTCATGGCAGCCCCCGCTACCTCCTCGGCCATCGGCAATGTGCCACGCTGAGCGTAGCTGTTGTAACCATCGATCGCGCCGCCGAAGACCAGGCCGCCTTTGTCGGATTGACTCACGTAAAAATGGCCGGCGCCGTAAGTCAGCACGACATCGAGCACCGGTTTGATGGCCTCGCTTACGAAGGCCTGGAGTACGTGAGTTTCAATAGGCAGTGTGAGGCCCGCCATTTCGGCGAGCTGTGAGGAATGCCCGGCAACACACAGACACACGGTGTCGGTGGCGATCAGACCGCGTGTGGTCTCGACCCCGGTGACGCGTCTTCCGTCGCGCCGAATGCCGGTCACCGCGCAGTGCTCGATGATGTCTACGCCTGCGGCGGATGCCGCGCGCGCATAGCCCCAGGCGACTGCGTCGTGCCGCACCGTACCGCCGCGCGGTTGCAGGAATCCCCCTAATACCGGGTAGCGGCCGTTGTCGAGGTCGACCAGCGGCGCGCGCGCCTTAACTTCCGCGCGACTGAGTGCCACAGCGTCCACCCCCTGCAGCTGCATGCCATTGGCCCGACGGGTGAACAAATCGCGCTGCGCTTCGGTGTGGAACAAATTGAGCGTGCCGCGCTGGCTGACCATGGCATTGAAATTCAGCGCGTGCTCCAGTCCTTCCCAGAGTTTCAGCGAGAACTCGTAAAAGCGCACATTGTCCGGCTGGAAATAATTGGAACGGATGATGGTCGTATTGCGCCCGACATTGCCAAGGCCAATCGGGCCTCGTTCCAGAACCGCGACTTCGCGAATGCCGAATTCGGTGGCGAGGTAGTACGCAGTCGCAAGTCCATGGCCGCCGCCGCCGACAATCACAACCTGGTAACGGGGCTTAGGCACGGCTTTCCGCCAAGCCTGGGGCCAGCCGGTATGGCCGGTCAGCGCCTCCCACGCGAGCCGAAGTGCGGAATACCGCCCCGTCGAGCCACGCGTCCTGCCAGCGGCCATCAATCGCATACCTTATCTATAGCGGCCAAAACCGCGCCACTGGCGAGCCCGGGTTGAGGCGCGGATGCCTGGGTTGGCAGAGTGTTTTGTTGAGAAGCGAAAGAAATGGGCTGATTACCTCAAGACCATGCCAAATCAAATGGTTGCAAGCCGAAAACGCAGCATTGTCGGTGATCAGTTTCGGCGCTCAGCTGCCTGAGCCTCGTGGGCGCAACTCGACCGTATCGTACTGCATTTCCTGCGGCTGCAAGTCGGGCCTTGACGGGCCGAGCGGCAAAAGACAAGGTGTAATGATGTTCGATGGCCGACCGCCGAGCGGCGGCGCGGAGGTGACCCATAGCGAAAATTCTGAAGTCGCTCGCGCTAGCAGCGGTGCTCATTTTCTCGGCGCTGCCTGCCGCGCACGCCGCGGTTGTAGTCTCCTCCAAACTGTCGAGCGAGTCGGCAATGATCGGGCACATGATCCGCCTGCTGCTGAACGCCAACGGTATCCCCACGGTCGATCGCATGACGCTTGGCGGCACACCGGTCGTCCGTCGTGCGCTCCTTGCCGGTGAGATCGACATGTATGTTGAGTACACCGGTAACGCCGGGTTCTTCTTCAACGTAGCCTCGGATCCGGTCTGGAGAGACCTCAAGCGCGGCTACGAGCGCGGCGCGCAACTCGACTATCAGGAGAACAAAATCGTCTGGCTGACGCCCGCCAACGCCAGCAACTCGTGGGGCATTGCCGTGAGCGGCGACGTCGCCAGGAAAAGCCGCCTTGCCACGATGAGCGATTTCGGCCGCTGGGTATCGGCCGGCGGCAAGGTCGTACTGGCCTGTTCGTCCGAATTCGTCAATTCCTCGACGCTGCGCTCGCTCGAACAGGCTTACGGATTTACGTTGCGGTCTAATCAGCTGATCGTGCTGGCCGGTGGCGATACTTCGGCCACGATCAAGGCGGCGGCCGAGGGGACCAACGGCACCAACGCAGCGATGGTTTACGGTACCGACGGCGGTATTGTCGCCTCCGACCTGGTGCTCATGATCGATGACAAGCACGATCAACCAGCCTATGCCCCGGTGCCGATCATCCGCGAGGCGGTGCTCAAGGCCAACCCGAGGATCGCCGCGATTGTGAAGCCGCTGATGGAGAGCTTCACCCAGGATTCGCTGCAGGAATTGAATGGCCGCGTGCAGATCAACGGCGAACCGACCGAAGCGGTTGCCGAAGATTACCTGCGGTCCAAGGGATTCATCAAATGAACCCTGACGCGATGACGGTTCCGGCAGCGCGTACTGTTCACCTTGACCGGCTGGGCACGCTGCTAAGCGTAGTAGGTGTGGCAGCGTTATGGCTGTTGCCGTTTGTGGTTTTCAAAATCAATCGCATTGTGTCCGGTCACCCGCGCGTTCTGTTCGATGTGTTGCCGCTATGGTCGACGTTGACGTTTTATTTGACCCTGACGCTGGTCGCAGTGATCGCGGTCGCCGTCGGCAACGCCCGAATTCGCCTGATTGCAGCGTTGCTCGGCATCGTTGCCGTGGCGCTCGTAATCGGTGGCGCGGCGGACGCTTTGACGCCGCCTGGCAACCGCTGGGTCCGGATCTCGCCCGGGGCGGGTTTCTGGGTGCTGTTAATCGCACTGGGTCTGGTCGCGACCGATGCCATCGCCCGGCTGCAGCCACGGCCAGCTATACGGGTGCTGGCGCTGCTGGTCACTGCGGCCGTAGTGGCAGCCGCCCTGGCAAGCGGCTATTTCGATCATCTGTCGATCATGCGCGAATACGCGGTCAACGCCAGTCGCTTCGCCCGCGAAGCGCGGCAACACGTGCTGCTCGCAGTCGGATCACTGGTGGCTGCGGTCCTCTTCGGCCTGCCGCTCGGGGTCCTCTGTCACCGCTTACCCCGTATCCGTGCTGCAATTCTTGAAGTACTGAGCCTTATCCAGACCATTCCCTCGATTGCGCTGTTTGGCATCCTGATGGTGCCCCTGGGGGCGCTTGCGGCCCGGGAGCCTTGGGCCGGGCAGCTTGGCATCAGCGGCATCGGCGCCGCCCCGGCAGTGATCGCCCTGTTCCTGTATTCGCTGCTGCCGGTGGTGGTCAATACCGTGGCGGGACTGGCACGCGTATCGCCAGCGACCGTCGACGCTGCCCGCGGTATGGGATTGACGAACTGGCAGATCCTGATCGATATCGAATTCATTCTGGCGCTGCCGGTCATTCTCACCGGTATTCGCATCGTGCTGGTGCAGAATATCGGTCTGGTAACCATCGCCGCGCTGATCGGTGGCGGCGGCTTCGGCACTTTTGTGTTTCAGGGGCTTGGGCAGACCGCGATTGATCTGGTGCTGCTCGGCGCTATCCCGACTGTAGCATTGGCGTTCTCATCGGCAGTGCTGCTGGATGCTGTGGTCGACGTCATGAACAAGACGCTGCGATGATCAAAATCGAATCGTTGAGCAAGCGATACGGCCCGGTGACTGTGGTTGATGGGGTATCGCTTACTATCGAGCGCGGCACGATTACCGTGATCGTCGGCACGTCGGGCTCCGGCAAGTCGACGCTGCTGCGCATGATCAATCGGCTGGTCGAGCCGAGCGGTGGCCGCGTGCTGATCGACAATCGGGACACGGCGGCCGAGCCGGCGCACCTGCTGCGGCGCCGGATTGGTTATGCCATTCAGGGTCACGGACTGTTCCCGCATCGCAGTGTTGCCGAAAATATCGCGACCGTGCCGCGGTTGCTGGGATGGAAAGTGGCCCGCATTCGCGCCCGGGTCGAGGAGCTGCTCGCGGTGTTCCAGCTCGATCCGGCCGCCTTCGCCGGCAAGTACCCGCATCAGCTTTCGGGCGGTCAGCAGCAGCGCGTCGGCGTCGCCCGCGCGTTGGCCGCCGAACCGGTCGTGCTGCTGATGGATGAGCCATTCGGTGCGCTTGATCCGATCATCCGCACCAAGGCGCAGGACGATCTGCGCGGCATCCAGCGTCGCTTCGGCACGACGATCGTGCTCGTGACCCACGATATGGATGAGGCGTTCCGGCTCGGTGATCGCGTGGCCGTCATGAGCGACGGTAAGGTGCTGCAGTACGATCGGCCCGCCATGCTGCTCACCAGGCCTGCTGATCCCTTTGTGTCGCGCCTGACCGGCACTGGCGACCGGGCCTTGAAGCTACTGTCGCTCACCACGGCTGCCGAGGCCTCGGAACCCGGCGCTGCCGAAGGTCCAAGTGTCGCCGCTTCGGCATCGCTGCGCGACGTCCTGTCTGAGCTGGTCTGGAGCGGCGCTGCGGAGGCGACCGTCATGGGTGCCGATGGCAAACCGGCCGGCCGCCTGACGATCGCTGCCATTCTCGCCCGCGGCCGGCAAGCCTGATGCCGCGCCTCGCCACCGTGCTACGGCTCGCCGCCTTCGGCCTGCTGATGGCTTTTCTGCTGACTCCGCGAAGCTTCGCACCGCTATTCGCGCCGCTGACCGAATACGGCGCGCCGCCGATCTACACTCAGGACAGCCTGCTCGGTCTGGCGCTTGCGCACCTGGGCACTGTGTTTGTGGCTGCCGCCGCCAGCACGCTCATCGCCGTCGCCCTCGGCATCCTGGTGACGCGCGCCAGCGGCCGGGAGTTTCTGCCGCTGTCGCGCACGTTGGTCAACATTGGTCAGACTTTCCCGCCGGTGGCAGTGCTCGCCGTCGCGGTGCCGCTCGTGGGTTTTGGGGAGACGCCGACGCTGATCGCGCTGCTCGCCTATGGCCTGCTGCCGATCTTCGAGAATACCGTTACCGGGCTGCAAAGCTGTCCGCGTTCGGTAATCGAGGCCGCCGACGGCATGGGGATGAGTGCGCGCACGCGGCTGTTCTCGGTGGAACTGCCGCTGGCGATGCCGCTGATTCTCGAAGGCATCCGGATGTCGTTGGTGATCAACGTCGGCACGGCGACCATCGGCTCGACGGTCGCAGCCAAGGGGCTCGGCGAAGTGATCATTGCCGGGCTGCTCTCTAATAACACCGCCTTTATCCTGCAAGGCGGCCTGGTAACTGGCCTGATGGCCATCTTGCTTTACGACACCATGGCGGGCGTCGAGCGACGGATCCTGCGAGCCGTGCATGTCGGATGATCCCGGGAGCGCGTACCGCGTCACAACCGCACCCGCTCCCGCAACGCTTGAGGACGGGATCAGCTATAATCGGGCCACAATTGTTAGTAACGCTGGACCGCGCCCGATGAGCGCAATGACGACACAGCGCGGCGCGGCGCGCGAGGCGCCGCGCCGCTGGACCCGGACCGCCGCGGTAGAAATTCCGACCCTGCTGCTGGTGGTGCTTTGCTATGGCGGCTGGCTGTCGATCACCTATGCCTATGGCCGCTGGCCGCTGTGGATTGTCGCGCCCATCGGGGCGGTGCTGCTGACGCTGCACAGTTCGCTGCAGCACGAAATCCTGCATGGTCACCCAACCCGCTGGCCGGCCCTCAACCGTATGCTCGGCATGCTGCCGCTGTCATTCTGGCTGCCTTATGAGCGCTACAAGCAGACCCATCTGGTGCACCACACAGACGCGCTGATAACCGACCCGCTCGATGATCCCGAGTCGTTTTACTGGACACCGGAGGATCTGGCGCGGATGCAGCCGCTGGTGCGCGTGTTCCTCAGCCTGCAGCAAACGCTGCCCGGGCGGCTCGTGGTCGGCTCATTCTGGCGCATCGCGAACTTCTGGCGCCACGAGCTGATCAAGCTGTGGCGCAATCAGGAGCGGATAAGGCTGGTGTGGCTTGAGCATCTGCTGTGGTGCGTACCGGTCATTGTCTGGCTGACAGTGGTTTGCCACATGCCGCTCTGGCTCTATGTCGTGGCGCTGGTATTGCCCAGTAACGCCATCCTGCTGGTCCGCTCCTTTGCCGAGCATCGGGCGAGCGCCGAACCGCGCCACCGCACCGCTATCGTTGAACGCTCGTGGATTTTGGGACCGTTGTACCTGTTCAACAACCTGCATTCGTTGCATCACGAAGCGCCGCGTATTCCGTGGTACGAATATAACGCCCGCTACCGGCTGGCACGCGATCGGCTCATCGCCGAAAACGGCGGGCTGCTGTACGTGACGTACTTTGACGTTGCGCGTCGCTTCATGTTCCGGCCGCACGACACGCTGCCGCACCCGACGGGCCGGGTCCCGTCGCGTCAGCCGTCCTGAGCATCGGCGCGCACTGTCTGGCCTGCCGGTTGCTCACTGTCTAACCGCAGCCGGTTCACGCGGGCCGTTCGTAACGGGCCTCGATCGCCTCGCGTTCCCATTCCAGCAAAACTGCAAAATCGCGTTCGCTGACTTCGGCAAATCCGTCGAGCAACAGAGGGTCACCCAGTGCTTTGAACCACGGGCGCCGCGCGGCGCCGGCGAATGCCACGCGCAGCTTCGCGATCACTTCCACGGGAGTTTCGGCCGCGGCAACGAAGGCCGGCATCGGCGCCACCTCGGTCGCGGCCAGCACTCGCACGTCCACCGTCAGTGCCGGCTGGTGGCGCGCGAGCAGCAGGTGCCAGTACGCATCCAGCGGCCCGACGTCAATGGTTCCGTCACGCACGCTGTCGAGAATCCGCCGCGCGGTCACGAGTGGGCCGATCATTTGCCCGTACAGCGTTGCTCGTGCCGGTGTGCGGTAGGCAAGCAGGTGATGGCGGAAAGCGTTGAATCCGGAATGCGAGTGCTCGACGGTCCAGCCGGCGCGGCCGCCAAAGGTGTCCTCAAGTGTGCGGTACGGCGAGTCCCGGCGGACGATAAGATCCGATCGGTAGTAGGGCCGCCCGCTCGCCCAGGCGGCCCGGGGAATAGGGGCGGCGAGCGGCACCACCTGCGCCAGCCGACTGGCTATCGGATAGCCACACATAAAGACTGTACCGAGATCCGGCCGCACCCAAAGATCCTCGAGCGGCTGCGGGGCCGGATAGGCAACGTAGTCAAGTGCGACGCCGGCATCATCGGCCACATTCGACAGGAGCGAGCGCCAGAGGGCTTCAACCTCGGGGGTTACCGCATACATGCGGGCGTTCATGATCCGCGCGCTCACGGCAGCTCCGATGCCGCGCCACGGCCGCCGCACGCCGTGGCCGCGAAACGCCGCCGGATTGCCCCCGCGCTAGCCGGGGCTGCGGGCAATTTCATCAGTCCTTCGGGCGACAAACGCGCCGACCGCTTCTTTGATCGCCGGATCGAGCGGCGGTGCTACGTAGTCGGCCAGCATTTTCTGCCAGATGCCGGTGGCGCGTTGGGTCGCATCGCGGGCGCCGGCATCGGTCCAGTTCTCGAAGTTTGACCAGTCCGACAGCAGTGGCCGGTAAAACGCGTGCTCGTAGCGGGCCAGCGTATGCGCAGCGCCGAAGAAGTGTCCGCCCGCGGCAACGCCCTTAATGGCTTCGACAGCGATGTCGTCCTCGCTAAAGCTGATCGGCTTCAGCAGCTCGGCCCAGTTGCGCAGCAGTTCGGCGTCGACGATGATTTTTTCCAGCGAAGCCGACAAGCCGCCCTCCAGCCAGCCAGCGGCGTGATTAATCAGGTGGCTGTGACTCAGGATCGCCGCCTGGAGCGAAAACGCTGTCTCGTAGGTCGACTGCGCATCCACCGTCGGCGACGCATTCACCGCGCTGGTGCGGACCGGAATCCGAAGCCTTCGGCCCAGCTGCGCGCTGGCGAGCACGGCATTGACGTATTCGGGCGTGCCGAACGCGGGCGAGCCGGTACGCATGTCGACGTTCGAGGTGAAGCCGCCGAGCACGCACGGTGTGCCCGGCCGGAGCATCTGGCACAGCGCGATAATGCACAATGCCTCGGCCGTCTGCTGCACCAGCGCGCCGGCAAGCGTCACTGGCGCCATCGCTCCCATCAGCGTGAACGGTGTGATGACCACGCACTGGCCATGACGCGCCATGACCATGATGTTGTCGAGGATCTCCTGATCCACGCGGCGCGGCGAATTGACATTGGTCACTGTCATCAGCGTCGGGCGCGCGGCCAGATCCTCGATCGAGCAGCCGTGTTCAATGGCCGAGAGCGCGATAGCATCAGTGGCTTGCACGCCGCCGACCCCGCGCGCCGCCCAGACGATATCCGCGCACTCGATATGGGCCTGGTAGGTCGCCAGGTGCCGGATCGGCACGGGCACGTCTACCGGCTCGACCACGATGCCACCCTGCCAGTGCAAGATGCCGAGCGTGTGCGTCAGCTTGAGAATATTGCGAAACGCCTCAAGATCGCCGTAACGACGGCCACGCTCTCGATCGGTGATGTTAGGAGCGCCGTTGACCGGTCCGAAGTTCACGACGTTGCCGCCGACATGCAGATCGCGCTCGGGATTGCGGGCTCGCAGCACGAATCGCTCGGGTGCATGAGCGAGCTGCGCATCAACGATGTCGCGCCCGAGCCGTACCATCTGCGTCGGCTCGTCCACCAGCGCACCGGCCTGGCGGAATATCTCGCGAGCCTCAGCGCTGCGGATCTCAAGTCCGGCTTCCTCGAGAATCCGGTAGGCCGCCTCCATAATGCGCTCGACTTGCTCCGGGCTCAGTATTTCAAGCGGTGCCCAGTGATTGGTAAGTCGCGCAATAGGCGCAAGCGATGGACCAGTCGAGCGAGCGGCGCGCCCGCGGCGGCGGGAGGACGGCGTAGCATCTGTCATAGGCCTGCCATGTTACCGATACGGCCGGCAGGTGGTGGGCGCCAGTTTGACCACGACGATTCACTGGGTGCTTGAGAGCTGGCTGTCCGCCTTCAGAGACTGTTGCGCGGGGGAGGGGCCCGTTGGGGCGCGTAATGCCGTTTATGCGCCAATAGATGAGTTTATTGGCGCATAAACCGGGTTATAGGCCAAAAGATAAAAGCAACCAGCCGCGAATTGGGTTGGACAGCGGGAATGGGATCGGTCGGCAGTTCGCGCCTGCGAGCGGTGCGGGTAACAGGGACTCAGAACCGAATAGTTACCCGCAAATCTACCCGCAGAGCAGCCACGCTGTGCGTCGGTTTGCACGTAACAATGATCGCGCACGCCGAACAAAATCAACCACGTTGAGCGATTTTGGATACTGTTTGCGCCCATTTTGAACAAATCGGGTCCAGAACAGGGACCCTTGAATCGATAATAAGCTATTGATTTATAAGGAACAAAAGCCGTTTGGTGCCTAGGAGAGGACAGTAAATGCGGATGATTTCTAGAGTAAGAATGACGAGTTAATCGCCTCTCACTCCAGCAGTTACCCGCAATTAAACCCGCGTACGCCGCTGCTGGAAACTGAGTCCAGCGAGACCCATCCCGTCCCAACATTAAATTTTCACAAGCCCTTGAGTCGCAGGCCGTACCTAGCCGACCCACCACAGCCCAGTGGGGCCCGGCGCTTCCCACGGCGTACGAGGCGGTCCCAAGATTTTCCTCCTGTCGCGGATAAGCGCTGATTTACGGTGAAATTTTACAATTGCGGCCGCATCTGGCAGCACGGCGCGCCCCAGGCTTCCCACCGCAGCCCATTCGCCACCGACGATGTGGCGCGGTAATCGGGAAGCAGACTGAGAGCTTGTAGTATTACCGCGGTGCTTTGATCGACGAGGACCCTTAAACAATGAAATATCAACTGGCCCCGATCGCATCTCTGCTGCTGCTGGCTGACTGTGGAGGTGGCGGCAGCACCAGCGGCAGCAGTAGCGGATCAACTGGACCGGTGGTGCCGCCAACAGTCTCGCTGGTCGCAAGTGACGATATTGTTTACCCAGGGCAGACGGTGGCGGTCACGTGGTGGTCCGCCCAGGCATCAGATTGCACGGCAAGTGGCGGCTGGTCGGGTGACAAGATGACAGGCGGGACGACACAAATGACGGTGAGTTCGGACCTCGCCCTGGTCTTGTCCTGTGTGGGGGTCGCATCGACTGCAACTGCAAGCGCGACGGTTTACGTGAAGATGGCCGGCCAGGTGGCTCCGAACGCTACGTCCAGTGTGGTGTATTCGTCCACGGGGCTCACTTCGCTGCAGTATCTCCTGGTGTCGATCGACTGTGGGCGACTGCTCTACGACCCCGTCAATAACCTGCTTGACTGTGCCGCCAGCGCCAGCTCTGCCACCTATCCGTCGACACTGGTCTCCATCGATCCGGCTTCAGGGCAGGTGGTCGCCTCGACGCCTTTGAGTAACAGTGTGCAGGCGCTTGCCCTCTCTCCAGGGAGCCAGTATCTGTACCTCGCCTACTCGGTCGCCGGAGCAGGTGTGCAAAGATACAAAGTTGCCGGGCTAGTTCCCGACATCAGCATACCGGTGGGCAGCGCAACCGACTACGTCCAGGCGGTGGCGGTCTCGCCACTTTCGCCAACGACCATCGCCGTAACGACGGTTCTTGCGGCCTCGGCCTCAGAGCTGCAGATCATCGATGCCGTGACAGCACGTTCCAATTCATACCAGACGCCCACCAACCAGAACTTTCTGACACCGGTTTGGACACCGGACGGAAGTGCGCTGGTGGTTCCAGAGTCAGGTGCGGGGCTGGCGTTGTTCAACGTCAATGCTCAGGGAGTTAGTTTTTCGAACATCGTCCCGGCGGGAGGAAATTTGGACGGCCGGCTCTATGGCTCTACCTTCTATGACGATGTCGGCAACGTGATCAGCCTGACCGGTCCTGTGACTCTGGTGGGCCAGATGCCTGATTTTGACGCCGCGCCTTTCAACTCGCGCGCGGAAAGCCCGAGTGCCGGGAAGTCGTTTTCCATCGATTTCGACGTGTTTGAAAATGTATCGGTCACAGCATTCGCATTCGGCAATGTCAATTTGATCGATTCCATCCGCATCAATCTCCCCAGCGGCCTCAGCGGACCTGGAGGAGGCAGTCTGACGGCATGGGGGACGGACGGTCTGGCGTGGGATGAGGGCGGAAGTCTGGTCATTGCCCATGGAACCTTCGCTCAATCGAACAGTGGATTGGCGGCTCCGCAGTCACTTCCGAATCTGGGTGCCGGCGCGGTTTTGAGTGTGCAGGGTAGCGTCGTCAACTACTCGATCTATAACTTCTCGGCACAGGATCTTGCTGCGGACACTTGCGGCGGTATCTACGCTAGTGTTTCAGGGGAGGGGATATATTTTGGCAATTCGGTTGTGGCCTTTGATCCGACAACCGGCGCGGTGAGCGGGGCCGGATTCGCCGGAAGCGAGCCCAGGGTGATCGCGGTCAGCCACGACTGCTCGGCTGTTTACGCTACGCTTTACGGGAGTAACAGCGTGGCGGGCCTGAGTGTTCCGGGTATTGCGCCCATGGAAACTATTCCATTGATCGCCTCGGCCGGCCTGCCGTTCGCCAAATCGTTGGCTGTCGATCCCAATCATCCGGAAACGGTGGCAATCGCCATGAATTTTCATGGTTCGCTTTGCGATGGGGTCGATTATGGGCTGGCGATATTCGATGGCGTAACCGCGCGCGGGCTTTACACCGAGTCAGGTCCGTATGGGATCAAAGACGTGACATGGGGTGCTGACTCTTCAACTCTGTTCGGTGAGGATTGGAGCGGTATCAACCAGTTTGTAGTGGATTCCAGTGGTGCGCACAGCCCCGTTCTGCTCGTGCCCTGGGCCAGCTACAACGGAGATGAGGATATTTATGATCTCTCGCGCGACCTGTACTTTGATAGCGTCAACTCCCGGTTGCTGAGCCAGTACGGCGTGGTGTACGAGACTCTGGCACAGAAATCACTACCGCGCCTGGCCTTCACTCCGGCAATCAGTGCAAATACCTGCGGAGCGATATCGAGTGTGACGGCCGACTCGAAAACGGGCAAGGTGTTCGCTGCATACCCCGACAGCGCCGCCGGAATTGACGTTGCCAGCTTCGACAGTCAAACCTTGCAGCTGATCGATCGGGTTGTTCTGAACATACCGAACTCGGCGCTCGATGCGGGCGCTGGTGCAGTACGGCTTGTACGACCAGCGAATTCAAGCTCGGTTGTCTTTCTGACGGACCTCGGGTATGTCGTAACGCTGAGCGGCGCAATGTTCTCGCCTTAGATCGAGTCAGGTGCTCAAGAAATTGCGGGCCGCCGGAAAGTCGCAGAGATTGGCGAGGGCGTGTCTATTTGCAAGGAGTGCGCGCTCGGCTCCAAGCTCCACTCCAACCCGTCATTCTGACGGCGGCTCGGTGTTGACCTGAATCCACCCTCGATAGAACATTTCCAAGCATCTGAACAGGTCTCAAGTCATCGCGCCCCAGCCCAAGAAGCCCCAGCGCATCCCAGGGCGTCCCATCGCAGCCCAACGGGCTTCGATATTACGTCTTCTCTCATAATTGGTGGTTGCGGCTGCTGAGATAGCGAGTAAGCCATCGGCGGGCACTCCCAAGAATGGCCGTAAGTGAGAATGTTGACCTGGCCATGTATATTACTATAATATACATCGATGGCCGACCTTTCAAAAGTAATTGGCTTTGAATGGGATGATGGGAGCGCCAGGAAGAACAAGCAGCACGAAGTTTCCATGGCTGAGGCGGAGCAGGTGTTTTTCAATTCGCCGCTTCTTGTCCTTCCAGATCCTAACCACAGTGCGGCAGAGCCGCGCTTTCACGCTCTCGGAAGGACCAATGACGGGCGCAGGCTACATATCTCCCTTACGCTGAGAGAATCCGGGCAACTGATTCGGGTGATATCAGCAAGGGACATGCATCGAAAGGAGCGAGCGAGTTATGAACAAGCGTCTTAAGTCAGTTCCGAAATTCGCTAGCGAAGCAGCTGAACGAGCGTTCTGGGAAAAGCACGACTCGACGGATTACCTGGACTGGAAGAAGGCTCAGCCTACTGTGTTCCCAAATCTGAAGCCTTCGACGCGAACCATTTCCTTGCGTCTGCCGCAGCATTTGCTCGATTCAATTAAGACCGCTGCCAACGCACGAGACGTCCCCTATCAGTCTCTGATCAAAGTGTGGCTGCAGGAGAAGCTTCAGGGTTCTTGATGCTTGTGTCGCAGGGCCAAGCCCATTTGTGGCGGTTAATCAGAAGGTTTGGCGCCGACTTGGGTGCCCATATTTAACCCAAAGCTGAAATGGATAGACGCTCGCGCAGACGCGAGTGCTCGGCGGTTCCGTCGCCCTCCTCGATCGCGCTTGACATCATTTGGTATTTAGCGAAAGATAGAACTATGAATTTGGTCTTCAAGGCGCTTTCTGATCCGACGCGGCGACAAATCCTGCATTTGCTGCGAATAAAGCCCATGACCGCAGGCGACTTGGCGGAGCATTTTTCCCTCGCTAAGGCCACCCTTTCGGGCCATTTCGCCATCCTGCGCGAGGCCGACCTGATCGAGGGCAATAAGAGCGGCACCGTTATCACCTACATGCTGAAAGTCTCGGTGCTTGAAGAAGCCCTTCTCGCCTTCGCCGAGACGGTGGGCATCGGCCTGCCCAAGCCCATGCTGCTGAAAAAAGCCACGGGGAAAGCAAAATGATCGACCGTAAAGCGCTGTGGATATTCATCGCTATCATTCTCGCCATGACCGGCGCAACTATCTGGCAGCTGAGCCTGCTGCCCGACTGGCGGCATATGCCGCTCGGCGGACCCGCTAGTCACAATACGGTCAGTGGTCTGGTCCTGTTCGCTGCACCGGTTTCTCTGCTGTTCTTGATGGTGTCGCCGTTCATCCAATGGTTGGCGTTGCCAAAGGAAACCCTGCCGTCCTTGCGGCGCTGGAGCGGCAAGTGGATCGTTTCCATGAGCGTGCTCATGGCTCTGTTGCAGGCCTTCGTACTGGCGCGCTCCCTGGGCATCGTTTCGCCGTCGGGCCTAAACACGGCCCGAGGCGGTTCGATGATCATCGGCATCATGTTAATTATCATTGGCAACATCACGCCCAAAATGCCCGTGCCGCCACAGCGCAACAGCGTTCAACCCGATCCCTGGACGGTGAGCCGGAGGCTTCGCTTCGGAGGCAAGCTGTTCGTGGGCTTAGGGCTTGTCTTTGTCCTGGGCGGTGTCCTGTTGCCGATAGAATACTGGGAGCCGGTTTTCGGGTCCCTCATGCTGACCGCACTGGCGGCAGGCATTTGGTACAGCATCAAGCTGCGGCACGAGCGGTCGCTGCAATAGCGCCCGGACGATCATCACAAGCGACGATTGAAAAGACGGAGATTGGATATAGCCTAGATGACCTGATGGACTTTCTGTAGTTTGGCGGTGATCAGAAAGTTTGAGGCTCCGCTGAGGTTAGTCGCTTTCAGTGCTGCGCGCCTACGCCGAGATCCGCGTCCAGCGCCTCCCAATGCAGGCCCGTACCACAATTGGCCTCGGTGAACCGGATGGCTATCCCCGACTGATAGAGAATCGGCGGATGAGAAAGACGGATCTGGCGAGGGCGTTGAAGGCAGTATTTGTCCATCGTTCGGCTTTACTGCGGAAGTGGAGTGAGTTTCATGAGTGACTGGATTAACAATGAAATTACTCGTTCGTATAACCGGGCGAGTAAAGCTGGAGAGGCGAGGTTGGCAACGCAGCCGCGCGCTGCCAAGGCTCATTATGATTCCCGCAAAGCGCGTCTTGTAGTCGAGCTGACCAATGGCGTCATTTTGATGTTGCCACCGAAACTGTTGCAGGGTTTAAAAGACGCCTCGGCCGCAGAGCTTGCCAAGGTCGAGCTCACGCCGCTGGGTACGGGCCTGCATTGGGAGGCGCTGGACGCGGATCTCGGCGTAGCAGAGCTGGCCGCCGGCATATTTGGCTCGAAGACCTGGATGAGCGAATTGGCGCGGTTTGCCGGATCAAGAACGTCTGCGCGAAAGGCATCTAGTTCACGGGAGAATGGCAAGCGCGGCGGACGGCCGCGGCTGCAAAAGTCTTCCTGAACACGATAGGCCGCGTCAACGTTCAAACAGTTGACGCCCCCATTTCTGGCCGTTATCGAGAATGTGCGGCCATCGCCCAGGACACGGAGGTCATGAGGTGAGCACTGTCAATAATTGGCGCAAGTGCGTCGCCCTAGCGACGATCGTTTCGGGTCTGCTTGTAATCGTGGCCGCCGTCAGTGGTTGCGCTTCCAAGGACTCGACTCCAGAGTTGGTGCTTGGCGAAGGAGTCCGTCTGACAGCTAAGGCCGCTCCCGGTGATGTCTCTGTCGTTACAGGCAAGGGACTGGCCAGGAGCTACCAATGGAAATCGTGTTCCCTGAGCGCCAATATGATGGCCCGACCAGCTCGTTGGTTTGGGAGCTTGGGACTTTACGACCCCGCCGCAAGCCTTGGCATTTTGAGCCGCTTGCTTCCCTGGTGGTTCAAGTGCGACGGCGTGTCACGCACGGTCGTGCAGGAAGGACAAATTCATTTTCTCGATCGCGATTCAGCGGAGAAATGGATTACGCGATACTCCAAAGGAGATGAAACTGTCTGGTCCAACAATGGATTGCTCGTCAAATGGGGAATTAATCGCGAACGTGAGCAAATAGATGTAGACGTGTGGCAAGTATGCATCTCCGGCCGCTGGCCCACGGAGCTCGCAGGCGCCCGAGATGAATCGCTTGTGCTATCCCAGATCAGTGGTGCCGGGCCAGCACGACACGAATGTGCAATGGTGGACCCAGAGGTAGCACGTAACACGCTAGGAGACTGGCAGAACTTCTGGCAAGAGATAGACAATTGGCCCAAAGGCCGATAATCAGTAGATTGCTAGAGACAGCAAATTAGTCAGAATGGCTTACCCGGTGCGGGCAACGACACGCCCAACTTTGGCCGAAATAGGCCAAGTTGCAGGCCCTTTCGCCGATCTCTAGTTTCGGGTTAAAACCGTGGTATGATGAATCATCATACCGGAGGTTGAGCTATGGCGAGCGTCAAAGTAGCTATCACATTGGAAGAGAAGACTTTGCGCCAGGTTGATAGTTTGGTGGAGCGGCGTGTGTTTCAGAATCGGAGTCGAGCGATTCAGACGGCGCTGCACGAGAAGATTGAGCGCCTAGAAGGCAGCCGTCTTGCTGCCGAATGCGCCAAGCTGGATCCTAAGTTTGAGCAGTCCCTGGCTGAGGAGGGCATGGGTGTGGATGCGGCGGTATGGCCAGAATTCTAAGGGGGGAGATCCGGTGGGCGGATCTCAATCCGGTTCGCGGCCACGAACAATCCGGTCATCGACCGGTGCTGATTCTAAGCCACGACATCTTCAACGCACGGTCGGGCACCGTAATTGCGGTCGCATTGACCAGTCAACCTCAGAAGGCAGGATTCCCCCTGACCCTTGAACTCAAGATTTCAGAGCTTCGCAAGCCTACGTGGGCGAAAATCAGCCAAATTCGCACGCTATCGGTTGAGCGGATTGGAAAGCGTCTGGGCAGAATCCCATCGATCGACGTTACCAAGGTGATTGAGGGATTGAACGAGATTCTTGGAGAGTAGGCGGTGAGGCGCGAAAGTCCTGCGCGCCAATCAGTACCTAGTATGGCCGTAATCGGTGTGTGCCCTGAACACCTGAGTGATCAGGCGATGCTGTAGCGAAGATGAGGGAAGGCCCCTCGAAGCCGCCTTCCAGAAGGAGGCTTCAAACCGCCCACTGCTGCTGCAGTCGCAAGGCTGCGGT
>Ga0302326_10002562_pt1 | contig 43997 bp, 40 predicted proteins | sample Palsa_T0_3_FD_202264 | JGI IMG/M metagenome (GOLD analysis project Ga0302326, IMG submission 202264) | Peat permafrost microbial communities from Stordalen Mire near Abisko, Sweden - Palsa_T0_3 | ecosystem: Environmental > Terrestrial > Soil > Palsa > Peat permafrost | place: Sweden: Abisko...
GCACGGTGATTTTCTTGAGGTCTGGCACGAAATCAGTCTGAGAGAACGCGACGATCCCGTCGTAATGAGCCTTGACACCTCCCATCATGCCCTGTCGCCACCAATTCTGAATGTTGCCTTGGGACACCTTCGCCCCAGGCCTGTTGTAGCCAAAAAAAGGACCACTCGGTACATCCAAGAAAAACTGTGCACGGTTATACGCGGTCTGTTGCTGGAAGCCGTCGAACACTTCTTTGGGTAGTCCTCCCGGATTGGCAGGTGTCTTGACCATGATGGGCGGTACGGCGCTGATCAGTACTGCCTTGGCGACACGACTTTCCCCGTGCCTCGCGATGTAACGGGTGACCTCTCCTCCGCCCGTGGAGTGGCCCACGTGAATAGCATTCTCGAGGTTGAGGTGCGCCGTCAACGCAGCAAGGTCATCAGCGTAATGGTCCATATCATGGCCCATGCCGGTTTGAGTCGAACGCCCGTGGCCTCGTCGATCGTGGGCGATCACGCGATAGCCGCGCTCGAGAAAGAACATCATCTGGGCATCCCAGTCATCGGCTGACAACGGCCATCCATGTGAAAAGACGATGGGCTGGCCGGTGCCCCAGTCTTTATAAAAAATGGTGATGCCATCTTTGGTCGTGATCGTGTCCATCTTCGCTCTCCGGAATGACGTGATATGGAGATCTCTGGCTGGCCGTGACCCCACTCGGGCCAGTTTCAAGTCGAAACCGCCATAAGTCTCGCCCGATTAAGCAAGGCTGAAAGCAGTCCAACGCAAGCAGGCTGAATAGTACGAATCCCACGGCCCGCACGAAAGACCGGGCCGCGGCACCCCGGACTCCGTTTAGGCTGCTCGGCCATGCGCCCAGGACGTCGTAAATCACCGCCACCAGAGTGACACGGACAGCGTGCGTGATTTCGTACCTTCGCAGGATCCCCCGGATGGATGGTGTCCATACGCAGATCCAAGGAGCGCGCCATACTGCTCCCATTATTTACGATCTCGCGGATCAGCATTGCCCCCCAAGTGTGAGCAGGTGTCCGAGTCTTTCCTTCTTCGTCTGCAAATAGCCGATCGAGTGCGGGTTCGGCGCTGCTTCGCACGAGACCCGCTCTGTGACTTCGATACCGGCGTCTTTGAGCACGCGAGACTTGAGAGGATTGTTCGATAGTAGACGAACGCGCCGAACGCCAAGCTCCTGTAGGATTGTTGCGGGCAGAGTGAAGTCCCTGGAATCGGGCGCCAAACCCAGGGCGAGATTTGCATCGATCGTGTCCAGGCCTGCGTCCTGGAGCGCGTAAGCCCGCAACTTTGCCATGAGGCCGATGCCGCGGCCCTCCTGATGCTCGCAGATGACGAGCCCGCGTCCTTCCTTGGAGATCTTTCGCATCGCCATATCAAGCTGGTCCGCGCAGTCACAGCGCAACGAGCTGAATAGCTCGCCTGTCAAGCACTGAGAGTGGATTCGCAATAATGGAGCACCGTGCGTCAGATCGCCGAGAACGATCGCGACCGCCGTCTCGATACGTGGCTCGAACTTGACCAAGTGACGCTCGAACGCTACGGCCTCGAACCTGCCCCATTGAGTCGGCAACTGCGCCAAAGCGACCCGTCGTATCGATTCGGCTTGCGCGATATCCACCGGACCTCCCAGCGTCGCGGCCGCTGCAGTTCCCACAGACCGTGGTCCACGCTGCGACCCCTCTCTCATTTGGAAGCAAGTCCCGGATCTAGAGCGGCAGCGTCCAACCCCGGCATCACTGTAAGCTCGCGTTCGGAAGATCAGTCGCGAACTGCGTCAGAATGTCTGTCAGCGCTGTTCCGTAGCCAAGAACGAGCGCCTCCGGGGATGCGCTCGACACCGGGACCCGCCGCGACAGCAAACTTTGGTACGCCACCTTCGCACGGGCGCTTCTCTCATCGATGATGGTGAAGCGGATGGACATGACGGCGGCGGGGTTATCGCCAGCTGCCTCGAAATCGCCATACAACTCCGTCACCGTCGCCTCCAGCACCCAAGGCGCCGGCGCAGCGCCCGCGGGCCCATCGACTGCCTTGAACATTCCCGCAGCGCCCAACCATTCGGCAATCCGGTTGCCCAGCATCGGTCCGGGGTCGGAAAGGAAGGCATGGTAGGGGTCCGATATATAGCGTACTGCGCTCAAGCGATAGACGAGCGCCGTCCTGTCATAGGGCGCAGCAATTCGAACACGCTCCACTCGCAGTCGCTCCGGGTGCGGCAGTTGCGCACCATCCGGTGCAGCGGGTCGTGGCTCGATGCTGTAGGTCGTGGCGGTGGGAATCGGACGCCCGATCGAACACGCCGACATGATCAGGGCGACGCCGACGGCAGCCACATGTTTGAACCTCATGGCGAATGTCCCGGAAGCTGGATTTTATCGGGCGGTCCGCCGACAAGGGCGCCGGCCGGATATCTCTTGACGCTCTCCGACAAGGCGCGGAGGTTACCGGCGGTCGAGCGCAGGTCCTCGACGATCGCGCGCAGGTCGTACTGATTGTCCCCAACGACGGCATCCAAGCGCTCGGAGGCGTCATCGAGATCTTTGACAAGTTGGTTGAGCTCACCGTCATCGGTCATCTGACGTATATGACCGGAGATGACCGCCAAATTGTCAACCGTCTGTTTGAGCGATGGATCGGCTAGCAGGCTGTCCACTCGTGAGAGCGTGCCGTTAGCGGCCCTGAGCGCGGCCTGCAGGTGCGTCGCAATATCGGTGACTGGAATCTCTCCGAGCTTCGTATCCAGGTCGCTTACCAGCGTGTTGAGATTTTGGCCCAGCCTCTTGATGTCCGCCTCGTTGAGGCTTGCGAGAAAGCTCTGGGCTTTCGCGATGATCTCCCCCGCCGAACTCGGGGCCGACGGCAGATATAGATACCGGGGTGTCCAGTCGAAGGGCAGCGGCGGATATTTTTGAGGATCGAGAAAGTCCAAAGCCAGGTATTGCTGCCCCGTGATTCCCGCAAGTTGTGTCTGAGCGCGCAGGCCTCTTGCGGCCATGGATTTAGCGTCTCGCCTCATCTGTGCCGCCTCCTGCTCCGAGATGTTGACCTCCACGCGCACGACGATGTACTCGCGCCGCTTGTCGAGCGGGACCGATTGCTCGTAGGTCGCAGCTGAGGTCAGTATCGCGACCACGTGCCCGAGCGGCACGCCGCGAAAGCGCACGGGAGCACCGACATCAAGGCCGGCGACAGATTGGTCGAAGTACGTCTCGAACATGAAGGTCGGCTGAAACCACTTGCGTCCACCCAGCAAAAATACTGTCGTTGCCAGGATGCACAGGCTCACAACGATGAACGCGCCCAGTCTGCCGTAACGCTTGGCTTCGTCCATGCCCTACTGAACCTCCGTCGCACGGTGCGCGTCGGGCTGCCGATTGAAGAACTGATGGACGCGCGCATCCGTGCTCCGATCGCGCAGCGACGCGGGCTTATCGTCCGCGATGATGGTGCGAGAGATCGGATCGAGCATGATGGCCCGGTCCGCAATCGTAAATATGCTCTCGAGCTCGTGCGTTACGACAATCAGGGTGACCGCCAGATTTTTGCGCAACGACAAAAGCGTGAGATCCAGATTTGCCGCGGTCACGGGGTCTAGCCCGGCCGAGGGCTCATCCAGCAGCAGGATTTCGCAGCCGAGAGCCATCGCGCGCGCGATTGCCACCCGCTTGAGCATGCCTCCCGATAGCTCCCCGGGCATCAGTGACTCGGTGTGCTTCATCTCGAGCGTTTGCAGAAGCATGCGAGCGGCGAGATTCTTTTGCTCAAGCGGGAGATCTGTGAATTGATCCAGCGGGAAGCGGATGTTCTCCAACACGGTCAAAGATCCGAAGAGTGCGCCGCTTTGGTACATGACACCCAGTTGACGCTGGAGGGCCGCCTTCTCGTCGGCCCGCGCTCGCACCAGACTCAATCCCCGAATCAGAATATCGCCGGCCAGAGGCGCATAGAGGCCGATGAGGTTCTTCATGAGGCTCGACTTTCCGCTTCCGGAACCTCCAAGAATCACCACGATCTCGCCAGGGTAGATGTCAAAGGTTGCGTCTTCGAGCAGCACCCGAGTGCCATATCCCATCCGCAGGTTGCGTACGCTGACGGCCGCTTGCGCTCGCCGAGCACTGGGCGGCTGGTCCATTCAGCTGGTCATCACGGCAAAGACGCCGTCGATTACGACAACCATGACGATGCTCGCAACCACCGCGCCGGTGGCGGAGAGGCCCACGGAGGCCGGCCCCGCCCCGGTCCGGAATCCGCGATGGCAGCCAATCACCGCGATGGTCAGCCCGAACACGGCCGCCTTCACGATTCCAAGCATGAAATCCTGCGCGGTGACAGCCTTCAGCAGTTGCGAATAGAACTGCAGATAACTGACGTTGAAGGTACTCGCCATGACCAATGCGCCGCCGAACAGTCCCACGACGTCGGCCAACACCGCCAGCAGCGGCACGACAAGGATGGCGGCCAGGAGCCGCGGCAATACCAGAAACTTGACCGGATCGAGTCCGAAGGTGGAGATTGCGTTAAGCTCCTCGTTGACCCTCTGCGTCGCAATCTGGGCCGCGAATGCAGCCCCGGTACGGCCCGCAAGCACGATAGCCGTCATCAGCGCCCCGAGCTCTCGCAACATCGCCTTGCCGACGCCATTGACCACAAAGATGATCGCCCCAAACTCCCGGGCAACCAGGCCGACCTCGAAGGCGATAATCACTCCCATGAGGAAACCCATGAGAAGAACGATGGGGACTGCGTGAGCTCCAACCTCCGTGCCGACGTCGAGGACGTCGGTCCAGGCCACCGTGCCCGGGTGAGTGAAGGCCTGCATGAGCGCGCGTCTGCACAGACTCAGGAATCCCAGTAGCTCTCGGAGCACCCGGAGTTGCGCAACCGTCGACCGGCCGACGTGCTCAAACACCCCCACATGTCGACGACCCGTTACAGGGACAGCGAACTCGGCCGCGTCATAGTGATGCAGCAAAGACGCAAGATTGGGTGGCAGCGCCTGTATGACCACGCCGGCTCCTGCGGGGCGCCTTTGACGACCGAGATCAAAAAGCATCGCTACCCCGACGGTGTCGACGTACTCGAGTCGCGACGCGTCAATCAGGATCGGTCGATCAGGATGCGACGCGAGCGTCTCTAGGGCGGATCGCCAGATGGACGTCGCGGTGTGCGCCGTAATTCGACCCTCCAACTGGACGGTGACGTTTTCGGCAGAGGCCATCAATTCGTGCCTCGATTACAGCGCAATGGTTGCGCCACGAGCGCCTCGATCAATTCGGCCCACAACGGCCCGTTCACGATCGAAGGCGCTCGAGACGCCGCTCTCAGCTCTTCAGAGCAATTCGCACACCGTCAGCCGACAGATTAAATTTGAGCCCCGTGGTTTTGGCAATCAGCTTGATCACGACGCCGTGCTCGTTTCGCAAGTAGACGGCAGTGGCGCCATTGCCGATCGCGGCGCCCGCCGAGGCCGCCGTATAGGTGCCTGAAAAATCAGCAAGCGTCTTCAGGTTATAGACGTTTCCGTGTGCGTCGAAGCCCGACGCGCCGACGTCTACCACGGAGATCCCCTTGATCGAGAACTTCTGTGACTGACTGGAAGTTTTCACTTCACCTTGGCCCCAGGTGTAACCGATCCCGGCCGCGACGCTGCCACCACTCAGCGTCACCGTTGCATCGGGCTTCGCGTTGTCGGGCACTGGATTGGTCGAATCCGCGTCGCCGGCGTATGCGGCGGTCCACAGAGAAAGACAGGCGGCTAGCGAAATCATACTGCGCATTGGGTACTCCTTTAGAGGGTGGTCTTTGACGTGCGCATCGCCGACACGGCAGCGCCTCGCATCTCAGTATTGAAGTAATTGGATTCGCATGACCTTCCCCCGATTGGGGGACACCGCATCATCGGCTGCTACGAACTCCCAGCGCCCGGCCATGAGTGTCATTCCTTTAGAAGTGGGTTGGCAGGCCGAGAATCGACCTGCCAACCCCAGGGTCGAGGGCGCGCAGAGGGGGAGTGGGGCGCGCCGCTCGACGACGGACCATGAAGCATCCATCGAAGCGACTGTTGCGCAACCACGCCAGAAGTTCTTGTAACTACCGAACGGATCTTGTGCGGCCCTGCTCCGGGGTTATGACGATGTCATGAAACGCAACGGCGCCTTGGCTGCTCGCGCGCTCGCAGAAGCAGGCGCAGCTCCGCAATGTCCCCTCGATAGGAGAATGTAGGTGCTGCCACGGGCCGCATAAAATCCCTTCGAGGTCGGGTTGCGAGGCAGGCTGACTGGCCATAGAAACACCGACGCGGCGGCGATATTCTGGTCGAGCAGTTGCAACTCCCAATCGCTTCCGGAGAATGAAGACGTGGCACGACGCATTGCGCTGTATTTCGCCTGGGACCGCGTTGCCGAGGCGGCCGCACCGCTGGCCGTTCTGGACGACCGCTTCCCCGCCCTCTTTGAGGTTCGCCGGCTTTTCTGGCCCCAATACGAGCCGTTAGGGAACGAAGCTGTCCCGGAACAGGGCATAGCGGGATTCATTGACCACATCTTTCTGCCGAACTACCGACTTTTTGGGCAGATCATCGAAAGCTGGACTCAGCAGCCCCTACGCATCCTTCATCGCCGGTCAAATGCGGGCCCGATGTTGCTCGATCGCGAACTGCTGCGCGAATGCGAGACGCTCATTGTCATCAGCTTCGACACCCGACACTCCGGTCAGGAAGTAACCCCTGCCGAAGCTGCCGCGGTGCGGGAATTTCTTGCAAATCCAGATCACACGGTTTTTGTCTGCCCGCACCACGACATAGGAGATGAGGGGGATCGGCCAGAGCCTCTTGCGCTACAGAAAGAGGAATTCGAGCATCATGGGGACAAAGCGATCCCAGGGCGGCAGCGCTTCGGATATTTCGCGCTGTCCTTGATGAGGAGTCTCGGAATTCCTATTCGCAATCGGTTTGGCCTCCGTCCCGCCATCGCAGCGGAAGGTCAGCCGATGCCCTTCGTTCGAGCGAGCGCTGAGCACGCGGGCCTGCTGACCGATCTGTCCGCGCTCAACTTGCATCCGCATCTTCCGCACTTCGAGCGCTTGGAGCAAAGCGTCGATTTGCTCGAGGTCGTCGTGCGCCAGCGCATTGACGAACGTGCCGCGTCGCATTCGTTTGCAGGAGAACGGCGGGACTTCGATTCAGTCTTGCAGTCGCGCGCCGATGTATTCGAAGGCGCCTTGTTTGTGACTGATGCGACAATCTGGACTTCCGCGTTCGGGGGACTCATTGACCTTCAAAAGCTTTGGCGCAACGTTGCGCTAGGTAAGCCGACAAACTAGTCAGGCGCACGTCGGGGATGTGACTAGGGCAATCACGCCAAGAAGTGATCGCTGCTATTAATGACGCTTCCGATCCGATGGCCCTCATGGTGAGATTCGTGGTTTGCCGTGACACCGTACCCTTTTATCGACCGTGGAAGACGGGAGGCCGGTTTTCAGCTTCAGCCTTGCGACCCTCGATGAAATCTTCCGACTTGAAAAGCGACACGTATTCCCTTTCGAGTTCTACAAAAGCAGCAGCACCCGCTGAGTCATTGATCCCCAAGTGCGCCACTTTCAACGTGGCCTTGATACCAAGCGGACCGCAGGCAGCGACCCTGTTGGCGATGTCGATTCCAAGTTTGAGGGCCGCGTACTTGTCGGGAGCAACTTCCTGGACGATGCCCATCCTATACGCCGTCTGCGCGTCCCAATAATCGCCGCTGAGCAGGTATCGCATGGCGTTTGCCCAGCCTGCCTCCCTAACAAAGCGGACCGGCGCCGCACCCGGGACACGGCCGTGCGCGTTTTCGTTCTGACCGTAGCGCACGTCGACGTTCGCAACGCGGATATCAGCGGCGAGGTGGAGCTCATGACCCATGTTCCAAGTGTCACCGTGCACCACGACGACAAGAGGCTTTGAGAGCTTTTGCGCCCTGCCGAGAGGATCGATTTGACCCTCACCCAATTTGAAGGACTGCCCGCTTTTGGCAAGAGCGGAGAATGCCTCGACGTCATTCCCGCGAGAGAAGTTATCGCCGTGGCCAAAGAGGACGGCCGCCCGCAGCGTGGAATCGATATCAAAATCGTAATAGGCCTTGGCCAAACCGTAAAATGCCTCCGGGTCGATACGGTTGAAGAATTGCGGTCGATTGATGCCGATGAGGACTATCTGTCCTCGCCGCTCCACCGTGATCTTGGCATCAGCTGATCGAGGAATATCGACCATGTGCCGTCCGACATTGGGGATTGTCACGCCCGCTTGAGAGGCAGACGGGACTCTTTGGTTGTCCACGTTTTGGTCTCCCCATACCGATACAAGAGTCGACAAGCCGACGGCCGGTGAGGCGCCCAGCAGTAAATTTCGTCTGTCCACAATTCATCATCGGTACTGCGCCTTGAGACCGAGGATACCCAGAGCCATCGCGGGCCACGTATCCCCCGTCAGGGGGAACGAGACATCTGATATGTAAAGGGGTCCCTTCGTGCTGGCACCAAGTGGCCCGGAAGTCACATACCCATAGCCGATTTAAGAGGTCGGCGGGCCGCCAGCCCTCCTCTATCGTGATGCGCCGCCCGACATGACGACAATCGCCGCTGGAACCGCAGCTGCGATCAGCATCAACATCGGGATGGTCACCCACACCAACTCAGAGACGATGTGCTGTCGAAAAGCAGCGCGTCGTCCGGGGTGGTCGCGTGTGCTCCACACGGAAAGGTACATCGCTACGAATACTCCCGCGGCAACAACCCCGCACATGCCTAGGATTACGTGTCTCACGGGTCTCCTTTCTCAGTACTCGATTTTGAAATCATGGCGTCTGGCATCAGATTGAATTTCTTCACGCACCAGCTACTTGGGGAACAGGAACTGTATCTGCGTGCGAACTTGCCAGTTGGGGCCTTCAGTGGGCCGCGCGACGTTGTAGTACCCCGAAAGCTGCATGTTCACTGGCAGCTTGCCCAGGTGGACGATTTGCCCGACGCCACCGCCCAGGGGTACCGTCCATTGCTGACTTCCGGCTGCCGTCCAGTTCACCGTGACAATCGGAGCCGAAACCAAATAGGTGCCATGGCCGAGGTTGTAGTCGACGAACGGTTGCATAAGTCCGTTTTTGAAGTCACGCGAGGAGCGACTACTTCCGATCGACCAGACATTGTTGGCCAGAACGCCATAGACCCACGGACTCCCCGCCTCCAGATGCAGCACCACAAACGTCGGCCCCAGGCCCCAGTTGTTGTTCCCCAGCGCTGCGTCGCTGTGGGTCGGGGCTTGAATGGCAGGCCCCACTCCCCAGATCCACCCGCCCCGTGAAGTACGGGGCGAAAAGAATGCACTGAAGAGCGCATCCCCAAGACCGTTTGTGCGGCTGCCGTCCCGTAATAGCGGCGGTTCACTGATGACCGGCAGAATCGTGCGCGTGATGAGTTCCCAGTCGGAGCCCAGGGACACGGGAACGACCGGCTCCACATTGAGCACGTTGAGTGTCTCTCGCTCGGGTCCCGCGTTCAGGTTCGTGTTGTTCTGAAACGGTACGCTGATGAGATCAGCAATGGGATTTTGGGACTGCTTGGCCTGATCGGATACATCCGCATCAGCGCGACTGCGCTCGGAAGCGATCAGCAGAACCCCTAGCGAGACGCTCCACAGAACTCGCCCGATGCAAAAGCGACTCAACGCCATTGTGCCCTCCGCGGCCGCGCCGATCCCAAGGCGCGCCTTGACCTGGGGCTGCATGTTCTGCAAATCGTCGCGTCAATGCTTGGCGGTTCAAGACATCTTTTGTTGGTCCACGCTCCGGGATGTCCAATCGGAAACCTGCATCCCAGACGGCTGCGACTGGGGCCTCGTTCGAACTCTCTCGCAATGCACTGTGCGAGGACGACCCTGCTGGGCTTTGCTCATTTCTGATACGAGCGGACGCGACGGCATGTCATTACCCCCCATGCGGGGGATCGGTGTATCGACCCGACTCCCCTAGCCTGCTGGGGGGCGTGCGGCAAAGCCGAGACTCCTTGATTACCCAGGCTGACTGGTCGATGGACCCCGAATGCGCACTTCCGCGAGAACTTTAGCCTTCGTATTGGCAAATACGGTCGCGGTATTGGTCGCTCTCTATCTTTCCTTCGCCAGCGATCTGGCGCGTCCCTACTGGTCGATGTTCACGGTCTTTGTGGTTGCGAAGCCCATTGCTGGGGCGGTGCGCTCGAAAGCGGTGTTCCGCATCATCGGAACGCTCATCGGAGCAGGCCTATCCTTGTTGATGATCCCTCCACTCGTCCAAGCGCCGGTACTGCTGTGCGCGGTCACGAGCCTATGGATCGCGCTGTGCGTTTATCTGGGCTTGCTTGATCGTCGCCCCCGCAGCTATGCGTTCCTTCTGGCCGGATACACCACGACCATCGTCGGGCTTGCCGTGGTCAACGCACCGGAGACCATCTTTGATACCAGCATCGCGCGAGTGGAGGAAATCTCCCTGGGACTCGTCTGCGCGGCGGTGGCGCACTCGGTGATCTTCCCTCAAAACATGCTCGACGAGTTGCTGGAGCGCGCGGACCGTGCGCTGCACAAGTGCGCCGCCTGGCTCGCCGAAGCAATCTCCCGACCTGCGAACCTGAATGACGTGCAATCGCAGCAGCAACTCGCCGCGTTTGTCGGCGATCTGCACGTCCTCTATGACCACGTCGCCTTCGAAACTTCGAATGTCCCGCGTGAGGCCGGTCTGATGCGTTCCTTGCAGGACCGGTTTGCCTGGCTTCTGCCCCGTGTCTCTGGCATACAGCAGGCGCTCGTCGCGCTCAGCGCGGAGAATCAACTATCCGCCGCGGCACAAGGCGCGATCGCCGAAGCGTCGCATTGGGCTCGGACACTGTCGCGGTCCGAAGTTCCGCCGGCTGCGCTGCGAAATGCAACCGCTGAACTGCGTGCCGCATGCGCCCGCCTGACCGCGGATCCGCGCGACGCCGATACCTGGTCCCACGCGCTCCGGGATTCGATCGCTGCGCAACTGCTACGAGTCGTCGATGATCTGCTGGAGGCAGATCGCCTCATCGCAGCCATTCGGGGTGCGGAGAGCGCCGAGGCTGCCCAAATCCGCGACGCGGAGACCTCTCGGCGTCCGCGTCCAATGCATCGCGACCGCGGGCTCGCTGTCCTGTCCGCGGCGGCCGCGGCCACGTCGACACTCATCGGATGCTTTCTATGGATAGAAGGTTCGTGGCCGGAAGGTGGGGTCGCCGCGCAGTTCGCTGCGATCGGTTGCTCCTTGTTCGCGACCCTAGATAGGCCGTCGAAGGTCATCTTCTCGGCCGTAGTGGGCGTCCTGGTCGCGCTTCCGCTTGCGGCGGTATATCAGTTCGCGCTCTTTCCACGGATCGACGGGTTTGCCTCGCTGGCGCTCGTCCTCGTGCCTCCTGTACTCCTTTTCAGTTGGATGCAGACGTCCGAGCGGCTCGAAGGCGCTGCGCTGGTGCTTGCGATCGGTTTTGCAGGGGGCTTGTCGCTTCAGTCAAGCTACCAGCCTGATTTTGCTGCCTTCGTCAATTCAAATACCGCGTTGATCGCGGGCCTGCTGATCGCAGCCGTCACAAATCTCATCTTTCGCACAATCGACCCGCTCTGGAATGCGCTGCGCATCTCTCGTGCCGGATGGCGGTCGGTAATGAATCTTGCGCGGCAGCCGAAAGCGGACATTCAACAGTGGGTCCTTGAGATGTTCGACCGATTGGGGCTTGTGACCGAAAGACTCTTGTCTGCCCGCCGTCTGGATTTGATTGGGCCGCGCGTGGATGTTCTGCGCGACATACGAGTCGGTATCAATGTCATGAGTTTTGAGCAATCGAGTCGGCAGCTCAGCACGGCCCTACAAAGCGCGGCGGGTCCCGTGCTGGGTGCCGTCGGTGAAGCCTATCAAGGCTTGGCGCACGGGCGGTCCCTGCCCGATTCGCGTTGTGCACTTGCCATTGACGTCGGCATTACCGCCTTATCAGGGGAGCCGCCTTCACAAGCCAATCAAGGCGCCCTCAGGGCGCTGGTAGGTCTGCGCCTGGATCTCGCAGCTTTTGGCTCTCGCTATCAATCTCACCCGGCAACGCCATGATTGGGGAAGCCGAATTCGATGGGGTCTTCATCCCCTACCTCCTGATTCTCACTGTGACGGCGTTTCTCGCTCTTGTGCCGATTCGCTGGGTGCTACGGAGGATCCACTTTTATCGGCTCGTCTGGCATGCCGGCTTGTTCGATACCGCGCTCTTCGTCGTCATTCTGTGGACCGTTGCCCGGGCGACTGTGCGAGTCGCCCCTGGCGCACTGGGGTTGTAGATGAAAGAGTGGGCACTCCTGGCAGGGCGCGTCGCCGTCACGCTCGTCGTAGTTGGATTGGCGGTTGCTGGCGGAAGGTGGCTCTGGGTGCGCTACAACGTAGAGCCTTGGACACGGGACGGCCGCATCCGCGCGGACGTGGTTCAGGTCAGTCCCGACGTGAGCGGGCTTGTGACCGAGGTGCGCGTAAAGAACGATCAGACGGTGGCGGCTGGCGACGTTCTCTTGGTTCTCGATCAGCCGCGTTACGAGCTGGCTCTGCGGCAGGCGGACGCTGCAGTCATCTCCGCTGAGGTGGCGCTAGCACAGGCACGGCGCGAAAGTGCACGCAACCGCGGCCTCACGGACCTGGTTACATCCGAGCAGGTCGAAGAGGGGCAGTCCAAAGTCGACCAGCTGGCCGCTCAACTCAATAGCGCGCGCGTCGCAAGAGACTTGGCGCAGCTCAATCTCGAGCGGACCACGATACGCACACCCATAAACGGGGTCGTCACCAATGTCGAGCTGCAGCCCGGTGATTACGCAAGTGCGGGTCACCAGGTGCTCGCCCTGGTCGCGACCGACACCCTCCACGTCGACGGCTATTTCGAGGAAACGAAGCTGCCGCGAATACGGGTCGGCGATCGTGCGGTCGTCCATATCATGGGGATCCCCACCGGCCTTCCAGGCCAGGTCGAGAGCATCGCGGCGGGAATTGAGGACCGCGAACGCGCATCGAGCAGCACCGCAATTGCAAACGTAAACCCCAGTTTCAGCTGGGTACGCCTCGCTCAGCGGATCCCGGTACGAATCAAGCTGGATCCGCTGGCCGGAGACATCCGACTAATTGCCGGCCGAACCGCCACGGTCTCCATCGTCGAGCCCCCGGGGCGACCCTTGGAGGGACAAAACCGATGAGCGCAATGCGGTGTTTTTCACTGCTGCTCCTCGCCACGAGCGTTCTCTTGAGCAGTTGCGAGGTGGGCCCGAACTACCGACGACCGGACGCCGCACTTATCAACGCCAATACCGCCCAGGGTTCGTTTGTCGGAGCTACGAATGCCGCCGTCTCCGAAGAGCTGCCGCCCGATGCATGGTGGCAGCTGTACGACGACCCGAGGCTCGACGAGTGGGTTAGGGATGCGCTGGCCTCAAATACCGACCTTCGCAAGGCGGACGCCAATCTTGCGCGAAGTCGGGCGTCGGTACAGGAGGCACGAGCCCTGCGACAGCCGAGCGCGGCCGTCACTGCGGGGGTTCAATACGCGCAGCTTGCCGGCGAGCAGTATCTCCAACCCATCACGCCTCCGGTCGCCACCTATTACGACACAGAGCTTACGGTGGCCTATGACCTCGACCTGTTTGGCGGCATACGACGCGGAATCGAGGCCGCGCAGGCCGATGACGAGGCGATTGCGGCTGCCCGGGATCTCGTTCGGATCAATGTCGTTGCGGAAACGTTGCGCGCCTATGCGGATGCCTGCGGCGCGGGCCAGCAATTGACCGCCGCCCAGAAGACTCTTCACATTCAGACCGAAAGCCTCGTGCTGACCGATCGTCTCTATCACGGCGGTCGCGCTACCACCTTGGATATCATCCGGATTCGTCAGCTGGTGGACCAACAGACCGGCATCATTCCGCCCCTCGAGGCCGCGCGAAGAAACGCCCTCTTCCGCATGGCGACGCTCACCGGCAAACCTCCGGCCGAGTATCACCGCGAACTGGAGTCCTGCGACAAAACTCCGCGGCTTTTGCGTCCGCTGCCCGTAGGTAATGGTGCGGAGCTTCTTAGACGCCGCCCGGACGTGCGAGAAGCCGAGCGCCAGTTGGCCGCTGCCACCGCAAGCATTGGTGTACAGACGGCAGCCCTGTATCCGGATATAGTGATTGCCGCGCCTTTGGGCTCTCTCGGAGCGGCGCGCGATGCCTATACGTCGCCGACCAACTTCTGGGGTATCGGGAGCTTAGTCCGCTGGCAAGCCAACCAAAGCGCAACGCGCGCGCGGATTGCGCAGGCGCAAGCCTCGGCACGCCTGGCGCTGGCGAACTTTGACGGAGTAGTCCTGGCCGCTCTTGGGGATCTCGAGGTGGCGCTCAACAACTACGCTCACGACCTCGCCCGCGAAGACAGCAGCACGCAAGCGGTAAAGGATGCCGAGCAGGCTCTCAAGTACGCCGAAAGGCTCGAGGTCGGCGGTCGTGCAACGTCGCTGACGCTGGTGGACGCTCAGCGCGCATATGCCACCGCCGAACAGACTCTGGCTCAGCTTGAAACCTCAATCTCCAACGATCAGATCGGAATTTTTCTGGCCTTGGGAGGCGGCTGGGACACCACTCCAGAGGTACGGCCGCAGGAGAGTGCAAGCGGCTAAACCGGCTCCTCATTCAGATCCACGAATATTTGAACCACGGGGGAGTACTGGCGCGTGACGCCGGGTCCATCCGAATAGTCTTTGTCATTGTCTTTGCAGCGTTGATGCTTCTTGCGGTCTTCCCTAAGAACCTGTCGCAAGCGGACGTTCCGTTTACATGCAGTAGAAGTGCTTAAGGTCCGATCGCACCGCTCGCCTCGCTGTTCGTCGGCGCATTAATTGTTCGCGCGAGCCGCAGGCGGCAAGGCTGTTTCAGTACCCCCCAACGAGGGGATGGGAAGGTTGGGCCCCGCCTGCAGAATACGGGAGGCTGGCTCCAAACGCCGCAGCTTGGCCATTGAATGAGTGAGGACGCGCGATGACGCTCAAAGGATTTTCGGTTCCTCAGACTCCACAGGGTAAGTCTGCACTGGTCGCGCTGCCACCGTGGCACTACTCGAGCGATTGCATCGCTATTGAGTACTGGGCCAATCAGGACGCTATCCAAGCCCTACTTCCGCAAGGATTGTCAGCCGACCCCCAGTCCAAAGGGCGCGCCTTCTTCTGGTTTCTTGACTGGCAGTTCACCGGTTCCAACGACGAGCTGACTGACCCTGCCCGATATCAGTACCGCGAAGCCTTTGTCCTGGTCGAGGCTGTCTTTGACGGCAAGCCGGTCAACTATTGTCCGTTCATATTCGTAGACAACGACGCCGCGCTGGCGCGCGGGTGGGCGCAGGGGTATCCGAAGAAGCTGGGCAGCATTTTTCAGACGCGCACGTTCTCTGCACCGAGCGCCGCCGCGGCGCCACTCGCCAAGGGAAGCCGCTTTGGGGGTAGCGTCGCTGTCCATGGCGAGCGCATCGCGACCGCGCGCATCCAGCTTGAGGAGAAGGTTGCGAACCCGGCGACTGTGTTCAATCGCCCCACGACGATGCGACGCTACTTCCCACAGCTGGCGGCCGACCGCCAAAACAAGCCGCCAGTCGACGAGCTGACACTGTCGCTGACGGATGATCTAAAGATTGTGGACGTTTGGGCCGGCAAGGCGGAGCTTCGAATCCCCGAGGTACAGGGCGAGGACGTGCATCTGATCGCGCCGTTGCGCGTGGGCCGAGGCTACAGGCTCGGCATGGCGTACTCCGTTACCGACCTGCACATCCTGAAGAACTACGTCGGCTAGCCGTGACGAATCCCTGATGTCCTCATTTGCACATCGAAAGGACGTCCCCTGATGAGCCGGACTGCCGCAGATTTCATGGCCGAAACGCTCTCTCGGGCGGGCGTCAAGCGCATTTACGGCGTGGTCGGGGATTCCCTGAACGGCTTTACCGACTCGCTGCGACGCCTGAAGTCCATCGAGTGGATCCATGTACGGCACGAGGAAGGCGCTGCCTTCGCAGCCGGAGCCGAGGCCCACCTCACGGGACAGTTGGCGGTCTGCGCCGGCAGCTGTGGTCCCGGCAACCTGCACCTCATAAACGGCCTCTACGACGCCCACCGTAGCAATGTGCCCGTGCTCGCCATCGCGGCCCATATTCCAAGCAGCGAGATCGGCATCGATTATTTCCAGGCGACACATCCGGAAAGCCTGTTCAAGGAATGCAGCCATTACGTTGAGCTGGTAAGCCGTGGCGACCAACTGCCACAGGTTCTCCTTCGCGCCATGCGCGTGGCGGTCGCGCAGCGCGGGGTGGCTGTCGTGGTGATCCCGGGTGACGTCGCGCTTCAGCCTCTCGCTAAGCCGACGCCGAATTGGCTATTGCCCTCGCCGCCCGTATTACTGCCGGCAGCCGACCAGCTACAGGCCTTGTCCGAGCTCCTGAATAGCGGCACGAGTGTGACACTGATGTGCGGCGCCGGCTGTGCGGGAGCCCATGATGAGGTCATCGAACTCGCCCAAAAGCTGAAGTCCCCGGTGGTCCATTCGCTGCGCGGCAAGGAACATATCGAATACGACAATCCATTTGACGTCGGCATGACAGGACTCGTCGGCTTTGCATCCGGCTATTGGGCGATGAAGAATTGCGATGCCCTGCTCATGCTGGGAACGGATTTTCCCTACCGACAGTTCTTTCCCGAAAAGGCCAGGATCGCGCAAATCGACATTCGCGCGGCGGCGCTTGGCAACCGTTGTGCGCTCGATCTTGGCATCCTGGGGTCGGTCAAGCCCACTCTGCGAGCCCTGCTTCCGCTCATTGACGAAAAGACCGACTCCGGACATCTGAATGCCGCGCTTCACGATTACCGCAAGGCGCGCACTGATCTCGACGCCCTGGCGGAAAGTGGTCCCAACAGCAAACTCATCCATCCGCAGTACGTGACCCGGGTCGTGAGCGATCTTGCCGAGCACGATGCGATCTTCTCATGCGATGTCGGCACGCCTATCGCGTGGACCGCGCGCTACCTGAAGATGAATGGCAAGAGACGACTGGTGGGCTCGTTCAACCACGGCTCCATGGCCAATGCAATGCTTCAGGCTCTGGGGGCTCAGGCGACATTCCCACAAAGGCAGGTCATCTCGCTCTCAGGGGATGGCGGCTTCACGATGATGATGGGGGAGTTCGTCACGCTTCTGCAGACGGGGCTGCCGCTCAAAATCGTCGTGCTCAATAACGGCACTTTGGGATTCGTCGAGCTTGAAATGAAGGCATCCGGCTTTCTTGACACCGATTGCGATCTCAAGAACCCCAACTTTGCCGCCATGGCTGAGGCTATGGGGATCAAGGGCATTCGCGTCGAGAGGCCCCAGGACCTTCGCACCGCTGTGGCTGAGGCGCTTCAGCACAAGGGACCTGCGCTTCTCGACGTCGTCAGCACCCGGCAAGAGCTGGTCATGCCTCCGACGACCACCTTGGATGAAGCCCACAAATTTGGGTTGTTCATGCTGAAGGCAGTCCTGGATGGGCGTGCCGGTGAGCTCATCGATCTGGCCAAGGTGAATCTCACACGCCAATAAGCACGTGCCGTGGATGCAGGGCGTCGAGCGGCCGCGGCTAAACACAGGAACTCCGTCAATGCCCCTTTATACAGTAAGCACGCAAAGCGGCGCGCTCACGGGCGAGGCTAAAGGCGCGCTCGCCGAAGAACTCACGGCCTTCCACTGCGCTTATTCGGGCGTACCCCGACCCTGGGTGCATGTCATCTTCCAGGAATACCCGCCGGGCAATGGCTATACGGCGGGAAAGGCTGCGGCTGCGACAGCCCTCACGTTATTGATCCGAACGGGTCGCTCGGTCGAGTACAAGCGGGGACTCATCAAGCGCCTATGGGAGATCCTGCAGAGCGCCACACGCGCGCCGGACGATCAGATCGTCATCGGAATTCACGAGGTGCCGCCCAGCCAGGCCATGGAGATGGGGCAGCTCATGCCCGAGGTCGAAAGCTCTTAGCTGACCTCGAGCCGCGACAGCGGTAAACGACTGATATCCCTACAGAGAAATCGTCGAACGGAGATTGTATGAAACTGGCACGTTTTGGCGCACCCGGCAACGAGAAATCAGGGTTGATCGATGCAAAAGGAAAGCTGCGCGATCTTTCGCATCATGTGTCAGACATCACGAACCGCCATCTGTCCGATGAGGCGCTAGCGCGCATTGCATCCATCGAAACGTCGTTGAGGAGCCAGTTCGGTTTGGTCCCCCGATCTCCTCACCCGGAAAAATCATATGCGTAGGACTCAACTACACGGACCATGCCAAAGAGGCCGGGCTTCCCATGCCGACCGAGCCGCTGCTCTTCTTGAAAGGTTGTTCGCCGACGGGACCCAATGACGCTATCGCATTGCCCCCCGGCTCAACCCACGCCGACTGGGAAGTGGAACTTGCCATCGTTATCGGCAAGCAAGGACTCCATATCGATCGTGCACGCGCGCTGGAGTACGTCGCTGGCTATTGCGTGTTGAATGATTTTTCGGAACGCGAATACCAACTTCAGCGTGCTGGTCAATGGACAAAGGGCAAGAGCTTTCCGGGCTTCGCCCCTTTGGGCCCTTGGTTGGTGACTCGCGACGAAGTTCCAGAAGCGGGAAAGCTTCGCCTGTGGCTCGATGTAAACGGAAAACGTCGGCAGGAGGGCTCCACACAGAATCTGATTTTTGATGTGCCCTTTATGGTCGCCTATATATCTGAGTTCATGGCGCTTCTTCCAGGCGACATTATCGCTACCGGAACGCCGGCGGGCGTCGGCGCCGGCCACAAACCCAACCCGCTTTTTCTCACTGACGGCGATTCCATATCGCTAGGCATCGACGGCCTCGGGGCGCAAACACAACGCATCGTCGCCTGGGAGAAGCGCCTCAGTGTGCCTGCGAGCGTAGTTGCGTCACCTCTCCCAGCGTAACGTCAGGCCCGCGATTGCCCCAGCTGGAGCGGACGAAGTTCGCCACCTGCATCACCTGAATGTCAGAGAGCCGCCAAGCGAATCCCGGCATCGTGAATTGAGCCGGTGTCTGGACGGTACGCGGGGTCTGAGAGCCTCGCAAGATGATCGAAACCACGGAGTCCGCGTTTTGAGCTTCGACGACCGGATTACCGGCCAGCGCCGGAAACACACGCTCATATCCGCGCCCATCCGGCCGGTGACAGGCAGCGCAGCTATTGAGATACACGAACGCGCCCTCCTTGCTCGCGTCGCCCTTTCTGAGCAATTGCTCCGTGCCCAAATTATAGACATAGGGCAGCTCCGCCGTGCCTTCCGCATCCAGAGACTTCAAATAGTGTGCGGTCGCTTTGGCATCAGTTTCCGTCATGTGCTGCGTGCTGTGGATGATGACGTCCGACATCGAACCGAAGACGATCCCCCGTGAATTTGCGCCGGTGCGCAGAAATTGCGTCAGCTCCTCCTCGCTCCAGTCCTGAAGGCTGCCCGGCCCATCACTGCGAAGGCTTGGCGCGAAGTAGGTTTCGATAACCGCGCCCCTTAGGTAGCGCGGCCCGCCACTCCGCGTAATCGCCGTCAATTGCATGAAGGCATTGCGGGGGGTATGGCACTCTCCACAGTGGCCAAGTCCATCCACAAAGTACGCCCCTTGCGCGAGCGCCGCATCCTCGTTGGCGGGCGCGCTGAACGGCACCGGCCTTGCGGCGAAGAACCAACGCCAGTACGTCAGCGGCCAGCGCATCGACAGCGGAAATGGAATCTCGCTCATTCGATTCGGAACGTGCGCGGGCGTCACGCCGTACCGAAAGTAGGCATACAGCGCCTGCACGTCCTCAGGCTTGGTGTTGTAGTACGAGGTAAATGGCATGGCGGGATACAAGCTATGCCCATTGGCGACACCGTAGCGCAATGCCCGGTCAAAGTCGGCAACGCTGAGGCGTCCAATACCATCGGCCTCATCGGGAGTAATGTTGGTGGTATAGATGGCCCCGATTGGAGTCTGCATCCGCAGGCCGCCGGAGAATGCCGGCTTTCCTGGAATGCTATGGCAGGCCTCGCAATCACCCAGCCTCGCGAGATAGGCCCCGCGCTCGATGAGGGCGGCAGATCGCGCCGGCGCCGTGAGGGCATGCTCCCCCGCCAATCGATCACCCACAATAGCGATGACCACGGCTCCAACCAGCGCCACTAGGGCTGCCGCCAGCAGCAGAATGAGCGGTTTGCCCCTCATGAGACCAGCGGTCCGGGAGATCGCAGATACGTGCTCTTGAGTTTCTCCGCGGAAAAATAAGCGAGTCCCGCCAAGATCCCGGTGGGGTTGTAGCCCACATTCTGAGGAAACGCCGATGCGCCGTAGATGAAGAGGTTCGGCAGCTCCCAGCTTTGGGAGTAGCGATTGATCACGCTGTTGGCAGGATTTGACCCGATGATCGCTCCACCGGTGGTGTGGGTGCTCTGATAGATGCGGGTGTCGTAGTGATTGCCGGGTTTCAACAGCAGCGTGGCCTGACTCTGCGGACGCATTTCGCGAACGATGTCCTCCGCCTTCGAGGCCGCGTACGCGGCCATACGGTATTCGTTGTCGTGCCAATCGAAGGTGATCCGCAACAAAGGCAGTCCATGCTTGTCCTTGTATGTGGGATCCAGGGACAGATAGCGGTCCCGATAGGACATGACGGAGCCCTGGACCGTTACCGGTGCTGAGTGGCGATAGTGCTTGCGTACCGCCGCCTTCCAGGCCCGGCCCCAGCGCGCAGTACCAGGCGGCAGCAGCATCTGATCTATGGGGCGCCCACCGGTCGCGCCCGCGAAGATGACGGCACCGCCAACGAAGCCCAGCTTGGAATGATCGTTGTGATCGGAATTGAACTCGTCGATGGCGCTCAATCCCGCGGCACCGGCGCCGATGAATGGGTTGATGTGCACGTCCTCCGCGAAAAAGGCGGACGTGACTGCACACATCTGGTACGCGTAGTTCTTGCCTACAAGGCCCTGCCCGGTGCTCGGGTCGTAGGGCGCGCCAATCCCCGAGAGTAGCAACAAGCGCACGTTGTGCATCTGAAATGCGGACAGAATCACGAGGTCGGCTGGCTGCTCCAGCTCCTGCCCGTTCTCGTCGATGTATATCACTCCTGTGGCCCGCTTCTTAGAGGAGTCCTGCAGGATCCTCGTGACATAGGCACCGGTTCGCACCTCAAGGTTGGGTCGAGCGGCCAGAATCGGCAGGATGGTGGTCTGTGGAGACGCCTTGGAGTAGAGGAAACATCCAAAGCGCTCGCAATAGCCGCACAGGTTGCACGGTCCCAGCCGAACGCCGTAGGGATTTGTGAATGCGACGGAACTGTTGGCCGCCGGTACCGGGAACGATCGGTAGCCTAGTTGCGCCGACGCCTTCTCAAAGAGCTGCGCGGCGTAAATGGCGGGCAACGGGGGTGTCGGAAACTCATCGCTGCGCGGACCCTCGAAGGGATTGCCATGCGGTTGCACGGTTCCGCGCAGATTCCCGGCAACCCCCGAAACGCCGCAAACCTTTTCAAAGTGGTCGAAGTGCGGTTCGAGTTCCTCGAATGAGACCGGATAGTCCTGGATGGTCATTTCCGAGGGTATGAAATGCTTGCCGTAGCGCTGCTCGATATGGGAGCGGAGCCGGAAGTCTTCCGGCGATGCGCGCCAGAGCTGCCCATTCCAGTGCACGCCTGCGCCGCCGACGCCGTTGCCGAGGACGAAAGAGCCGTACTTGCGATACGGTACCGCCGTGTCGTTCACGGTGTGTCGAACCGTCACCGTTTCCGCGGCCAAGGGCTGCCACAGGTCCCCGCGGATGCCGTAACGAAGTTCATCCGCAATGCGCGGATACTCAAAATCCGGTGAGGTGTCGCGGGCAGGCCCTCGCTCCAGTGCGACGACCTGCAATCCGGCATCCGTCAGAGTCTTGGCGAGGATCGCTCCGGTCCATCCATAACCGATGATGACGGCATCCACAGGCTTTAGTTTGCGCGGCGTCGTCACGATCGAGTACCGCCAACGGATACCGGGCCGTAGGGATACTCTTTGCCAGCCTGATCGATCCAGTCCGTGAAGTCGGCTCTTGCCCCGGGGAATCCTATCCAATTCCACGCGACCATATTGCGATTGCCACCGTACATCGGGTCGGAGAAGTAACCCTCCCGCGTGTTCTCAAGCAGCTGCGCAAAGAGCAGCGCGGCCGGAATGTTCGGAAAATTGAGTGCGCCCTTCTCCATCGACGCGAGAAACTCATCTTGCGATGACGGCTCCAGACGAGCGAACTCGCGACCATGAACTCTCGTTGATGCCGAATTCGCATTCTCAATCCCGAAGCGATAGATCTCCCGTGGCGTGTATCGATGCTGATATCCCAGTGTTGCAGCACTCTCAGGGTGAAATGGGCCTTGAAGGTAGAAATAGGCTCCATGCCCGTAGGGCATTTCCATTTGGCGATCCACAAACTCTGGAACGCCTGCCTCTATCGCTCCAGGACCCTGACCTTCTGTCGGAATGAGTCGCGACACTGCGGCAACCAGGAACTCCCACTCGGCGGCGCGAAAGTACGTCGGCACATATGCACGGGCTTGAGTCTGCGGGGTGCCATTGCAACCGGCCGAAGCCAGTGCTCCGAGCCCCACGACAGGCATCGAACCGAGGAGAAATTTGCGTCTATCCACAGACTACATTCGATCTATCGACGTCCAAGAACTAATCTTGACGCGCAAATTCTTCGCGGCTCATCCCCCGATTGGGGAGCATGAGACCCCTTAGACGTCGCGATTACAGGTCAATTGCTCTTCCCGAAGTCGGCTTCCCAGCTTCAATCCATCATTACCACCCATCGGGGGGATGTCGCCCAGCGGGCGCAGCGCAGAGGCTGCGCGTAGCCACTTCGTGGACCTGATGGAGTTCAAGAATGAGTAAGAACGTAGCGCAAGTCATCATCGAGGCCCTGAAGGACGCGGACGTCAAGCACTGCTACGGCATCGTCGGCGACACGCTGAACGCCTTTGCCTCAAACCTCGCACCGGGCGGCATCAAATTTATTCACATGCGGCACGAGGAAGCCGGCGCGTTTTCCGCGCAGGGTGAAGCGCTGCTGCTCAATCGACTCACGGCCGTGGCGGGCAGCTGTGGTCCGGGGAGCCTGCACTTCATTAATGGACTGTACGAAGCGAACCGCAACCGCGCGCCGGTGATCCTGATCGCAAGCCAGGTGACCCGACGAGAACTTGGTTTTGATTTCATCCAAGAGGTGGATTTCAAGGCGGTCTACAAGGGCTGCAGTGTGTTCTGCGAAATGGTCTTGATGCCCGAGCAGGCTCGACGTCTGACGGTGATGGCGTGCCAGGCGGCGATCACGCGCCGCGGCGTGGCGGTATTGATTCTGCCCGTCGACGTGGCCGATTCGGCAGCGGTAGACGAGTTGCCGTACCGTGTCCACGCGAACGTCCCCGTCATTCGCCCGAGCGATGCCGACCTCGATGAGATGGCGAGCCTCTTGACAAAGGGCTCCAACATTACGATCTATGCGGGCGCCGGATGCGCCGGTGCACACGATGAGATCGTGCAGCTCGCTGAACTCTTGCAGGCGCCCGTGGCGCACACTTCGCGCGGCAAGGACATGCTGGAGTACGACAACCCGCACAATGTCGGCATGACGGGCATCCTCGGGATGGAATCGGGCTATCACGCCATTCTCAATTGCGACACGCTGCTGCTGTTGGGAACGAATTTCGCCTGGTCACAGTTCTATCCGAAGCGCGCTACGATCATTCAGGTGGACATTGATCCGATGCGTGTCGGACAGCGTCATCCGGTCGAGCTTGGTGTGGTCGGCAACATCAAGGACACGATACAGGCCCTGCTGCCGCGATTGTCAAAACGCACCGACTCGAGTTTTCGCGATGCCTATGTCGAGCGACACGAGAAGTCGCTCAAAGCCCAGGCAGCGAGGGCGACTCCGGGTCGGCACGGATTGATTTTCGGCCAATATCTGACGTCAATCATCAATCGCAAAGCGGCGCAGGATGCGCTGTTTGCGGCCGATGACGGCACCTGCGGAGTGTGGATGCTGCGTCTGATCGCAGCGAACGGGAAGCGGCGGATGTTTGCCAGTCTGCTGCATGGGACCATGGCGAGCGGGCTCGGTACGTCGATCGGACTGCAGACCTGTCAGCCGGGTCGGCAAGTCGTGTGTGTCGCCGGCGACGGCGGATTAACAATGCTACTCGGAGACCTTATTACGATTGTTTCAGAAAAGTTACCAATCAAGATCGCCGTCTACGATAACGGCAAGCTGGGCTTTGTGGAGCTGGAGCAGAAGGGCGAAGGCCTGCTACCGGCATATACCGATCTTAAGAATCCGGACTTCGGCAAGGTCGCAGAAGCAATGGGCCTTTGGGGCCGCACGGTGACCGACGCGGCCGAGCTCGAATCGGCAGTCGACGAATGGTTGGCCGTGAGCGGTCCCGCGCTGCTGAATGTCAAAGTGGCACCGATGGAGCTCGTGATGCCGCCGTTCATTGCTCCGGAGGCTGCTTACGGTATGGCGATGTACTCCGTTCGGGCATTTCTGCACGGGCAGGCCGGCGACGTCTTTGAAATGATCAAGGAGAACCTTCCTAAATAGGTCGTACGACCGGCAGGTGCGGCGATGCCCGATGAACGAATGTTGAAGTGGCCCTTGGGCCGGGATCCGGATGCGCGAGACGGTGCGATGAGAGGGTTATTGTCGGCGCTCTGGTCTTTCCTGCAGCATCCGGCAGCAAACATCGAGGGTCACGTGACTGCGCTCGAGGAGCGCATCATGGCGCTCGAGGCGCGCCTCGCAGGCGACATTAAGACCGCGGTCGACACAGGAGTGGATGCGGTTGAAGAGACCGTTGCAGGCGCCGAGCATCGGCTCGAGGAGGATTTCAAGCATGCGATTCACGGCCGGGTTGCGGCGATTCAAGCGCGGCTAGAAGCCGTCAAGAAGCGCGTGGTAGAGGATTTGAAGCACGAGATGCACCGAGTGGTGCTGACGCTCGCGCTCGTGACACTCTGCGGCGCGCTAGCGCTCGTAGCAATGATCTTCGGGTTGATGGCGGCGTGGACGGGCCTAAAGGATTTGGTCGGCCCCGTCGGTGCGTCGCTCGTGCTGGCACTTGCATTTCTGATCGCCAGCCTCGTTGCATTTGGCCTCCTCCGTTCAGTCCTTCATCGATCACAGCCTCCTCTCAGCGCGAGGACGACCGCGACCTGATCGTCCGACCGGAGAGGCAGGGGGCGTACTTCTTGTGCAGTGCGTCCGGCTTGCCGCCCGCGCGAGTGGCGCACGGAGATGGACCGACCACAAAGACGGCGATCGACGCCGCGGCGGGGGAGCCTGGCTTCGCACCGTCTGCGATAGTCGTCAATGTTCGCGATGATCATGCTGGTGCCCTAACTCCTGAGGAATGTAGGCGCGCTTCGTCAGCGCGAGCGGGTGGTTGTAGAACGTGATCGTGCGTCACGGCCGTAAGAAGTCTTTATCCCCCCTCTGGGGGAGGCAGCGTGGATCTGAACTTCCCGCGTGGTGATAAAGGGGCCATCTCATGCCAAACACCTCGAGCCTTGGATGAGCTGGAGTGTTTCGTCGACCCATTGAGCCCGGCTTACCGATGTGCCCGGTACGGACCCTGTGACGCGCACATTCGCGCGCTGCGAAGTCCCCGTGCGGCCCGCCAGTCGCTAGCGTTGCATCTTCATGAGCTCATCCATCGACATCATGTTGTGATTGAGATGAGTCATGATCATCATGGAGCCAAAGACGATCAGACCGGTCACAAACACCCCAAAGGCCAACGCGAGAAGATTATTCGTCTGATCGGGCGCACTTGAGATATGCAGAAAGAAGGCGACATGGACGCCCATCTGCGCGATTGCGAGCGCTGCAAGGAGCACTGGAACTGCCGGCGCGTACACAAACGACGTCGTCGCGGCCCAGAAGGAAGCAATGGTCAATGGAACCGCGAATAGTAAGCCGATCAGGTAGCTGCGCGCGCCATGCCGATCACGAGCATCAACACCCGGTGCGGCGCCCTGTGCTTGTAGCTGCGAGTCCACTATTTCGCTCCCAGATATACGATGGTGAATACGCCAATCCAGACGATGTCGAGCGCGTGCCAGAATAAGCCAAAAGCGAAGAAGCGCCGGCCGACCATGGGTTGAAAGCCAAGCGTTGTCACTTGCAGCAGCATGATGACGAGCCAAACGAGCCCGAGGCTGACGTGCAGACCATGGGTGCCGACGAGAGTGAAGAAAGCCGAGAGAAAGGCGCTGTGAGAGGGACCCGCCCCGGCTGCAACCATACCCGCGAATTCCCTGCCCTCCAGAGTCAGGAAGGTGGCACCTAGGAGAAAGGTCACTCCCATCCAGAAATACACGGCGCGAGTGTCGGTTCGTTGAACAGCGAGCGAACCGAGGCCGCACGTCACACTGGAGGCCAGCAGACACATGGTCTCCAGGAATACATGCTTCTTATCAAACAGCTCCGCCGCCGTCGGCCCCCCAGCTGTCGATCCCGAAAGAACGGAATACGTTGCAAACAGCGCTGCAAATAGGATGATGTCGGATAATAGAAAGAGCCAGAAGCCGAACCCGGCCACCACACGGACCGGCGCAGGCCCGCGCAGGGAAAGCGGTATCCCAGGTCCCGTCGACAAAGCCTGTTCGCCGACACTCATGACCCCTCTCCCGATGTCACATCCTTACGGTCGAAGGAGCCGCCACTCGTTCCTGGTACCCGAGTGGGATTCGCGCGCACGAAGGCGGCAACTTCCTCCGCAGGGACTCGAACCTCGAGGTCAGTTTTCCAAGCTTCTCTCAGCATTACTACAACTGCGCCGATGAGACCGACTGCGGCGAGCCAGTCGATACGCCAGATCAGGGCGAAACCCAATATCACCGCAAAAAACGCAAGGAAGATCCCCACGGGTGAATTGCGGGGCAAGTGCATCTCGGCGAACCCCGCTGGCGATGTGCTCGCGACTCCCTTTTCCTTCATGTACCAGTACGCATCGGTGCGCTCGACGTTTGGCATATGAGTGAAGTTCCAAGGCGGCGGCGGCGAGGGGACGGACCACTCCAGCGTTCGTCCATTCCACGGGTCGCCCGTTCGGTCACTCTGCACGTGACGCTGCCGGATGCTCACCGCCAACTGCACCGCCGTCAGCGCAATCCCGAGCAGAATGACGACGGCGCCGGCAAGCGCCACTAACATCAATGGTTGCCAGTGGGTGTCCGAGTAGTGTTGCATCCGGCGTGTTGCACCCATGAGACCCAACGCATACAGCGGCATAAACGCCAGGTAAAAGCCGATGAACCAGCACCAGAAGATCGCCTTGCCCAGGCGCTCGTTCAGCTTGAATCCGAACGCCTTGGGGAACCAGTACGTGTATCCCGCCATGGCGCCAAATACAACGCCGCCGATCGCTACGTTATGGAAATGCGCGATGAGAAACAGGCTGTTGTGAAGGACAAAGTCTGCAGGCGGGATGGCCATGAGCACGCCCGTCATGCCGCCGATGACAAAGGTCACGATGAACCCGATCGCCCAATAGATCGGCACGGTGTACTGGATGCGTCCGCCGTAAAGAGTGAATAGCCAATTGAATACCTTTACGCCGGTCGGCACGGCAATGATCATGGTCATGATGCCAAAGAAGCCATTGACGTCCGCGCCCGCGCCCATCGTAAAGAAGTGATGCAGCCACACCATGAACGACAGCACACAGATGGCCATGGTCGCGAGCACCATCGATCGGTAGCCGAATAGTGGTTTTCGAGAAAATGTCGCAACGACCTCGGAAAAAACACCGAAGGCCGGCAGAATCAGGATGTACACCTCTGGATGCCCCCAGATCCAGATCAGGTTGACATACATCATCGGATTGCCGCCGAGCTCGTTCGTAAAGAAGTGGAAGCCGCAATAGCGATCGAGCAGCAACATCGCGAAGGTGGCGGTCAGCACCGGGAAGGCTGCGACGATGAGCAGATTCGAAGCCAATGAGGTCCAGCAAAAGATGGGCATGCGCGAATACCCCATGCCCGGCGCGCGTATCTTCAGTATCGTTGTCGTGAGATTGATGCCAGTCAGCAGCGTTCCCATGCCGGAGAGCTGCAGCGACCAGAGGTAGTAGTCGACGCCGACGCCCGGGGAATAGGCAAGCTCGCTCAAGGGGGGATAGGCGAGCCAACCGGTGCGGGCGAATTCCCCGACAAAGAGCGAAAGGTTGACGAGCAGCACGCCGGAGGCGGTGAGCCAGAAACTCACGGAGTTGAGCTTGGGAAACGCCACATCGCGCACGCCGAGCTGAAGCGGCACGGCAAAATTCATCAATCCGACGACAAAGGGCATCGCCACAAAGAAGATCATGATGGTGCCGTGAGCCGAGAATATTTGGTCGTAGTGCTCGGGCGGCAGGTAGCCCTGCGCGTGACCGGCAGCAAGGGCAAGCTGGGTGCGCATCATGATGGCGTCGGAAAACCCGCGAACCAGCATCACGAGTCCGAGAATCATGTACATGACCCCGATGCGCTTGTGGTCAACGGTCGTGATCCATTCACGCCAAAGGTAGGGCCACGCACCCTTCAGAGTCACAAGCAGGAAGACAGTGAACAGCACCAGTCCAAGCACTGCACCCGTGCCCATAACGATGGGTTGGTCAAAGGGAATTGCGGACCAACTAAGCCTTCCGAGCATTTTCAGAGCGCCTCTTCGACCGACCAATGTGTCGTCATGCGTCCGCCGGCAACAGATTTGAACGGGTCCTCGGCCACTGAACCGAAAGTGAGCTCGCCCCCTGCCCTATTGGGCCGCGCTAACTCCTCGAAGGTCGTACCATTGAGCACGCCGCTTTGATCGCGGGTGTGCGCTATCCAGGACGCAAATCCTTCGGCTGACTCGACGCGAAGGTTGAAGCGCATGTCGGAGAATCCCGGTCCGCTAAACTGCGCGGAGAGACCTGGATAAGAGCCGGGTTTGTCCGCCAGCAGGTTGAGCTGAGTGGTCATGCCCGGCATCGTGTAAATCTGGCTGCCGAGTTGGGGAATGAAGAAGCTGTTCATGACGCTCGTCGAAGTCAGACGAAAGTGAACCGGCACGTCCGCCGGAATCACGAGATAGTTGACGGTGGCAATGCGCTCGCGCGGATAGATGAATAACCAGCGCCAATCCAGCGAGACTACTTCGACCTCGAGTGGGAGCCTGGCCGATTGCAGAGGCTTCGGAGGATCGAGTTCATGCGAGCCGATCCAGGCAATACCGCCCAAGAATAGGATGACCAGCGCGGGGATAGCCCAAATAATGAGCTCAATCCGCCCGGCGTATTCCCATTCGGGACGATAGGTGGCGCGCCGGTTGCCCGAGCGAAACCACCAAGCAAAGAGCAATGTGAGGAGAATGACAGGAATGACGACCGCCAGCATGATGACAGTCGCGTCGTAGAGAATGACGCGCTCCGCTTGGCCTATCGGACCGTGAGGATCGAGCGGGCCCTCTTGGCACGAGGCAAGGAATACGCTGCTGCACAGGATGCTCGTGAGACGTGTCCATTTGCACCGCAGCTCGCCTCCGGCGTTAAAAAGTTCTGCGACGGAACAAGTCCAACCTAGGATTCGCATCGCCGGACGTGGCGCAGTATTGTTGGGAACCGCCATCTCCGAATCCTCTCCGATGAGCGATCGAAGCCGTATCCCCCCTACGGGGGAATGGTGGCGGTGAGCGTCAACGCGGATTTGGCATAGGCGCGGGCTAACACAGCCGCTTGCGTCCAAATATGCGTGCATCCAACGACCAAGCACCGGGTCCCAGCATCGCCAGACCCACCCCGAGCGCCGCACCAACGAGCGCCGACGAGCTGTAGCGGTGCTCTAAAACCATAATGCCGAGGTGAATTGCGGATTCAGCGGCGGCCGCGAGTGGCGTGCCAAAACCGAGAACAAGTAGCGCAGCCAGCGCAAGAGCTACACAGCGAAGCAGAAGACTAAGAGGGTCGCCGAGCCCACTCTCGCTGTACGCAACGCCGACAAGGGAGGCTCCTGCGGCTAAACGAAGGATGAGCAGCCCGAACCCCGGCCACTCACTCGGAAATGTTGAAAAGAGCCGTTGCACCCGTAGGTATTATGGGCTTGCATTCGAGGTACGCGAAAACCCTCAAAAGAGTGAGATCTGCTTCACCTAAGTCTGCCTACAACGAGATGATCCCGCGTTTCAGACCCAGAGACACTGCATGGGTGCGATCTTTGGCACCGAGTTTCGCCAGAATGTTCTTGATATGAGTCTTGGTCGTTTCGTCGTTGATGGACAAACGCGCAGAGATCTCTTTGTTTGCGTGTCCGGATGATACCAATCGCAGGACCTCGATTTCCCGACCGGTCAGCGTGGCATCTGCCGTATGCTTGGCTATCTCCGCCGCGACGTCCGCTTGAATGTGTCGTTCTCCCTGGTGGACAGTTCGGATGGTGTCCAATATCTCCGTGCGCACCAGGCTCTTGAGTACATAAGCTTGGGCACCGGCCTTTAGCGCCCGCTGCGCAAGCGCATCCCCCGAGTACGTCGTAAGAACAATGATCCGCGCCGCGGGATCCTCGCTTCGAATGGCGATGATGGCATCCAGCCCGCTCATATCCGGCATCTGCAGGTCCATCAGGATCACACCCGGCTTGAGTTCACGGTGAAGTTGCACGGCTTCCCTGCCGGTTGAAGCCTCCCCCACCAACTGCATGTCGGATTGCGTGCCAATTAGGGTCGCGATTCCGGCGCGCAGCAATGGATGGTCGTCGGCCGAAAGGATGCGTATCAAGGGGGTTGCGTTCGTCATGTTCAAGTACGGTGCCTGTTGTTCACTTTACCCTTCTTAACGTTGCGCTGCCCGGAACGGGACCGTGCGCCCCACGGGTTGCAATCTGGGCGCAGGATTGCACAAGCGGATGAGATCTGCTTACAAGCACACCCGGGCCTCGTACTTTACGCTGCAGTAATGTCGAGTGCAGATGAAGCCATCGCGTCGTCCGCCCACGTAAGCTGTGAGTACAGGTCGAATAGCTCTTCGTTGGCCTACCTCCCGGCCCGGACACATCCCGCACTGGATACGTGGGGTATCCGCCGGGAAATCGTTCGAGCCCGCAATGCCCTCATGAGAATGCAACTGCGTGAGGCATCGAAGTCGACCGCCGTCGTCAAACGGCTGCTCAGCAACCGTGGTAAGTCATGCGGCTCCCGATACGCGCGCGTGCTGCGGATGCTTGAGGCTTCGATCCTTGTGGCAGAGGATGACCTCTCGGGCGCCCGTAGCGTGCTCATGGCTCTTGATTTGCAGGCAAATGACACGCTTGCTGCAACCATTCTGCGATACGTAGACTGGAAACACGGCGAGCGCGAAACACCTTGCGCCCCCGATATCGCGGACTATCTGGCTCCTCCCGTTGGCGGCAGGGCCTTATGCCGCATACTGAGCCTGTGTGTCAGCGCCGCCCTTGCTTTTGATCGCTTACAGCTCTCCGTATCCGCCAACCTGGCTACAGAAGCACTCCAGTTGGCGCGCATTCGTTACGGCAATAACTCGACGGTGAGCACTTTGCCCGCAGTGTTGCTGGCGCAAGTGGCCTACGAACAGGGCCGGCGTGATGAAGCCGAGGCTCTATTGCGGCCAAGGATCTCGGTAATCCGCACCGCTGGACTACTTGAGTGCGTGGCGCGCGCGAGCGTGCTCCTCGCGAGACTTTCGTTGCACCGGGGTCGAGCCCGCGCGGCTTTGGCACTGCTGCGCGAAACAGAGGCCCTCGGCCGGGCCCGATGCTGGCCACGGTTGATCTCGATCGCATCGACGGAGTACACCCGAACGCTGGAGGCTCTTCGTTACGACCAGGAGCGACGCGCCGGGAGTCGCACGCCAATCAGAACGAGGATTGCCTTTCCTCTACTGGACAGCCGCCGCCCGAGCCAGCTATTCCCAGCAGCGGTCACTGGGAACACCTCATGTGATGAGACGCTGACGTTTTCGACGGTTGAGAGTGCGCTGCGGCGCGCATCCGCTGCCGCGTCTCTGGGTCCAGTTGAGGATAGCTACGAGCTTCTAGTGACTTGTTTGCGAATTGGCGCTGCGCGGGGCTTGTGCATGGCTTTTGTGGATTCCGGAGGTCCGCTATTGGTTTTGCTCGAGCGTCTTTACTACGCTCTCCCAACGAATGATCCCGAACTTGCTGATCTGCGACCGTACATCGCGACGCTCCTGAGATTCACGCTCCAGTCGACCTGCGAAGACTCCTCTTCTATCTCCTACCGCTCACTGTCACGCCGCGAGACGGGCATTCTGCAGATGATCGCGCTTGGGATGTCGAATAAGCGTATCGCACTGTCCCTGGGGATCACGCCGGAGACGGTGAAGTCACACGCGAAGAGCATCTTCGTTAAGCTCGCGAGCCACACGCGCGCCCAGGCTGTCGCCCGTGCAGAAGCGGTTGGCTTCCTCTAGCTCATGGGCTTGGCTGCGCGTTCGATCGACCCACCACACCCTTGGCAGTCCAACCAGGATCGCCGTCCGTCCGGTACCCAACCGCGAGACCAGACTCCATCGAGCTGAAAGCGGTCGCCGTCCGCCGGGCACGTCTCCAAGAAGCCGGTGTGCTGCCCGTGAACTGGCGAAAGTGTTTGCAGAGGTGCGCTTGGTCGGTAAATCCACATCGCAGCGCGATGTCACTCAACGACGCATCCGTCTGCAGCATGTACTGCTCGGCTAGTTTCAGTCGCCGTCCAATCAGGAACGCGTGCGGCGGCTCACCGAAAGTTCGCTTGAACAAGCGCGAAAAGTGCGCCTCACTGCACTGAATAAGGGCGCAGAGATCCGCGACCAGTAGCGGCTCTGCGATATGAGAGTCGATGTATTCCCGAACCTTGCGCGCCTGCCATGCCAGCAGGCGCCCCCTTCCGTCGATGACCGCACTTTCCGCTCCCGCATCGATTTGCTTGCGCAACAGCGACGATGCTTCCACCAATACGGACAACGCGGCGTCCCGTTCGTAGCTGAGCTCACCCATCGCCTTCTCGAGCAGGATGAGAACGCGTCGCACCCACACATCACGTGACGCCGCATTTAGCGCCGAATTGGCCCCTAAGTACGCCTTTGCCATGCTCGGTCCCACTATCGGTCTCAAGTGATCTAGATATAAACGCTTTCTTCCGAGATGACCCCTACCCAAAGTATGGACTTAGATAGGTAAGCCGCCTCGTGACTCCGTGGCATCGCTCGACTTCTCGCGTTGCGCTCACGGGTGCGGCTTGAGCGACGCGGCGGGGGCATCGCCGCCGGTGTCGCTCCAGTTTTAATGAAGTGCGACCAGGGCGCTGACGGATATATGCATCGCTCGCGTCGGTAAGTACTCTCGAGGTGCTTGCCGTCTGCCTCGCTGCCAACACGCAGAGGCAGTAGCATGCCTGCGGGGGGTGGTCATGACTGGTACCGCGGGCGCGGCGCACATTGTCGAAGGCAAGCTCTATCCCGCTACCGGGACGAGAGACCCGCTGCCGCGCCCCAGACTCGAGTCCTCATGCGATGTGCTCGAGGACGGCTACGCGGTCGTTCTGGTAGCCGCCCCCGCCGGATACGGCAAATCCACTCTCATGGCGCAATGGCACGCCCGCCTCACGAACCGGCGCATTCCGTGCGCGTGGCTGTCCCTCGACGAGGACGACAACGACAAGACTCGATTACTGCGGCACTTGGTTGCTGCCTTGCGGAAGGCAGACCCGGACATCGGACGCATGGTTGCGGCTAACCTCTCTGCCGATTTTTCAGGCGATACAAAATCGCAAATCGAGGCGCTCGCTGCCGGTCTGTCAACCATTCAACGGCGAATCGCTCTGTTCCTCGACGACCTGCATTTCGTTCAAGACGCCGAGTCACTCCAGATCGTTGATTGGCTTGTCAACTATGCGCCGCGGACTTGCCAGTACGTTATCGGCACGCGAGACACGCACGGCCTGCGGCTGAGCGGACTTCGGCTTCGGCGCCAACTCTTGGAGATCGATCTGCGGCAACTGCAATTCGATTCCGCCGAAGCGGCGCAGTTTTATAGGAACCGCCTGGGACATGATCTGCCGGCGGAGGATTTGCAGCGTCTGCTGGTAAAGACCGAAGGTTGGCCCGCGGCGCTTGAGCTCGTGGCCTTGGCACTCGCGGGTCTGGGGGAGCCAAGTCGATTCATAGAGGGCTTTGCCGGTACCCACAGCACCCTTGTGGACTATCTGGGCGAAGCCGTCCTGTCACGGATGGATGAACGAACGCGCAACGGCGTCTTCCGGATTTCAATGTTAGACCGCGTATGCGCACCACTCGCGCAGGCACTTGGCGAAATCGACGATGCCGAAGAGCTGATACAGGCGTTGCGGGTTCGTAATCTCTTTCTAATTCCCCTGGACGACACTGGCACGTGGTTCCGGTTTCATCATCTCGTCGGGGATTTTTTCCGCGAGCGCTATCGTCGGACAACGCCCGCGCATGCCAGGGAATGCCTGGTTCGCGGCGCGCGCTGGATGCACGCGAGCGGCTACATTGAAGACGCGGTGAACTGCATGATCCGGGCCGAAGACTGGGAACAAGCCACCCGGTGGGTCGCTGATAGCCTGGAGGAACTCGTCTTTCGACGCGGCTATCATCAGACGATTCTGCGATGGATGAACGCCCTCCCTGAGGTCTGGGTCGATCGGTATCCAGTCATACGCATCCAATATGCATTCGCGCTTTCGTTCTATGCGCGCTATCAGAAATACGAGGCGCAGATTCACGCGCTGGAACAATTGCTGCAGCGACTCGAGTGTCACTCCGATCGCGATGAGGCGAAGATCAACGAGTTGCGTTGTGCGGTCGATTTGCTGACGGCGATGTCGACGGGCCTTCGGGACGAAGGAATGCTAGGCGGCGAATTAGCCGCGGAATGGCTCGCGCGCTGGCCCCAGGAATCGATGCGTCGCAAAGGAGTCATGGGAAATGTGCTGGCATTCGGACATAAGACCGCGGGCGAGATCGAACGAGGGCTGGCGGTAATCACAGAATCGCGCCGGTGGCTCGAGCAGGCCGAGGGCTATTACGCACTCTCCTGGACCGCTTATCTTGAGGCCGTGCTGCACATGAAGCGAGGCAGTTATCTCGAAGCAAGGCGCGCATGCGAAATGGGGCTCGACCTCGTCCAGCGCGAACTCCAGGGCCACCGCGGTCAGGCAAGCATGTTGCACGCGCTGCTCTCAGGTATAGCCTACGAATTCGACGAGATCAACGTTGCGGTCTGGCATGTCGAGCAGGCGATGAGCAGCGTAAACGAATGTAGTCATGCCGACGCCGTCATCGTTGCGTTCATAACGCAGGCTCGCATTCAACGCCTGCGTCGCGACGAAGACAGCGCCCTCGCAATTCTCCGAGAAGGCCAGGAACTTGGGGAACAACGGGGACTGCGGCGCGTGTCTCTCTCGCTTGCTGCGGAAGAGTGCACTGGATTGGTACGCGCGGGGTGCCAGGAGGAAGCCCAGCTTGTCGCTTCGCGCTTCGGCATCCACGAACTGCACGGAGGAGGTAGCGCTTTAGATCTGATTCACGACAAAGCATTGCGCGCCGCATCGCGCTACATGCTTCTGCAATCGCCGACACTCGTCATCAGTGCCTTGGATCCCGCGATAGAATCCTGTCGACGGCGCGGTTTAACTCATCGTTCTGTGGAGCTACTGCTCATTCGCGCCCTGGCGCGCCAGCAGGCGACCGATTGGGCGGGCGCCGAGACCGACTTCATTGAGGCCCTCGACATTGGGTCGCCACGAAGGTACCTGCGCGTGTTCCTTGACGAAGCGCGCGAACTCAGCCCCCTCATTGGGCGGCTGGACTTGGACCGGCTCCGTGGCTCGCAAGCCGGACCCCTGGCGCGCCGCCTGCAACAACACACGGCGACCAGGTCGGAAAACTCCGTGCCGCAAACCTTGGGGGCCGTGAGCAAACAACTTACCCGGCGCGAACTCTCGATCCTCAAGCGTCTGGAATCCGGCCTGAGCAATAAGGAGATCGCCGAAGCGATCTTCGTGTCGGAGGGCACACTCAAATGGCACCTCCACAATGTCTACGGCAAGCTTGACGTCAAAAATCGTTTCGGCGCGATTTCTCGCGCGAAGGACCTCGGAATTCTCCGATCCGAGTCTCCGTCCGAAAGAATGCCTTAGGCCGCCGTCGATGCGGTCTCGACCTTATGCGCGCGCTGCGGCGCTGCAAGCTGACTGGTATGTCGAGCCACCGTAACGCGTCTTTCCGGCGGTAGTTGCGTACGGCGCACTCGTCTCCACAGCGCCGGGGTTTGACCCGTTACTTGGCGAAAGAGTTTGCACAGGTGTGCCTGATCCGCGAACCCACATTGCACCGAAATGTCGCTCAGGGAGGCATCTGAATACAGCATGTAGTGGGCAGCAAGTTCCAAGCGGCGCCGGATCACGAACGCGTGGGGTGACTCACCAAAGGTGCGCTTAAAAGAGCGCGAGAAATGCGCTGCGCTACGCTGAATGAGCGCGCAGAGTTCCCCAACCGGGACGGGACCTGCAATATGGGCGTCAATATACTCCTTAACCCTTCGCGCCTGCCAAGCGAGCAAGCGCCCTCTGCCATCATCAACCTGTGCCGTAACCTGCGGATCAATCTGCTGCCTCAACAATGTAGCTGCTTCAAGCAGGACTCGCTCGGCGGGATGTTCCTGGTGCTGAAGCTGCCCAACGGCCACATCAAGCAAGCTCATGACGCGGTGCATCCATTCGCGCAAGCGCGTCACATTTCTCGTTGGAAGATCCGGCATCTCTTCCACGTGCTCCCCCACGCGTTCTCCCACGCGGCTTGCCATCACGGGCATCTCTACCAGCGGTGCCATCGATGTCGGCCTCTGGCTTCTCAAGCGTTTTCGGACAAAGCGACAATAGCGCCGCCCCATGTGCGGGTGAATCACGCAATGCAGTGGCAAGAAGCTCCCCCATTTGAGGGACACCGGAAACTGTCACCTATAACGATCAACGAACGTGCGCTCACGTTCTTTGCAAATTCTGCTGGCTTTGGCCGAACGGATCATTTTTTGCTTCAGCAGGAATAGATTCAGATGGCGCAAGCTTCTACAAATGGGGCAAACCGCAACTGCAAAGAACACTGCCCTTCGCACGTGCCTGGCGCCTGACATCTGAGGCTCCCCATGCGGGTGATGCTAATCGCTTGCGTCGGCTTCGGATTGTCGGTAAAAACTGAGGCCGACGTCCTGAGCGTGAGCAAGTGGGACTTTGCCTCTCAAATTGGCGTGCGCTTTGAAACGAACCTCCAGGCGAAGAGTGCGCAAGAACGAGAGCGGCATGAGAAGATTCTTACTCTTCACTGACATTCTTGCCCCACTCCCGTTGAGCAATTCACGGGTGGGTCGAAGCGTCCTTGTTTCGTCGTTGTCTGATCCACCTGAATGCGGAGATCCGAGGCTCTGCGTAAGCGATCACGGCTGATATACGCAGTTCAACTTCTGTGCCCGCGTTTCTCTCGCTCCAGACCTTGAGCTGACCGCCAATGCTTTCACTGCGCTCGCGCATGCCGGGAAGTCCCCAGTGGCCCGGCCGCTGACCATGTGCGAGGATCTGAGGATCCACACCTATCCCATCATCGCGCACGCGAATGGTGAGATCAGCATCGCAAAAAGTGACTTCGGTCTCAATATGGCCGGCCTTTGCATGTTGGTACGCGTTGCTGACCGCTTCGCGTGCGATGCGATAAGCCTCGTCACGAACGACAGCAGTCAACTCGCGTGATCTGCCCTCCACGACTACGCGGTATTGAGGCTGCAAGCGGGGATCAATCCCCTCTTCGAGTTCGGTGCCGAGTGCGCTCAACGAAGTTGCGAGATCACGGTCGTTAAAAGACGAGGAGCGCAGGTTCTGGACGGCGTCGCGTCCTTCGCCGATCGCTTGGTCTCCTATCTGCATAGCAGAGTCCAAGAAATTTGCGGCATCGCCGGGACGTTCGGGGAGCAGCTGCCGAACTGCCTGCAGTCGGAACATCAAACCCTGGAATCCCTGCAGCAGCGAGTCGTGCAGCTCCCGGGAGATCCTGGTTCGCTCGTTGAGACGGTCTCCCATGCGCTCCTCGAGCCGCCGGCGTACCTGGTGGACCCGCAGGCGTACGAGAGCCCACATGGCAGCCGCACCACCTGCCACGCACAGCCCGATGAACCATCCGGTCTGGACAAACGCCGGTGGGATCACGAAGGCCAGCGAAGCGCCCGACTCGTTCCACACGCCATCGTCGTTGGCTGCAATCACGCGGAAGGTATAGTGACCCGGTCGAAGGTTGGTAATGAGCGCCTGGCGTGCCGCGGTGAGTTCGCGCCAGTCGGTGTCGACACCGTCCAGCCGGTAGCGATAGCGCACCTTCTCGGCAGCCTTCAGACTGAGACCTATGTAATCGAAGCGCACCGCGGTCGTGTACACCGGCAGTGTCAATCCGGGGAGCGGTTCGCTCGTGTGGCCGGCCACCGTCAGCGCGCGAATCAATACCGGTGGGGGCACGAGGTTGCGCACTCGCTTCGCCGGGTCGATGCCATAAATGCCACCGGTGGTGGCGAACCAGAGAGTCCCATCCCCGGCCTCGATCGCAGTCGGCAGCGGTCGCAGGATCGCACTACTGCCGACGACGCCGTCGAAGGCACCGAGCGTCTCGCCGCGCACCCGGTAAGCGGGGTCGAGGCGACTGCGTTGCAGCTCGGTCGCCGCGATGTGAACAATACCGGGGCGACCGTTGAGCCAGAGATCGCCGTCGGTGGTCTCGACGATGCCCGTAATGCCATCGAGAGGCAGCTCTGGCACCGACTGGACGCTATAAAAGCGCTCTCCTCCCAGCCTCGCCAGCCCGAACTCCCCGCCGAACCAATGATCGACTCGGCCCGAATAAATAGCCATCACATTGCCAATCTGCAGTCCATCCGCAACGCCGTAGGTGCGCACCCGCTCACCATCGAGCACCACGACACTGCCACCGGTATAGGAGAACCATAGGCGATCGCGCCGGTCGCGCACGATCGCGATCGCGGCGCGCCGCGGCAGTGCTGCGATGCCGCCGTATGGGGTCCACACGTCGTCCTTTAGCCTAAAGACGCCGCCCAGGATCGACGCCCAGAGGCCACCGGACTTGTCTTCAGCCAATGCCTGCGTGTCTTGGTCCGGTCCCGGCGGCGCGACGGACTCCAGGTGCCCTTGCCGCTCACGCCACAGGGCCTTGCGGCCTCCGAACCACACTGTGCCGTCAGCGGCACGGAGCAGACTCTCGACCTTCTGCTTGATGATAGGCGAGCTCATCCTCCCGTCCTGATAGCGCACCACTGCATCGACGCTGTTGGTGACCCACAGGCCGCCCACGTCATCGGCAGGAGCTACACCTGCAACGATTATTCGGGGGACAACCTTTACGTTCTCAGCCGACTGTAACGGCGCTTTCAGGCTTGGCTCGGAAAAACGATCGAGACCGTGAGTCGTCCCGACCCACACGTTTCCTTCGCGATCGGCGAGGATGGAAAACACAGTTCGCGCGGTCAGTCCGTCCGCGTCAGTGTATGCATCCGCGATATTCTCAAGGGGAAGGGCGGCCCCCATGGTCGCGTGTTCAGGATGGGCGATGCGGCGCAGACCGTCCGCCGAGTCCCACAGCGTACCGTCGTGATCGAAAACAAGCCCCCCACGAGATGACCTGTCGGGCTTTCCCGGCGGTGGGTTCTGGGCGACGGGCACCACCTTATAGCCCACGTCCAGCCAAACAGTCCCGGTGCTGGATTCCGCCATGCTGTCGCCGACCCACGGCGCTGGCGCGGCGACCGGCTGGTTGCGAAATTGATGTTCGCCCGGACGCAGGAAGTACAACAATGAGTTCTCGCCGCCGGCGACCCACATCGTGCCTTGACTATCGACGAACAGAATGAAGCCGCTGCTCGTAGGAAGACCCATCTGGGAGCCGACCGCCTTCCACCGAGCGCCGTCGAGGCGAGCGAGGTCACTGTCGGTGTCGACCCATAGCGTGCCATCCGGCGTCTCCGCAAACTGCCACGGTGTTCCCGGCGGCAGTCCGTCAGCGATGCTGAATACCTGCCAGTGCCCCTCCTTGAGGAGCGCCACGCCTCCAAACGTGAAACCCACCCACAAGCCTCCGCCGCGCGCAGCAAAGGCCGAGATTAGACTCAACGACGAGAGCTTCGGGTCATGCGGCAGTTCGACGCGTTCGAACGCAATTCCGTCGAATCGAAACAAGCCGCTAGGGCCCGCCATCCACAGATAGCCATCTTTCGTCTGTGCGAGCGCGAAGGCGCCGCCCAGAGGCGCGCCCTGGCTTGGACCCCAGGCCGTGTGGTGCAGGTCCTTGATGGTCAGATCAGGACTAAGTGCGCCGGCGGCGCCACACCAGATAAGCGCAACAATCGCAAGCCAGCACCATGATTGTCGGCGAATCAGCAGTCTTTCATTCACGGCAGTTACCTTAGGCGACCCAGCGCAGGCAGTGAGTAACGACAGCCGAGACTTCAGCCCTACCCTCCTTGTTAAGGGCGATTTTGAGCGCGGTAGGGATACCGGCGTTGGCAACTGGCACGTGTGGCTCCAAAGCGGATGCGGGTCTTAAATCGCTGTAGCGGTCAACTAAACGCAGCTCCGCTAACCTCCGCATGATGCGGAACTTGGCATTGCCGTTCTAGGAAGATCCTGATCGACTGACGTTGCCCATGCGGAATGTATGGCGAGCCGTGCGCCCGATACGGGCGTCTCTTATCCCCCCGCATGGAAGCGCTCGATCGCCAGGTGTTCTTCGTTAATCTAGAGGTTAGGCCAGTCGAGTCAAGGAAGAAAAACAATTATCCGGCCGCGCACCCCACGACTTGAGTTTGTTCAGGTGAGCGTACCGATGAATGAGTTTCCACTCGCCTCTGGCGAGTCGCAGCGTCGTGTTGCGTCAATATATCAGCTTACAATGAGAACGATTTTTCCAACCGATTGGCCTTTTTCCAGCACGGCCAGTGCCTGCGCCGCCTCGTCAAGCGGATACGTTTTCTGCACGTGCACCTTGACCTTTCCCGCCGTCACGAGCGCCCCGATCTCGGCAAGCTCATTGCCATCGGCCTCGACCGTGTAGCGCAATGCCCGGACGCCCAGCTCCTTTGCCTTCTCCTGCGACGGCTCGGTCAGTGTCGAGATGAGCGTTCCACCCCGCTTCAAAAGCTTCCAGGAACGCTCGCGCGTCTCCCCGTCGATCAGGTCGAAGACCATATCCAGATCGGACGCATGATCTTCGAAGCGTTGAGTCTTGTAGTCGATGACAACATCAGCACCTAGAGACTTTGCAAATTCCACGTTGGCAGTTGAAACAGTGGTAAGCACGCGAGCGCCTTTTGCCTTCGCGAACTGAATGGCGAAGTGCCCTACTCCACCCGAACCACCATGAATGAGCACCGACTGGCCGGGTTTCAGTCCACCATGCCGAAACAGTCCTTGCCATGCCGTCTGCCCTGCAAGCGGAATTGCGGCCGCATGCACGTGGTCCAGGCTGGGAGGTTTGCGGGTGATCGCTCTCTGATCGAGCGTGACTTTTTCGGCATATCCGCCGCCGCCGATGCCGACGATTCCAAACACTTCGTCGCCGATCTTGTACTGGGTAGCTTGGGCGCCGCACTGCTCGACAACTCCGGAGACGTCGCGTCCCAATGCGTACGGCAAACGATCCTCTTTGACAGCCGGGTACTTGCCGCTTCGAATCTTGAAGTCGACAGGATTCACACTCGCGGCCTTCACGCATATGAGAGCCTGCGAGGCGTCGGGAAGCGAGGGCTCGACGGTGTCAGCCTGAAGGACTGCGGAGTCTCCGAAGCTGTGAATACGCATCTTGATGATTTTTGCCATGGCGAACCCCGTGTACCTGTGCCATTAACGACCCGGGCGGCCCATCGTTCCGAGGGCCTGCCGGGCAACATCCACCGTAAGTGCCACAGAATTGATTTCGCCACGCCAAGCCGCTCCGAGTCACCTCGAAATGGAGGCTCCTATCTTCACGGAAAGCCCACTATTGGGCGACAAACTCGCGCTTGGCCTGCACCTGCGACCTGCGTCGCTCGATGAGCGCTTTACAAAGACTCGACTCGAAGGAGTTCTTCCCGGGCGGCCTCACTGAATTCCTTCAACGGATCAATGCCTGCCCCTGCTCCCACCTTGATCAGGTCACGGAGCTCACGGATCGACTTGTTGGGCGAAAAGTAGGTGTCAATAATAATGAGCATGATTTTGTCTGCGCACGCGGTGGTGCGCGGCGTGGACAAGACACGCATGCGACTCACCATCGCGTAGAGACTGACAAGGTCCGCGATCTGCGGCTCACTGCTTGTCAGGGAGTCGCCATAGGTCTTCGATGCAGCGATGATGAAGTCGCGGTACAGGTCCTCACGCCGCGACATTTCGCGGGCAAGTTGGCCGGCACGCATCTGTGCTCGCTGTGTCAGCCAAGTCGTACCGCTCGAGGTGAACCCTCCGATCACCGAGCCGGCCAGCGCGGATAGAGCGGAGATGTACGCAACATCCATCTATATGGCGATCATGGGCTCGTTCAGGCCCTGGATGATGCGGAACTTGGCGTTGCCGTTCTTGTAGGATTCTGATCAAAAGAGGCAGTTCGCCCGGCTGCAATCCTTGGGTCCCTACGTGTTCGGGCCACGCGCTGACTCGTCCGTTAGCGAAACGCCGCTGATAAACTGGGTTCTGTCACGCGGCCCTCTGGCGGCGATAACAATCCCTGACCATCCGCCTCAGCCTCAAGCAGCAGCAGCCGTTGCTTAATCGCAAGGCCGCCGCCAAATCCTGTGAGAGATCGGTTCGCCCCGATGACCCGGTGGCAGGGCACGACAATCGGCCAGGGGTTGGCGCCGTTCGCACGCCCAACGGCTCGTGAAGCCAGGGGATGTCCGAGCCGCCGGGCAATCTCGCCGTAGGACGTCGAAGCACCGTATGGAATTTGCGTCAATTCCTGCCATACGGCGCGCTGAAAGGGCGTGCCGGTGGGCTCGAGCGCCACTTCGAAATGACGCCGGCGCCCGGCAAAATACTCATTCAGCTGTCGCACAACGTTCCGGAAGGGACGCTCGCTCGCAATCCACTCTGCTCGCACCGTCGTCGGGTGGGGCCCGGACTGAAAGTAGATTGCAGCCAGTCTTTCCTCGCCTCCGGCCAACAGCAGCGTGCCGATCGGCGTGTGCATGTCGCAGTAGTAAGTAGTCTTGGGCGTCACCACCATCATCCTGTCCGGTTCGGGCGATTCGCCGGATCGGGCTTCAACGGTTCACTCCGGGGTCTATCACTCGATCCCGTCCCGGTAGGTTGTGCAGCAGCCACGCAATAGTACCTAGGCGATGCCGGACAATGATACGAGTATTGTCCCGGGCCCGGCCCGCACCGAGGAGACGCAGAAAGGCCGTCAGGCAGCCGCCAACCAGAGCAAAGCCCGAGCGCAGTCAACGGGATACCACAAAATGGCGGATCCGCTCGTCGTCGTGGTCGGAGGCTTCGCAAGGACAGCTACTCCGACACAGGAGGCCGGAAAAAAGTGTTACCATTCAATCAGGAAGCCACAAAGCTTGTCCAGAATGCTTACGACGTAGGACAGTGACCGGGCGGTCGCAACCGCCGGACTGGCATCCCGTCATCTTCCCACCGGTGTTCATTGTTTCGGACCCGATCCGAGCTTGTCCCTGTGGGCGTGTAATCGATCTGATCTAACTGAAACTGTATTGGAATTTCGCTATGCCCCGCACAACCGCTCTTTCTGACATCCGCAATATCGGCATCATCGCCCACGTCGATGCCGGAAAGACCACGACGACCGAGCGG
>Ga0302326_10002563_pt1 | contig 43995 bp, 36 predicted proteins | sample Palsa_T0_3_FD_202264 | JGI IMG/M metagenome (GOLD analysis project Ga0302326, IMG submission 202264) | Peat permafrost microbial communities from Stordalen Mire near Abisko, Sweden - Palsa_T0_3 | ecosystem: Environmental > Terrestrial > Soil > Palsa > Peat permafrost | place: Sweden: Abisko...
AACGCAAGGTATCTATAACGGTTCATGAATTGTCCTCCACCACTCAGTCGTTTTCTTAGCGTGCACTTTGATAGTGGGCGCAGCGGACACCAGAATCTGTCCACAAGAGCACACTTTGAGGATTGTGTTTGGGGTGTCTCACTCCAGACGCGAATTAGCCGAGGAAGCCGATCGCCCGTCCAGCCAGGCCAACCCCCAGCCAAAGCGCCAGGGAGATGGCCGCCGCAATTCTAGACGACGGCGACGGTGCGACATTCGCATTCGAATGAATCACGCTCCGGTGAAGGGAGAAGTAAGAAGCAACGGCGAGGAAAAAAAACAGCATCTTGAGACGGAACGAGGGGCTGTCGTAATACTTCAGTGGGCCCGTCATCACAAGAAGCACGCCCGAAATCAACATCACTCCCAAACTTCCCAACAGCATAGGCGAGAGTTCCCGCGCAATTCGGGAGACGGGTTGGCGCCGCAGAACGATTCCGAGCAGGCGAAGATCCACAATGAGGATCGCGCCACCCAGGGCCGCGAGCCCGAGCAGATGTACAGTTTCAATGACGGCGAATCCCCATGTAGAGTGACGCAAGAATACGCTAAACGGCGTATGAGCGAGCCAGCGAAACAACTGAAGAATAGACATCTCGAATGAGTCCTTCTTCAAGGGTGCTTCTTGGACTTTGTACCTCCAAAAAAAAGAACCCACCTGCCAGCTACATTTCCGGCGGTGGGTCTCTCAAGCTACAGCTCGCTGATCTGGCAGTCAGAGCCTAGCGCTCAAGAAGACACATCGGCCGCAGGTACAACAGCGACAATCCAGCGTGTCTTTTTGTGCGGCAAGCCTCGTATCTTCTCTAAACGAAAATCGCGCGGCCAGCGCCTGTTGTTTCTTCCGCGAAATCATACTGTGCTTCAGCATATCGGCCCGCTTTTCCTCTCATCCGATGGTCAGGCTGGATTTCTTCGCACGCGCTCGGTTTTGCTCATCTCCACAATGCGTCCGTCGTGAATCGTAAGAACCACCGATCCAAAACGGATTCCCCGCACAGCCACTGCTAATTCCTCCAGCAATTGCCGTTCGCTTGGAGACAGTTCTCGCTCTGAGTCGTGCGCGCTTGAAACACCCATACGCTTCGGTTCCCTGTGATTCAAATTCATGGCCCCAAAACAAAAAACCCACCTGCCAGCTGCTCTTCTGGCGGTGGGTGCTTGGGCTACAGCTCTTAAGTTTGGCTGTTAGATTCTGTTGGCCCCAGACACACACGCGCCAGACGTACAGCAAGTACAGATCAGCGCGCGTGTCTGTGAGTCAAGGATCATAAACGCTTTTATAGGCGAGAAGCATTTTCTCGTCAAGAGATTTTTTCGCACGCCATTTCTACACACCCTCACGAAGTTGAGCGTTTGTTGTAACAGTGGATCGGGTTTCGCTTCCTTAGAGTAGGATCCTGGGACGGCTCCCTTCGACATTCTGATTCTCGGCGGCGGATTCAGCGGGACTATGGTGGCAATCCAGGCGTTGCGCCGGAATCCGCGACTGAAGATCGCAGTGGTTGTCTGTCGCATGGTCGGAAAAATCTCTGGAGCGTCTGCAAACGAGCGCCAGCGTCCTTCTGATCGGTGCAGACCTCACCGCTGGTGGACGTGGTGATCGGACTCGTGACCAGTGGATTCCAAGGCCATGCGCGGGCGCCGTCGAGAGGATTCCGAAGGCGAGAATGCATATGAATACGGCTACGATTGGGATGCCGCGGCGCATCACATTTCTACCCAAAAATCGGTCTCCGCGCCCGGAGTGGCGGCGGCTGGCACGAACATACAGGGCCCTCGGCACCACTTCGAGTTAGTCACTCGACCAATGACTTAAGCCGTCGCAGTTCCCTCTTTTTCAGCCTTCTCTTCGCCTGCGGTGACGGAAATCTTCAAGCCGTTTTTCAGAATGTCGAAGCGCGCCTTGCGATCTCGTTTTTTCCAGAATTCCCTCGTGGCCTTAGCTAATCCAACGGGCAACGTCGACGCTTCGACCTCGGCGGGAGACTCCACCGGGTTCGAACTGCGATCTGTGAAACTGAAAGTGATCGAAAAAGATTTCATTGTTCTCCTTAGTAGCTGGGCTGATTCTACGTTACCAGTTCGGGTAATCTTTGTGAAAGCGCATTCGAATCGGGCGCGGATCCTCTTGTATCCATCCGTGCACCGGGCACTCCAGCCGCAACGGAAACCGTTGGGCGCCGGGAACCGGCCGAAGTACGAGAGCCGCGCCGCATCCTCGCCGAGAGTCGCCGCTCGGTAGCTCAAACATGGTGAATGTGCCGACCATCGGACGGTATTTGCTCTCCTGAATGAACCGGAGCTTGATCCCGGTTTCGGTGTCGCCGATGCCATATTCGTTGGGGCCGGTTCCGGAGGGCGCGTACCGCGGATTGTTCGAGGGCAAAATGGCGGCCATGGGAACAATGACGTGCAGGTGAACGTTCGGCAGCACGCCGTAGTTGAACTCGATCACGGGGCCGGCTGTGTCGGTTTCGACTCCCGTGCCATCGGACGTCGCAAACGTATAGAACTCGTAGTTGCGATAGTCGATGGGCTCGGGATCGTCGGTTTGAAAGGGCGGGCCGGCCCATGCGGCGGTCGAAGCAAGGAGTAACGTTAGGAAAACAAGTAGACGCGCTGCCTTTGTGTACACCCCATCCCCCCACTGGAATTGTGCCGCGCAAAAACTATATCGCCGGCAGGTTTCGCAGGCAACAGTCGCCACGGTTATCGCGAACGCTTTTGTGTCGATTGGGCTGGCTTGCCGATGAATATTTTCAGCGGGTTACGAGAGTTCCTTAATCGCCGCAGTGTCGATTAGAAATTGCGGTTTGCGAGCGCGGGATGATTGCTCTCCGCGTTCTCGTCGCTCAAATTTTCAAAGAGCTACTTCGGCCTCGTCGAGAGGCCGTCCCAAAACTCAACATCTTAGCTGCTTTTTCGCGCTGACTTAGGCGACCTTCGCCCTCCTTTCTTCCCTTCTGTGTTGCTGCTTTCTTTGCTCTAAGTGTCGGAGGCCGATGAGGAAGCCATCCGGCGCGTAGAGTACGCGCTTGCGACAGGGTGCGCCTCGGGCAAGGTGGAGTCAACATCAAGGTCCTGTGGAGTTCTTGGAAACGGACTGACGGAGTGACGACGCTAAAGACTGGAGGGTGAGAAGAGCGTATTGCTCTCTCCGACCGATTTGCGTATCGAAAAGGAAGGCAGAAACTGCAAGTTTCCTGGAGCATCGGAATCGTACGTCTTCAATGCGAGTGATCGTTGTAATACTAGACCACTACTTGCCCGAAAGGTTGCGTGTGTCGCGTTTGTGGATGTTCTACGCAAACATGGTCGGCAAACTCTGTGTCGTGCTGCGAAAATAATACCCGCGTCATTTCATTGGGTGTGTCCCCGGTATGTGCATCTGAAGGCTTGAAAAGCCATCCACACTCGGAGCAGTTCCAGCCCAGAAAACTCTGATTTGTCACCCGTATCAGCGTGCGGCGCATGACCATTAAGGAACATGTCCTGTTTGGCACAGCTTCGACTTCAGCCGCTCTCTTAAAATAAAAGTGCCAAAGCATAAGGAAAAGCAGTGTTATCTACGCGTCCGACGCTATGACGAGACGTGCATTGATGAGTTTCGGCTGTTCGGGAAATGGCGAGAGAGGCTAACATGAAGGCAGCGCCTAATCTGATTCCGAAGCTGCGCTTCGCGTTCGGCGCCGTCTTGTTGGTTCTTCTTGCCGTCGGCGTGATTTCTTATCACAGTCTTATCGCCTCCGCCGATACGGAACAATGGATACAGCACACCCATGATGTAATCGAACATCTCCAAAGTCTGTCCTCGATGATTGCGGATATTCAGACGGGTTATGGCGGATTTGCGCTTACCGGTGAAGAAGTATTTCTTCAGCCTGCCCGTGCCGATATACCGCTGGTCGGTCAAGAAGAAGAAGCCCTGCGCGCATTGACCGCTGATAATCCATATCAGCAGCTCCGCCTCACCGCCCTTGCTGGTTTGGCGGAACAGATCGTCCAGGATAGTAAGACCCTCATCCGCTTGCGCCAAGCAGGCGATCCCAAGGCCGCGGCCGACGTGATTCGACAAGGACACGGCGAGCGGAACCTGGACGAATTTCGCGCTGTCATTCGTGACATGGAGGACCAAGAACGCCATTTGTTGCTAGAACGTAACGCGAAGGCGCAGCGGAGTTTTCGCCAGACCAAGGCTGCCATCTTCCTGGGAAGCATTTTAGGATTATTGATCCCTCTCGGCGCCGGATGGATTGTGCGACGGGACTACGGCGCACTGCTACGCGCGGAGGCAAAGTACCGCGGTCTATTGGAAGCAGCTCCGGATGCAATAGTGGTAGTGAACGAGCGCGGCGAAATCCCTCTTCTGAATCTCCAGGCGGAGAAACAGTTCGGATACCAGCCCGATGAACTCCTCGGCCAGCAGGTTACGAACATTATTCCAGAGGGCTTCGCCGAACGACTGGTCGCCGACGGTACCCGATCCCCAGCTGAGGCCCTGTCACAGCAGATTGACACCGGGATTGAGCTCACCGGGCGACGAAAAGATGGAAGCGAGTTTCCGATCGAAATCATGCTAAGCCCTCTGGAAAGCACCGAAGGAGTCCTGGTGACGGCAGCGATTCGTAACGTGAGCGCAGCCCGAGAGATGTCCCGGCAAATAACCCACTCGGCTCAGCACGACTTTCTGACCGGTTTACCGAACCAAATTCTCATGAACGACCGGATCGGCCAGGCGATTGCGTTCGCAAAGCGCCACACAAAAAAATCTGCGGTGCTGCTTTTGGATTTAGACGGCTTCAAGCATATCAACGATTCCCTGGGACATCCGATTGGCGACAAAATGCTTCAATCCATCGCAAAACGCCTGATCGATTGCGTTCGCGGCTCGGACACTGTGAGCCGGCAGGGCGGCGATGAATTCGTGGTGTTACTTTCGGAGCTGGAACAATCGGATGACGCTGCCATTATCGCAAGAAGAATGCTTCAGACGGTGGCGGATGTTCATTCCATTGACCATCATGATCTGCACGTCACGGCCAGCATCGGCGTTAGCATCTATCCGGACGACGGCCCGGATGCGGAGACGCTCATCAGGAACGCGGAAACTGCGATGTACCAGGCGAAGGAAAATGGGCCTCAGAGCTGCAACTTTTTCAAGCTGGCCATGAACGTCCGCGCCGTAGAGCGGCAGTCCATCGAGGAAGCCCTGCGAACCGCCCTGGAGCGGCATGAGTTTACGCTCTATTACCAGCCAAAGGTCAATCTGAGGACAGGGGAAATTGCCGGAGCGGAAGCATTGATACGCTGGAAACATCCCACCCTGGGGCAGGTCCCGCCGGGACAATTCATTAGCGTAGCCGAGCAGAGCGGCTTGATTCTTCCCATTGGCGATTGGGTTTTTCGTGAAGCATGCACGCAAGCCCAGGCATGGATAAGTGCAGGCCTGCCTCTTGCCTCCGTAGCGGTGAACATTTCCGCGATACAGTTCCGAGACGAAGAGTTTTTGCAGCGTGTGCTCGGGATCCTCGAGGATTCAGGCTTAAGTCCGAGATCTCTGGAATTAGAGCTGACCGAAAGCGTTCTGATGAAGCGCCCCGAGCTCACCGAATTAATACTCAAGAGACTAAGAGAAAAAGGAGTGCGGGTCGCGGTTGACGACTTCGGCACGGGCTACTCCAGCTTGAGCTACCTTAGAAAGTTTCCGATTGATACCCTCAAAATCGATCAGTCGTTCATCCGCCAGATCACCACGGTGCCCACGGAAACGGCCATCGTGGCCGCCATAATAAGCATGGGCCAGAGTCTTAATCTGTGTGTCATTGCGGAAGGCGTGGAAACGCGGGAAGAGCTGGCATTCCTTCGGGCTCATCAATGCGAAGAAGCGCAGGGCTATTACTTCAGCCGACCGGTGCCGGCGGAACAGTTCGCCGAACTGCTCAAATCTGGTATATCAGAGACGATCCCCTACTAAGACAAATCTAAATTCTTCGAGTTGGACCGTGTCTTCGAATCTCCCGCAGCATAGCTTCCGAACAATCACAGTAACGCCACGCCGTTACCGGAAAAGTGAAGTACTGGAACTGATGAGCCCATGTGTGTCGTAAACGGGAAATTAATCACCCCACTAAACCGTTCAGGTTCAGCGGGCTTTTTCTTGCAACCGGCGATTCTCCATCGCGGGTTTTGCGTCGACGCCCCAACCTTGAAAAACCACGAGGGTGCGGGAGCCGAGCTTCACATGTTATGATTTGCGAGGCCGCATGACGGCGCGGTCGCCAAGTGGTAAGGCAAAGGTCTGCAAAACCTTTATCGGCGGTTCGATTCCGCCCCGCGCCTCCAAATCTTTTCCCCCGTGTACGGAAATGACCACTGGCATGTCTGGAACTTCCAGGATGAGAACATGAAAAAGTCGGGCGCGAGCCCAGGCCAGCCGGCATCGGAGCTTATCTCGAAGAGAATCGCCGAACTCGCGGACTGGCGCGGGGAAACCCTCAGCAGAATGCGGAAACTAATCAAGGAGGCGGACGCGGACGTCGTCGAGGAGTGGAAGTGGATGGGCACTCCGGTTTGGTCGCACGACGGCATCATCTGCACTGGCGAATCGTACAAACAAATCGTGAAGCTTACGTTCGCCAAGGGCGCGTCTCTGAAGGATCCGGCACGTCTCTTCAACTCGAGTCTCGACGGAAACGTACGGCGCGCGATTGATATCCATGAAGGAGAGGAAGTTGGCGAGTCCGCCTTCAAGGCGCTTGTTCGCCAAGCGGTCGCCCTCAACAGTTCCCGCAAGTCGAAACCTTCGAAGAAAGCGAAGTCCCAGTAACAGACGAGAGAAGAGGAAATCTACCGTAGCGTTGTTTGGGACATGCGTGGCGCGCACCCTTAGAATGCGAAGGGATGCGGCACCCGGCAAGAAAGACCTACCTGTCGCGAAAAACGCGCGCCAGATGGGGCGCCCGGAAAAGCAACCGCCAAACCGCCCGCCTAAAGGCGGCCGCTACAAAGGCTGAAGGCAAGACACACCTGTGGCGAAGAGCGCACCGGTTCGGGCATTCGAACCCCACGAAAGGCGAAAGCGGCGAAGGCCACATCTCACCCGCAAAGCGATAAACTTAGCGCGATGAAAATTGGGTTCAACTTCCGGATGGTTTTTCTGCTGGCGCTGCTGCTGGGGCTGGGGATTCGCGAAGTGGCGCTGGATCTGCGGCCGTCGCTGGTGCGTCCGGACCTGCGTCTTTTCGCCTACGTAAGCAACACGGCGGACGGCACGGTGACGGCCGTCAACTTAGTGACGCTTTCGGCGGTGGCGACGATTCCCGTGGGCGCGCAGCCGACGGGAATCCGCGCGAATCCGGCGCGCAAGGAAATCTGGGGACTGAGCAGCGCGGACGGCACGGCCTGGGTGCTGGACGTGACCACGAACGCCATCGTGGCGCGGATTCCTGTGGGCGCAGCGCCCTACGCGCTGGATTTTTCCGCGGACGGCCGGCGCGCGTACATAGCCGCTTCGGGATCGAACACGCTGGTGATGATCGACTGCGCGACGCGGCAGGTGGTGGCGCGGGCGCATACGGGGCGGCGTCCTTGGATTGCGCGGGTGGCGGATGCGGGCGACATTGTGGCGGTTTCGAATCGAGACGATGCGACGCTGTCGGTCTACGATGCGACTTCGCTGGCTCCGCGCGGGGTGATCCCGGTGACGCAGGATCCCGAGCAAGTAGCGATATTGCCGGACGGCTCGAAGGCATTCGTGAACAGCGGCTCGCGCGACCAGATTTCGGCGGTGGATTTGAAACGCGGCGCGCTGCTGGCAAATATCGCGCTCGGAAACCGCGCGGATGATTTGATCCTGAAGCCGGATGGCGGCGAGCTGTACATTCTTTCGGGCGCGGCGCACGGGATGATTGTGATCAACACGCAAACGGATGAAGTGGGCGACTTCGTGCTGCTGGGGATGTCTCCTTCGACGGGGACGCTGACGCCGGACGCGCAAACGCTGTATGCGGCGGACTCAGCGGCGGGGCACATTGTGCCGGTAGCGGTGCAAGGGCGGCAGGTGGCCCGCAGCACGGATGGCCGCGACAATCTGGTGATCTCCGTGGGGCAAGGACCCACGACGTGTCTGCTGTCGCCGGGCGGCGACGTGCTGCTGGTGGTCGATGCGGCGTCGAACGATCTGGCGGCGATTCGCGTAAAGACATCGAGCCTGATGACGCTGATTCCGGTGGGCGGGCGGCCGCGGGATCTGGCGGTGAAGGCGTTTTAGGCGGGCGGAGAAAACCCGCACCCTTGAAAAACGCAAGAGTGCGGCACCCAACTGCGAAGGCAAGAAACCCCAAGACCCACCTGTCGCGAAAGGCGCGCCAGATGGGGCACCCGGAAGGGCAACGACAATAGCAAAGGCAAACCTGCACCCTACGACAACCCTCCGAAGGAAAACTTCAATTCACCGTTAGCGAGAATTGGGATGTTCGCGTGGTTGTGGTTGAGCCGACCGTGGTCGTGGCGGTGACGATTAGTTGGTAGGTTCCGGGAGGGGTCGCGGCGGGTGGATCGGCCGCAGTGCCCGCTCCTCCGCCGCACGCGGCCATTCCGACGGTGAAGCTTAGTAGCAAGGCGCTCGCTTGCGCGAGGCGGGCGACCGCCCGCAGAAAATTACATCGATTCCCTTCTCTCATTCCTTTCGAGGATTTCAGGCTGACTCCGGAAATTCCCAGTAACAAACAAAGCGCGAAGAGCGCGACCAGGCGGAATGCGCTCGGCTGCGTCGGGCCGCGCGGAAATTTGCGCTGAGGCGCGCTACCTGCGGCCGTTGCGCCGGTGGTGGCACCGGTTACTTGGAACACGCCGGGCGTGCCGGGTGCGACCGTGATGGTAGGAGGTGAAACAGCGCAGGTGATGCCGACGCCCGCGGGCGGCGTGCAGGTGAGTCCGACAGAGCCGGTGAACCCGGCGGAGGAGGTCATCTGCACGCTGTAGGGCGGGATGGCCTGGCCGGGCGGAACGGGCACGCTGATAGCTTGGCCGCCGGGCGCGTTGAAGCAGAAGTTCCATGGCCGTGCCGCTGAGCGGGACGGATTGCGGGCTGGCGGGGGCGTTATTGGTGAGCGACAAATTCGCGGAACGATTGGGCGTGGCGCACGATGAGCCGGCCTGGGGCGAGAAAGCGATCTGAATGGTGCACGTGCCGCCCGGCGCGGTTGCCGCGGAGGCGCAGGCGTCCGAGGAGATGGCGAAGTCGCTAGTGACATTTGCAGTGCCGACGGCGAGCGCGCCTGCGAACGGGCCGGAGCTGTTGTTGGTCACAGTGAGAGGCTGCGGCGCGCCAACGGTGCCGGCGAGTTGGCTACCGAAATTGAAGCTTGTCGGCAGAAGGATGCCGGCCTGCGTGGCGACTCCCGTGAGCGCAACGGCGGCGGGCGTGCCGCCGGGGATGTTGAGCGAGGCCGTGCGATTTCCGGGCGTTCCGGAAGACGCGGGGCTGAAGGTGACGCTGATCTGGCAAGTTTTTCCGGCGGGCACTACGCTGCATGGATTTGCAAGGGTGAAATCGGAAGAGCCGGAGACGAAGGCTCCGCTGACGCTGGCAGTCGAGCCGCCGTTATTGGCGAGAGTGACGATCTGCGCGGCACTCTGCATGCCTTCACTTTGGGAATTGAACGCGAGGCTGGGCGGCGAAACTTGCAGTACCGACGCGGCGGTGGCCGTGCCGGTGAGCGACACTTGCTGGCCGCCGCCGGGAGCGTTGTCGGTAAAGGTGAGGCTGGCGACCTTTGCGCCCGGAGTTTGCGGCGCGAACTCGACGGCGCAGGCGGAATTCGAGTTACCGGAGGCGAGCAGACCGCCGGAAGTCGGGCAGGGCGTTCCGCTGGTTGGGGAGACGAGCGAGAACTCCGACATATTCGCGCCAGTGATGGCGATGCTGGAAATATCGAGCGGCGCGCTGCCGATGTTGGTGAGGGTGACGGCCTGCGGAGCGCTCGTGACTTGCGTGGCCACGCTGCCGAAAGCGAGAGACATCGAGCCGGGGAGAATGCTGGCGATCGGCGCGGCGGCAATGCCGGTGCCGGTAAGCGGGACGGTCTGCACCGTCAAGCCGCCCGCGGAATTGTCGGTGATGTCGATCTCCGCCTGGAACGGGCCGGCGGTTTGAGGCGAGAAGACGACGGTGATGGTGCAGCTTGATTGGCCGGTGGCGGAGAGATTCGTGTTAAGCGTGCAGGTGCTCGCGGGTAGCGGGAATTGCGCGACTCCAGTTCCCTTTTCCGCGACCCCGGTGATGGTGAGTGTCTCATCGCCTGCGTTGGTGACTGTGATGGTCTGCTGAGGCGACGAAGTATTCTCGGGCCGATTTCCGAATGCGATGGTCGGCGGCGAGACGACGGCGAAGGGGCCTTCACCGGTACCGCTCAGCTCCAGGATTTGCGGGCTGCCCGGCGCGTTGTCTGTGACGGAGACGAGGGCGTGCTTTGGGCCCGCGGTCATTGGCGCGAAACCAACTTCGAAACTGCAACCGGGAGTTTGGCCCGGGCTGATCGAAACTTGGCAGGCGGGCGATTGGCTGAGGAGCTGAAATTCCTGCGACCCGGCGATCTGGAGATTCGAAATGTTCAGCGGCATCTCGCCTGAATTCAAAACCGCGAACGGTTGCGACGTGATGGAAGTGCCCGCAGCCACGGGAGAAAACACGACGGCAGGGACGTTGAAGCGCACGCTGGGCATGGCCACGGTGCTTTCGCCGATTTCAATAGAAAGGCGTCGGAGGAATTCGAGGTCGCCGGAGGCGAAACCTGGCAGCTGGCGCAGAAGGCTTGCACGCCGTCAACGGCGGCTCCGGCGGTGGTGATGGCGGCGGGAAAATCAGACGCGGTTGCGGCGCCGGCAACGAAGACGCGATTCCCCGCCGCTGAGGATTGCGCGGCGATGGCGTTCGCCTCGGCGGTGGCCAAGCCGGACGGCAACGTGCCGCCTAGAGGCGTGGCGTACAGGAGCGATGCGGTGCCGGCGACGGACGTGCTGAATTTGGCGACGAGGGCGTCCTCGGCACCGTTGAACGGCTGAAGATTGTCGTGCCAGGGAAAATCCCAGGAGGTCGTCACCCCGGCAAGGTATACAACGGTAGGCCCTCCTGAGGCGGACGGCAAAACGGCCACGCCCTGCGCGGAATCGTTGGAAGAGCCGCCGATGTATGTTGAATAGAGCAAGGTCGCGTTGCCGTTGGATGACTGCCCGATGACGGAGAGGAACGCATTGGCGGTAGCGCCAGGCCTCAAAGTTGTTTGGTATCCGGGCACGCTCGCATTCATGGGGAAATTGGTGGACTGCGTGGTGCCGACAACGTAGACGTTGGGAGGCGTGGACGAGTCGAGCGCGATGGCGGTTGCGGCGTCATCGGATGAGCCGCCAAGCAGAGTGCCGTAAACAAGATCCGTAGCGTTGACGGCGGGAAAACCATTTACCGAATTGTTGGTGTATCCGGCAATGTAGGCGTCGCCGGACGGGACGACGGCGATGCCGCCGATACCGACGGCTCCGGTGGAATTTGTCCCCAGGTAGGAGCAATAGGTCAACGTCGGCGCGGCACCCGCGGTCGCAGAGGGCGTGAAAATGGCGAGAAACCCGTCGCTCTTTTGCGCATCCCACGTCGTCTGCATGGCACCGGCGGTGACCGGCAAGTCCGGCGAACTTGCGTCGAGTGAGGTGAGCTTGGTGTCGGAAGCGATGTAGACATTGCCCGTGGCGCCAATGGCGATGCTGCCGGCGCTGTTTACGGACTCAGTTCCGGTGCCGCCAAAGAGGGTCGAGAAGACGAGCTGGCTGCCGGTAGGATCAAGCTCGCTGAGGATTACGTCGTTGCCTTTGCCGCTGGTCAGCGCCGTGGTTGGCGGACTCGTGCCGGTTACCGGAAAATCGGCGGCTGTGGTTGTGCCGGTAATGGCCAAATCGCCGGAAGAGTTCAAAGCGATAAGTCCGCCGGTCTGCGTGCCGGTGCCTCCCAGGAAAGTGAGATAGACGAGCGAGTTCGGGCCGGTCATGGCCGGATCCATCTTGGCGATGAAAAACTCCGCCGGGCCGTCGGCTGCGCCTACGGACTTGCTGGGGGCTTCGGGGAAACTGGACGCGGAGGTGGTGGTTCCCGCGACGTAGACCTTCCCCGAGGAATCGACGGCCACGCTTGCGGCAGTGTCTGTTCCGCTGCCGCCCAGGAAAGTCGCGTAGCTCGTGGAAATCGAGGGATCGACCAGCAAACCCGCAGCGGGGTCATGCGCTCCCACGCGAATTCCAACTGAACCATCCGCTTCGAGGACGAAACCACCGGAGACCCGTCGGTCCGCGCGCGAGGCGACCGGTGAATCTTCAAAGATGGCCGGACGGCCGAGGGTTACGACGTTGGGGCCGAGGGTGAGGAACAGGTCGCCGTTCGTCGCCAGGCGTTTTTTTTCCGCGCCCACAATGCGCAATCGAATCTTCCGGGCGTCGGTGCCGCGAGGTAGTCGAAGGTCGTATTCGAGGTTTTTACCATTATCGTAGAGAGAGACACCGAGGTTGCTGCTCTTTGCGGAGGCTTCGGCCTTGGCAAAAATGCGGGATGTTCGTGCGCCAATGGCGGGGATTGTTTCCAATGATGTAGTTGCTTTTGCCGGGAAGCGCTTCTTGACCTGCCCAATCGAGGTGCGACTCATCAGCTAACGTCATTTGAAGAAGACCGGATGTACCACTGTCGTTAGAAGAGACAGGAGCCGCGCGAGAGAAAACCTGCAGGTCGATCCCGCGGTTGGTGAGGTAGACGCTGAGTCCCCTGCCGCGGCCGATGAACTGAATGCCCGGGTCGGCCTGGCTTCTATTCGGTTCGAAGGCCATGGGCAAAGAGAACGGCGTTTTCGCGTGAAGCGGGAGATTTTCCGTAGCGTTTCGGCTACCTCGTGCAGCCGGCGCGGAATGTGCGGCTGGAAACGGAACGCGAGGAACGGGCGTGAGTAGCGGCACGGCACGGGCGTCGTACGTCGGGAGTCCTATGTGCGACAAGACGCGGACGCTCGAGCGCGGCGGTGATATTGAATACAGAGCGCGGGATCGACCACCAAGAAAACCGCCTATGCCTCCGGCGAGCGCCAGAAGGCACACCATCAAGAAAATCTTCTTCATTAGGCCCTCCTCCGGCGCGAGTAGAGCTCTCGTCGCCAGGTTGGGCGGCTCAAATGCAGCCGAGCCAACAGCAATTAGTGGTGTTGCTATGAATCATCCCGACAGAGGGACCCACAGACTATCTCGCCGTCAAAGCGGAAAGTCAATACGCTCGGATGTCGGATGCGGGACTGCAATGAGAATTGCACTCGCCATCGCGCGTTAAGATTGGAAAGCTTTTTCAACTATTTGCGAAGCTGTAAAGCCCGTGAAAGTTACAATTCTTCCTTGTTACGCATAGCGACTGAAAACGTGCCCACGAGATGGGTTCCTTGCATTTTTTGAGACTCTACGACTCATTGCGATGCCAGCCGCGGCTGTGGCTTGCGGCTCTATGTCTGCTCAGTCTCCCGGCCGTGGCGCACGCGCAGGGCGCTCCGCCTTTGCTGACGAACGACCCGGGCACGCCGGGAAACGGCAACTGGGAGATTAATCTGGGTGCGATGCCCGTTCTGCGCCAGAACCAGAATTTCTACCAGGTTCCGCAGATCGACATAAACTTCGGGTTAGGCGATCGCATACAGCTCACCTACGAAGTTCCTTACGCGGTTCAGACAGCGCCCGGTCATCCGAGCTCGGCGGAATGGAGCAACACGTTCGCAGGAGTGAAGTGGCGCTTTTTAGAAAAATGGCACGGGTGGGATTTCTCCACCTTCCCGCAAGTCGGATTTCCGGGATTAGGAAACGCGGTGAAATCAGGAATCGCCATCAGCGGCACAAAGCTGCTCGTGCCCCTTGAAATCACAAAATCGGTGGGGCCCCTCAACCTTGGCTTTGAAGCGGGCTATTACTTTCCCTGGCACGCGCACGGAGAGCGGATCATTGGCTTTACCGCCGGACACGATGTAACACCCAACCTGGAAGTCGGGAGCGAGATTTATAACGATTACGTAATGGGAGCGCTGCCGAAAGACACTACTTTCGATTTTGGGGGCAGATACAAATTCCACGAGGGCTTGATTTTTCTGTTCATGGCAGGACGGAGCTTCAGCGGAAACTCCACCGGCCAGCCGGAATTTATGGCCTACACGGGGGTGCAAATCCTGCTGCAGAAATATGGAAAAGAGCTGCGATCAGATCCGTAGGACGCCTGCCTATAGGGAAGGTGAGCTTTCCGTGGCTGCTGCCCTGCCCGCGGCATCGGACTTGATGATGGTTTTGTTTCCGGTGTGAAGGCTTACGATGAGGTAATCTCCGGGCGAACTCTTGACCAACTCCGCAACGCGCGCGTGCGCATCTTCGATGGTGAAGGCGGTTCCGCGCCAAAGAGTTTCGCTATCGGCCTTCAATTGGAAAATATCGAATGAAGGAACCATGAACCCCGTTTCCTCTTTGGCCGCGCCAAAGGTCATTCAACCTGTGGTTCCCCGCCAGGCGGAATGGGAAGGATATTGCGAAAAGCCATAATGTGTCAGTACGATATAAAACGTTCGATCGTGCGGTTTCAGACAAGGCCGGGTTAGCTATTCCGGGCTCGCGCTACGAAACTTCCGCATCCCACTGTTCGATCTGTCGTTGGATGATTCCATAACAATCACAGGCGGCGTCTTCCAATTTCTTCCGGTTCAGAATGGTCACGCTGCCCCGGGTATAAGAAATCAATCCCGCCTTTTGCAAAACGCCGGCGGAAACGGTGACGCTCGAGCGGCGCGTGCCCAACATTTGCCCCAAGAATTCCTGGGTTAGAGGAAGAGTGTCCAAAAGAATCCGGTCTTGGCTCATCACAATCCAACGGGCTAATCTCTCTTCCACGTCGTGAAGACGATTGCATGCCGCGATCAGCGCCGTCTGCATGGCCATCTTTTGGCCAAAGCGATTGATGTTCTCGCCCAGCTCAGGGCACTGGCGGATAAATTCTCTGAGCGTTTCCGCGTCGCACCTGTAGGCAATAGCGTCACCCTGCGTGACCGCGCGCGTTGGGCTGCTGCGATATCCGACCAGCAGCGGCAAGCCGACGAAGCCTTCTCTGCCAATTAAGCCGATCTCGACAGACTTTCCGTCAGGCTGAATCGCCAGCACGGAAATCAATCCTGAATTGACGAAGTATCCCGACTTTATAATTTCTCCGGGCTCATGAAGGACTTGATGAAGTTTCAGGCGCACCTTTTCCAGTTTTGCGAGAAACCGATCGAGTTCGCCGGGTGGGAGGCCAAGTAGTATTTCATTGGCGATGTGGTTTCCATCGCCATCAAAAGACGGATTACTGGATACACGAATAGTTTTCGTCGCCATAACGGCTCCTTGCCAAACCCTAATTGTCTGATTTCGCAGGGAACCGTCGCCAGGAGGGCACGGTTGAAGATGCAAGAGGAGACTTACGCAGCATACGCTCTTATGCTGTCTGTGCGGCATTAGTTTGTTCGCTAGGGTCCAGAAGATCCGTGGCGATTGTGCGCTAGCGTACGTACAGTTTTCGCGGTATTGTTCATGAGGCGTACGGTCGAATTGCCTTTCCTCGTCGCCGTCCGTCGAGCTGTACGACGTGGCCCCGGTCAGCCGCTTGAGAAGGACGATCGGTGGCACGTGTGCCTTACAATATTCTCATCGTCGACGATAATGCGTTCATTCGGCGGTCGTTGCGCGCCTGCATCGAGCAAAACACCGATCTGTGGGTGTGCGGCGAAGCGGAGAATGGCGCGACCGCTGTCGAAAAAGTCAAAGAACTGAAGCCGGACATAGTAATACTGGACCTGCAGATGCCGGTCATGAACGGGCTAGAGGCGGCGCGGCAGATCAAGCTGATCGCGCCCCGGACGCTGATGATCATGATCACGATGCACTACGGCACGCAACTCCTGAAAGACGCACGGGAGGCCGGTGTATCCGATGTTCTCCCGAAGTCCGGTGGAGTTACAGCGCGTCTCACGGCTTTGCTGCAGGATTTCGGTACGCGGCCGTAGACGTTGATCCTGGAACTTCCGCCCGCGCTTTGATCCCCGCTTAAACTCGACTTAAATCAGCGTTTCGCTGTATCGACCTCCGAGGGTTACTTCTTTATGATCCGGCAAGAGAAGACTCTGCTGGAACGCATCGTTGAAGAGACGGCAGCGTCCGCCGACGAAAGAGAAGGAGGTGAAGCTCATGCCGCTCGTACAAATATTGCTAGTGCTGATCGTAGTGGGCGTACTTCTGTGGCTGGTCAACAGTTTCATACCAATGCAGGGAACCATTAAGTCGATCTTGAATGCTGTCGTGGTAATCGTCGTAGTGCTGTGGCTCCTGAATGTTTTCGGACTGATGCATTCGCTCAATCACATTCGGATCGGAACGTAGCGCCCAGCGACCATCGAAACTCTGGTCGCTCAGCCGGTCGGCAGATTTTACTCGGGAGGCCAGGCGAAATTTTCCTCGCCTAGAGGAATTTGCAACATGCCTTCCAGGGGCAGCACGTCAATCGGAAGACCGCCGCTCCATAACGCGATGCCGACCAGAATCTCACGCTGCCCGCGCAGGTCGAAGAATTCGCGTGCCAAGCCTACTTCCAAAGCTCTTTCATAAGCGGCGGTGACGGTACCACCGGGCTTGAGCAAGCAGACGCCGCCCTGCTCGACGATGCATTTCGCGAGCTTTGCCTCCTGAACAACGAACGTGATGCGCGTTTCGCGGGCGTCCCAAATGGTGAGCCGCATCTGAAAATCCGGCATGGCACAGATGGCTTCGGGAATAGGATCGACACGAACGAAAAAGTGCGTCGAACTGAAGCCGTAGTAGAAATCGCCCAGGACGCACTGGCGTCCGTGCATCGCGCTGGTGCGGCGGTCGGTAGCGCAAACTCCAGCGCCCAGCCACTCGAAGTAGCTGCTCTCGCGGCCGTCTACCTTTACGTCGAGGAAGGCTGTGACCTGCTCCCGTCGTTCGCGTTGCGGCGCGCGGTTGATGGGATGAGCGAGCGCTTCGGGAGCGTGCTCGCCGAGCGCATTGTAGATTTCCGTGAGGTGCTTGCGGTAGAGGACGTCGAAGTCCGCATCATTTGCGGAATGGTGCTCGGGCCCGTACCACCAGCACCAGTCGCTGCCTTCGGCGGCAAGGACGGCCTCGAAAGCATGCTCCAGGCGCTTTCGACTGTCAGCAAGGGCGACCGGATCAGCGGGCGCGGGACGGGTGCGCGCGCGCTCGTAGGCTTCGCGCGCCGCGCGCAGCAAGTCCCAGGCGCGAACATCTTCGGCGTCGCCGATCCAGACGTCGAAATTCGCGTTAATCCAGGAGCCGGGAAAAATCCCTTCGAGGCACGGTATGTCGGCGGACCGGGCGGCCAGGGCTTCGCTCATGGTGAGGGGTTGAATATCGGCGTCTTGCTCGATACGGCCGTAGAACTTGCGCAGAAAATCCCGGCCGTTCCCGGCATAGTATTCCCAGGCATTCTCGCCGTCGAGAATCAAGCTCACGGTAGCCGTTTTGTCCGGCGGCTCGCGGTCTCCGATCATGCGGATGCGGCGATGCAAATCCTCGGCCGCGGCTTCGGCGCCCATGCGGCTATAGACGAATCCGACCAAGTCGGAAATATAGTGATCGCGGAAGAATCCGGCGATGTCTCCCGCGGGGCGCTGGAATCTCCACGGAGTGTAGAGGTTGGGACCGTTTTCGGGATAGCCGGCCGAATCGCGCCAGAATCCGACGTTTAGCGAGCGCCCGAGCACGCCTTCATCGGTGGCAAACCAGCGAAAACCGAGTCCGGCGGCGATATCGAGAGTCTGATTCGAAACGGAACCCTCGGACGGCCACAATCCGGCCGGCGGCTTGCCGAAAACTCTCTCGTGGAACTTGCGCGCGCGCTGGAGCTGCTCGCGAGCATCCTCAGGATAACGGAAGGAAGGCTGCGGCAACGGAGTGTGGGGATTCGAAACACGAGCGACGTCGGTGTCGCACAGCAAAGGAAGAATGGGATGGTAGTACGGCGTGGTCGAGATTTCGATTTGGCCGCGCGCCGCGGCGCGGTGATATTCGGGAAGCACGGCCGCGAGGAGCTCGTGCTGCCTGTCGAGCAGCGCGCCCTTATCTTCTTCGGTGTAATTTTTTCCCTTGGCTGAAAGTTCGCGAACGACGGGATCCTTGGCGAGATATTCTTCGTCCATCCACGCGAGCTGCGACAAAAACTGCAAATCGCGCCAGTCGCGCACGTTCCAATGGGCGACGCAGGCCTCCGGGCCGCCGGAACGCACCTGCGCAGCGAGATCCGCGAAGCGCGACCAGCGATTCAAGGCCAGCTCGTTGACCTGAAAGGCGCGCTCGAGCGCGGCGCGCTTCTGAACGTCCGTGAGCGACTCGGCGTGCGCGAACGCAATCTCAAACCAGGGCTCCTTGAATTCGCCGCTCGCGTACTCCTCGATCTGCTCCGCCAGTAGCGGCACGAAATTGACGGTGAGATGGACCCCCGGAAACTCTTCGAGGATTTTGACCATTCCCCAGTAGTCCTTAAGGGCGTGCAAGCGCGTCCAAGGCAGGAGGTATTGCCCGGTCGCCGGGTCGCGGTACTGCGGTTGATGCATGTGCCAGAGAATCGCGAGGTTTATGCGGGCCAAAACCTGATCCCTCCGCGTCGCGCGTCCCGTCGTGCCTGCAAATGAGTCAATCGCTTCATCGCACAACCCTCACCATTTTGCATTTCGTGCGTCCATGCCAGTGCTAGAATGACCCGCTCCCCGATGCGCCGTCTCGATCGCTACATTTGCCGCGAAGTAATCACCCACGCCTTCCTGGGTCTTGCTGTCTTCACTTTCGTATTTTTTGTGCCACAGCTGGTACGCCTGATGGAGCTGGTGGTTCGCCACACGGCTGGATTTGCGAATGTGGCGCTGCTGGTTCTGTGCACGCTTCCGCCGGTTCTCACTTTCACTCTGCCCATGTCGGTGCTGGTGGGCGTGCTGATCGGTCTCGGGCGCCTTTCGGCGGACAGCGAAATCGTGGCCATCCATGCGTCGGGCATCAGCCTGCGGCGGCTGTTGTTGCCCATCGGCTGCGTGGCCGCCGTAACCGGGGCAATTACTCTGGCCACCACTTTCTGGCTGGGGCCGGCATCGTGGCGAACTCTCGGCCGCCTGGAGACGCGCCTGCTGGCTTCGCAAGCTCCCTTCTCGGTGCAGCCGCGCGTGTTCGATGAGCGATTTCCGCACATCGTATTATACGTGCAAGACGTGGAAGCGGGAGCGACACAGTGGCACGGAGTTTTTCTAGCTTCACAGGGCGAACCTGGTTCGCGGACGTCGGCAAGCGCCGCAAAAGTCGCAGGTCTCTCAGTCATCACCGTTGCCAAGGACGCGCAGGTCATTACCAGCGGGCCGACCGGGCAGGCCGAGCTCCACTTGGGAGCGGGCAGCGAGCACGAGTACGATCCGCATAACCGCGAACGGTACAACGTAACCACTTTCGGCGAGAGTGACATTCCCGTTCAGGTTTCATCGGCAGCGCTTCCGGAAAGAAATGCGCCCCTCACGATAGCCGAGCAATCCGTCAGCCAATTACTCGCGAATAACGGACCCCACGCCACGGAGGCGCGCGTCGAGTATCAACGGCGCATCGCCTTTCCCGCAGCGTGCCTGGTGTTTGCGCTGCTGGGCGTGCCGCTCGGCGTGCGTCCCCGGCGAGGAGGCCGGGCGACGGGGTTGATCCTCGCGCTGGTGCTGATCGGCGGCTACTATTTCTTGTTTGTCTACGGCGACCATACCGCCGAGCAGGGGCGCATCGCGCCGTGGATCGGCGTTTGGGCCGCCAATATTGCCGCGCTCGTCGTAGGTTTGGTGTTCTTCCAGCGCATCGAGAATATCCGTAAGCCGAACCGCGTCGTGGCATGGATCGAATCGCACTGGCCAACTCGAAAGAAAAATGGAAGGGCGGCCGCTGCGACGGCGGCTTCCCCGGTCACGTCGAATGGGCCGATTTACATTGCGCGTAAGGACAAGACCCTGGGGCGGATCGTGCGGGTGCGTTCGGCGATGGCGTTCCCCATGCTTGTCGACGTCTACCTGATGCAGCAATTCTTCTACTATTTCTTCGTTTTGCTGGCGGCGTTTGTGCTGATCTTCGACGCTTTCACGCTATTCGATTTGCTGGCGGATATTTCGCGCAATCACATCGGCCTCTTGACCGTGGTGAATTATTTCCGGTATCTGGCGCCGGAAACCGTTTACCAGCTTGCGCCGCTGGCCATTCTGGTGGCTACTCTCGTGACCCTCGCGTTGCTGGCGAAGAACAACGAAGTGACCGCGCTGAAAGCGAGCGGCATCAGCTTGTACCGGCTGGTTCTTCCGTTGCTGCTGGCCGGCTGCATCCTCTCCGTGGGCATGTTCGCGCTCGACGACACAGTTCTTCCCTATGCCAATCAGCGGCAAGACGCTCTGCGGAACCGCATCAAGGGGCGGCCGGCGCAAACCTATTTTCAGCCGGCGCGGCAGTGGATCTTTGGCGAGAATTCGAAGCTCTACAACTACGAGCTCTTCGATCCCGACCGGCAGATGTTCGGCGGGCTCAACGTTTTCGAGCTTGACCCCGATAGTTTCCAGGTACGCCGCAGAATTTTCGCGGACCGGGCCACTTGGGACCCCACGCAAAACAGCTGGATCCTAACCGGCGGCTGGGTGCGCGACTTCGGAAGCAACGGCCAGCTGTTGCGCTACGATCCATTCAAGGCTTCTTCGCTGCCTGAGTTGACGGAGACCCCCAGCTATTTCCGCCGTGAGGTGCGGCAGTCGTATCAGATGACCTGGAGCCAGTTGGGCGACTACATCTCCAGCTTGCGGCAGGCGGGATTCGATACGGCGCGCCTTTCCGTACAATGGCAGAAGAAATTCGCTTTCCCGTTGATCGGAGCGCTGATTGTATTTCTTGGCGCGCCCTTCGCTTTCCTGGTAGGAACGCGCGGCGCTGTGGGCGGCCTGGCACTGGCGGTGGGAATCGGGATTGTCTACTGGTCGACAGCAGCACTGTTTGAAGCTATGGGATCGGTGGGGCAGCTCCCGGCACTGTTATCCGCGTGGGCGCCGGACGCTATCTTCGGATTTCTCGGCGCTTACTTCTTTCTCCGCATGCCTACTTGATCGGCCGACTGGGGCCTGATCGCCTTACGGCTTGAGCGGAGATGCTTGGCTCTTTAGTGAAGCTTCGCGGATTGCTTTGAATTCGGCGTTCGGCTTCCACACCGGCATTTTGTCCGCATCCGCCACCATTTCGCCGATCGAGAAAAATAGCTGGCAGTCTTCCATCGCTCCGCGCAGGTCCCAGTCCGGCTCGATGACATCGGTCGGCTTGTGGTAATTGTTCGCCGTATATTTCTCTCGCGTGGCGAGGCCCCATCCGGCGGGCTGGCCCACATAGTCGATTCCTGAGTCGGGATCGAGTGCCGGCACACCCACCTTGGCGAAATTGAAATGGTCGGAGCGGAAATAGTAGCCCTTCTCCGGCTCGGGGTCCGGCCGGACGCGCCTTCCCTGCTGGCTTGCCGCCTTGGCGGCGACTTCGTCGAGAGTGGATTTGCCGGTTCCAATCAAAGTGATGTCCCTGGTACGGCCCCAAACATTGATGCCGTCCATATTGATCTCCGCAGCGGTTTGCGCAAGCGGATACAGCGGATGGCTCGCATAGTATTCCGAACCGAGGAGGCCCTGCTCTTCGGCGGTGACGGAGAGAAACAGGATAGTGCGGCGCGGCGGCGTTTTCGTCTGCGCGTAGGCGCGCGCGATTTCGAGCAAGGCGGCGCTGCCGGATGCGTTGTCTACGGCGCCATGATAAATGTGGGTGCCGGCCGCGTCCGTTTGCGTGCCGAGATGATCCCAGTGCGCGGTATAAACCACGTACTGATTCTTCAGCGCAGGATCGCTGCCGGTGCGTTTCGCAACGACGTTGTGCGACTGGATAGTGCGCAGCGAATTGTGAATATCGATCTGCGCGCGCATACCGAGCGGCACAGCGTGGAAATCCGCACCCACTGCTTTCTTCTTCAGCGCGTCGAAATCAAGGCCGGCGGTATGAAATAGAAGCTGCGCCTGCTCGTGCGTGATCCAGCCTTCGACGCCCGCGCGGTGCATATTTTTGTCGGGCGCGACCAGGTCGAACTGCTCGCCGCTCCAGCTGTTGCGCACCACTTCCCAGGGATAACCCGCCGGCACGGTTTCGTGCACGATGATGCATCCGGCGGCGCCCAGTTCCGCGGCCTTTTCGTACTTGTAGGTCCAACGGCCGTAATAGGTCATGGCCTTGCCGCCGAAGATCTTGGGGTCAAGAGCTCCGGCGCTGTTCTTCACCGGCGGGTCGTTGATCAGGACAACGATTACTTTTCCCTTTACGTCTACGCCCTTGAAATCGTCCCACTTGTACTCCGGGGCCTGCACGCCGTAGCCGACAAACACCATTTCACCATTGACGCTCACCGAGTCGATAAATCGCCGGGTTTGGGCTACGAAATCCTTTTGATAGGCGAGGTTGAGCGTCTTCCCGTGGCCCGTGAAGGTGAGCTTCATATTGGGGTCGGGATTAACGCCGGCAAGCGGGACATCTTGCAGGTAGGTGCCGTCGGGATTTCCCGGCTCGAGGCCCGCATCGCGAAATTGCTTTTGGATGTATGCGATGGATAGATCTTCGCCTTTGGAACCGGGCGCGCGACCCTGGAATTCATCGGAGGAGAGGGTGCGAATGTGGCCGAGAAACCGGTCGGGCGAGAAAGCGGGAAGACCTACCGTGGAAGGACTTTGCGCCTGCGTGACGGCGAGAACGGCGAGGGCCAAGGCGATCGCAGCCGCGCAAACGACGAGATATCGCACCCCGCAAGGCGCGGATTCGCTACGGGCCGAAGCTCGATTCGTCGTTATTTCTTTCCTTCCTCGATTACCGCTTGAGCCGCGGCTAGCCGGGCGATGGGCACCCGGAACGGCGAAGCGCTAACGTAGTTCATGTTCAACTTGTGGCAGAACTTCACGCTTTCAGCGTCTCCCCCATGCTCCCCGCAGATACCGATCTTCAGTTTGGGCTTCGTGGTGCGGCCTTTCTTGATGGCCCACTCCATCAGCAGGCCCACACCTTCGGTGTCGAGCGTCTGGAAGGGATCATCCTTAAAAATGGCGGCCTTGGTTTGGTCGACATACTCGGGGAGAAATCTTCCGGCGTCGTCGCGGGAGAGGCCCATGGTGGTCTGCGTGAGGTCGTTGGTGCCGAAGGAAAAGAATTCGGCAACCTCGGCAATCTGATCGGCGAGCAATGCCGCGCGCGGCAACTCGATCATGGTGCCCACGAGATATTCAAGCTTCACTTTAGATGCAGCGATGATGGGGTCAGCAACTTTGCGGGTGGCGTCTGCAAGTATCTGCAATTCTTTCCTGTCGAGAGTCAGCGGATGCATGATCTCAGGCAATACTTTAATTCCGCGCTTCTTGCAGTCGATCGCGGCCTCAATGATGGCGCGGACTTGCATCTCGAGAATTTCGGGATAGGTCATCGCCAAACGCGAGCCGCGATGGCCCAGCATGGGGTTCGCTTCATGTAATTGTTCAACTCGGCGAGCGACGGCCTCGGGAGCGATGCCAATCTTCTTCGCCAGCTCCGCCTGCTTATCCGGGTCGTGCGGGACGAACTCGTGGAGGGGCGGGTCGATCAGGCGGATGGTGACCGGCAGGCCGTTCATAGCCTCGAAGATGCCGATGAAGTCGCGCCGCTGGAACGGGAGAAGCTTGTCGAGGGCTTTGCGGCGGGCCTCCACATCGTCCGCCAGGATCATTTCCTGGATTGCCTGCTGGCGCTCGCCACTCTTTTCCGGCTGCTCGAAATCCTTAAAAAACATGTGCTCGGTGCGGCATAAGCCGATGCCTTCGGCGCCCATTTGGCGGGCAAGACGCGCGTCATGCGGCGTATCGGCGTTGGTGCGAACTCCGAGTTTGCGGACCCCATCGGCCCATTTCAGCAATGTTTCGTAGGCTTTAGGCGGCTCGGGGCGCACCAAATCGATTTCGCCGGAATAAACGGAGCCATCGCCGCCATCGAGCGTGATCCAGTCACCTTCGCGAACGACCTTGCCGCCGGCAGTGAATTTCTTCCCCTTGGCATCGATTTCGATCTTTTCCGCGCCAACGATGCAGCATTTGCCCCATCCGCGCGCGACAACCGCGGCATGGCTGGTCTTCCCGCCTGTGGCGGTAAGAATTCCCTGCGCCACATGCATGCCGCCGACGTCTTCAGGGCTGGTTTCGCGGCGAACCAGAATCACGCGGTCACTGCGGGCTGCCCACAGTTCGGCTTCTTCCGCGGTGAACGCGGCTTTTCCTACAGCAGCGCCGGGCACGGCGTTGATCCCTTCGCCAAGTTTGCGGCTCGCTAAATCCGCGCGCTTCAGTTTTGGATCCAGCACAGGATAGAAAAGACGCTCGATGTCTTCGGACTTAATTCTTTCAAGTGCTTCTTTAACTGTGATCAGCTTCTCGTTAGTCATGTCCACAGCGATACGGAAAGCAGCGGAGGGTGACCTCTTTCCCGTGCGCGTTTGCAGCATGTAGAGCTTGCCGCTCTCGACCGTGAACTCCATGTCCTGCATCTCGCGATAGTGCTTCTCGAGTTTGGCGCGCACGCGCTCAAGCTGATCATAGACCTTGGGCATGATCCGGGAGAGCTCGCTGAGGTGCATGGGCGTGCGGATGCCCGCGACAACGTCTTCGCCTTGCGCATTGAGGAGGAAATCGCCAAAGAAGACCTTTTCGCCCGTAGAGGGATCGCGCGTGAAGCAAACACCCGTGCCGGACTCTTCTCCGGTGTTGCCGAAGACCATCTGCACGACGTTCACGGCAGTGCCCAGCAGACCGCTAATTTTCTCGACGCGGCGATAGGTGACGGCTTTCTCCCCCATCCAGGACTCAAACACCGCGCCGATCGCGCCCCAAAGCTGCTCGACCGGGTCCTCGGGAAAGTCTTTGCCCGTCTTTTCCTTGAAGTAGGCCTTGTATTCGGCAACGAGCCGACGCCAACCATCGGCGCTCATCTGCGTATCTTCTTTTACTCCGAGAGAATCCCTCATGTTTCGGAGGCGAGCTTCCAATTCTTCCTTGGGTAGGCCGATCACGACGCTCGAATACATCTGCACGAACCGGCGATAGGCGTCCCAGGCGAAACGGTCGTTTTTCGTAGCCTTGGCCAAGCCTTCGACGGACTTCGAATTCAGTCCGAGGTTCAGAATCGTCTCCATCATGCCGGGCATGGAGCGGGCCGAGCCGGAGCGCACGCTAACGAGAAGCGGATCGTTGGCATCGCCCAGTTTTTTCTTGGTGAGTTTTTCGAGCTGTGCCAGGTGCTTGGCGACTTCCGCTCGCAATTCCTTGGGATATTTTCGCCCGTGCTTGAAATAGTAGTCGCAGGTTTCAGTAGTGATGGTGAATCCGGCCGGAACGGGAAGACCAATCTTAGTCATCTCGGCAAGGCCGGCGCCCTTTCCGCCGAGGACTTCGCGCATGTCGCCCTTGCCGTCCGCTTTACCCGCCCCAAAAAAATAAACGTATTTCATGTCTCTCCTTCATTCTCTCCAGAGCTGTGATTCTTGTCGGCGCGCCGATAACTCAAGTGACGGTTTTATCCAGGCAAGCGCTGCGATCTTCAAGGTAACTTTCAATTTTTGTTCAACCGAGCAGTTTGATTCCGGCATGTCGTGTAATGGTTTCAATTCTTCCGCTCTTCTCCGCCCAGCTCCGAAAAATCCGCGATGGTCGAAAACTCCTTTAACAAATTCCCGAGCAGCGCTACACGATTACGGCGAATGTCTTCGTCTTCAGCCATTACTAGAACTTTGTCAAAAAAGAAGTCAACGGCCGGACGAAGCTCGGATATTTTCTCAAGTGCTGCTCGATATTTCTTTTCGCGCTTCCTGCGCATGGCCTCTTCGCCAATTCGTTGCGCCGCGGTGTGCAATTGCAACTCCGCCGCCTCATGCAAGAGATCCGACCGCACGCCACCTTGCTGGCGGTCAGCGGCAATCGCCGATTTCTCGAGTATGTTGCGGATGCGCTTGAAGCTCGCCGCCAACGGCGCGAAATTTTTGGTGTCGCGAATCGCTTTCACGGCCGCGACGCGCTCGACGGCGTCAACCAGGTCGTCCGCGTCCGCTGCGAACGCAGCGTTGATTTCGTCGTAGGCGAAGCCGTGCCGCTCCCGCAGCATGTAGCGGGCGCGCTCCAGGAGGAATTCGTTTATCTGCTTCTGCACTGCCTCAGTGGCATCGATTTTCGGGGCGTGTTTCCTTAGTCCATCGGCAGCCGCAGAAATGGCCGCGGAAATCGAAATCGGCAGCTTACGCTCCAGGATAATTTTCACGATCCCGATAGCTGCGCGGCGCAAAGCAAAAGGATCACTTGAACCTGTCGGAATGGCCCCGACCGCAAAGCACGCCACGACGGAGTCTAATTTGTCCGCCAAGGCAACGATGCAGCCGGTGAGATTTTCAGGGATTGGGTCGTCGAGCCCCATCGGCTTGTAATGATCGTAGACGGCGCGGGCAATCTCTTCCGGCTCACCTTGCGCCCGCGCGTACAAGCCGCCCATCACTCCCTGCAGCTCGGGAAACTCGCGCACCATTTCGGTGACCAGGTCACATTTGGCTAGTTCCGCAGCGCGATCCGAGCCGGCTACGTCGGCTTGCGTGACACCGGAGGCAAACCACCGTTCGGCAAACCAGCGCGCCAGAGCGCGCATGCGCTCGACTTTCTCGCCATAGCTTCCTAAGCGGCGCTCGTAAGTCACACCGGAAAGCTGCGGAAGATACTGATCGAGTTTGCGCCGCTGATCGCCGCGCCAGAAAAACTGCGCGTCCGCGAATCGGGCGCGCAATACGCGCTCGTGCCCTGCTACGACAAGTCCCTTGGGATCGCGCGGTAAGTTGATGACCGCCAGGAAATGCGGGGCGAGTTCCCCGTCACGATTCTCGACCGCAAAATACTTCTGGTGACCGCGCATCACGGTAATCAGAATTTCTTCTGGAAGGTCCAGGAAAGCGGGAGCGAACCCCCCGAGAATGACGCTTGGGTATTCATTGAGATAGGTGACGGCCTCTAGCAGCCCGGCATCCTCGTGCACCCGCAGGCTCTTTCGCGACCCGGCGGCGCGCAGCTCGGCGGAAATCTTCTGCCGGCGAATCTCCGGACGGCACAGCACGAAGTTTTTCGTCAGCTTGGCTTCGTAGTCGGATGGGCCTGCGACCAGGATGTGCGCTTTGCCTAGAAAGCGATGCCCCTCGGTATGGTCTCCGCTGGCCACATCCGCGAACGAGAACGGAATTACCTTCCCGCCAAGCAGCGCGACGATCCAGCGAATTGGGCGGATGAATCGCGGCTTGTCGCCGCCGGTCCAATACATGGAGCGCGGCCATGCAATCTCGCGAATGGCCTGCGGCAGAACCTCACTCAAAACTTGAACCGCGGGCTTGCCCAAGACTGTCTGCTTCACTGCGACGTAGGGGCCCTTAGGAGTTTCAATAATGGTGAGACGCGAGACGGGGACTCCCTGCTTTTCCGCGAAGCTCATCGCCGCCCGAGTGGGTTCGCCGACGGAATCGAATGCGATAGACTTGGGGGGCCCGGTGATCTCGCGCGTCACATCTTCTTGTTTTACTCGAACACCGCGAATGATGGCGACGAGCCTTCGCGGCGCTCCGAATGTTTCAAATGACGCTTCAATTGTCGGCTCGTCGACGAGAGCATGCGAAGAAAAGTGCGTGACAAGTATTGCTTTAAGTTCGGCGGCGGCTTTCGGAATCATCCCTGCTGGAATTTCTTCGCAGCCAATCTCCAAAAGAAAATCCGCGCGCGCTTTCGGCACGACCTTAGCAACGCTCTCTTTTTTCGTAGGACTTCCCTTCTTGTGCGAGGCTCCTCGGACGGGCTTCATGCGCTCACCCCGGCGGTACTTCCCACCGCCGCGCGTTGATCGAGCCATGCGCGAGCTACTTGTGTAGCTAGCTTACGGACTCGTCCGATCATCGCCGCGCGCTCGGTGACGGAAATCGCCCCGCGCGCGTCCAGTAGATTAAACAGATGCGAGCACTTGAGGCAGAGATCGTACGCTTGCAGCACCGGAAAGCGCCGGATAGCGTCACCTTTTATCTTCGCGAACTCGGCCAGCAGGCGCGCAGCCTCGGCTTCATTCAAATCGAACTGCTTGCGGGTCGACACCGCGTCCGCATGATCGAAGCTATATGCCGAGAACTGCTCCTCTTCCGCCAGGCGCACTTGGCGATAGGTCATCTTTTTCGACCACATCACGTCATACACGTTCTCGACATCCTGCAGATAGGCGGCGATGCGATCGAGCCCGTAGGTGAGCTCGACCGACACGGGATCGAGATCGACTCCTCCGCACTGCTGAAAGTAAGTGAACTGGGTAATCTCCAAACCGTCGAGCAAAACCTGCCAGCCGATGCCCCATGCTCCGAGCGTCGGCGACTCCCAGTTGTCTTCCTCGAAGCGAATGTCGTGCTCCTTGAGATTAATGCCTACTGCGGCCAAGCTCTCGAGATAAAGGTTCTGAATATCGGGCGGCGATGGTTTGAGTATTACTTGAAGTTGTGTGTGCTTGTATAGGCGATTGGGATTTTCGCCGTAGCGACCGTCGGCGGGCCTGCGGCTCGGCTGTGCGTATACGACTCTGTACGGGTCAGCGCCGAGCACGCGGAGAAATGTTTCCGGGTGCATAGTGCCCGCGCCGACCTCGATATCGTAAGGCTGTTGCAGGATGCAATCGCGGCGGGTCCAATAATGTTCGAGCCGTAAGAGTAGATCCTGAAACGTAAGGCCCTTGAGCGCACGGGGGGCCGCACCGTTTTTTTGTTTGCGATTGACCACGGGCGTCATACCGGCGACTCCAACATCTCACGCGATTTCAGCTTGCGATCGATCTGGTGCTCAACAATGTCCAACATGAAGTTTGCCAGTTCCCTCGCGGTCTGCGGACTATCGGATTCAACCACAACCACACACGCACCAGCATTCTCCGCTGTCAGCTTATCGAGCCGTTCGGTGATCATTTTCCGGGCAAGCGTGGCAGCCTGCGAAGATAGCGCGCGCATGCCGGGCTTGCGGCAATCGGCGCACAACACGGCCGAGCCCCGCGGTGAAACATAAAGTGTTTCTTTTATATTCAAGTTTTTCCCGCACTGCGCGCAGCGATCGAACGGAGGCAGCCAACCGCCCAATTTTACGGTCCAAAGCGCAAAGTACGCTAACGGCAAATCCGGCTTTCGCGTGCGCTTCACAGTTTGCGACGCCAGAAGCAGCAAGCGGAAGTTCGCATCCGCTGGCTCGCGATCCGGTAGCACCGCTTCGGTTATCTCGGTAAAGAGCGCCAGTACCACGCTCGAAGCGTAATCGCCAAAAGCGTCGAGAAACGACTCGATCACTTCGCACTGGCTGATGCGCACCAAATCCCGCGTCTCGCGCTCGAAAAACCAGATGCGAATGTACGACAGCCGTTCGAGCGTCGAGCCGAATCGGCTTTTCGGCCTACGCGCTCCGGAAGCTACGCCGCGCACGCGTCCCATGGAGCGGGACAGAAAGCTAACCAACCGGTCGGCTTCCCCGAGTGCGTAACTTTGCAGTACGATAGCCTCGGATTCGTGGAGTGGCATCGGCGCCTCGACGCGCCGACCCGCAAACGGACTGACTCAGGCAAAAGGCCTCAGCGCTTCGAAACGAGTCGTGCAAGCCGCACGTTAACGACGATTTTTTTATCATAGCTGGACAGCGGGCGCAATTCAGAAACGCGCCTGCGCGTATTTTGCAGCTTGAAAATCACGCGCGCTCCGTTACAGTTTTCAGATGCGCCCGCACATCAATGACACGGCGCGAGAAGCTGCGACCATGACCCAACCCGGGGCCGGAGCGAGACCTTGATTCCCCTGAAAGATATGACCCCGCGGCGCAGTGTGCCGGTGGTTACGCTGCTGCTGATCGCGGCGAATGTCATTGTTTTCATTCATCAGATTTCTCTGCCGCCTCACGGCGCTGATGCTTTCATTCAGATGTATGGCCTGGTGCCGGTGAAAATCCAATATGCGCTCGCGGGCCGCCACTACACGCTGCAAGAAGCACTGCTACCTCTCTTCACCTGTATGTTTCTGCATGCGGGTTTTTTGCACATCATCGGCAATATGTGGTTCTTGTGGATCTTCGGCGCAAACGTGGAGGATGCTTTCGGGCCGATACCGTATCTCTTCTTCTACCTGGGATGCGGCGTCATATCGAGTGTAACCCAGGCGGCCTTCTCTTGGGGATCGCATGTGCCGTCGCTCGGCGCGAGCGGAGCCATTTCCGGCGTGCTAGGAGCATACATTATATTGTTCCCCGGTTCGCGAATCCTCTCCCTGGTTCCGCTCTTCATTATTTGGTTCATGGCGCGGATTCCGGCGGTGGTGTTTATTGGACTGTGGTTCCTCGTGCAATTTCTAAGCGGCATCGGGTCGCTGGGCGTGGCGTCCGCAGGAGGAGTCGCATGGTGGGCGCACATTGGCGGCTTCGTCGCCGGCCTTCTATTCGCGCGCGTGGATCGCCCCAGGCCGCGGTCTGCGTATACTTAAACTGATTAGTGAAGATGTCGGATGAGTTCCGTCGGCAAGTCGACAGTTCGAGTCTCGACTGAAGGCCGTTGCTACGTCCTCCGAGAATCGCGAATGCGATTCGTCCATACCAAGAATTAACTTTAAGTTTCGGCACCCCGATCTCACTTACGTCTTGGACGAGAGTTCAATGGCCTTGAGAATTTTCGACGTCATACGAGTGATGAAGAAGCACACCCCGAAGGTGCAGAAGCCGACGGTGTACACCATCAGCTCCGCATTCCAGGTCAGCGCTGCGCGAAGGTCCGCGTCCACACGTAGCCTATTGGGTTTGAAGATCAGGATCCCTGCTTGCACCAAGAACAGGAGCAAGACGACTGCGAATCCCACAATCTGGCGTCTCCGGATTCTGTCCACTTCATCCAGCGATTTACGCAAAGTCACTTCCATATCTTGAGACATCATTAGACGCTCCTTTTAGGGTCGAGATGTTTGCAGAGAGCTGCCAAACCATAGGCCAAGCGCGATTTGGCGGTGCCCAGTGGAATTTCCAGGATTGCCGCTACGTCGGCGAGAGGTAGGTCTTGCTGAAAGTGCAACATCAACACCGCCCGGCTCGCTGGCGATATCGCATCCATGTTCAGCAATTCGTTCAGGAGCGCAGCCGGCGGAGCCGATTCTGGAGCTTGCATGGACTCAAGAGTGGCTTCGTCGAGCACTTCTTCCTGCCGGCGTTTGGTCCTTTTTAAGTGACGAAACGCCAGACGGCTGGCAACGCGATAGGCCCACCGTCGAAATAGTTCTGGCTCATGCAAAGCCGTAAGTTTGCGGCACAACGTGATCAAGACCTCTTGCAGAACGTCGCTGGCAGAAGATGTTCCGACCAGGCCGCACAGATAACGGTGTAGCGAGGGCTGAATGCTACGCAATACGCATTCAAGTGCTTCGCGGTCGTCGCACTGTGCCCTTAACACCCACTGAGATTCTCGGCTGGAAGTCGCCACTCGGTTCCTTCACTGCCATAGAGGCAGGGACAGCCCTGAAAAGTTCGGAAGGTTTGCAAAAGATTAGAGAATCTGCGCACGGTGACGCGTGCAACCGCGCAAATGTTATGCTATGTTACGTCGTTTCGTTCGAGTCTCTTGGCCGAGTGTACCCGAACGATTCAGTCACTAGAGTAACCTCGAGGGAGAGTCGGGTCCATGAAGAGCTCATATAGCGGCGTGGCGGTTCCTGCTGACGGTAAGGCGATCGAGTTCAGTGGCGGCGAATTCCGCATACCGGACAATCCGGTAATTCCCTTCATCGAAGGGGACGGCACCGGCCGCGACATCTGGAAGGCGTCGCGCCACGTGTTCGACGCGGCTGTGGAGAAGGCCTACGGCGGAAAGAAAAAGATCGCCTGGCTGAAGGTTTATGCCGGCGAGGAGTCCTTCAATAAATTCAAAGAGTGGCTGCCGCAGGATACCGTCGACGCCATCCGCGACTTTCGCATCGCCATCAAAGGCCCCCTGACGACTCCCGTGGGCGGCGGCATTCGCTCGCTGAACGTGACTCTTCGCCAATTGCTCGACCTCTACGCTTGCGTGCGTCCGGTGCGCTACTTCCAGGGTGTGCCTTCGCCGGTGGTTCACCCCGACCGTATGAATGTGGTGATCTTCAGGGAGAACACCGAGGACGTGTACGCCGGGATCGAATGGAAGTCCGAATCGCCGGAAGCGAAAAAGCTCATCGATTACTTGAACAATGAATTACTGAAGGGCACCTCGAAGAAAGTCCGCGAGGGTTCCGGTGTGGGGATCAAGCCTATTTCCCCGCTCGGTACGAAGCGCCTGGTTCGGCGCGCCATCCAGCACGCCATCGAAAAGCAGCGCGGCGTGGTGACCCTAGTGCACAAGGGCAACATCATGAAGTTCACCGAGGGCGCATTCCGTGACTGGGGCTATGAACTGGCCACCCAGGAGTTCCGCAATCAGATCGTGACCGAACGTGAGAGCTGGATCCTTGACAATAAGGACCGCGACCCTAATCTAACCGTTGAGAAAAACGCGGCGATGATCGAGCCAGGGCTTGAACAGGCCACGGAAGACTTCAAGAAAGACATTCACTCTGAGGTGAAGTCCACGCTCGATGCCATCTACGCGACGCACGGGCACGGCCAGTGGAAGAAAAAGATCCTTATTAATGACCGCATCGCCGACTCCGTTTTCCAGCAGGTGCTCACACGGGCCGACGAGTATCAGGTATTCGCCACGCCGAATCTTAACGGCGATTACCTCTCCGACGCCTGCGCCGCGCAAGTCGGAGGCCTAGGCATCGCACCGGGAGCGAATATCGGTGACGGATTCGGCGTCTTCGAGGCGACCCACGGCACGGCGCCAAAGTATGCGGACAAGGATGTGATCAATCCGAGTTCGGTGATGCTCTCCGGAGTGATGATGTTCGACTTCATGGGCTGGAAGGAAGTTGCCAGGCTGATCGAAGAAGGCATTGCGCGCACCATTCAACAGAAGCGCGTGACCTACGACCTGGAACGCCTGATGCCCGGCGCCACAAAGCTGAAAACATCAGAGTATGCGGCGGCAATCGTCGAGAATATGCAGGCCCCGGCGGCAGTGAGTCGCTGACGAAGTGCCCCGCTGGCCGCGCCGGCGGAACTATTTCGAATTCCTATTCCCTATACCTAAGGAGACGTGCGCATGCGGAACAAAGTAACGGTTGTAGGCGGCGGATTTGTCGGCTCGACGACAGCTCAACGAATACATGATGCGGGGCTCGCCGACGTGGTGCTGACTGATATTCTCGATGGAGTGCCAGCGGGCAAAGCGCTCGACATGGCGGAGTCGGCGCCAATTTTTGGCTCAGACGTCCACGCCTCGGGAATTTCCACTGCATCGGGCGATTACTCGGCGACGGCCAACAGCGACATCATCGTAATTACCGCGGGCTTCCCGCGAAAACCGGGCATGAGCCGCGATGATTTATTGAAGGCCAACTATGACGTGATCAAAGCGGTTGTTGAGGCAGTCGTCAAGCTCTCGCCCAACGCGATTCTGATTGTAGTAACCAATCCGCTCGACGCCATGGCGCAGGCGGCGTTCAAGATTAGCGGCTTCCCCAAGAACCGCGTACTGGGGATGGCGGGCGTTCTCGACTCCGCGCGTATGAGCTGCTTCGTCGCCGCAGAACTGGGAGTATCGGTTGAGAATGTGCACTCCTTCGTGCTCGGTGGTCACGGCGACGACATGGTTCCACTCGCGCGATACTCAACCGTTGCTGGAATTCCTCTCACGGAATTGTTATCTAAAGAAAAGCTTGAGGCCATCATCACACGCACTCGCAAGGGGGGCGCGGAAATTGTCAACCTCCTGAAGACCGGTTCGGCATATTACGCGCCGTCTGCCGCTGCCGTGGAGATGGTTGAAGCGATACTTAAAGATAAGAAGAAGATCCTTCCCTGCGCGGTTTACCTGGAAGGCGAATACGGCATCAAGGGACTGTTCGTTGGCGTGCCAGTAAAGCTGGGTGCAAAGGGCGCCGAGCAGATCATTGAGATTAAGCTAACGCCGGATGAGAAAGCGGCTCTCGACAAGTCGTCCGCCTCGGTTCGGGAGCTGGTTACCGTTCTCGGGATTTAACGGGCCTCAGAGCGAGAATTTCTGCGCGATCGGGAAGCGCCGGCCGACGCTGAAGGCCTTGGATGTCACCTTTAGCCCGGGCGGCGCCTGTTTCCGCTTGTACTCACTGCGATCGACCTGCAACGCCACCCAGCGCACCAAGTCCACAGGAATGCCATTATTAGCCGCGATTTCCTCGGGGGAGCGCAAATCTTCCACGTAAGCTTTTAGTATCCGGTCGAGCATTTCGTAGGGCGGCAAGGTGTCCTGGTCGGTTTGATTCGGTCGCAGTTCAGCGGAGGGCGGCTTCGCGAATATTTCGGCCGGGATTCGACCCTGAACTCCGCTGGCAAACTTGGCCAGGTCGTAGACCATCCCTTTCGGCACGTCGGAGATAACCGCCAAGCCGCCCGCCATGTCTCCGTAGAGCGTGCAGTATCCAACCGCCATCTCGGACTTGTTGCCGGTGCTCAGCACCAGCGAGCCGAACTTGTTCGAAAGCGCCATCAAGACATTCCCGCGTATGCGTGCTTGCAGGTTTTCCTCGGTAGTGTCTTCCGGTAGCCCCGAGAAAGTCGTGTCCAGGGTGCGCCGGTAGCTCTGGAAGGTATCGACGATAGGCATGGTGAGGAGTTCGATGCCCAAGTTTTTGGCCAAGCTCTGCGCGTCGCGAAGGCTTCCTTCGGAGGAGTACGGGCCGGGCATGGCGACGCCGCGGACGTTCTGAGGGCCAAGGGCATCCACAGCGATGGCAACCACCAGCGCCGAGTCGATGCCTCCGCTCAGGCCGACAACCGCCTGATGGAATCCACACTTGCGGACGTAGTCGCGCGTACCGAGCACCAGCGCGCGATAGACGGCTTCGGTTTCATCGGCGATTTGGGGATGGATATCACGAGTCGCGCCCATGGTGTCGAAAATGACCAGGTCCTCTTCGAAAGATTTCGCCTGCGCTCCAATGGTTCCGTCCGGCAGAAATGCCACGCTCGATCCATCGAAAACCAGGCTGTCGTCGCCACCGACCTGGTTGACGTAAACCAGCGGCTGTTTGTGCTCCCGCGCGATCGCCCGCAGCATATCGAAACGCAACGCACGCTTGCCGGCGATATAGGGCGAAGACGAAATATTCAGCAGCAGCGTGCTTCCCTTCCCGGCCAGTTCCGCAACCGGATCGCGCGCATATAGACGCTGCGCCCAGTAGTTCTTGTCGTTCCAGCAATCCTCGCAAATGGTGATGCCCAGATTTTCCACGCCAAGGACGACGGTCGATTGCGTGACCGCCGGCTGAAAGTAACGCGTCTCGTCGAAGACGTCGTAGGTGGGCAGGAGCATCTTGCGCTGCTCGAATAGAATTTTCCCCCGTGCAATCAGGGCCGCGGAATTGGCGACGGGCTTGCCGGTGTCGTCCTGAGCCCTGCCGACAAATCCCACTAGGGAAGGAAGCGGAATCTGCTCCGCCAAGCACGCCAGTTCCTTCTGGTTGCGCTCGGCGAACGCGGGGCGCTCGATCAGGTCTTGCGGGGGGTAGCCGCAAAGGCAGAGCTCGGAGAAGACCGCTAAATCGGCGCCGCGCGATTGCGCCTCACCCGCCAGCGCAACAATGCGCGCCCGGTTGCCTTCAAAGTCTCCGACGGTTGGATTGAACTGCGCCAGCGCAATTTTCATGGGGAGCCGATAGCATACGAAGCGGCGCGACCGATTTCAACGACAGGGTGAATGGCAGTTGCGCCCTTCGTGCGTGAACACAAAAAGAAAGCTCCCGAAGGAATCTCCTCCGGGAGCTCGCGAAAAACAATTCGATTGGGATGGCGCCGCAGCGCTGATACCGTGCCCTTGTTTATACGATAAATGCTTATACCGTGAACGAACTGCCGCAGCCGCAGGTGCTCTTGACGTTCGGGTTATTGAACTTGAAACCCGAGCCCTCGAGCGTCTCGATGTAGTCGATGGAAACGCCGTCGAGGTACATGGCGCTCATCTGGTCGACAAGCACCTTGAGTCCGTCAAATTCATAAACGTTGTCGGCGCCCTCGTTTACCTGGTTCTCAAACGCCATGTGATAGCTGAAGCCGGAACAGCCTCCGCCGACCACGGCCACGCGCAACCCTGCCGGCGAGGGCGTCTGCTGCGACAAAATTTCCTTTACCTTAACTACCGCTGTCGGTGTTATCTGAACCATTCCATCCTCCCGAAACCGCGGCGCTATACCTTCCGCGCCTGTTTGTTAGATGCGCCCAAGGGGCATCTCGACTTACGGGGTAAGTATAGCAGATTCGCCAAAATCCGGGTCTCCCGGTTCCCTGCCAATTTCCCAGGGAGCCGGCAACCCGCTGCGCTACTGCGTAGGTTCCATCGAGTGCACGGCGATGGTGTTGTTCGCCGGATCCAGCACTCCCGTAACTTTGACTTTCATGCCCGCGTTCTTTTCGGCGAGGTCTTGATTATCGAGCTTGTAGACTTTGTTTTTCACCTGCAGCACGTATACGCCACCCAGGTGCTTGACGCAGTAATGCGCGCAGTCGGCCGCCGACACTCCGATGTTTTTGTTTTTCAACATCTCCTCGTGCGAACGGCTGAGCGAATGGACGTTGAGGGCGCACTGGGAGTCACCGATCTCGCCTTTGAATATCTGCTCTTTCCCTCCGGCTGCGACGCAGGTTAGAGCCGCCACCACCAGAAATACTTTCGCAATACGTGTTCCACCCCTGTTCATTCCCCCCCTACCTATGGTTAATCCGGCACAGCCTGACCCGGCAAAACCACGAATTTCATGTTCATGCCCTCATGGTCCGGGCTGCAGATCACCGTGCAAACAACTACATATTCGCCCGGCTCCGCGGGAGCCATGACGTTGAATTCCTGAATCCCGGGCTTCAGCAAGAAATCCCAGCCCGGTACGTGCGAGCGGTCGCCGGCGCGCAGCAGGCTGAAGCCGTGTATGGAGCCATCGCGATTCTTGCTCTTCGCCTTCTTGGCCGTGATCCGCAAGGTCATCGCCTGCCCGGCATGCACCGTTATCACCGGATCTTTCTCGCCGGCGATCTTGTACCGGCTGTCGTGATCGGCCAGCACTTCGATGACCTGGGGCGTCTGGACCCCTTGAGGTGCTTCGGGCGCTTGCGGTGCCCGCAATGATTGCCGCGTCCGCGCCACGAGGTGAGTAGCGAATCCAATCAGTGCCAGCACAGCTACAGCAACAAGCACCGCGCTTCGATAGCTTTTCTTCACGGCTCCCTTTTCATTGCGTCATGTAATTGAGGATAAGACGCATGTCTTCGTCGGTTACCGTGGCGCGGACGCGCATGTGTCTTATGACCATGGCCATAACCCGCGGCGGGAACTTTTGCGGCGCCATGTGGCATCGCCCGCAATTATTGTGAAAGCGCTTCTCGCCCTCCAGCCGCTCATCATCTTCGATCTGCTGCTTGGTGGCTGCCGGTCTGGTCACAACTGAGGGCTTCGAATCCTTGTCTTGGGGGTCGTTTCCTCCTGCTGCCGCGTGCGCGCCAAACAGGCCGAAGCCCCCAAGCATTAGCAGGATTACCAGAATTGATGTCGATTTGTGCCGTCCGGTCGACTTCGTCGTCGGTCCAATCATTTACCGCCTCCGGGCCAGACCGGCATCACGAAGCGATAGGTGAGGCCCATGGTCCACACGTTTTCATCGCCCTGAAAGGCGAACTGCCGGCCGTAGCTGCTTACGAATCGGAAGTCGTCGCGGAAGTAATAATTCAAGCCGAACTCAAACATGTTTGTGTCGGTGGTCAGCAAGTTCGGATTGGGAACTTTGCCGACATGGAATTGCTGGACGCGCCCGACCGCCTGAACGCGCCGCATTTCATTGCGCCATACGGGAACTTGACTCAGCCGATAGGCCGACTCGATCCAATATCCGCTCCCGTTATCTGACCGCGCGTATTCGGCGCGAACGTCCAGGGGAAGCGCCGGCGGCTGCCATGCGGCATGAAAACCAAAGGCATTGCTGCGGTCGCCCTGCAAGAGATGTTGAAACGAGCCGCCAAACTCCAAACGCTCCTTCGGCAGGAAGAGTCCTGCGCGAGTGCCGGCCATGCGCTGAGAATCCAAACGATCGGTCGTGATCAGCGTCGAGAAGTACGTGGCATAGTTCAGTTCAACTCCCGGCGCCACATCGAATCCTCCGCGCACCATGGCGCCAGTGCCTGCCCCGCTCGGGCCGGTAGCAATCGGCAGGATCAACGGATCGCTTTGCAGGTCGCGAATCCATATGGGATAGAGGCGCTCGTTGAAAATTCCGAACGGGGTTAAATATCTTCCGACAGTGACAGTCATATAGCGGCTGGCAATGTAATCCAGCTCCGCGTAATCGACTTCCTTGTCCAGCACGCCCTTGAAATTGCTGCCGCCCGGCGGCGGAGCAAGGTCGGACTCGATGGTTACGCGCGACTCAATCAGTACGCGATTTCCCAGAGGTATCAACACCACCGGTGCAATCAGGGGCTCCAGATTTGGCGTCCCGCCTTCAAATTGCGTGATGAATCCCATGCCCGTGGCAAGAACCGGAACGGGTGTTGGCGGCGGCTGAGTATCGTCGGATTGCGTTTGGCCTTGGCCGATTGGGGCCAGGAGGGCCAGTAGGAGCGGAATCACCAGGCCGAGCGCCACCGCGCTCCGCCCGGCACCGAAGGCCCGTGTCCGACTACTCGTGTGTCGACACGTCATATACATACCGTCGGCTACCCTCGCTGAGAATGACCATCGCCAAGTCGAATGGACAAACCCGTGCTGTCTCCAACCTAGGCCCCCGTCCGTAGAAGGGTCAATCCGGTGTACCGGGTACTGAAACTCCGTCGCTATTAACAATTAAGGAACAGAGAGGTACTAGGGGCACCTGTACCTGGGGACAGGTGAAGGTTCGGCCATGCGAACCCACGAAACAAGGGCACGGGCTCAGAGCGCTGTTAGACTTGACCTTAGCTCGCGAACCCCCGGAGATACCGATGGCCTCGCAAAGTCCTTTTAAAACAGCCTATCGCGTCCTTAGCTGGGTGGTCGTCGCCGGGCTGGCGCTTATCCTCATCCTGGTGCTAAAGAAGTCGCCGGCGCCTTCAATTCCAGTCGATCCGGCGGCGGCTGCGCGGGTGGAGCAGAAGTTTGCAGACGCGGACCAGCAGAAAGCGGCCGGGGAATCCGCACAGGTGGCTCTTGATCCCACGGAGCTGAACTCTTACTTGTCACAGAATTTGCAGGTGGCGGGGAGCACCTCCCAGGTTGGAGCCACGCCTACGGGAGCAAATGCGACGGCGCCAGCTGCGAACGACGCTCTAGCGGCGGCCCATGGTGGCGTTTCCCTGCCCGACGCCAATGGAGCGACACTCGAGGAAGTTCAGTCCTCCGTAAAAGACGTGAAGGTCGACATGGAGGGCGACATGGTGAAGGCCTACGTCACTTTCGATTTTCACGGCAAAGACATGTCGCTCGAACTCGACGGTCATCTGGGAACGCAGAACGGATACATCAAGTTCGAGCCCGTAGCCGGCAAACTCGGCTCTTTACCACTGCCGCAGGCGGCCCTCGATTCGGCTGTCGAGAAGATGATGGAGTCTCCCGAGAACCGCGAGAAGCTGAAGTTGCCGGCGGACATCAGCGATATCCAGATCCAAAACGGCCAGGCCGTCGTTTCCTACAAAGGCGATCCGCAACCTTAGGTCGGCCAGATGGGCGTGTACGCAACGTAGAGCATCCAGTAGACGATCACTCCGGTGACCGAGACGTAGAGCCACAAAGGAAGAGTCCATCGCGCGATCGCGCGATGCTTGATAAACCGCTCCTGCAAGGCTCGCGAGAGAGTGATCAGCACCAGTGGAACGATCACCACCGCTAGCGTGGTATGTGTAAGCAGCAGCCCGAAATAGACCGGGCGAACCCAGCCCTGCCCTCCGAAACGAATCACTCCCGCATGGAAATGAAAATACAAATAGAGAATGAGAAATACGGTCGAGCAGGCGAATGCCGCCAGCATGCAGGCACGATGGTAAGCGATTTTTCGCCGGCGGATGAAGATGTAGCCGAGCAGCAGGAGAACGGTGCAAGCGGCGTTCAGCGAGGCATTGACTGCGGGAAGGGACCTAAGCGGAAGGAGCGTCCCAATCATCACCCTTTGCTCATAAGACCCGCGCTCATCGAGTCGTCAGCTTGTCCAGAATCAGCCATGCCAGCAGCAGCGGAATGTGCGCCACCGTGGCGTGCATCAGCCACTTTGCGCGGGCGTTTGTGCGCACGCGATTGGCCCACAAGCTGACCTGCAGCAATAGCATCCCCAGCACCAACGCGCCGAAGAAATAGCGCATCCCCGCCATCCCTACGACCGCCGGCAGCGCGCTGACCCAAACCAGAATGGCCGAGGTGCAAACGATCTGCCGGAATGTCGCGTCACCTTTGCGATCGACTACCGGCAACATGCGAATCCCGGCGCGGGCATAGTCTTCGCGGTAGATCCACGCGATGGCCATAAAATGCGGAAACTGCCAGAAAAATAAAATAGCGAAGAGCACCCATCCACCCAACGAAAGCGAGCCTCGCGCGGCCGCCCAGCCAATCAGCGGAGGCAACGCGCCGGGAATGGCGCCGACGGCCGTCGAAAGCGTTGTGCGCGTTTTTAGCGGCGTGTACAAACCCAGGTACAGCACCGACGTCGACAGCGCCACAAGGCACGCGAGAACATTGGCTGCAAGCGCCAACCAGATTGCGCCCACGGCGATCGCCGCCAATCCGAAAATCAGCACCTCGCGCGGCTGCAGTACTCCGGCGGGCAGCGGCCGCGCCGCTGTGCGGCGCATCACCGCGTCTGCCTCGCGCTCGACATATTGATTCAGCGCCGCAGTGCCCCCAGCGACGACCATGGTCGCGCACACTGTATGCACCATCAGCAGCCAGTCGAGCGGGCCGCGCGAGCCGAGATAGAAACCCGCCATGGTGGTGATCACCACTAGAAATGTGACGTCCGGCTTCATCAGCACCACATAGGCCCACGGCCTCTCCATGGTGGAAGCACGGTCGGTGCGCGTCTGGTCCATCTAGACTCCTGCCCTTCCGGTCGAATGTACTGAAGCCGCTGTCGAACCCTGTGCCGAGGGGCGAATCAGTCGCATGCACGTCAGCGTCAAGAGCACCGACGCCGCGAGCGTCAGCGCCCCACCGAGGACATGCGCGACCGTGAGCACGACGTAGGTGAATGTCGGCTGCACGTCGTTCACCGCTTTCACCACCGCCCACCACGCCGCAAAGCCTAACAGAATCTGCACTCCGAAAAATGAATGCAGCAGCGCCAGGCTCTTGCGAATCTCGCGCACATCGCGGAAACGGCTCTTGGCCACGCGTCCGGTCAGAATCACCATTGCGGTTACGATTCCCGCGCCAAAAAGATGCGGGTCGATAGCATGAGAACCTGGCCCAAACGCTCCGTGCCTAAAGGCCGCGCCCAAAACAATCTGCGCCAGAATGGCTATCGTGGTCCACATCGCCAGCGGGCGTACTTGCGGCGATTCAGTGTCGTTGAACAGCGGCAAGTCGCTGCGCCACCAGTCGCTCAGATATAGCGCCAAGCCGACCAGGGTCATAAAGAAAATTTCCGCGAGCGTGGCATGCGCTGTCGCCGAAGCGGCTGGGTAGCCTTCGAGCACCCGAAATCCACCGAGAAGCGCCTGCGCAATGACCAGCGCCAGCGCTGTCCAACCCAGCTTGGGCGCCAGCGGCCGGCGGTCCGTGCGTGCGATCCACACGGCAAGAATTAGAGTGAGTATCGAAACCAGAGCGGCCAGCACACGATGCGTATACTCAAACCGGATGCCGCCCACGAGTGGTGGAATCAACCTATGGTAGGCCAGCGGCCAGTCCGGCACGGAGTCCGCGGCGTCATTGCTGGTCACCAGCGCCCCCGCCATCAAGAGCAGCACGGTGCAGCCCGTCGTCATCACCGCAAAGCGATGCACCCCGCGCGACGTGTCCGTTGGACTGGAAGGCATTTTCGTGAACGAAGACCTTACATTCTAAGTACCCGCCGCAAAAAAGAAAAGCCATAAGAAGTAAGAAGACGGGGCGCGGAATCTGGCCCATTCTTACAGCCCTGCAATTCCAGGATGCGTCCCGACCGAGAAACATCCCATTCACATTCTGTATGGGTCACATAAAGCAAAAGCGGTCGCTGGAAGTCCTGCCTTTGCCGTAATCGAAAACGGCACACTTCGTGTATATTATTTGTGAGCAGTTGCAATTTGAGACGGGGATCCGCATGGGTTCCCGGCTCCGGGGTAAGAACTACGACCCTAGCAGCGGGTCGATCACAGGGCCTATGCCCATGGGCCTTAAGGCTACTACAGTGAAGAAGCGCTCCCTAAAATCCGACTACCCATTCCTCACCCTTCCCAAGGCTCAGGGACTTTACTCGCCCCAGCATGAGCATGACGGGTGCGGCATCGGTTTTGTCGCCAATATCGAGGGGCACGCCTCGCACGATATCGTCCTCAAGGGCATCCAGATTCTCATCAACCTCACTCATCGAGGGGCGTGCGGTTGCGATCCGCAGACGGGCGACGGCGCCGGCATTCTGATTCAGATTCCGCATGCCTTCTTTGACCGCGAATGTTCGGAGCTGGGCTTCACCCTGCCCTCGTCGGGGGAATATGGCGTAGGAATGTGCTTCCTGCCCGTCGATCCGCAGGAGCGCATTCTCTGCGAAGGGATTCTGGAAAAGACCGCCAAGGAATTGGGCCTTTCAGTGCTTGGCTGGCGCGACACACCGATCAACGGCGACACTATCGGCCGGCTAGCACGCAACACGCAGCCCTACATCGAACAGGTTTTCCTGCGCCGCGGCCCGGGAATGGATCAGGACGCGCTCGAGCGCAAACTCTACGTGCTGCGCAAGCAGGTGGAATCGATCATCTCGGAGTCTGACCTGAAGGAAAAGGGATTCTTCTACATCCCATCGCTTTCGTCGCGCACCATCGTCTACAAGGGGCTGCTGCTCGCGCCGCAAATTCCCAATTTTTACAAGGAACTCTCCCATCCGGAGCTGACCAGCGCGCTTTGCCTTATGCACCAGCGCTTCTCGACGAATACTTTCCCGAGCTGGCAGCTCGCGCATCCTTATCGCTACGTGTGCCATAACGGCGAAATCAACACACTGCGCGGCAACGTCAACTGGATGTACGCGCGCCAGTCCGTGCTCGCCTCTCCGCTCTTCGGCGATGACATCAAGAAGCTTTTGCCGATCATCACTCCGGGCGGCAGCGATTCGGCCATGCTCGATAACGCCGTCGAACTGCTTACGCTCTCTGGGCGCAGCCTGCCGCACGTAATGTCCATGCTCATTCCCGAAGCCTGGGAACATGACCCTTCGATGCCCGACGACGTGAAGGCTTTCTATGAATATCACGCCTCGCTCATGGAGCCGTGGGACGGCCCGGCCGCCGTGGCGTTCACCGATGGCCGCGTGATCGGCGCGAAGCTCGACCGCAACGGCCTTCGGCCTGGGCGCTACGTCGTGACTTCCGACGGACTGGTGGTGCTGGCCTCCGAGGCAGGCGTGCTCCCCATCAAGCCCGAGGACATACGCATGAAGGGGCGCCTCGCACCGGGACGCATGCTGCTGGTCGATCTCGAACA
>Ga0302326_10002565_pt1 | contig 43985 bp, 36 predicted proteins | sample Palsa_T0_3_FD_202264 | JGI IMG/M metagenome (GOLD analysis project Ga0302326, IMG submission 202264) | Peat permafrost microbial communities from Stordalen Mire near Abisko, Sweden - Palsa_T0_3 | ecosystem: Environmental > Terrestrial > Soil > Palsa > Peat permafrost | place: Sweden: Abisko...
CCGCCGACCGAAGGGCGGAGCACGAAGGGAATTGAATATATGTCTGACGCCGTTACGCGCGTGTCCGTCGAGATCGAGGGCAAAGAGATCTCGTTCGAGACCGGCAAGCTGGCCAAGCAGGCCTCCGGCGCCGTCGTCGTCCAGTCGGGCGACACGATGGTCCTCTGTACCGCGACCGCGGGAAACCTCCGCGATGTCGACTTCCTGCCGCTCACCGTCGACGTCGAGGAGCGGATGTACGCCGCGGGGAAGATCCCCGGCTCGTTCTTCAAGCGTGAGGGGCGCGCCGGCGAGAAGGCGACGCTGACCGCGCGCCTGATCGACCGACCGATCCGTCCGCTGTTTCCCAAGGGCTGGCGGCATGAGACCCAGCTGGTTGCGCTGCCGATGTCGGTTGACCACGTCAACCCGTACGACATGCTGGCGCTGAACGGCGCCTCCGCGGCGCTGATGGTCTCCAACGTCCCATTCCCCGGCCCGGTCGGCGCGGTCCGGATCGGCAAGATCGACGGCAACTTCGTCGTCAACCCCGACGAGGAAGCGCTGCTGGACGGAACCGATCTCGACCTGATCGTCGCCGGTACCGAGGACGCGATCCTGATGGTCGAGGCCGGCGCCAACGAGATTCCCGAGGCCGAGATCCTCGACGCGCTCGACATCGCGCACGAGAACATCCGCAAGCTCTGCGCCGCCCAGCGTGAGCTTGCCGAGAAGGCCGGCAAGGAGAAGACGCCGGTCGAGGTGCCGGAGGTTCACGCCGACCTCTACGAGCAGATCAAGGGCTCGCACGGCGCCGCGCTGGATACCGCCACTCAGGTGGAGGACAAGCTCGAGCGCCAGGCCGCGACCAAGGCCGTCGAGGAGCAGGTCCTGGAGCACTATTCCGGCGATCCTGATTCCGCCACCTACGCGGAGTACCGTGGCAACGCCCAGCGGGCGTTCGACAAACTCGAGAAGACGCTGATCCGCGAGCGCATCGCAGTCGCGAAGAAGCGGCCCGACGGCCGCGGCACCGACGAGATCCGACCGATCTCGATCGAGATTGACATCGCCCCGCGCACGCACGGCTCGGCGCTGTTCACCCGCGGCCAGACGCAGGCGTTCTCGGTCGTCGCGCTCGGCACCACCCGTGAGGAGATGCGGCTCGATACGCTCGGGCTGGAGACCACCAAGCGCTACTTCCACCACTACAACTTCCCGCCGTTCTCGGTCGGGGAGGCGGGCTTCATGCGCGGACCGAAGCGCCGCGACATCGGCCACGGTGCGCTCGCCGAGCGGGCCCTGGTCCCGATGATCCCGAGCCAGGAGGACTTCCCGTACACGATTCGCGTCGTGTCGGACATCCTCGAGTCAAATGGCTCGAGCTCGATGGCGTCGGTGTGCGGCTCGACCCTGTCGCTGCTGGCCGCCGGCGTGCCGATCAAGGCGCCGGTCGCGGGTATCGCCATGGGCCTGATCAAGGAGGGCGACGACTACGTCATCCTCACCGACATCGCCGGCGTCGAGGACCACCTCGGCGACATGGACTTCAAGGTCGCGGGGACATCCGCTGGCATCACCGCGCTGCAGATGGACATCAAGATCACGGGCGTCACGTTCGAGATCATGCGCGACGCCCTGGCTCAGGCCAAGGTCGCCCGCAATGTGATCCTGGGCAAGATGGCCGAGGTCATCGACACGCCGCGGTCGGAGCTGTCCAAGTACGCGCCGGGCATCTCCTCGGTCAAGATCGACCCGGAGAAGATCGGCCTGCTGATCGGCAAGGGCGGGGAGACGATCCGCGCCCTGCAGGAGGAGTTCGAGTCGCAGATCGACGTCAACGATGAGGGCCAGGTCCTCGTCTACGCGTCCAACCGGGAGCTCGGCGACGCGCTGGTGGCCCGGATCAGCTCGATGACCAAGGAAGTCGAGGTCGGCGACGAGTTCACCGGCAAGATCGTCAAGACGACCACGTTCGGCGCGTTCATCGAGCTCTCGAAGGGCACCGACGGCCTGCTGCACATCTCCAACGTCGCGCCGGGCCGCCGGACCGCGACCGTCGAAGAGGTGTTCAACAAGGGCGACGAGGTCGCCGTCAAGGTCGTCGAGGTCGATCGCGAGCGTGGCCGAATCGGCCTGCGGCTCGCCGACGATCCCGAGATCCAGGGCAAGAGCCCGGAGGAGCTCGCGCAGATCGCCGCGGCCGAGGCCAGCCGTCCCCGTGGGGGCGGCGGCGATCGCGGCCGTGACCGTGATCGCGGGCCAGGTGGGCCGCGGTCTGACCGCGGGGCCGGTGGGCCGCGTAACGGTCGCGACGGCGGCAGCCGCGACCGCGACGGCGGTCGCGTGCGCGATCGGGATCCCGAGCGCTCGTAGATCGCTCTGGCCCGCCCGCTCGTAGACCCCGTTCTGGGTCGTTCGCTCGTGACACCCAGCCACCGGCTGACGACGCTCGATTCCGGCATCCGGATCGTGACGGAGACAATGCCCTCCGTCCGGTCCGTGTCGGTCGGGATCTGGATCGGAACCGGCTCCCGGTATGAGTCCGACAGCCAAGCAGGGCTCTCGCACCTGCTCGAGCACCTGCTGTTCAAGGGCACCGACCGCTACGAGTCGGTCCAGATCGACCAGATCTTCGATGGGATGGGCGCCGAGCTCAACGCTGGTACCGGCAAGGAGACGACCTCGGTCTTCGCCCGCGTGATCGACGAGCATCTGCCGGCGGCGTTCGACGTGATGGCCGACATGGTGTTTCGCCCGCGGCTGGTCGAGATCGAGTCCGAGCGCGAGGTGATCCTCGAGGAGATCGCGATGTACGAGGACGAGCCCCAGGAGAAGGTGTTCGACCTGCTCGGCGCGGCGACGTTCGGCGGCGACCCGCTCGGGCGGTCGATCATCGGTCGCGCCGAAGTGATCTCCGGCACGCCGCGCGGTCAGATCGCCGCCTTCCACGTCGACCGTTACCGACCGGAGCGGATCGTGATCGCGGCCGCCGGCGCGATCGACCACGACCAGTTCGTGTCGCTCTGCGCCGAACGGGTTCCCGGTACGCGGTCGGCGACATCGGCCGCGGCCGGCGCCAACGGCAGCGCCCCGCCGGTGCTGGCGCCAGATCCCCGCTTCGAGCGCAAGGACACCGAGCAGTTTCACGTCTGCTTGGGCGGGCTCGGCGTCTCGCGCCACGATGACCGCAGGTTCGCGCTGCGGCTGCTGGACTCGGTGTTCGGCGGCACGTCGTCGTCGCGGCTGTTCCAGGAGATCCGTGAGCAACGTGGCCTGGCGTACTCGGTCTACTCGTTCACGACCGCGTACCACGACACCGGCCAGATCGGCCTGTACGTCGGCACCCGCGCTGAAAATCTGCACGAGGCACTGTCGGTCGTCGGCACCGAGCTTCAGCGGCTGCGCTCAGCGCCCGCCACCGCGGACGAGCTCCGACGGGCCAAGGAGAACCTCAAGGGCCGCGTGCTGCTGGCGCTCGAGTCAACCGGCGCACGGATGAACCGACTCGGCGCGGAGGTGCTGGCCGGAACTCCGCTGATGGAGCTCGACGAGTTGCAGGAGCGGATCGAGGCCGTCACGCTCGACGACCTGGGCACGCTCGCGCACGAGCTATGGGCGCCCGAGCGACTGACGGCCGCCGGGATCGGACCCGACGCCGACCGCTTCGAGCGGGCGCTGGCGGCGGCGGAGCCCGCGCTGGCCGGACGCTGAGTCCGGATGGCGCCGCAGACCGGCACGCCGATCAGAGTCGCGGTCGCGGGCGCGGCCGGCCGGATGGGCGAGACCGTCTGCCGGGCGATCGACGGCGCCGCTGACATGGAGCTCGTGGCCCGCGCGGACCCGGCGCTGGGGCTGTCGTTGCGCCAAGCGCTGGCCGACGGCCGCCCGGACGTGCTGGTCGACTTCACGATCCCCTCCACGGCGGTCGCCAACGCCCACGAGGCCGTCGCCGCCGGCGTTCACGTCGTGATCGGGACGACGGGCTTTGCGCCGGACGCACTCGACGATCTGCGCGGCGCCGGCGCCAACGTGTTCGTCGCCCCGAACTTCGCGATCGGCGCGGTCCTGATGATGCAGTTCGCGGCGACCGCTGCCAAGCACATGCACTCGGCTGAGATCATCGAACTGCACCACGATGAAAAGCTCGACCGTCCGTCGGGGACCGCGGCCCGGACCGCCGCGCTGATGCGCGCGGCGACCTCCGAGCGCGGCGGCGACGACGCCGAGATCCCGATCCACTCGGTCCGCCTGCCCGGGCTCGTCGCCCATCAGGAGGTGATCCTCGGTGATCTCGGTCAGACGCTCACGATCCGCCACGACTCGATCGACCGAGTGTCGTTCATGCCTGGGGTGCTGCTGGCCGTGCGCCGGGTCGGGTCGCTGTCGCGCTCGCCGATGTTCGGCCTCGAGCAGCTGCTGTAGCCGGCCGTGATCGGCGCCGCGGCACGCGGTCGCCGTCGCCAGACGCTTCAGTCCGATCGGCATCATGCCGATATTCGTTAGGTGACCGAGACACGCGCGCTGCTGTTGCTGGTCGAAGACGATGATCTGCTCGCCTTGGTGTTGACCGAGATCCTGGCACCGATCGCCGACGTCCGCTGGGCTCCGTCCGGCGAGCAGGCGCTGCAGATGCTGTCGGACGAGCACTGGGATCTGGTGATCGCCGACATCGAGCTTCCGGGCATGAGCGGGATCGACGTGATCGTGCACAGCAAGGTCGCCCAGCCCGTCGTCTCGACACTCGTCGTCTCCGGTCGCGCGGGATTCCAAGACGCAGTGTCCGCGATCCGCGCCGGGGCCGACGACTATCTGACCAAGCCGATCGACCCGCCGACGCTGCTGGACAAGGCGCGTGAGCTGATCGCCAGGACTCGCGTGCGCCGCGCCCGGGACCTCGAGGTGGTGCTCGCGATTGGGGCGCACCCCGACGACGTCGAGATCGGTTGCGGCGGCATTCTCGCACGCCACGTCGCCGCTGGAGACCAGGTCTCGGTGCTGACGCTGACCGGTGGCGAGCAGGGCGGGGAGGCGCTGACACGGGCGATCGAGTCCCGACGCGCTGCCGAGATCCTCGGCGCTCGACTGTTCCACACCGATCTGGTCGACACCGGCGTCAGCGAGGCCAGCGACACGATCACCGCGATCAAGCAGGTGATCGAAGAGGTGGCGCCGACCACCGTGTACACCCATACGGCTCGCGACGTACACCAGGACCATCGCAACGTGCACCACGCGACCCTGGTCGCCGCGCGCGGGATCCCGCGTATCTACTGCTATCAAGCACCATCGACGACCATCGAGTTCCACCCGACGCGGTTCGTGACGATCGACGGGTTCCTGGAGCGCAAGCTCGAGGCGATCGACGCCTACGGATCGCAGGTCGCGGTGCGCGACTATCTCGACCCGGATCTGCTGCGCTCCACGGCCCGCTATTGGGGTCGGTTCTCACGCTCCAAATACGTCGAGGCGTTGGAGGTCATGCGCGAAAGCGACGCGGGAAGCGCCACGCCGGCGCTCGCCGTTGGATCCGCGATTGGCGCGGGAGCGGCGGTATGACGCTTGAGGGCGACACCCCGCATCCGCGGGTGCTGGTCACCGGGACCGGGGGACCGTCCGGCGTCTCCTTCATGAAGGCTCTGGCAGATGAGCCGTGGGAGATCTACAGCGCCGACATCGACCCCTACGCGGCAGGGCTGTACCTCGTCGATCCGGACCACCGCGCGATCGTGCCGCGAGGCGACTCAGAGACGTTCGTGGCGGAGATCATCGAGCTCTGCGACAGCATGCGGATCGACGTGCTCGTGCCGACCGTCGACAGCGAGTTGCTGCCGCTGGCGATGGCGCGGACCGAACTCGCCGACCACGGCGTCGCGCTCGTGCTGGCCCGTGAGCAGACGCTGCGCGACTGCCTGGACAAGTGGACGCTGCACGACCGTTGCGCCGGCGCGCTGCGGGTCCCCGACACGGTCCTCGTCGACGCCGACTTCAAGCCTGGCGCCTGCGCCCTGCCGGTGATCGTCAAGCCGCGCTCGGGCTCAGGCTCGCGCGGGGTGCATCGCGTCGATGATCTGGAGGAGCTCACGCGCCTGCCGCGTGACGCGACCCTGCTCGTCCAGGAGTACCTGCCCGGGATCGAGTACTCGCTGGATGTGCTCGCGCGTGGTGACGGCAGGATCGTCGCGGTGGTGCCCCGAGCGCGTCTGAAGGTCGATTCGGGGATCGCGGTCACCGGTCGTACGATCCACGACGAGTCCCTGCAACGAATCGGAGCTCTGGTCGCGCAGCGGATCGGTCTGACGTCGGTCGCGAACGTGCAGGTGAAGTTGACCAGCGACGGCGAGCCGGCCCTGCTGGAGGTCAATCCGCGATTCCCCGGCACGATGTCGCTGACGGTCGCCAGCGGGGTGAACATGCCCCGGCTCTGCGTGCAGGAGGCGCTGGGCATCGAGATGCCGAGTGAGACGCAGCCATTCGCGGACATTGCGATGGTGCGATTCCTGGAGGAGCACTTCATGGACTTCAGCGAGATCGAGGCGCTGCAGAGCAAAGCGGCGCCGGTCAATGCCTGAGCAGATCTCGCTGCGCGAGGACCGGCACGTGCACTCACGGTTCTCCGACGGCGAGGGTACGCTGGCACAGAACATCGCCGCAGCCGAGGCGCTCGGACTCCACGAGCTGACCTGCGTCGACCACGTCCGCGTCAGCACCAACTGGGTGCCCGCCTACGTCGAGGCGGTGCGTGCCGCGCGCGCGTCCACGACGGTCAGGCTGGGCTGCGGGATCGAGGCCAAGCTGCTCGATACCGACGGCGCCCTGGACCTGCCGCCGCAGATCGAAGGCGTCGACGCGATCTACGCCGCCGACCACCAGGTCCCGCTGGCCGACGGCCCGCACCACCCCCGACAGATCCGCGCGGAGATCGAGAGCGGCGAGCGCGACCCCGTGGCGGTGATCGAGGCGATCGTCACGTCCACCGGGGCGGCCGTGCGCCGATATCCCCGAGTTGTGATCGCCCACCTGTTCAGCGTGCTGCCGAAGATCGGTCTGAGCGAGCGCGATGTCGCCCCGGAACTGGTGGCTCAGCTCGCCGCCGCCTGCTCCGAGGGCGGGGCGTGCGTCGAGATCAGCGAACGCTGGCGCTGCCCCGCCGCCGAGACCTTGCGTCCGTTCCTCGAGCACGGGGTGACGGTGCTCGTCAGCACCGACAGCCATCGCTCCGAGACGATCGGTCGCTACGAGTACTGCGCGGAGATCGTCGCCGAGCTCGATACCGTCGTACGAGCGCAGTAGTCCTGCCCGTGCGGGCGCTGGAGTGGATTCTGGTGGTGTTCGTCCTCGCGGCCACGCTGCCGCCGATCGCCGGCGTCTACCAGTTCCTGCTGGCGGGCCTGCATCGCTTTCACCGGGACCCGTTGCAGCTCACGGGGCGGCCGCCGCGAGTCGCGGTCGTGGTCCCCGCCTGGAACGAGGCGGCCGTGATCCTGCGCACGATCGAGTACCTGCTCGCGCTCGACTACCCCGGCGAAGCGCTGCGCGTCTACGTGGTCGATGACGCCAGCACCGACGCGACGCCTGAGATCGTTGGAAACCTGGTCCGGACACACCCCGGGATCGTGCACCACCTCAGGCGCGCGCGCGGCGGCGAGGGCAAGGCGCACACGATCAACTACGGCTTGCGCGAGATCAGCGCCGACGGCTGGTATGAGGCGATCATGGTGATCGACGCCGACGTGATCTTCACCTCCTCGTCGCTACGGCTGATGACGCGGCATCTCGCCCATCCCGATGTCGGAGCGGTCACCGCCTACATCAAGGAGGGCTCGGCGCCCAAGAACTACCTCAACCGGTTCATCGCCTTCGAGTACGCGACCGCACAGGCGGGCGCACGCCGGGCCCAGAACATGCTCGGCGCCCAGGCCTGCCTGGCCGGGGGGGCGCAGCTGATCCGGCGGGAGAGCCTGGAGGCGATCGGTGGCCAGATCGACACCAGCACCCTGGCTGAGGACACGGTCACCACCTTTCGTATCCAGCTCGCCGGTCAACGCGTGGTGTTCGAGCCGTACGCGATCGTCTGGGCCGAGGAGCCGCGCGAGGTCGTCGCGCTGTGGAAGCAGCGGCTGCGCTGGGGGCGCGGCAACGTCCAGGTCACGCTGCGGTTTCGCTCGGTCTGGTTTCACCGCGCCTCGGCGAAGCGCCTGGGTGGGATCAGCTTCGCGTTGATCTGGTTCAGCGTGACGTTGATGCCGGTGTTCATGGTCACCGCCTCGGCGAGCCTGATCGGCCTGTTCCTGCTGAACGCCACCTTCTCGGTGCACGTGTTCCGGGCGCTGTGGTTCGTCAACCAGGTGAGCTACCTGTTCGTGACCCTGTCGAGCTTCTCGGTCGACCCCGCGATGGCCCGCGTCTGCTGGCGTGAGGGCATCGCGTTCCCGGGGCTGATCAGCGTCGCGATCATCGTCTGGGCGGCGGTTCCGGGCGTGCGGCTGGCCGCCTCCACGCCCGAACTGCTGTTCGTCTACGCGTGGATGTCGTGCTCGATGGTGGCCGCATACCTCGCTAAGCAATTGAGCGAATGGTCGCCGGCGCGTCGCCTGATCGCGCCACTGATCTACGTCGTCGGGTATGGGCCGCTGCTCTGCGCGATGACCGCCGTGGCGTACAAAAAAGAGCTCCAGGGCGCCGAGATGCGCTGGGAGAAGACCGAGAAGATAGGAGCCGTCGGTGAGATCGCCTAAGCCGCTGCCTGTGCCCGCGGTGTGGGGTGCAGTCGCGTGCCTGGTCGCAGTGTCGACCGTGCACTACGCGCTGGTCACCGGCCCTGAGGTCCAGGCGAGGCTCGAGCGGCTCGCCGACGAGCGACATGAGCAGGTTCGCCAGGAGCACCGGCTGTTCTGGCGGACGATCGCGATCACGGCGTTCGTCGCGATCGTCGTCACGGCCCGGCTGCTGGCGGGCTGATTGGTGGGGCCACTAATGCCTGCTCTCGATCACCGCCCGCAGATCGGCGGCCAGCCGCCGCAGCTCGCGATAGTCCGCCGGCGGCGCACCTGGCTCGAGGCGATGTTCGATCGCACGGGCGAGCTCGGTTCCCCTCGGCAGGCTCAGCGTGCCGAGCAGTCCCGCCAGCTTGTGAGCCTCGGTCCGCACCGATTCCCGCAGCTGGGGATCGTCGGGATCGGACTCGAGCGCCGGCACGGCCCGCGCAATCGTGGCCTGGCGCTCGAGCAGCACTGGCCGCGAACGCGTCCAGATCGCGGCCAGGGCGTCGCGAAGTTGATCGTGCTCGGAGGGATCGGTCATGGCTGGTGATGAGCTCTCCCTCGACGCTCAGCGGATGACACAGCGGGCGCTTGACCTGGCGCGAGCCCCCGCCGGCACCACGTCTGACCCGGCCGATAGCGAGCTGCTGGAACGTATCACTCGTGTCGCGGCCGCCCTGTTCGACGTGCCGATGGTCGCGGTGACGCTGATCGGCTCCGACGGTCACATCGTCAAATCCGGCCTCGGTCTGCCGGACGCCGAGCGGCGGCAAGTGAGCGCGCTGCATACCGCGACGCTTGCTGCCGAGGGCACGCTCATGGTGGCGGATGCCGCCGGCGATCCGCGCTTTGCGGACGACCCCTGGGTCGCCGGCACCGCGAGCGTCCGGTTCTACGCCGGTCATCCGCTGCGGTCCACCGAGGGTGCGGGGATCGGGACCTTGTCAGTCCTGGATTCTCGACCGCGGGGGCTGGCGGATCAGCAGCTGGCGCGGCTCGAGGATCTCGCGATGTGGACTCAGGAGGAGCTGGATCGAGCTGCCCACGCCGAAATGCTGAGCTACCTCCGCCGCAGTCGAAGCTGGCTGCGGACGATCATGGACGGCGTCGCCGAAGCGGTCGTGAGCTTCGACGCCACCGGGACGATCCACTTCGCCAACGCGGCGGCGGAGGCGACGTTCGGCGCCGAGCCCGATGGACTGCTGCACAAGTCGATCGTGACGTTGATCGACGGCATCGACTGGGACCGAGTGGCCCGACGAGTCGGTGTCGTCGCCGACGACGAGAAGACCGTGATCGGCAGGCGGCTCGACCTGCCCGGGCGGCGCCGCAATGGACAGCTGTTTCCACTGGAGGTCGTGATCACCGCGGCCCACGTCAACGCTGAGACCGTGTTCGTCGCGATCGGCAGGGATCTGACCGAGCGCCACCGCACCGAGGCGGCGCTCCGCCAGTCCGAGAGCCGCTTTCGCACGATCTTCGACGGCGCCGGGACCGGGATCGCGCTGACGGCGCTGGACGGGCAGTTGCTGGATGCGAATCCCACCTTCGCCGAGATGCTCGGCTACTCGGTCGAGGAGCTGCGCCGGCTGAACCCGTTGGAGCTGGTCGACGATCCCGACGGTGCCGAGTACGAACCGTTGCTGAGGTCGCTGCGCAGCGGCCGCCGGAATCGCTACCGCCGCGAAGTGCAGCTACGCCGGCGGGACGGATCTCGGATCTGGGTGGCGGCGACCGTGTCCGCGGTGCCAGGGTCCGAGGAGAACTCGGTCCTCGGCGTGGTGATGATCGCGGATATCAGCAAGCGCAAGGAGATCGAGCGCTTCAAGGATGAGTTCGTGTCGGTGGTTGGACACGAGCTGCGCACGCCGCTGACCTCGATCCGCGGCGCACTCGGACTGATCGGCGCGGGCGCCGTCGGAGCGATCCCCTCCGAGGCGTCTCAGATGATCGCGGTCGCGATCTCCAACACCGACCGACTGGTGCGCCTGATCAACGACACGCTCGACATCGAGCGGATGGAGGCTGGTCGCAGCGAGCTCGATCTGGCTGCGGTCTCCGGCGCCTCACTGGTGCAGCAGGCGGTCGGCGTCGTCCAGGCGACAGCCGACGCGGCGGAGATCACGTTCAACTGCGAGCTGGCGGACGTGCGCGTCTGGGTCGATGCCGACCGGATCGTGCAGGCGCTGGTCAATCTGTTCGGCAACGCGATCAAGTTCTCGCCGCGCGGCGCCGAGATCCGGGTCGCGGTCTCAGACGACGGTGAGCTCGTCGACTTTTGCGTCTCCGACGATGGTCGCGGTATACCGCCCGATCAGCTGGAGAGCGTGTTCGAGCGCTTTCGCCAGGTCGACGGCTCCGACGCACGTGAGAAGGGAGGCACGGGACTGGGCCTGGCGATCGCGCGCAGCATCGTCGAGCAGCATGGCGGGCAGATCTGGGCCGAGAGCGGCGAGGGCGTCGGCACGACCTTTCATTTCACGCTGCCGTTGGCCAATCAGCCGAGCACGCTGGCGCCGGGGGCCGTGCTGGTGGTCGAGGACGACGTGCGGGTCGCCAGCGCGCTGCGCGAGGCCCTGCAGGGCCGCTACGGGACAACGCGGGTCGCCAGCTCAGCCGAGGAGGCGATCGCGGCGATTCGGCAGTCGCCGCCGAGGATCATCGTGCTCGATCTCGTGCTGCCCGGGGCTGACGGCATCGCGGTGATCGACGAGCTCGCCCACGATCCGAAGCTGGCCGCGACGCCGATCATCATCTATTCGGCGGCCGAGCTCGATCACGCCGAGCGCGAGCGCGCCCAGCTCGGCCATACGGTGTTCCTCTCCAAGGTGGATGCGTCCCCCGAGCATGTGTGCCGTCGCATCGCGCAGCTGCTGGGAGGGCCGGTGCGTCTCGCATGAGCGATCGGGTGCTGCTCGTCGACGACGAGGATGACATCCGTGCAATCGCTCGTCTGAGCCTCGAGCGACTTGGCGGCTGGACGGTGGTGACCGCGTCCTCGGGCGACGAGGCGGTTGAGCTCGTCACCCGCGAAGCACCGTTCACGGTCGTGTTGTTGGACGTGATGATGCCCGGATCCGACGGGCCCGCCACGCTGCTGCGACTGCGGTCAGGCCGGCTGCCCCCGCAGACTCCGGTCGTGTTCCTGACCGCGAAGGTCCAGCCCGCTGACCGCCGACGCCTGCATGGTCTCGGCGCCGCCGGGGTGATCGCCAAGCCGTTCGATCCGATGCTGCTGTCGCAGCAGCTGCGGGCGATCCTTGAGTCCGGCCCCGGCGAGATCGTCTGACCGCGCTCGTTGTCCGGTGCCCGATTACGCCACGGCGGGCACCCGCAGCGACCGATAGACCGCATTCGCGAACGTCCCGGCGCGAACTCTGTCGATTTCCTTCGGACGTCCCGAAAGCGATCGACAACGTTTGTGCATTGACGCGCGGGCAAACGTACCGTCTGCGGCGCCGTGCACCCGCCGCGCGATGATGCACGCCGGGGACGAGCGCGGAGAACTCCCGTTCTCGCGCTCGCTCCCGACACCGAGCACACCCCCACCAGGAGCTGTCCGATGGCCGACGATCGCCCGCCCTACCCGCCGTTCACATTGGAAACCGCCCGTCAGAAGGTCCAGGCCGCGGAGGACGCCTGGAACACGCGTGACCCCGAACGCGTGTCAAAGGCCTACAGCGAGGACTCGCGCTGGCGCAACCGCGACACATTCGTCACCGGCAGGGCCGAGATCGTCGCGTTCCTCGCCGGCAAGTGGGACCGCGAGCTCGACTACGCGCTGCGCAAGTCGCTGTGGAGCTTTGACGGCAACCGGATTGCGGTCCGCTTCCAGTACGAATCACACGACGCCGACGGCCAGTGGTGGCGCAGCTACGGCAACGAGCTGTGGGAGTTCGACGAGCACGGTCTGATGACCCGACGCGAGGCGTCGATCAACGACCTGGCGATCGACGAGTCGCAGCGACGAATCCGTGGCCCGCGTCCGGACGCCGAGCGCGGCGTCGAGATCCCGCTGCAGTAGTCGTCGCTCAGGCGCCGGCGGCGGGAGCCAGTAGCTCGAGCCGGTTGCCCCATGGGTCCTCGGTGAAGAACCGCCGGACCGAAGACAGCGCCTCGTCCCAGCGGATCGGAGCACCGCCCGCCACCAGCCTTTCCGCCAGCGCCCGCAGCGATGCGTCGTCGCGTACGCGCAGCGCCGGGTGGGCTTTGCGCGCCGGCGTGAACGGCTCGGCGACGCCCACATGGAGCTGTGCGCCGGCGAGCGCGAACCAGACCCCGCCGCGGTTGCGCAGCGGCGCCGGCTTGTCGAGCTCGGCCAACCCCAGCAGCTCACCGTAGAACCGTCGCGCCTGAGCCTCGCAGCCCGCCGGAGCGGCCACTTGGACGTGATCGAGTGCCGGCGCGTCGATCGCGGCGTCAGGGTACGGCTGCACCGAGGGTCACCTCCAATACGCTTGCGGCCGGATGCCGATCGAAATTAGCGCCGTCAGGGCCCCGACGGACCTACGCGCGTTCGTGGCGCTCCCATTTCGGCTGCACGCCAACACGCCGTGGATCCCGCCGCTGAAGCTCGAGCGCTACGTGTTCCTGACGCGCCGCTTGAACGCGTTCTTCAAGCACGGCGAGGCCGAGTACTTCCTGGCCCGACGCGACGGGCGCGTCGTCGGGAGGATCACCGCACAGGTCGACTACGAGTTCAACCGCTTTCATCACAGCCGTACCGGGATGTTCGGCTTCCTCGAGTTCGAAGACGATCCCGAGCTCGTGCAGGCGCTGCTGGCGGCCGCCGAGGGCTGGTTGACGACGCGTGGCTGCGAGCGGATGGTCGGGCCGATGAACTTCCAGATCAACGACGAGGCGGGGGTGATGTTCGAGGGGTTCGACCGCGAGCCGTTGATCCGTGAGCCGTGGAACCCTCGCTACTACCCGACTCGCTGCGAGCAGGCCGGGCTGACCAAGGCGATGGACCTGCTCGGCTGGGATCTTGACGTCTCGGACCGCGCGCAGATGGATCCCCGGCTGCCGCGCGTCGCCCAGCGTGCGATCGACCGCTACGGGATCACGATCCGGCCGATGTCGTTCAGGCACCTGCGCGCCGAGATGGACGAGTTCGCCAAGGTCTACAACGCCGCCTGGTCGCACAACTGGGGCTTCACCCCGTACACCAAGCCCGACCTCGACCAGTACACGATGGACATGCGGCTGGTGTACTCCAAGGACTGGTTCATGATCGCCGAGATCGACGGCGAGACGATCGCGATGGCGATCACGATCCCCGACATCAATCAGGTGCTGAAGAAGATGGGTGGGCGGCTGCTGCCGCTGGGCTGGTGGTATTACCTGCGCCGCGAGAGCATCGTCGACCGTCTGCGGGTCGGGTTTCTCGGCGTGCTGCCCGAGTACGAGCACACCGGCGTCGCGGCAGCGCTGTATCTGCGTCACTTCGATGTCGCCGAGCAGAGCCGCCAGAAGCACGGCGAAGCGAGCTTCATCCTCGAGATCAACACGTCGATGAACCGCGGCCTGGAGGCGATGGGCGGACGGATCGTCAAGCGGTGGCGCGTGTACGAGCGGATCCTCGGCTGACGTCCGCTGGATTCGCGCCGACATCGGCCGGCGACGCGGCGCCGTCGTGCGGCCCTGCGATAATGACCGCCGAGATGGCGCTCCGGCTCGGCCCGATCCTGACAGCGATGGTCACTCCGTTCGACGAACGGGGCGATGTCGACGAAGACGCGGCCGTCGCGCTGATGCACCATCTGATCGAGCACGGGTCCGACGGACTGGTCGTGTGCGGCACGACCGGCGAGGCCGCGACGATGGACGACGACGAGCACCTCGGGGTGATCGAGCTCGCCGTCTCCGAGATGAAGGGAATGTGCCCGGTGATCGCCGGCGTCGGCTCCAACGACACCCGTCACGCGGTCAAGCTGACCGAGCGGGCGACCGAGCTCGGGCCTGACGCGCTGCTGTCAGTCAACCCCTACTACAACCGCCCCAGCCGCCGCGGGATCGTCGCGCACTACGGCGAGGTCGTGCGGGCCACCGAGCTGCCGATCCTGCTGTACAACATCCCGCAGCGAACCGGCTCGGACATGTCCAACGACCTGCTCGCCGAGCTTGCCCAGCTGGATCACATCGAGGGGGTCAAGCAGGCCAACCCCGACAACCTCGCCAAGGTCGACGGGCTGACGGTCTATGCCGGCAACGACGAGATGCTGGCCGACGTGCTCGACCTCGGCGAGGCGGGGGGGATCCTCACCTCGAGCCACCTGTTCGGCGAGGAGATGCATCGGATGGTCGATGAGCCCGAACGCCGGCGTGAGATCGATCAGGGCCTGCAGGACGTCTACCGCGAGATGGCGATCGCTCCAGCCGCGTGCTCGATCAAATCGGCGCTCGAGCTGATCGGCGTTCGGGCGGGACGGCCGCGGCTGCCATACGTGCCGCTGGACGAGTCAGAGCTTTCGGTCGTACGCGCGCTGCTCGAGCGCCACGGCATGCTGGTCACCGCGGCGTGAGTCCGGCGCACGCACGCGCAGCCCCACCGGCGACGCGGCTGGCCACAGGCGACGGCAGCCGATGAGCGGGCAGTTGCGGGTCCTGCCGCTCGGCGGCCTCGGCGAGATCGGCAAGAACATGATGGTGCTCGAGTACGAGGGCCGGATCGTCGTCGTCGACACCGGGCTGCGGTTCCCGACCACCGACATGCTGGGGATCGACCTCGTGCTGCCCGACTTCACCTACCTGCGCGAGCGGGCCGACGACATCGAGGCGTTCGTGATCACGCACGGGCACGAGGATCACCTCGGCGCGCTGCCGTGGGTGCTGCGGGAGCTCCGGGCCGGTGGGGCCGAGCTGCCGACCGTCTACGGCGGGCCGCTGACGATCGCGATGGCCCACTCCAAGCTCGACGAGCACAACATCCGCGACACTGATCTGCAGGACGTGGTGACCGGCGAGCAGCTGATCGCCGGCCCGTTCACGCTCGAGATGATCCACATGACCCACTCGATCCCGGATTCCTGCGCGGTCGCGGTCGGAACTGAGCTGGGGACGGTGCTGCTGACCGGCGACTACAAGTTCGACCAGACGCCGGTCGACGGCCAACCGGCCGACATCGCGCGGCTTGCCGAGCTGGGCTCCGATGGCGTGCTGCTGCTGTGCGGGGATTCCACCAACGCCGACCGGTCCGGCTTCTCCCCGTCCGAGCGCGAGGTCGGTCCTCATTTGGAGGAAGTGTTCGCCCGTGCCGAGGGTCGGATCGTCGTCACCAGCTTCGCGTCGAACATCCATCGCGTTCAGCAGTGCGTCGACGCGGCCGCCGCGCTCGGTCGTAAGGTCGCGCTGGTCGGTCGCTCGATGCGCAAGAACGTCAACATCGGGCGCTCGCTCGGCCACATCGAGGTCCCCGAGGGCCAGCTGATCCAGCCGCACGAGGTCGAAGACTGGCCCGACCACAAGGTCGTCGTGATCTCGACCGGCTCCCAGGGCGAGCCGCTGTCGGCGCTGCGGCGGATGGCCTACGACGACCATCGGCAGATCACGCTGCATCGTGGCGACACGGTCGTGTTCTCGGCGACGCCGATCCCCGGCAACGAGCGCGCGGTCAACGAGACGATCGACCGGCTGTTTCACATCGGCTGCTCGGTGATCACCGCTCGCGACGCACCGATCCACGCCTCCGGGCACGGCTACGTCGAGGAGCTGAAGCTGATGCTCAACCTCGTCCGTCCCCAGTACGTGATGCCGATCCACGGCGACCACAAACGGATCCGGTTGCACGCGCAGCTGGCCGACGCCGTCGGGATCGACCCCGACCACGTATTCGAGTCCGAGAACGGGCTGCCGCTCGAGATCGACGCCGCCCGGGCACGGCTGGGCGAACCCGAGCGCGCGGGCATGATCTTCGTCGACGGCGTTGACATCGGCGACCCGGCCGACGTCGCCCTGCGCGACCGGCGGATGCTGTCGGCGGATGGGATCTTCATCGTCGTCGCCACCGTCTCAGAGCAGACCGGCGAGTCGGTCGTCGCGCCCGAGGTGATCTTCCGCGGCGTGCCGTTCATCGAGCAGGCTGACGAGCTCGTCACCGACATCCGCTCCGAGGTGGAGCGCTCGCTCGGCGCCTCGGCGCAGGCTGGCGTCAAGGGCATCGACCTGCTCCAGGAGGAGCTGCACGACGACCTCGCCGCGTTCGTGTACGACCGGCTGCGGCGCCGGCCGATGGTCCTGCCGGTCGTCGTCGAGGTCTGAGCCGAAGCTGGACCGGTCCCGCCGCGCGTGATAAGACACGCGCATGCGGGGGCGGGGGGGCTCATCCAATGGCGCGAACATGCGACGGCGGTCGACCGCGGTCGTTGTGCTCCTCGCGATCGCGGCCACGCTGTGGACGACCGCGACCGCCAGCGCCGCGACGATCACGGTCACCACGACGGCTGACACGCTGACCGGCGGCCAGTGCTCGCTACGGGCGGCGATCGCGGCGGCCAATACCGACGCGCCCGTCGCGGGCTGCCCTGCCGGATCGGGCACCGACACGATCACGCTGCCCGCCGGCGATTACAAGCTGACGATCGCCCCGTCGGGTGCAGATGACAACTCCAGCGGTGACCTCGACGTCACGTCCAATCTGACGGTCCAGGGCGCGGGCCCGGCGACGACGACCGTCGACGCCGACGGCCTGGATCGCGTGTTCTCGGTCTCCGCCGGTGAGCTCGCGACGATCGCGGGCGTCACGATCACCGGCGGCCACGCAGCCACCTACGGGGACGTCCCCGTCATCGATCAGGGACCCGACAGCGACGGTGATCTCGGCGGAGGCGGCGAGAACGGCGGCGGGATCCTCGATCTTGGCGCGCTGACCCTGTCCAACGACGTCGTGACCGGCAACCGGGCGGGCGCCGGCGCCAGCGGCGGCAGCGCCTCGAACGGCGGCACCGGCGTCGTCACCCCCCCGCCCGGGACGAATCCGTGCCAGGGCGGCCACAGCATCGGGGGCCCCGGCGGTCCGGGCGGCTCGGGGGGCGGCATCTCCGTCGAGAACGGATTCCTCACGCTCGACGCGACGCAGATCACGGACAACCACGCGGGCGCAGGCGGGAGTGGCGGAAACGGTGCGCACGGCGGCGACGGTCTTCCCGGCGACAGCTGCGGCAAGCTCGGCGCCGACCTCAAGGACGGCGGCTCGGCCGGCTTCAGCGAGGGTGGCGCGGGCGGCGCGGGAGGGAGTGGCGGCGGGATCGCGTTGAACGGAAGCTCGGGTGCGGTGAACGCCACCGACTGCACGATCTCCGGCAACGTCGCCGGCGACGGCGGCGCCGGGGGCACCACGGGAGCCGGCGGCGCGGGCGGGAACGCCGGCACCGGCGTCGTCGATGCCGACGGCGGCGACGGTGGCGCGGCCGTCGGCGGCCCGGGCGGCGGCGGCGGCTCAGGCGGCGGGCTGGAGGTGTTCGCCTCCGGCTCCCCGCTGCCGATCAACCTGACCGGGTGCGCGATCACGGCCAACGCCGCCGGTCGTGGCGGCGGCGGAGGCGCAGGAAACGATGGCGGCAACGGGGGCTTCGCGATCGCCGCGTCGGGAGACTTCGGCGGGATCGGCGGCGCCGGGGACGGCGGCAACGGTGGCAACGGCGGTGCCGGCGGCGGGCTGGCGCTGCTGCAGTTCGCGATGGCGACGATTGCCGACAGCACGATCGCGGACAACACGACCGGCGCCGGCGCCGATGGCGGTCCGGCAGATTCCGGCGGGGTCGGCGGCTTTGGGGGCGTGGGGTTTGGGGTTGAGTCGGACGGCGGCGAGGCCGTCGGCGGCCGCGGCGGCTCGGGCGGCGGCGGCGCGGCGGCGGTCGACGAGGGCCAGTCAACGGCGACGCTGTCCGACGACACGATTGCGGGCAACGACGGCGGCATCGGCGGCGATGGCGGGCACGGTGGTGTCTCCGCGAACGTTGCGATCTCGTCGGCGGGAGGGAACGGGGGGAGCGCCGGCGGGCTCGCGATCGCCGTCAGCGGCCAGTCAGCGACGCTCTCACACGACACCGTCGACGCCAATGGCGTCGGTGCTCCCGGAGCCGGTGGTCCGGGCGGAGGCCCGAACACCGGCAACCCCAGCGGCCCTGGCTCATCCGGCGCTCCGGCCGCTGCCGGTGGACTGCAGGGTCCACTGACGCTGACCGCGTCGATCGTCTCCGGCGATCCGGGCGGCGAGTGCGCGAATGCAAGCGGCATTGTCGACGGCGGTGACGATCTGACTGGCTCAGGCTCCACCTGCCCCGGCGCCGCCGGAGATCCAAAGCTCGGCGCACTCGCCGACAACGGCGGGCCGACGCAGACGCAGGTGCTCGGCGCGGGGAGCGCGGCGAAGGGTGCGATTCCGTTCGCGACCGGGCTCTGTACGGGTCGTGACCAGCGCGGCGTGGCGAGAGCCGCCGGCGCGGCGTGCGACATCGGCGCCTACCAGACCGCCGGGCCGGTCGCGGTCACCCGCGACGCCACCGGTGTCTCGGCAACCGCGGCGACCGTGGCCGGCAGCGTCACCGTCAACGGCGCGGCCGCGACCGTCCACTTCGAGTACGGCACGACCAGCGCGTATGGCGCATCGACGGCGACGCAGACGCTCGGCGCCGGGGTCGCCCCGACCGCCGTGAGCGCCGGCCTCGGTGGCTTGAAGGCCGACACGACGTACCACTATCGGGTCGTCGCCACGACCCCTGACGGCACCAGCGACGGTGCCGACGCCACGTTCAAGACGTCGACATCAGGCACCGGCCCCGGCGGCGGCGCTGGGTCGTTCCCGGGTCTGAAGATCGCCAAGCAGTCGGTCAAGCTGACCGCCAAGGGCGTGGCGCCGGTCAAGGCGTCGTGCCCAGTGGCCACCTCCGGGAAATGCACCGGCACGTTGAAGCTGACGTTCACGGTTCGTGTGCCCCAGCGCGTCACAGTCGGTCACGCCCGCAAGCCGGTGCGTAAGACCCGGACGATCAGGCTCGGCAGCGTCCGCTTCGCGGTCGCCGCAGGACGCAAGGCAACGCTCAAGGTCAAGCTGGGGCATACGGCGGTCACGCGCGTCAGGCACGCCCACAAGCTCAAGACGACGGCGACCGCGAAGGCGACCGACAGCACCGGTGACGCCAAGACCACCCACGCGACCGTCACCCTGCACCGCTACATCAGACACCGCACGCGCACGCGCCGAGTGGGAAGTTTGTCCAAGGATGTTTGACTTTTTTCCCACCCTCGGCGATCGAGCCTGCGAGTGTCCGACGGCTCAGCGGCTGCGGCGGCGCCCGATCGTCCTGCCGGTCGTCGATGAGCTCTGATCCCCCGAGCGCGCGGTGGCGCGCGCAGCCGCGCGGGCGGCGCGGCGCCCGGCCGAGCGCGCCGAGCCGCCGCCGGCGCCGGTCGCCGGCGTGCCCAGCTCACCGGTGTCGAGCACGTCGACATCGACGTCGGCGCCGACGAGGTGGCCGGCGATCGATCCGCTGCCGAGCGCGGGCAGCCGGATCACGAATCGGGTCCCGCCCTCCCCGATCCCATCGGACGGTGGCTCGAGGTCGACCGTGCCGCCGTGTGACTGCGCCACCGAGCGAACGATCGCCAGACCCAGCCCGGAGCCCTTGCCGCCGTCGCGACCGTTGCGTACGAACCGTTCGAACACGCGTGGCGCCAACTCGGGCGGGATGCCCGGGCCGGTGTCGGCGACCTCGATCACAACCTGATCGCCATCGCGCCTGACGCCGGCATGCACGGAGGTCCCGGGCGGCGTGTGACGGAGCGCGTTCTCCATCAGGTTGAGCACCAGCCGATGCAGTTCGTCACGGACGCCGTCGACCATTGCGGGCTCGGTCGAGACCGACAGCTCGTGGTGCTCGGCCATCGGACCCAACTCGGCGGCCGCCTCGATCACGACCTCGCCGACGTCGGTCGGGCGGCGCGGGTTCTCACGCCGCGCGTCGGCGCGGGCCAGCAACAGCAGGTCACCGACCAGCCGGCGCATCCGGCGGGTCGAGCGCAGCGCCGCCTCGGCCGTCTCCGATTGCTCGCCGTCGAGCTCCTCGGCGAGCAGGTCGAGGTTCGCCAGCACGCTCGTCAGCGGCGTCCGCAGCTCGTGGGAGGCGTCTGCGACGAACTCGCGCTGGCGGTCGAGCATCGCCAAGGTGTCGGACTGGGCGGCATCGAGCGCCGCGAGCATGCCCTCCAGCGTGCGTGCCAGCTCCGCGATCTCGTCCTCGGCCTCGGGATGGGGAAGGCGCAGCCGCGGATCACGGGTACGGCGGATCTCACGTGCCGCCGCGGTCAGCTCCTTGATCGGCGACATCGCCCGTTCGGACACGAACAGGCCGGCCAACAGGGCCAGCACGGTGCCTCCCAGGACGCCAAGCAGCAGGAAGATCTGCACGCGCGCCAACGTCTGGTCGACCGTGTCTTCGGGCACCGCATAGAGCAGGGTGACGAGGTCGTTGCTCGGCTTCAGTCGCACATGCCGCTGCGTGACCAGGTAGCCCGCCTGGGCGTGCGGACGGTCGCTGAAATGCACCGGCATCGTCGCGAACAGGCCGTTCTGGATCGGCGCTTTGGTCTGCTTGGAGGCGAACTCATTCTGGCTCGCCAGCCGCTGGCCATTGGACGCGTCGAAGATCCGGATCTGCGCCCGGTCGGCGCCCGCGTAGTCGCTCAGCGAGATCTTTGCGTTATGGAGGAAATAGGTCCCGTCGAAGCGCAGGCGCTGCTTGAGCTCGCCGGCCAGGTGGTCGGCAGCCGCCGACTGCTGGTCGTTGAACTGCGTGCGCACCTGGCGGTCGGTGAGGATGCCGACCACGGCGGCGAAGCCCGCGAGGATCACGAACGTCAGGACAGCGGAGCCGCCGGCGAGCCGCCAGCGGATCGGGACCGACCTATATTCGGAGTACGTAGCCCGCGCCGCGGATCGTATGTAAGAGCCTGGGCTCTCCATCGGCCTCGAGCTTCCTCCGTAGGTTGGACACGAAGACTTCGATCGTATTGGTCATCGAGAACGGGTCATAGCCCCAGACCTCATCCAGCAGCCGCTGGCGTGAGATCACGATCCGCTCGTTGCGCATCAGGTACTCCAGCAGCTCGAACTCGCGCTGGGTCAGCTCGACCGACCGTTCCCCTCGCGTCACCTCATGCGTGTCGGGGTTGAGCCTGAGATCGCCGACCGCCAGGTTCGCCTGGCCGCGCGGCGGCGTGCGGCGCAGCAGCGCTCGCAGTCGCGCCAGCAGCTCCTGACGCTCGAACGGCTTGACGAGGTAGTCGTCTGCGCCTGAGTCAAGGCCCTCGACCCGCGCCTCGACGGCGTCGCGGGCGGTCAGCATCAGGATCGGCACATCGTCGTCGGACGACCGCAGATGCTTGGCGACGTCGAGCCCGTCCATCCCACCGGGAAGTCCGAGATCAAGAATCACGAGGTCGGGCAGGAAGCCGTGCGCCGCGTCGAGCGCGGACTGGCCATCGCCGGTGACCTTGACCTCGTAGCCCTCCATCCGCAGCGAGCGCTGCAGCACCTGCGCAATCGCCTCGTCGTCCTCGACGACAAGCACCCGCGGCGAACGGTCGAAATCGGTCATGCGTCCCGCATGGTAGGGGCACAAACAGCACAACAGCCGACCTTTAGCTGTCGTTGAGCGGGGTTTATGTGTCTTTGATCGATCAGTTGCGCCCGGCAGGACCGGCAGGAGCTGCGTCGAAATGCAGAAGCTCGAACATGGCCGCCACCACGAAGGGACGCACGGCCGCGGGCAGGGCGGGCGGGTCCCAATCCAACAACAAGAGCAACGCGAGTCGCCCCAAGCGTGGCTCCGGGCAGCAAACCGGCCGCAAGCCGGCGGGCGGGCGGGCCAAATCCCGGGCGCGCAGGTCACTGCTCGCGAGCCGTCCGACGCTGCGAGGCGGCCGGCCGGGTCTGTTGACGCCGCGGCTGGAGTCCCACCAGATCGACATCCTGGCGCTGGCGCTGATCGCGATCGGAATCTTCCTCGGCGGCGTCGCCTACGCACATTGGAACGGTGGCGCGCTCGGAGACGGCGCGGTCGACGTGATCCGCTACCTGTTCGGCGCGCTCGGCTACGCGGTCCCGGCCGCGCTGGCGGTCGGTGGCGCGCTGATCCTGCTGCGAGAGCTGCGCGCCCCCGGACGCCCCCTGCGCGCCGGGGCGCTGTGCCTGACGATCGCGCTGACACTGGCGCTGGCGGCCGGTACGTTCGGGATCGGCCCGGGGGTGGGCGCGACCGATTACGCGCACGTGTTCTGGCACGCCGATGTGATGCAGGCGCGCGGCGGCATCATCGGACAGGGCGAGTACTGGCTCTGCTCGCATCTGATCTCCCGGCTGGGCGCCGGCATCCTCGCGGTCTTCCTGGCGATCGCGGGCATGATCCTGATCAGCGGCGCGGGGCTGGCCGGGATCGTGCGCGCAACCGGCGCGGGCGTGCTCGGGACCGGCCGGGTGATCCGCCGCTCAAGCGACGACCTCAGCGCTGCGCTGTCACGTCGTCCTGCCACGGCGGCGGGCCGTGACGGTGCGGAGCAGCCGCAGCCGCGCAGCGACACAGAGTCGTCGTTCCCGGACCCGTTCGCCACCGACGGCGCATTCGACGACGAACCGCAGCCGCTGCTGCCGCCCGAGCCCGAGACCGCCGAGTTCGTCGTCCGCGCCAGCGGCGCCGGCGAGGCGCCACACGACGGAGATCCGCAGCCGCCGCTGGAAGACGACCTCGGCGACGCCGACGCGTCGATCGACGAACCGGCCGCGGAAACGCACGGTCCCGGACGGGCGGTCGACCCCGCCGAGCTGACCCCCCAGGGCCGCTACCGCGGTTCGATCACCGACGATCCCGACTTCCGCTGGCAGGTGCCCGATCCGCGCTTCCTGACGCGCGCCACCGGCGAGGCCGCCAAGCCCGATACGGCCGGCCAGGAGCAGACGGCGCGGACGCTGATCGAGACGCTCGGACACTTCGGCATCCAGGCACAGGTCGTCGGTCGGGTCACCGGACCGCACATCACCCGCTACGAGATCCGGTTGGCGCCGGGCACGAAGGTCGCCAAGGTCGCCCAGCTCAAGGACGACCTCGCCTACGCGCTGGCCGCGACCGATATTCGGATCCTGGCGCCGATCCCGGGCAAGCAGGCGGTCGGTGTCGAGGTGCCCAACGCCCGTCGCCGGATCGTCCACCTCGGCGACGTGTACTCCGAGCCGCCGCCCGACTGGTCGCCGCTGACCGTGTGGCTGGGCAAGGACATCTCCGGCAAGGCGGTCCCCGCCGATCTGGCGAAGATGCCCCACGTGCTCGTCGCCGGCACGACCGGGGCCGGCAAGTCGGCCTGCGTGAACGCGATGCTCTCAAGCATCCTGCTGCGCGCGTCACCGCACGAGGTCCGGATGGTGCTGGTCGACCCCAAGCAGGTCGAGCTCAACCACTACGAGTCGATCCCGCACCTGCTGACCCCGGTTATCACGAGCCCCCGTAAGGCGGCCAACGCCCTCCAGAACCTGGTCGGCGAGATGGAGCGCCGCTACTCGATGATGTCGCTGGCGCGGACCCGCTCGCTGCCGGAGCTCAACCGCTTCCGCGAGCATCGGTCCGAGCCGCCGCTGCCCTACATCCTGTGCGTGATCGACGAGCTCGCCGACCTGATGATGGTGGCGCCGGCGGACGTCGAGGATTCGATCATCCGCCTCGCCCAGAAGGCGCGCGCGGTCGGGATGCACCTCGTGCTCGCGACCCAGTCGCCGCGCGTCGACGTGATCACCGGCATGATCAAGGCCAACGTCCCGTCACGGATCGCGTTCGCGGTATCGAGCCAGACCGACTCGCGGGTGATCCTTGACCAGAACGGCGCCGAGGCGCTGCTCGGGCAGGGCGACATGCTGTTCTCGCCCGTCGGCTCCTCGCGACTGCAGCGCATCCAGGGGGCGTTCATCGACGAGGCGCAGATTCTCCAACTCACCGACGCGTGGCGGCGCCAGGGTGAGCCCGAGTTGCACGAGGAGCTGCTCGAGGAGGTCGAGTCCGATGATGCCGGTGACTCCGGGTCGGGCAACGACAGCGACTCGCTGGACGCCGACGAGGACCCGATCCTGGAGGAGGCGATCGCCCTGGTCGCACAGATGCAGACAGCCTCGACGTCGATGCTTCAGCGCCGCTTACGGCTCGGCTATACGCGCGCCGGACGGCTGATCGACATGCTCGAGCGGCGCGGCATCATCTCAGGCTACGAAGGGTCCAAGCCCCGCACGGTGCTGATCGCCGAGGCCGATGTGCCGCGGATCCTGTCGCATCTGGCGGAGGCCGCGGGCGCCCCGGCAGCGGATCCGCTCAGGGTCGCTGCGCCGAGCCCGCCGGTGCCCGAGGATCGGCCTGCACACGGAGATTCGCTGGACCCTCCGTCGGAATCGCCGGGGTAGCCTTCACCGGCCATGGAGCAGATCGGCGCGCGGCTGCGCGAGGCGCGGATGGGCGCCAAGATCGACATCAACCAGGTCGAGGCGGACACCAAGATCCGCGCCAAGTATCTGCGTGCGATGGAGAACGAGGAGTGGAGCCTGCTCCCGGGCGAGATCTACTCCAAGACGTTCCTGCGGACCTATGCCGACTACCTCGGGCTCGACAGCCGCGAGCTGTTGGACGACTACCGCCGCCAGTACGAGCGCCCGACCGACCACGACCTGCGCCCGCTGACGTCCGGTCGTGAACGGGACCGCCGGCAGGGTCGCCGGCGCCGCCAGCAACCCCAGCCACGCGGCGGCGGGGGCTTTCCGATCCCACCATGGGTACTGGTCGTGATCGTGTTGGTGATCGTCGGCGTCGCCCTGTGGCTCGTCGGCTCGCTGGGCGGCGGCCACAACGGGTCCACCACGTCCAGCACGACGACCACCACGACCAGCCATCACAAGCACCACAAGCACCGCAGGCACATAGTCGTCAAGCACCACCCGGCCGCCCCGAAATCAGTACGGCTGTCGCTGGTCCCGACCGGAGCCGTGTACGTCTGCCTGGTCAACGGTCATGGCCGCAAGCTGATCGACGGCCAGCAGTACTCGGCGGGTGAGACGATTCCCGTGCAGTTCGGCCGCACGCTGCTGCTGACGCTCGGCACCAGCTCGATGACGATCACCGCCAACGGGGTCAAGGTTCCGGTCGCGCCGTCCTCGAACCCGATCGGGTTCCGCTTCACCCCCGGCAAGCACACCTCGCTCGCCAGCGGCAGCCAGCCACAATGCTGATGAGCGCCCGATGAGCACACACGCCGCACCGAGAGCCGGGATCCTCGTCACCGGGACCGAGGTGCTGACCGGCGTGATCACCGACCGCAACGGACCGTGGCTGTCCGAGCGCCTGCGTGAGCTCGGCGTCGACGCCGCGATGATCGAGATCGTCGGCGACCGTCCGGCCGACCTGGTGGCCGCGCTCGTGCACATGCGCGACGCGGGGATGGCGCTGATCGTCACCAGCGGCGGCCTCGGCCCGACCGCCGACGACCTGACCGCCGAGATCGTCGGCGGCTTCTGCGGACGCGAGATGTACCTCGACCGACCGCTGTCGGAGCGGATCGACGCGATCGTCGCACCGCTGATGGCCCGCTGGCCGGGCTTCGACGGCGAGGCGGTCCGGGCCGCCAACGTCAAGCAGGCGACCGTACCGCGGGGCGCGACCGTGCTCGAGCCGGTCGGGACGGCGCCGGGGCTGGTCGTGCCGCCCGCCGACGGCACCGCTGGCCCGACGGTCGTGGTGCTGCCAGGCCCACCCGGTGAGCTTCGCCCGATGTGGAAGACGGCCTCCGCGACCGAGGCGTTCAGGGCCGCGATCGTCGGCGCGCCGACCTACCGGACCTCGGTGATGCGACTGTTCGGGATGCCCGAGTCCGAGATCGCCGAGTCGCTGCGAGCCGCCGAGAGCGAGGGCTTGGCGCTCGACGGGCTCGAGATCACGACCTGTCTGCGGCGCGGCGAGATCGAGATCGGCACGCGCTACGAGCCCGGCGCCCAGCCCGACTACGACCGGTTTGCGGCGTTCCTGGCCGACCGCCACGGAGCGCTGCTGTTCTCGCCGGACGGCACCACGATCGACGAACAGCTCGGCGGCTTGCTCGCCGGCCGCACGATCGCGGTGGCGGAGTCATGCACCGCCGGTCTGCTGGCGGCGCGGCTGACCGACCGAGCCGGCTCCTCGGCGTACTTCCTCGGCGGCGGCGTCGTCTACTCCAACGCGGCCAAGGTCGACCTGGCGCGCGTCGACCCCGACCTGATCGAGCGATTCGGCGCGGTCTCGAGCGAGGTCGCCGAGGCGCTCGCGGCCGGGATCGCGGAGCGCTTGCACGCGTCGCTCGGCGTCGGTATCACGGGGATCGCGGGGCCGGGCGGAGGCACGCCGGACAAGCCGGTCGGGACCGTCTGCATCTCGGTCTGGGAGCGAGCCGATGCGACCGGCCCGGACGGTCGCTTCCTGACCCGGCGCACCCAGATGCCCGGTGGCCGCGCGGACATTCGTGACCGGTCGGTGACGGTCGCGATGCACCTGTTGCGCCGGATGCTGGTCGCCGGCGACGGCGCCTGACCGCCGCACGGCTGTGCAGGCGGCATCGACCGTGGGATCCGACAGATCGCCGAATCCGGCCGATCACCGGCTGCGGTTGTTCGTCGCGCTGGAGCTGCCCGAGCCGGTCCGTACGGCGATCGGAGCGTGGGCCGCGTCAGTGCTGGACGCGATCGGTTCACTGCGACCGGTTCGGGTCGACGGGCTGCACGTGACGTTGTGCTTCCTGGGCTCGACCGTGAGCGCCGAGGCCGAGGCGATCGGCGACTGCTGTCGTGGGGCATGTGCTGGGCGCGGTCCACTGCGTCTATCGATCGGCGGGCTCGAGTCGCTGCCGCGGCGGCGACCCCGAGCGGTCGCCGTGCGCGTCGACGACGCGGGTGACGGGCAGCTGCTGGAGCTGCAGCGCGGCTTGGCCGCCGCGCTGGCCGGGGGCGGTTGGTATCGACCGGAGCCCCGGCCGTTTCGGGCGCATGTGACGGCTGCCCGCGTCAGATCCGGCGCCCGGCTGGACGCGCGGGCGCTCCCGGAGCGGGACCGAATTGGCATCACGTCACTCCCCGGGCGCCTGACGACGGAGTTCACGGCCGACCTCGTGACGCTGTTCGAATCCCAAACCCAGCCCGGCGGAGCGGTCTATCAGCCGCGAGCCCGGATCGAGCTCGCGGTCTGATCGGTCGGTTACGGCTGCCGTGAGTCGGCTACGGCTGCCGTGAGTCGGCTACGGCAGCCGTGAGTCGGCTACGGCTGCTGTGAGTCGATCCACTGCTCCAGCGCCGGACCGCTCTCGACGCTGGTGATCAGCGCGTAGCGGATGCCGGGGCCGTGGTGGTAGCCGCCGTGATACAGGAACTCCGAGTCCACGACCGCCTGCTGGTAGCGGGGCAGCGCGATGCTGACCTCGGTGCCCTTGTCAAACTGGTCACGGCGGACGACGAGCGCGCTCGTGTCGTCATCGGTCAGCTCCAGCCAGCAGCGCACGACCCAACCGTTCTCGTCGGGGTTGTTGGCCGCGTTGTTGTTGTCCAGGTGCAGACCCCAGCGGGCCTCGCGCATCGTGTTCGGCTTCATCCTCAGCAACTGCACGCGGCCGAAGCGGGCGCCCATCGACTCGACATACTTGACGATCGTCGGGCACTTCTCGGCGTTCTCGGTCCAGACGCCGTCGAGGTCCGGCTTGCCGTAGGCCTCGAAGCCCTTGAGCTCGATCGCGCCCGTGCACGAGGTGATCGGCGCGAACGTGGTCGCGTCGTCGCTCGAGTACGTCGTGTACGTGAGGTTCTCGTACTCGTCCGTGGGGATCGGCGGGCCGTCGTACTTCTTCAGCGGCAGGTAGCCGCCGTTGGCCTGCAGCTTCGGCATCCGGTAGTGCGGGGTCTGGCGCTGGGTCAGCGACGGACGGCGAACACCGGTCACGTGGAGGATTCGCTTGGTGTGTTCGTTCTTCAGTTCGTTCTTCAGGGTTTCGGTGAGAGGGGACACGGTGTCTCCAGACGTCGTTGTTTCGAAGTTATGAGTACGGACGATTCTGGCAGCCCCGACGGCGCAAGGGCGGCCGCCACCGCCTTTTCGTCCCCGAGTGCGTGCAGTATTGGTGCTGATCTGTTGCAGTTTCGCGACGACTCGGTCTTGTTCCTTTACGGGTCTCGGATCTACGGTTCGGTTCCGTCCGCCAGCGGCCGTACCGTGATTCGTTCAAACGCGCATTGACAACAGGAGCCAGCGAGCATGAGCGACGTACAGAGAAGCGCAACCACCGTCGGCGCGTCCGACCCCAAGGCCGAGGCCAAGCGACAGGCGGCCCTGAAGGGTGCATTGACCCAGATCGAGCGGCAGTTCGGCAAGGGCACCGTGATGCGGATGGGCGACCCGGGCGCACGCGTGAACTGCGACGCGATCCCGACCGGCGCGCTGTCGCTCGACATCGCGCTCGGGATCGGGGGCGTGCCCCGCGGCCGCATCATCGAGATCTTCGGACCCGAGTCCTCGGGCAAGACGACGCTTGTCTACCACCTGATCGCCGAAGCCCAGAAGCTCGGTGGGGTGTGCGCGTTCGTCGACGCCGAGCACGCGATGGACCCGCTCTACGCCCAGACGATCGGGGTCGACATCGACGAGCTGCTGGTCTCCCAGCCCGACTACGGCGAGCAGGCACTGGAGATCGTCGACATGCTGATTCGCTCCGGCGCCGTCGACCTGGTCGCGATCGACTCGGTGGCCGCGCTGACCCCGCGCTCGGAGCTCGAGGGCCAGATGGGCGATCAGACGGTCGGCGCGCAGGCGCGGATGATGTCGCAGGCGATGCGCAAGCTCGCCGGCAACCTCAACCGCGCCCAGACCCTGTGCGTGTTCACCAACCAGATCCGGGAGAAGGTCGGCGTCATGTTCGGCTCGCCGGAGACCCAGCCGGGCGGCCGGGCGCTGAAGTTCTACGCCTCACAGCGGCTGGACATCCGCCGGATCGAGACGCTCAAGGATGGCACCGAGGCGGTCGGCAACCGCGTCCGCGTCAAGGTCGTCAAGAACAAGGTCGCAGCCCCGTTCAAGCAGGCCGAGTTCGACATCGAGTTCGGCAAGGGGATCTCCACCTCGGGGTGCCTGCTGGACTACGGGATCGAGCAGAACATCGTCACGAAGTCCGGCTCGTTCTTCTCCTACGGCGACGAGCGGCTCGGCCAGGGTCGCGGCAACGCCAAGGCGTTCCTGGACGAGCATCCGGAACTGGCGGCCGAGATCGAAACCCGGGTATACGCGGCGCTCGGGATCAGCCGTGACCTGGTCAAGGTGATCGAGCATGACGATGTGCCCGTGACGGTGCCGGACGGCGGCCCGGTGGTCGCTGCGGCTTGAAGCCGGGCGTCATGCAGCGGACGTGATGACGACGGGCTCGCTCGACAGCCGGCCGGCGTTCGAGGACGCCGAGCTCGCGGCGCGTGAGCAGGCGCTGCAGAAGGCGCTCGATCTGTCCTGCGCCTACATCAACCGGCGTGAGCGGACCGTCGCCGAGGTCCGCTCACAGCTGGAGCGCAAAGGCGTCTCGGAGGCGGACGTCGACGCCGCCATCGAGACGCTGATCGAGCAGCAACTGCTTGACGACGAGCGCTTCGCACAGCTGTTCGTCGCCGACAAGCGTGAGCTCGAGCGGTGGGGTGTGGAGCGGATCCGCCGCGGCCTGAGCGCGCGCGGGATCGACCGAGAGCTCGCCGAGCGGGCGCTGGCCGGCGCCCCGGACGCAATCGCCGACGATCGGTGCGGCGGCGAGCTGGCCCGAGCGCTCGAGCTGCTGGGCCGCCGATTTCCCGAGCCCCCGCGGGAACGGCGTGACCGTGACCGCGCGCTCGGGATGTTGCTGCGCAAGGGCTATGAGCACGAGCTGGCGGTCGACGCGGTCAACGCCCACGCACGCGCGCAGTAGGCACGCCGCCCGGCGCGGACGCCGCCTGGTGGCCCACGGGCGGCAGCCGCGGGTGGGCGGGGCCTTAATTGCACGGCCAGAATGCCGGTACTACGATCTAGTCAGCGATGTGACGGCCCCGAAGGCCACGAAATACCAGCAAACACGCCGGTTCGTCGCTCTCGAAATCAACAGGATCTGAAGTAGGTGTCCCGCCCCCGGCGGGTCGGGAGGAACGACGATGGAAGTGATCGTTGCCGCAGCGCTCATTGCGATTGCCGTCGTGGTGGCAGCGGTCATGTACGGGCGCACGCATACGCCGGTGCCGGTGGCGCCGCCGGCCCCTGACAACAGCGCCACCGCGACCGCACTGCAGGCGGCGCTGGCCGAGCGCGGCACCGCCTTGGAGCGACGCGAGGACACGATCACGCGCCGGGAGGCGGAGCTCGATCAGCAGCGCACCGAGCTCGCCAACCGCCGGGTCGAGGCCGAGCGCACGCTCGAGCGCCTCGCCGGGATGTCGGGAGCGCGGGCCAAGGAGCTGCTGCTGCAGGAGATCGAGGACCAGGCCAAGCACGACTCGGCCCGCCGGATTCGCCAGATCGAGGAGGAGACCAAGCGTGAGGCCGAGCGTCGCGTGCGCAACATCCTGTCGGTCGTCATGCAGCGACTCGCCGCCGGGCACGCGGCCGAGACGACGGTCTCGGTCGTGCACCTCGCCTCGGATGACCTCAAGGGCCGGATCATCGGCCGCGAGGGCCGCAACATCCGGGCGCTCGAGAACCTGACCGGCGTCGACTTCATCATCGACGACACCCCGGGCGCGGTCGTGCTGTCCGGGTTCGACGGCGTCCGGCGTGAGCTGGCGCGGCTGACGCTGGAGAAGCTGCTGGCCGACGGCCGGATCCACCCGGCGCGGATCGAGGAGACCTACTACCAGACCCGCTCCGAGCTCGAGGCCCACATCCAGGGGCTCGGCGAACAGGGCGTGCTCGACGCCGGCGTCCAGACCGTGCATCCGGAGCTCGTGCTGCTGCTCGGCCGGCTGCGATTTCGCACCAGCTACGGCCAGAACGTGCTGGCGCATTCGATCGAGGTCGCGCAGCTTGCCGCGATGATGGCGCACGAGCTCGGTGCCAGCCCCAAGATCGCCCGTCGCGCCGCGCTCCTGCACGACATCGGCAAGTCGGTGACACACGAGGTGGAAGGACCGCACGCGATCGTCGGCGGCCAGCTTGCGCGGCGCTACGGCGAGGACGAGGCGGTCGCCCACGCGATGGAGGCCCACCACAACGAGGTCGAGCCCGAGACGATCGAGGCGGTGATCGTGCAGGCGGCCGACGCGCTGTCGGGCGCGCGGCCGGGCGCTCGGGGCGAGTCGCTTGAGCAGTACGTCAAGCGTCTGCGCGACCTCGAGCAGATCGCGACCCGCCACACCGGCGTCGAGAAGGTCTACGCAATGCAGGCGGGTCGCGAGATCCGCGTGATGGTCACGCCCGGCGCGATCGATGACGATGCGGCGACGATGCTGTCCTACGAGATCGCCAAGGAGATCGAGCACGAGCTCGAGTACCCCGGGCAGATCAAGGTCACCGTGATCCGCGAATCACGTGCCGTCCATTACGCTCGCTGACGATGAAGCGCTACCACCTGACGACGTTCGGCTGTCAGATGAACGAGCACGACTCCGAGCGGATCAAGGGGATGCTCGATTCGCTCGGGTATGCCGAGTCGTGCGAGCGCGACGACGCCGATCTGATCCTGTTCAACACCTGCTCGATCCGCGAAACCGCGGACAGCCGGTTCGTCGCGCATCTCGGTCACGCGAAGCGGGTCAAGCGCGAGCGGCCGGAGACCGTGATCGGCGTCGGCGGCTGCTGGGCGCAGTCGGTCAAGGAGGAGGTGTTCGCCCGCTTCCCGTTCGTCGACGTGGCGTTCGGACCGGGGCAGGTGCACCGGCTGGCGGAGTTCTTGACCAGCGACTCGCTCACGGCCCAGGGGTTCTTCGAGTTCGAGGGGTTCACCGGCCATCTGCCGGCCAAGCGCGCCCGGCAGTTCCAGGGCTGGGTCCAGGTCTCGATCGGCTGCAACTCGGTCTGCTCCTACTGCATCGTGCCGTCGACCCGCGGCCGCGAGGTCAGCCGCCCATGGGCCGAGCTCGTCGACGAGGCGCGTGGCCTCGCCGCCGACGGCGTTGGCGAGATCACGCTGCTGGGCCAGAACGTCAACTCCTACGGACGCGATCTGCCCGCGGGCCGGCGAATCACGTTCGCGCAGTTGCTGGCCGAGCTCGATGCGATCGAGGGGATCGACCGGATCCGCTACACGAGCCCGCATCCCAAGGACATGCACGAAGACGTGATCCGCGCCCACGCCGAGCTGCGATCGCTGTGCGAGCACATCCACCTGCCGCTGCAGTCGGGCTCGACGCCGGTGCTCAAGCGGATGCGCCGCACCTACAGCCGCGAACGCTACCTGGACCGGGTCGCGCTGATCCGTGAGCATGTCCCGGACTGCGCGCTGACGACCGACATCATCGTCGGCTTCCCGGGGGAGACCGAGCATGACTTCGAGCAGACCCTGTCGGTCTGCGAGCAGGTCGGCTACGACAGCGCGTTCACCTTCATCTACTCGCCGCGGCGGGAGACCGAGGCGGCCGAGATGGACGGTCAGATCCCGCACGAGCTCAAGGTGGAGCGGATGGAGCGGCTCGTCGAGGTCGTCCAGCGCCGCGCTCGCGAGCGCGCGCAGCGGTTCGTCGGCCGTACGGTCGAGGTGCTCGTCGAGGGCCCGTCGCGCACCGATCCCAGCCGCCTGCGCGGCCGCTCACGCCACAACAAGGTCGTCAACTTCGAGGGCCTTGGTCAGCCCGGCGACGTGGTGCCGGTGCAGATCACCGCCGCGACCAGCCAGACGCTGATCGGCGAGGCGTCGCTGCTGGCCAGCGCCGGGCGGCCCTAGCCGGTAGCCGCGCGGGCCGGGCGGTTCTCGTCGGCCGCCGTCGGTGGAACGTTGGCAAGTTGGTGCGGGCCGGCCGCACCAACTTGCCCTAGTTCGTCGAGGACACCATCCGTCCGGCCGATATGCGAACGTGTGTTCGTATGCGATGGAGCAACCTCACACTCGAGGCGGAAGAGACCGCCCATCTGCCCGGCTACCGCGACGAGGCGATCGTCCGCCATTTCGAGGCGCCTGACTCGATCGCGACCCGTTTCTACGAGATCCGCGCCAAGTCGATCCTCAACCGGGTGCCGGAGGCATCCCAGATGCCGTTCCGCTGGACGATCAACCCATATCGAGGATGCAGTCACGCTTGCGTCTACTGCTTCGCGAGGCCGACGCACACGTATCTGGACTTCGATGCCGGCCGTGACTTCGAGCGGGAGATCGTCGTCAAGGTCAACGCGCCCGAGCGGCTGCGGGCGGAGCTGGCGCGGCCGTCGTGGAAGGGCGAGCACATCGCGCTCGGGACCAACACCGATCCGTATCAGTGGGTCGAGGGGCGCTACAAGCTGATGCGGGGGATCTGGGAGGCGATGATCGCGGCGCGCAACCCGGCGTCGGTGCTGACCAAGTCGCCGCTGCTGCTGCGTGATCTCGACCTGATGCGCGAGCTCAACGCGGTGACCGACTTCACCGCGGCGCTGTCGGTGCCGACGATCGACGAGCGGGCGTGGCGGGCGACCGAGCCGCACACGCCGAACCCGCGGGCGCGGCTCGAGGCGGTCGCGCAGCTGAACCGCGCCGGAATCAGGACCGGGATCCTGGTGGCGCCGCTGATGCCCGGGATCAACGACGACCCCCGGCAGATCGCCGAGATCCTGGAACTGGCGCACGAGGCCGGAGCGGTGTTCGTGCGCGGGATCGGTCTGCATCTCCGTGGCGAGGTCCGGCATGTATTCATGGAGTGGTTGCAGGCGAATCGTCCGGATCTGGTCGACCGCTATCGTCAGCTGTATCGCAAGGGCGCGTACGCGCCGGTGCAGGAGCGTAGGCGGCTGGCGCTGTTGCTGGAGGAGGCACAGACCAAGCCCACCGACAACGAGCGGTGGTCGTTTGCGTCGCGGCCCGAGGCTCCGGAGCCAACGCCAGAGCCCGAGCAGGCACGACTTTTTTAGGAGCCGATGAAATGGCTGCGCTGAGCTGAAACCTCCGGCCGCCGGCGGTGATAGCTCTCACATCACAACGAGATGCCACGACAGTTCAAACCAACCAAGAACCTGATCCAGCCGGCGCGGGACCTGATGCCCGACCGGATGTTCGAGACGCGCAGCGACGCCTGGGCCGCGGTCGGACTGTCGGTCGACTACAGCGCCAAGGCGGTCAAGCGCGCTCAGCGTGAGGCGATCCTGCTGATCCCGGTGTTCGTCGCGCTCGTCGTCGTCTACGAGCATCGGCGAAGCCTGTTCGGGCCGGGGAAGGAGAGCCCGGCTGCCTACAGCCATTCCACTTACGCCCACTACCTCGGCAAGCACGGGACGCTGACGACGCCGCTGCAGATCTTCATGGCGATCGCGCTGATCATCATCGGCTGGGCGATCGCGCGTGATTTCGGCCGCTTCGCCGGGCCCACGTTCCTGCGCCGGATGGACCCGGCCACAGCCGGCACCGTCGGGTTCGTGATGCGGGCGCTGCTGGTCGTGGTCGTCGCGATCGTGGCGCTGTCAGTGGCGGGTGCCAGCTTCAAGACGCTGTTGGTCGGCGGCGGCTTCACCGCCGTGATCCTCGGTCTTGCCGCCCAGCAGACGCTCGGCAACGGGTTCGCCGGCATGGTGCTGCTGAGCGCCCGGCCGTTCCGCGTCGGCGAGCGGGTGCGGCTGCAGGCCGGCGCCGTCGGCGGCACGGTTGAGGGGATCGTCAGCTCACTCGGGCTGCTCTACACGACGTTGACCGCCGGCGCCGACCAGATCATGATCCCCAACAGCGTCGTGCTCGCGGCCGTCGTCGTGCCCTTGCGCGAGCCCGACCCGATTGACGTCCGGGTCCGTCTCGGTCACGGCGTGCGACCGACCCAGGTCCAGGCGATCCTCGACAGCGAGATCACGACGCCGACGCGCTCGAAGGCGGTCCGGCTCGACGAGGTCGACGGCGACGACGTCGTCGTGCGCATCCAGGCGACTCCCGAGCACGCCGAGGATGGGGCCAAGCTCGCCGATGAGCTGATGGCGGCGCTGTCCTCGGTCACCGGCGAGCACGCCGCTCACGTCGCCGAGGACCAGGCGGAGACCGCCGAGGGGCCGCCGGCGGCTCACACGGACGAGGAGCGGCGGCCGCGGTCACGGGCAGAGCGCGCCTGGCGCTGACCGTCGCTCGTGGCACGGTCCAGAGCCGTGCTCGGTGCGGAGGTCACGGGCGCCGGCGCGCTTGGCGCTGACCCTCGCAGCCGTCGCGTCCCGCTCAGATCGGGCGCCGGCGCGTCAGCTTCCGCGTCGACTCGATGTGCGCGGAGATCCATTGCGCCACGAGCTCTCGATCGCCCTCCTCGATCGCGGCCGCGATCGCGCGATGGCCGATCAGGAACTCCTCGATCAGCGCCGGGTCACGTGAGACCGCGGTCGCGGTGATGCGCTGCTGGCGTTCGCGCAGCGCGTCGTACTGACGCGTCAGGAACGAGTTGCCGTTGGCGGCGACGATCGTGTGGTGGAACTCGCGGTCGGCGGCGGAGAACTCGAGCGCGTCGTCGGGCAGCGCGGCCTCCTGGCGCTCCAGGGATGGCTCCAGCTCCAGCGCGACGCGTGCCCCGTACGCGCAGACCCGCACCGCGCAGTGCGTCTCGATCAGCAGACGCGCCTCGAGGATCTCCTCGGCTTCGGACGGCGAGATCGGGCGGACGACGGCGCCCCGCCGTGGGTAGAGATCGAGCAGCTCCTCGCCCTGCAGCACGACGAACGCCTGACGCACCGGGGTGCGGCTGAGTCCGAGCTCATGCGCGATCTCGTTTTCGCTGAGCAGCGCACCGCCGGCGAACCGGCCGTCGAGCAGCCGCTGCTTGACGTACTCGTATGCGCGCGTCGCCGCGCTGTCGGACCGACCTCTGCTCCCGGCCCCGAGTTCCGTGGCCATAGCTCCACAGCATACGGACACAGCTTGGATACAAGATGTATCCAAGGCTTGATAGAGTCGTCGACGGCACCGCACACCGCAACCCCCAAGATCAGGAGCGATTCGATGCCCTCCAAGCTCAAGAACTCGATCGGCCGTGTGCTCCGCGGTTCGATCCGGCCTGTGGCCGAACCCGTGCACTTCCACATCGCCTCCGACGGGCGCGCGTTCGTCTGCGACATCGACGCATGCGACTCCGCCGCGCTGACGCTCGGCGAGCTGCAGTCCGCCAGTGCGTACGCCCGCTGACCTCGGCCGACGAGCGCCGCTCAGCCGACGAGCGCCGCTCAGCGTTGGTCGCGCTGGCGCCGCGCCAGCTCCGTGCTGACGCGGTCTGAGCCCGCCAGGCGGCTCGCCGAAGCCGCCAGCTGCGGCGCCAACGACGCGAATGCCGCACCGGCCCGCAGCGCGGCGGGGGCGACGTCGAGCTCGGCGCGGTCGGACTCGATCACGCGGATCACCGCTGCGGCGACGTCGGATGGTGTTCTCGTGCCGGCGCCGGGAGGCAGCTTGACGCCGCTGGCGGCGAACATCCCGGCGTCACGGATGAATCCGGGCGCCACCAGCGAGACACCGACGCCGTGCGGCGCCAGATCCTGGCGCAGCGCCAGCGCGAAGCCGCGCAGGCCGAACTTCGTCGCCGAGTACAGCGACGATGCGGGGGCCGCCGCCTTGCCCGACAGCGAGGACACGAACACCAGGTGACCGCGACCGCGGGCGATCAGCGCGGGCGACAGAGCGTGGGCGAGCATGATCGGCGCGCGCAGGTTGACGTCGAGCATCCGGTCGATCTGCACGTCGGTCAGGTCCGGCAGCACGCCCGACGCCGGCAGCGCCGCGTTAGCGACGAGCACGTCGACGCCGGCCTCGAGCGCGAGTGCGCCGAGGCGCTCCACGTCCTCGCGAACCGTCAGGTCGGCAAGCGCGGTCCGCGCCTGAAGCGGCGCCGCCACCGACGCCAGCTCGGCCGCACGTCGACCGCTCAGGAGCAACTCGGCGCCGCGGTCGCGCAGCGCCGACGCGATCGCGCCGCCCAAGCCGCCGGTTGCGCCGGTGACCAGCGCGGTCGCGCCGGCAAGCTGCAGCCGTGACCGACCGCCACGGGCGAGACCGCGCCCGCTGTGCGAGCCGATGCGTCCGGCGGGGGCGCTCACCCGGGGAACACCGCGACGGTCGCCGTGAACCCATGCAGGAAGCTGCGCCCACCGACCGGCCCGATCTCACCCGCGGCGAAGAAGCCAGCGCTGGGTGCGCCGCCCAGCAGCTCGTCGACCATCATCGCATCGTGGTTGCAGTCGCCGAACATCTGGCGTCCGCGGCCGTTGCAGGAGAACACCAGCGCGCCGGCCGGCGGCTCTGCACCGGTGGCGGTGGCGCACATCGTCAGCTCCCGGCGGAGATCCGATCGGGCCGACGTCGCGTCGCGCGCATGCAGGCGGATCACCTGGCCGACCGACACGGTTGCGCCGACCTGGATCGAGCCGGTCGCCGAGTCCGAGCCGAGCACGCCACGGACCAGGAAGTCGCCCTGCTCGTACTCCGGCTTGCCGCCGTCGATCACGATCCCGATCAACAGGCCGCCGGCGATCAGCGCCCGGTCAGCGAGCGACAACTCAGAGATCACGGACTCGATCGACGCGACCGCCGGCTTGCCCGCGAGCTCGTGGATCACGTTGCCGTCCGCCGCCGTGACGGTCATCTCGCGACCAAGCGGGGCCGCACCCTGTGATACGCAGGGGAACATTTCGACGTTGCGCAGATGGACGCCGACGGCGCCCTGCTCGCAGACGCCGTCATCGAGCAGCAACGCGCCGTGACCGGTCGGCGAGCGGCCGCTGGCGAGACCGCCGAGCACCGGCACGCAGGGGCTGTGATCGGCGATTCGGTCCAGGACCGCGCCGGTCGGGAACGTGTAGGGGTCAGTCAGCAGGATCAGGCCACTTTCGGGAGTCAGCTCGGGCACGCCCTGCAGAACCCCGCCGCCGTCACGCTCGGTCACGACCGCGTTGAACGGCTCGGCGCTGCCGTCCCCGCCCAGCGATGCGGTCCAGATCGCAACCGCGGTCCCCGTCTCGTGTTCGTACCCGGCGCCAAGTACGCCGGCGGCGCCGCAGCCGATCAGCGTGCCCGGCGACAGCTCAGACGCGATCGCCGCCAGCGTCCGCTCCGGCGAGATCAGGTGGGCACCACTGGCGAACACGACCGCCAGATCTGCCGCATCGCCGCCCAGGCCGGATGCCGCCTCACGTCCGACGGTCGCCGCGGCGCGCGTCGGGTCGGCGTCGGTGCAGACTGCCGCAGCCACCTTCATGCGTTTCCGCCCCGCGACATCTCTGGACGATACTGCGCCGATGGGCCGAGCCGACGTGATCGCACTGTTCGGCCCCACCGGCGTCGGCAAGACCGAGGTTGCGATCGCGCTCGCCAAGCGTCTGCGGGGGCTGGGCGAGCGACCGGTGGCGATCTCCGCGGACGCGCTACAGGTCTACGACGGGCTCCAGACCCTGACCGGCGCCGCGACGGCGAGCCAGCGCGCACAGCTCGAGCACCGGCTGGTCGGGGTGGTGCCGGTGCACGAGACGTTCAGCGCCGGTCGCTTCGCGCAGCTCGCGCACACCGAGATCGACCAAGCGCTGCGCGATCGCAGGCGACCGATCGTCGTCGGCGGCACCGGCCTCTACCTACGCGCCGCGTTGACGACGCTCAGCCTGCAGCCGCCGCCGGACGTGCGCGTGCGTGAGCGCTGGCGCCAGCGGATGCAGGCGCTCGGCCCCGAGACGCTGCACGCGCAACTGGCGCGCGACGCGCCGTGGGCGGCCGAGGCGATCGCCCCGACCGACCGCCAGCGGATCGCCCGCGCGCTGGAGCTGCAGGAGATGGGGCAGCTGCGGCCCCGTCACTCCGACAGCGAGCTGTGGACGACGACCACGCGGCACCCGACACTGCTCGCCGGCCTCATGATGGACCGCGCGACCCTGTACGAGCGGATCGACGCGCGCGTCGATGCGATCGTCGCCGCGGGGGGCGGCGATGAGGTCCGCACCGCCGCGACCGACGCCTCCGCGACGGCGCGCCGTGCACTCGGATTCGAGCAGCTGCTCGCCGGCGACGTCGAGCAGCTGAAGCGCCGCACGCGCCAGTACGCGCGCCGGCAGCTGACATGGATGCGCAAGCTGCCGGAGATCGACGTGATCGACGTCACCGACCGGGACCCCGATGACGTCGCGGCCGAGCTGCTGGCACTGTGGGCCCGCTCCGGCGAGCCGAGCAGGTAATGACGCGGCGTGACGGCTCAGTCGCGGTGGCTGACGCGGATCCCGAGCGCGTGCCGGGCGGTCCGGGTCTCGCCCGGGGCCAGGAGCCCGTCGATCCGCGTCAGCAGTGCTTGGTCGCCGGCCTCGATCCGCTCGTGCTGTCGCTCGTGCTCTTCCCACGAGCCGACGATGAACAGTTCGGTGAACAGCTGCGGGTCATCGACTTCGCGGTGCAGGTGCCAGTGCACGGCGCCGGTCCGCCGGCGCAACCGCCGCAGTTCGACGGCCGCCGCCAGAAACGCCTGCTCGGCTCCGGGCGCAAGCCGGTACCGGACCGAGACCGCGACCGGCCCCTCATGCACCGTCGTCGGCAACTCCGGCAGCGGCATCGGATCGGAGGCCAGCAGCGCCGCGTCACCGGAGCCCGGCAGCGGCAACGGCAGCGTCAGCAGCCCGGCTGCGACCAGTCCGCCGGCCACGACCAGCAGCGCGGTCGAGACGCTGGTCGCCTGCGCGACGCCGCCGAGACTCAGCGCACCGATGCCGCTCGCACCCTGGAAGGCGACCAGGTAGTACGCGTAGCTGCGAGCCTTGACCCAGGGCGGGAGCTGCCCCTGGTAGGCGCTGCTCATCACGCCCAGCGCGATGATCCATGCCGCCCCGGCCGCGACCAACACGACGACCGCGACGATCACCGAGTGAGAGATCGCCAGCAGCGCCGCGGAAGCGGCGATCATTCCGCACCCGAGCAGGTAGATGTAGCGATTGGACAGCCGCCGCTTGAGCGCCGGTCCCAACGTGGCCGCGAGCACCGCTCCGAGTCCGACGCAGCCCAGCAGCAGCCCGTAGCCGGCCGAGCCGAGGCCGAGCCGAAAACGAGCGACGAGTGGCAGCAGCGCCCAGGTCGCTCCGGCGAAGAACACGAACCCGATCGCGCGCACGATCACCGCCAGCAGCAATGGCGAATTGGCGACGTAGCGGCCGCCGGCGCGGATCGCCGCGGTCACGTGCTCACGCGGGAGATCCTGTGTGCGGGCGGGGATCCGCGTGAGCATCACGGCCGCCAGCACCGCCACGAACGAGAACGCGTTGACCCCGAAGACGAGCGCGGCGCTGGTCGCCGCCAGCAGTAGTCCGCCGATCGCGGGGCCGACCGCCCGTGCCAGGTTCTGGTTGACCGACCCGAGCGCGATCGCCTGCGGACGGTCCGACGCCGGCACCAGCTCAGGCTGGAGCGTCTGCCAGGTCGGTGCCCCGGCGGCGGCGCCGACCCCGATCACGAACAGCAGCACGATCAGCCACCACGGGGTCAACGCGCCGATCGCAGACAACAGCGCCAGCCCGGCTGCCGCGACCAGCATCACCAACTGGGCGACGAGGATCAGGCGCTTGCGGTCGACGAGGTCGCCGAGCGCGCCGGACGGAACCGCCAGCAACAGGACCGGGATGCTGCCCGCGGCCGAGATCGCGCTCAGCAGCAGCGCTGAGCTCGTCAGCGACGTCATCACCCACTGGGCCGCAACCGTCTGCATCCATGAGCCGACGTTGCTCGTGAACTGCGCCAGCCACAGCCGCCGATAGTCCGGGTGGCGCAATGGCGCCCAGCCGCCGGCGGGCTTGGACTCGGTGCGGTCTGAAGCGTCGAGCACGGGGGGAACTTATTGCGACCTGACGCCGTGTCAAATCCGGCGCCTGCCGTCGACCGCGCGGGGGTCAGAAAAGGGCGAGGAACGGATACATCACGATCACCGCGGCGAGCACCAGCAGCGCCCAGGCGACGATCAGCCCCTGCAACCAGCGCCGCCCGCGCCGCCAGCCGAGCGTCACCAGATGGATCACCGCGACGTAGATCCCCGGCATCACGACGATCATGTAGTACGTGTAGCTGATCCGGTGGTCGAGCGCCTGCTGCAGCTCGTAGGGCACCCAGGTGGCCAGAAACCAGGCGGTTCCGAGAATCGACATCTGCACGTCGCCGAGGGCGGCCGCCGCTGTGCCGGAATCGACCCCACCGACGCGACCGCCCAGTGGCGGGCGACGCACGACCAGGCGCACGAGGAAGAAGATCACCGCGGGCACCGCCAGCAGCATGATCGGCGGGCTCATCTCGCCGATGAACGACACGTCCGGCGTGATCCCCGCCGCCTGTCCGGGCAGCGGCGAGCTGACCCGCAGGTACACGATCGGCTTGAGATCCAGCAGCCACTGCCACGGGTAGGACGCGATCCCGGTCGGCTTGGCCGCCGTCAGCTGCGCGGCGTAGACGATGATGTGCCGCAGCTCGTCGATCGGCCCGCCGGTGATGAACTTGCCCTCCGCGTCGGCGTACGGCCGCGCGATCAGCCCCATCAGCCCAAGCCCGCCGATGAACAGGCCGACGCTGAGGAGTGCGCATGCGAGCCAGCGCACCGATGACGGCCACCAATGCCATTCCTCCGGTGCGCCGGGATCTCGCCAGGCGATCAGCATCCGCGCCAACTCGACCAGCGCGAGCACGATCAGCGCATAGGGTGCGACCTCCTTCATGCAGTCGGCAATCGCCAGCACGATCGCGGCCGATATCCACCGTCCCCGCAGGTATAACCCGACGCCCCAGATCATCGGTGCCAGCGCATAGATGTCGAGCGTGCCGATCCGGGAGTGGACCAGCAGCAGGTTGTCGCAGGCGAGCAGCGCGGCGGCGCCGACAGCCGGCCACGGATCACCGCCGGCCGACCGCACGAGGAAGTACATCCCGAGGATCGCGAGCGAACCGAAGATCAGGCTGCCGATTCGCCAGGCGAACGGGCCGTCGCCGAACAGTTCGATCGCGCCCGCGATGATCAGCTTGGCTCCCTGTGGGTGCTCGGCGTTGGGGTCAGACCCGAGCGGCGAGTCGTCGTAGTGAGATCCGGACGGGGGATGGATGCCCGCGATCACCCTGGCCGCGTTGACGTAGTAGGCCTCGTCGAAAATCAACGTGTGGTCGCCGGCGCTCGTGCACGGCACCGAGCACGGTTCCCCGAGCTTGTAGGCGCGCGCGCCGAGCGACAGGGCGGAGACCACCGCCAACGCGATCAACGGGGCGCGCGGCGAGCGCAGCAGCGCCCGCCACGACACCGACAACGGTCCTAGCGCCGAGGTTGCCATCGCGAGGGGCGACGGTACACGGCACCCAGCTGATCGGTGGCCGGTCGGGGTCGCCGACCTCCATAGACTGCGGCGCCGTGAGGTTCGAGAAATTCAACGCGCTGGGCAACGACTACGTGATCATCGAACAGCAGCAGCTGCCGTTCGAGCTGACGCCGCGCCGGATCGAGAAGCTGTGTGCACCGCACACCGGTATCGGCTCCGACGGGATCCTGCTGCTGTCGGCGGCCGACGACCCCGGCTTCGTCGCCCGGCTGCGGATCTTCAACCCCGACGGCTCGGAGGCCGAACTGTCGGGCAACGGCGTCCGACAGGCGGTGATCTACCTGCGCCGTCACGGCCAGGCGACGGCGGACACGTTCTCGATTCAGACCGAGGCCGGAGAGATCCGCCCGACGATCACCTCCGAAACGACGGCAACCGTCGACATGGGCCGCGTGCGCCTGCAGAGCCCCAATTATCCGTCCGGCGCTCCCGACGGCCGTGGCGCGCTGGTCGCGGACGGCCGCGAGTGGTCGTTTCAGCACATCCAAGTCGGCAATCCACAATGCGCGATCCGAATCGGCGACGTCGGCGAGCTCGACGCGCTCGAACTGCCCGCGATCGGTCCCGGGCTGGCGCATCACGAGCTGTTTCCCCACCGCACCAACGTGTCCTGGTACGTGGCGCTTGCGCAGGATCGAATCCGCGCCCGGATCTTCGAGCGCGGGGTCGGGGAGACCGCGTCGAGCGGGACCGGTGCGACCGGTGCGGCCGTCGCCCACGTGCTCGACGGCGGCGATTCTCCCGTCACGGTGGTGCT
>Ga0302326_10002566_pt1 | contig 43979 bp, 32 predicted proteins | sample Palsa_T0_3_FD_202264 | JGI IMG/M metagenome (GOLD analysis project Ga0302326, IMG submission 202264) | Peat permafrost microbial communities from Stordalen Mire near Abisko, Sweden - Palsa_T0_3 | ecosystem: Environmental > Terrestrial > Soil > Palsa > Peat permafrost | place: Sweden: Abisko...
GAAACTCGCTGCTCCCTCCGCCCTTTGGACCAAAGCCCGAGAGCAGGTCCGGAGCGATGGCGATATAGCCCGCGCCCGCGAGTTCGTCGGTCAATTCGCGAGCCCAATTGCTTAGCCCGAAGATCTCGTGAATCACCAGCACCACCGGAGCCTTTTCCCTGACCTCCGGATAGACCACGAAGGCCTGCACGGTGCGGTTTCCATACTTGATGGACACCCACTCGCCATGACGTGGAGACTTCTCCAGCTTTGCCTTTGCCCAGTCGTCATTGAGAACCGGCATGCCGCCATGCGAAGCCATCCCGACTCCACTGGGGGGAGGAGCCGGTTGCTGCCCCGAAGCTGCAGCGGAAAAAGAAGCACCGAGAAATATCGCGGCAAGAGCGAACGCAAAACTGGGAACGGGAGGAATTCTCATGGCCGGATTCTAGTGGACAGACGCAGGCTCGGCAACGGGAAAGATGTCATTTGAATGTCATCCCTCAATTGAAAATCCGCCGCGATCTGCGATCACTGACGGTCAGCGCTCATCCGGTCAGCTTGCCACAGCCAGATCGGCTCTCTGTAAATCCGTACCACCCAGCAGGATTCCGGCAGCATCGATTGCCGTGATTTCAACATCGATGAGCTCATTGGCGGGCAGTATTCGCGCCATTTCGACTGGCAGGTAGTTATCGGTGAGTGCGCTGGTGCGACCTTGCGCGGAAAGTGAAGCAGGCGTATGCAGCGTGATTGCAGGCAGGCTGCGGCCTGCAAAACTGCTGCGGAAGCGGCGTGTCTTTTCGGCGGCAAGAGCACGGAGCGCGGCCATGCGCTCGTTCACAGCCTGCGAAGCGACCGGGGCTTGCCGATGCAGCTCCCACCCGCGCGTTCCCGGTCGCGGGGAAAATGGAAACAGATGGAGATAGGCGAAGGGCAGGCTCGCGATCAGGTCGTATGTCTCGCGAAACTCGGCGTCGCTTTCGCCGGGAAAGCCAATCATCACATCAGCGCCGACGGCAAGATCTGTTCCCGCTGCATCAACCAGAGCGGCAACCTTCTGCGCATAGTGCCAAGGGCGATAGCGGCGGTGCATCCGGCGCAGCACAGCATCAGAACCGGATTGCAGCGGTAGATGCGCGTGACGCGCCAGCCCGCTTCCGCCGAACTCGCGCATGAGGCCGATCAGCTCCGGCGTCCAATCCATAGGCTCGATGGAGCTGAGCCTCAGACGTGGCAGACCGGTTTCTTCGAGGATTACCCGAATCAGAGCCGCGAGAGAAGGTGTCTTACCCGATTCCAAGGGCAAATCGCGGGGCATGTCACGGGAGAAGTCATGTCCCCAGCGGCCGAGATTGATGCCGGAGATGACCAGTTCCTTGCCGTCCGCGGCCACAAATCCTCTCACCTGAGCCAGCACTTTCGCGGCAGACAGGCTGCGCGAAGCTCCACGCGTGGTGGGAATAACGCAAAATGTGCAGCGATTGCCGCAGCCTTCCTGAATCTTGAGGTTGGGGCGCGTCTGTGTTCCCGGCGTCACTTGAGCGTCCTCGATGTAGGAGTGGGCGAAGCGGTCGTCGGCCCATATCTGAGCGGAAGCGTGGCCCAACGACAGGCTCGCGGGAGGAATCAGCGGCGGAGGCATGGAATCGGGGCCTCGGCGCTGCAAAAGGCCATGCACGATCTCCGGAACCAGTCCCTTGTGGCTATTGCCGATCACGGCGGAAACTCCATCGAGTGCCGCAATCTCATGCGGCGCGCGCTGGGCGAAACAGCCCGTCACCACCACTTTGGCCTTCGGATTGAGCCTTTGCGTCTTGCGCACGAATGCGCGGGCATCGCGATCAGCCTCCGCGGTGACGCTGCATGTATTGATGACCACAACATCGGCATCGGCAAGAGCCAACTCTGCGAGTCCCTCGGCGCGCAAACGAGCGCTTACGGCCTCGCCATCTGCGCGAGCAGCCCTGCAACCGAAGTTTTCGACGTAAAAGCCAGCCATCAATTACCAGAATAGCAACGGTAAGCCTGCTTCACCCGACCCGGCCTGACAGGGCGATTGCGTGAACGGAAAACGTGGCTTGGATTGCCGAAAAACGAACAAAAGGGGCCAAAAACCGGGGGTGGGTATTGTTTCCCCGACTTATCTCCAATTTAATGAATGGTTTGCGATTATTTTTCGGTGCTCGTATGGCGCGATTAGCCAAGGATTTGCGACACTTTTGCGCATGACGGGGGTGGGACGTCAGGGCTGCGAATGAATGCCAAATCCGCGGTGAGGATGTCTGGGAATGCAGCCGGGGTGTGGACTCCCAGCTACATTTCTATTCTACGCCAAACAGAGTTAATTCCACGCAAACGGAAGCGAGGCGCTGGAATGGATGGGTTTGAATGGGTTGGCGGACGGTTTGGCGGACCTTGTCTCAGCGTCTTGCACGTTCATGCGATTGCCCTACCCGGCCTGATTGATGCACCGTTTGGTACGTTCGCAGAATCTTATTGTTGAGGACCGTTTTTAGCGCTCCATGCCTTCATACTCTTAGTTTGGAACCGACCTTGACCACGACCACAGCGCTCCAGCCTTCTCAACGAGAACTCACGGCGCGCATTCTCCCTTTTGTCTTGTTCACCTTTGCCTGCTACCTCGCCATTGGCGTGCAGTTGGCGATTCTGCCTTCCTACGTACATCTGAATCTCGGCTACAGCACGGTGCTGGCCGGGCTGATCATCAGCATTGAGTACGTTGCCACCGTGCTGACGCGTCCGCAGGCAGGACGCATGGTCGATCGGCTGGGAGCAAAACAGACCGTGCTCTACGGCCTGGTCGTAGGTGGCGCGAGTGGCGTATTTACCCTGCTGGCCGCATTTTGCCTGCACATTCCCTGGCTTGCGATGTCGTTACTGGTGGTGGGACGGCTGCTGCTGGGCGCGAGCGAAAGCATGACCTCGACCGGCGCAACTCTGTGGGGCATTCTGAGCCTGGGTACGGAACATACCGCGATCGTTATTAGCTGGAACGGCATCTGCACTTACGGCGCGCTGGCTGTTGGCGCTCCGCTGGGAGTGTTTCTGGAGCGCATCTTCGGTTTCTGGTCGATCGGCGTGATGGTGGTGCTGTTGGGAATCGTTCCGCTCGCAATGGCTGTGCGGTTGCCGCGAGTGCCGGTCACGCACGGCGAAAAACTGCCCTTCCATCGCGTCTTCCGGCGCGTGGCGCCTTTTGGCCTGGGACTGGCTCTCAGCAGCGTAGGCTTTGGTGTGCTGGCCACCTTTATCACGCTGGACTTTGCCCACCGTCACTGGCAGGGAGCGGCCTTTGCGCTCACGCTCTTCGGCGCGTTTTTTGTCTTCGCCCGCCTGCTCTTTGCCAATGCCATCAACCGCGTGGGCGGCTTTACTGTGTCCACAGTCTGTTTTGCGACTGAGTTTCTGGGATTGCTATTGCTCTGGCTCACGCACACCGAGCCGCTGGCCTTTGTGGGCGCGGCGCTTACAGGCTTTGGATTTTCGCTGATCTACCCTGCGCTGGGGGTTGAAGCCGTCCGCCACATTCCGCAACAGGACAAGGGTACCGCGCTGGGCGCTTACGGCGTCTTCATGGATTTTGCGCTGATGATCATCGGCCCCGCCGCAGGCGCAATTATCAGCGGCTTCGGATACCCACCGATTTATCTCTTCGCTTCCTGCTCGGTGCTGATGGCGCTGGGGCTGACGCAGTGGCTGGCCGCGCGGGAGCGTAAAGCAATCTGACCGATAGATTGCCTATAAAGGTGGCTCGGGCTGCTATTCCGAGCTATTCCGATCTGAGTGCCTGCATGGGATCGAGCCGTGAAGCTCTCCAAGCTGGAATCAGACATGCGAGCCCCGCTACCAGCAATAGGGTGGCAGTCACCGCCGCAAAGACCGCAGCATCCAGTGGCTGCGTTCCGTAGAGCATTGACTTTACCAGGCGCGTGATGGCGGCGCTTGCGAGCAGCCCCAGCGCCAGGCCAATGAGTGCCGGGCGCAAACCATCGCTCAACATCAGCCGCAAAACCTCCTTCCGGCGCGCGCCGAGTGCGATGCGAATGCCGATCTCCGTCGTTCGCTGGGCTGCGCTGTAGGAAAGCACCCCGAAGAGTCCCACCGCCGCGAGCAGCAGCGACAACGCGGCAAACACCAGCAGCAAAGTCGCGTCGAAACTGGCGCTCAGGGTATTTCTGCCCACGATCTCATCCATGGTCAGAATGTCCATCACGGCCAGTTGCGGGTCAATCTTCTGCACGATTCGCTGAATGGGCAACGCGAGATTTGTGACGTCATGGCCGGATCGGAGACTGGTTCGGATACTGGAGCGAACGACCAGCGCCGCGCTGCCGAAACCGCCGCCGTAGATCGAGAAATACATCATCGGCACCGGGGGCTTGGCAATGGTGTATCGCGTATCACCCACGACTCCTGCGATCTCAAAGGATTGGCGGCCGAAGGTGAGCAAATGCTTTCCGATCGGATTGCGGCCTTCGAAGTATCGGCGTGCAAACGACTCGCTGATGAGGATGCGATTCGCTTGCTTCAGACGCCGGCTGTCGTCCAATCCTTCTCCGCGAAGCAGTGGAATGCCCATCGCCTGGAAGTAGCCGGGATCGGCCCATCGTACGATCGCGTTCTGCATCTTACCGGCCGGAGGAGGCGGATCCTCGGCAATGACAAAACCGGCGTCTCCGCCATAACCTTGCCCGGGCACCGCGCGCACCAGCCCGGCCGCTTGCACGCCCGGTAGAGCACGTGTTCGCTCAAGCAAGCCCGCGAAGAAATTCAACCGCTGCACGAGAGTGGAATATTTGTCGTCAGGCAAACTGAATTGCATGGTGAGGACATTGTTAGTGGCGCAACCCAGGTCGGATGAGCGGAGCCGCGCATAGCTTTTCAGCAGAAGGCCGGCGCCGATCAGCAGAACAACGGTGAGTCCGACCTCAAGCGAGAGAAGCCACTTGCGCAGCCGCACTCGTCCGTGGCCCTCGCTGTGCGATCTTGATGCGTCGCGCAGCGAGTCGAGTATCTGATCGCTCTTGATCGACAGCGAAGACATCAATCCCGCAAATACCGCGCACACCAGGATCAGCCCCAGTGCAATGGCGACAGACGCGCCATCGATGGCTATCGATTCAACCCGGCTCATGTCCTGACGAACCGTGACAAACCAACGAAGGAAACTGTAGGCAGCAAGCAGACCGAGCGCACCGCTGGCAGCAGAAAGAAGCAGGCTCTCAGTCAAATGCTCGCGCAGTAGACGCCACCGTCCGCCGCCCAGAGCGGCTCGAATCGCCAGTTCCTTACGCCGAGCCGCTCCCCGCGCGATCAAGAGGCTGGCGATATTTAGGCACGCGATCAACAACAAACAGCCGGTTGCGCCCAGGAGCACATACAGCGGCTGTTTTATATCGCCAACCATGTCTTCGAGCAATGACTTGCTGTTGGCTGCGTAACTGATGTACGGGTCATCCAGATGTTGATCGTGTAGGCGGCGAACGATGAGCGAGAGTTCCGCGGTAGCCTGGGCCTCGGTCGCTCCGGGCTTCAGTCTTCCAATCACTTGCCAATCGTGCGAATCCGGGGCCTGCATCTCTTCGCTTGGTACTTCGTGATAGATCGGCGTCCACAGTTGTACATCCTGTTCCGGATAGGTAAACCATGACGGCAATACGCCGATGACCGTGTAAGGCTTAGCGTCAAGATCGATGGTTCGATTCAGGATTCCAGGGTCGCCTCCAAAACGCCTCTTCCACAGTCCCCATGTAAGGATTGCGGTGGCGTTCGCGGAGGGTCGATCGTCGCTCGCATTGAAGCCTCGTCCCAATGCCGGTTCGACCCCGAGCGTCGGAAAGAGATTCCACGAGCACATGCCGAAGGTCACCTTTTCGGGGAGCTGTCCGCCCGATTCCGAAAGGCTATAACCGAATCCAGCGCCGAGAAGCGCCAGGTTGGAGAAGCTTCGACTCTGCTTCCTCCAGACATCGAAAACACCCCCTGCAACTTCGCTATGGGCGAATCGGCCATCCGAACTGTGCTGTTCATAAATGCGGATCAGTTGCGCGGGCTCCTGAAAAGGCAGCGGCTTCAAGAGCACAGATTGCACGATCGAGAACATCGCGATGTTCGCCCCGATGCCGAGGGTCATTACCACCACGGCAATCGCGCTAAATCCCGGCGTTCTTGCCAGCGTTCTGGCTGCATATCGCAAGTCTCGCCAGAGATTGTCGAGCATTGCGAGCGTATTCTGAGCCCAAAGATTCTCTCGCACAAGTTGGGGATTGCCGAGCTTCACATACGCTCTTCGCCTTGCCTTGTCTGGCGGCACGCCGCGCGCGATGTTCTCATCCATCTCCTCCGCCAGATACGACTCCATCTCCTGGCTCAGCTCGGCATCGGACCGCTGCCTTCGAAAGAATCTTCGCCAGCTCATAGATCACCTTCCTTCGCCAGCACCTTTTCGCCCATCACGAGCGCGATGGCGCGTGCCATCTGCCGCCATCGGTTCGTTTCATGAACAAGCTGCTTCTTCCCGACTGTTGTAAGCCGATAGAACTTGGCTTTGCGGTTGTTCTCGCTCACGCCCCAGTAGGAGGTCACCCACCCGCGATCCTCAAGCCGGTGCAGCGCCGGATAGAGCGACCCCTGCTCGACTTCCAGCACATCCTCCGAGGTCCGCTCGATGACCTTGGCGATGGTATGCCCATGCGCGTCTCCGGTGACCAGGGTTCGCAGAATCATCATGTCCAGCGTGCCCTTGAGCATCTCTGCATTCGATTCGTCGCGTTTGCCCAATGCTAATGCCTCCACTCGAACTTCTATGGAAGCCATAGCATACTCCACTCGAACTTCTATGTAAAGGGCGCTTGGCGCGTACCTCCCTCGCTCAAGTACCATTGCGCCCATGAATGCGCGCATGGAGCAGCTCTCTCAAACTCGTAGGGAATTCCTGAAATCGACCTCTGTTGCCGGCACCGGCGCCGCTCTCGCAAACGTCGCACACGCCAGCCTCTGGAATCAGGCTGTTTCTGCGTCCGGCGCTGAACCCGTTCCTTCATGGGCATCCAAGCCAATGCGGTGGATGCAGCTAACGCTGGTCGAGGACGATCCCGCGCACTTTGATCTCGCCTTCTGGCTCGACTATTTCAAGCGCACGCGTTCGGATGCTGCCTGCATCAGCGGCGGAGGCTGCGTCGCCTACTATCCGACTGAGATTCCATTTCACCATCGCAGCGCGTGGCTTGGTAACCGCGATGTGCTGGGTGAACTTGTCTCCGGCAGTCGCAAACTCGGCATGACCGTGCTGGTGCGAACAGATCCTCATGCTACTTACGACGATGTGCAGGCTGCGCACCCGGACTGGATTGCTGTCGATGCCGAAGGCAAGCCTCGCCGCCACTGGTCTTCGCCGGAGATGTGGGTCACATGCGCATACGGCCCTTACAACTTCGAATTCATGACAGCGGTCCACAAAGAGATTATGTCGCGCTACCATCCCGATGGGATTTTTCTCAATCGCTGGGATGGTTCGGGAGACTGCTACTGCCAGCATTGCGTTGCCAATTTCAAGGCGGCAACGGGCTTCGATCTGCCGCGCTTGGCATCTATGCAGGACCCTGCTCGCCGCGCGTATCAGATTTGGCGCAGGGAGCGGCTCATGAGCCTGCTCGATCTGTGGAACGCGGAGATTCGCAAGATCAACCCTGAAGCTTCCATGATTCCGAACAACGGCAGCGGGGCTCTCAATCCGCTGGACGATGTGGAGACCAGCCGCCGTGCGCCGATGCTGACCGCGGACCGGCAGGCGCGACGCGGTCTGGCAGCGCCCTGGCTGATTGGCAAGACGGCCAAGGAGTTTCGCGCCACCATGGGCGACAAGCCGGTGATCGGACTGTTTGGCGTGGGGCTCGAAGAGCCGTACCGGTGGAAAGACAGCGTGACCAGCAACGCGGAGGTTCGCATCTGGGCGCTCGACGCTATCGCTAACGGCATGAGGCCATGGTGCAGCAAGTTCTCGGCCACGCTGCACGATGAGCGATGGCTTAAAGGCGTGGAAGAACTCTACGTGTGGACGGAGAAGAACCAGCGCTATCTTTCGGATCGACAGCCGCTGGCTCGCGTCGGGCTTGTGTATTCGCAGCAGACTGCGTGGTATTACGGCGACGAACACGCGGATGCGCGAGTGGAGAACTACGCGCTCGGCTGGTACCAGGCGCTGGTCGAGTCACGCATTCCGTTTGAGATGGTTCACGAGCAGTTTCTGGACCCGGTCCATCTGGCTGCTTACAAGACCCTCATTCTACCCAACATCGCTGCGCTGAGCGACGCGCAATGCGATCAGCTGCGCAAGTTCGTGGCTGGCGGCGGCAGCCTCATCGCCACGTACGAGACCAGCCTCTACGACGAGCACGGTGTGCGGCGCAAAGACTTTGCCGTGGCTGATCTCTTTGGCGTTAGCTGGACCGGAAAGAGGGAAGGCCCGATGCTCAATTCGTATATTCGTCTTGAGCATGACGCGCTGCCGAATCACCCGCTATTCACGGGCCTGGAAGATGCTCCGCGCATCATCAATGGCGTCTCACGGCTTGAAGTCACGCCGCACGAGACATTCGCTGAGACGCCCTTTACGCTTATTCCCAGCTACCCTGACCTACCGATGGAGAAGGTGTATCCGCGCATTGGCAAGACCGACATCTCTTGCCTCTATTTGCGCAAGACAGCCGGACGTGTGGCGTACTTCCCTTTCGATATCGACCGCACGTTCTGGGAGGTGCTCTGCGAAGATCACCTGAAACTGTTGCGCAACACCGTTCTTTGGGCCAACAACGAAGCGCCGGTGGTCGAGGTCGCCGGCCCCGGTTTTATCGATGTCACTGCCTGGCGAAACTCCAGCTCGATCACGATTCACCTGGTGAACATGACCAATCCAATGGCGATGAAAGGGCCATATCGTGACTTCTTTCCCATCGGCGCGCAGAATGTGAAACTCAACCTGCCGGGTGATGTTCGCCCGAAACAGGCGCGGCTGCTGGTTGCGGACAAGAGCGTTGCAATGGAGCGTTCCGGCTCGTCGATTGCTTTCACCGTGCCGTCGATCCTGGATCATGAGGTGATTGCAATCGATATCTAAATGTCTTCTGCGTGCTGCGCCCTTCCTGCTGTTCGGAAACGATGAAAAAGGCCACCTCTCGCGAGATGGCCTTCTGTTTTTGCGTGTTGCAAGTTCAATCTACCGCCGGAACTTGTCCCAGTTGACCAGATCACCCAGAGTGGTGGTGGAACCGCTCTGCGAGGATGAGGAAGAAGAGCCGTGGTCTCGATCGCGATCGCGCGACGGGGACTTGTACTGCTCGACTTCCGAGCGGCTGGCTTCTTCGCCAACAGCGCGGATGCTGAGACCGACCTTCTTTTCTTCCACGTTCATCTTGATGATCTTGAACTCGTGCTCCTGGCCCTGTTCGAGCGTCAGCGGCTGTCCGTGTGAATCGACTGCCTCTGAAACGTGGCAGAGACCCTCGACTCCCTCGGCAACTTCGACGAAGGCGCCGAATTGAGCCGTGCGCAGAACCTTGCCGTGAACCACATCGCCGACGCGATGCTGGGTAAAGAACGTCTCCCAGACATCCGGCTGCAACTGCTTCACGCCCAGCGACAGGCGCCGATTCTCAGGCTCAACACCCAGAACGACAGCCTTGACCTTCTCGCCCTTTTTCAGGACTTCAGAAGGATGCTTGACGCGCTTGGTCCAGCTCAGGTTCGAGACGTGCACCAGACCGTCGATGCCGTCCTCGATCTCGATGAAGGCGCCGAAGTCGGTGAGGTTGCGAACGCGGCCCTCTACAATCTGCCCGGTCGGGTAGCGGTCGGAGAGGTTCTCCCAGGGGTTTTCCTGCAACTGCTTCATCCCGAGAGAGATGCGGCGGTCGGAGGGGTTGACTGAGATCACGACAGTCTCGACTTCGTCGCCTGGCTTGACCAGCTTCGACGGATGCTTCATCCGCTTGGACCAGGTCATTTCCGAGACGTGGACGAGACCTTCGATGCCCTGCTCCAGCTCTACGAACGCGCCGTAATCGGTAACCGAAAGAATGCGGCCCTGTACGCGCGCGCCTACGGGGTAGCGTTCGACGGCGTCGAGCCACGGGTCCGGCGTGAGCTGCTTGAAGCCGAGCGAGACGCGCTGCTTATCCTTGTCGAACTTGAGAACCTTGACCTGAATCTCATCGCCGACGTTGACCAAGTCGCGCGGATGCGTCAGACGGCCCCAGCTCATGTCGGTGATGTGGAGCAGGCCATCAATGCCACCCAGGTCGACGAACGCGCCGTAATCGGTCAGGTTCTTCACCGTTCCGGTCAGGATAGCGCCCTCTTCGAGGTGCTCGAGAGTGGTGGAACGCTTGGCGTTCTGCTCTTCTTCGAGGATTTCCTTGCGGCTGACGACAACGTTGCCGCGCTTCTTGTTCAGCTTGATGACGCGAACTTCAATCTGCTGGCCGAGATATCCATCCAGATTGCGAACCGGGCGAACTTCAAGCTGCGAACCGGGCAAGAACGCCTTAAGGCCGATATCGACTGTGAGTCCGCCCTTGACGCGGCTGACTACAGTTCCGATCATCGGAGTCTTGTCGTTGGCTGCCTTTTCGATCACGTCCCAGACGCGCAGGCGCTGCGCTTTGTCGTAGCTGACAAGGTAGCCGCCCTCGGGCTCTTCGCGCTCGATGACTACATCAATGACGTCGCCGGCCTTGAACTTGGGCTCGCCATTGTGGTCGAGCACCTGATCGATGGGCAGCAGACCCTCTGACTTAAGACCTACATCGATAACCGCGTGCTTGTCAGTGAGCTTGATGATGGTGCCGGCAACGATGCTGTCGCCATAAGCTTCGACGGCTGCTGCTTCGGCTGCCTGCTCGCGCTCAAAGGCTTCGAGCTGGGCGGAAAAATCTTCGCCGCCGTCAAAATCATGGTCGGACAATTGAGCAGACGGAGCAACATTGGCCACCACAGGAACCAGCGGCTTGCGGTCGATCGGCTTCTGATGGGCGATAGGCCGTGCGAATTTTGGCGCGGGAGCGGCAACGGGAGCAGCGGCAGCGACTTCCGCTGGCGCAGCATCAGCCGGGACTGCTTCTTCCACAGCGGGCGCAGCTTCGACCGCAAGCACAGCTTCGCTGTGGGGCTCGGCGACGACGATAGCTTCCTCTACAGGAGCCGCGTGAGCGGCCTCGGCAATTGGAGCTTCCGCGGCGGCCACTTCGGCGACTGACACTTCGGTAACCGGCGCTTCGGGCGCGACAGGCTCGATGGCCTCGGGTACCACCGCGGCTTCAACCGGTTCGACTTCTGCCGGGGTGGCTGCGACAACCGTGGCCAGAGCAGAATCTACCGCGGATGCTTCCACGGTTTCAGGCTCTTCAGAGACAACGGGGTTGGACGTGGATTCGGGCAACGGCTCAGCTACTGCCGTTACAGACTCAAGTTCGGGGGTTTCCAGTTGGGTGTTCAGGGGTGTGCTCTCGGTTTCAAGATTGAGGACGTCTGCCATGACTGCCAGCTCCGGGATTCCGGGTCCCGTGGACAGGCCTGCGTAATTTCCTGTCTCGGTGATCGCCTCTGCCAGTGCGCTTGCCGTTGGCAGAGGTTCGCGGTCGTCCCCGGCGTCTTCCAACCGGATCTGCTCTGGAAAACCCCCAATGGAGCGTCGCAATGCGTTGCCAAATGGATGGCTGAACGGCTGCGTCAATCTACTGGGAATCGCCTGACACGGAACGGCTGGCCGGTGGGCGGCCGCACCCGTATGCTGGAATCCGCGCATAAGGGTACATGTGAAGTGTAGCAACGCACTGTTAGTCGCGTCAATGCAATCATTTGGCGCAAACGGCCTTTGCAACAGACTATTCAACTAACCTGCTCCACTTGTGGTGCAATTCCTCTAGCTTTCCGCAGCGGCATCTTCTTGAAAGCACACCTCGCCGGGCTTTTCGTCCTTCGACGGCGCTACCGGCCGCTCTATACTCCCGAATATGGACCTGCTCTGGACCCCCTGGCGCTACCAGTACGTTACGTCGGCGGAAAAAGCTGTGCGCCCCGGCGTACCACCCAGCTTGGCTGGTTGGCAGGGCGACCTGGGCTGCGTATTTTGTAATCTGCTGGCCGCCGTGGATCACGCTATCGCCAACGGAACCCCGCCGGAGCAGGCTGAAATGGCCGCGGGATTGGTCTATCGAGGTGCGGATTGCTTTATCTGCCTGAATGCTTTCCCGTACACATCGGGCCATGTGATGGTGATCCCGCACGTACATGAGGCCAGCCTGGCCGCCCTGGCCGTGTCGACGGCGCATGAGCTTATCGACCTGGCGCAGAAGACCGAGCGCGTGCTGACAACGCTATATGCCCCGCATGGCATCAATTTTGGGATGAACCTGGGTCAGGCCGCGGGCGCCGGCGTAGCTGGGCATCTGCATCTGCATGCGCTTCCGCGCTGGATCGGAGACACAAATTTTATGACCACGGTCGCCGAAACGCGGGTTTTGCCTGAGGATCTGGACATTACATGGCGGCGGATGCGGGAAGGATTTGCAGGGCTTGGCAGTCCGGACGCGGAGCCTGCGCCGGTTGGAGCAGATCCGCATTCGGAGGCTTGATACGCCTTTAGTCTCGATGAGGCGACTGCTTGACGTAATCTACCAACTCGCCACAAGTTGCGAACCAGACGTCTGGCTTGGACTGCATATAGGTGATGAAGTCATCCAGATGCTGCATTGGCGAGCGGTGGCCACTGAGATACGGGTGCAGGGTCAGGACGAACATCGTTCCCTCCTTATAAGCGCCGTCGAACTCCTGCTTGTAGAGCTGAAAGAGCAGATCGGGCGAAGGCATGTGTCCATCTGCGCCAAGGTACGGGGTCTCGGTGAGAGTCCAGTCGATGGGCAGTTCGACTACGCCCGTGTCCTGGCCCTTTTGCAGGATCGTGTAAGGAATCTCCGAGGACTGAAGACTCGAGTCGTAGGCAAAGCCCTTTTTGCGGATCAGGTCCATGGTGTATGGGCTGAAGGCCCAGGAAGGCGCGCGGTAGCCGGCCGGTTTCTTGCCGGTGAGCAAGCTGATGCGGGCGATGGCTTTGTCGAGCAGACGCTCCTCCTCAGCTTCGCTGTCCAGCCCTGGCGGGTATTCGTGCACCCAGCCGTGAATCCCAATCTCGTTGGGCCCGCTCCGCAGCATTGACGGAACCAGATCGGGGTGAATCAGAGAGTCCACGCCGGTGACAAAAAACGTCGCTGGAACCTTGTGGCGGCTCAGGATTTCGAGCAGCCGCGGGGTGCCTGTCTGCGCTCCGTAATCGGATGCGGAGAGTGCTGTGGGCTCGGTGGTTCCGTCGCGCAGCAGCGGAGCCTGGGTGTCGTCATCGAATGTGAGCAGCACGGCTACCCGCGCACCATGGGGCCATGACTTAGGCCACAGCTTTGGACCCATCGCCACGGCCTGCACCGTGTCCTGAATCTTTTGGTCCGACCAGAGGGTGCCCGGTTGAGAAACTGCCTGGGCCTGGTGAGGCTGATTTTGCTGGGCGATCAGACTGGGGCATGTCGACAGAGACAGGATCAGACACAGAGTCGGGCACAGGATCCGGAGAGGACGCAGAACGGCAGAAGCTGTTCGGATGATTTGCAAGCTGGTTCTCCAAATGCGGACGGTGAACCGATCATATAGCGCTGGGAGCGACGGGTTCCCATTTACAAGTCCTCGGAAGGCTCCTCGCCGCTGGCCGCGAGCGAGAGTGCAGCTTGCTCTTCGGCGTCTAGTCCAGAAGCGTCGAGCAGCTTTGGCGGCAATTGCTTGCTGGTGCGAATGCCTGCCTTCTTCAGCATTTCGGTTTGCCGAACCAGATTGCCGGAGCCGGTGCTGAGTTTGTTCATCGCTTTCTGGTAGCTTTGGTCTGCGTTGCGCAGGCTATCGCCAACTTTGGTCAGGTCGTCGACAAAGTTTACGAACTTTTCATATAGCTTTGTACCTCGATCGACGATATCGGCGACGCTGCGGGCCTGCTGCTCCTGCTGCCAGAGGTTGTCAACGATGCGGATAACAAACAGCAGGGTGGTCGGCCCGACCAGCAGAACATTACGCTCGTAGGCCTCGCGCCATAGTTCGCCGCCCTCTTGCATGGCCAGCAGGAAAGCCGGTTCGATAGGAATGAACATGACTACAAAATCCGGCGAATCCAGCCCTGAGAGCTTGTGGTAACTGCGCTTCGATAGTCCATCCAGATGGGCGCGCACGCTCAGCAGGTGTTGTTTGAGGGCTGGCTTGCGCAAATCTTCGGCAACTGCATTTGCATACTCGGTGTAGGCGTTCAGAGACACCTTTGAATCGACGATCAAGTGCCGGCCGCCGGGCAGATTGATGATGACATCCGTGCGAGAAGCCTTGCCGCGAGCGCCATCCTCATCCAGCGTGGCGCCAAAGCTCTCCTGGAAACGGTATTGCTCGCCCTCGCGCAGACCTGCTTTTTCCAACAGATCGCGCAGGATGAATTCGCCCCAGTCGCCCTGCGCTTTGGATGAGCCGCGTAGTGCGGTAGTAAGGTTGTGAGCCTCGGCGGTCAGTTGCTGGTTCAGCCTCTCAAGCGATTCGAGCTTGCCGCGCAGTTCCACGCGCCCGGCCAGCGAGTCTTTTTGCGCCTCTTCCACCTTGCCGCGAAAGTCATTGATCTGCACTCGCAACGGGTTCAGCAGCTGATCGAGGTTGGTCTTGTTCTGCTCGGTGAACTTAGTCGATTTATCCTCGAGGATTTTGCCGGCAAGAGCTTCGAACTGATGCGTCAGCTCAGTGCGGGCCTCTGTCAGCAGCTTCAATTTTTCCTGCGAGGACTCCCGTTCGTTCTTGAGCTCCGATTCCATCCGGCTTATGGTCGAGGCATTCTCCTGCTCAACCTTCGCCTTTGCCTCCAAAGCTTTCTGCAGGTCGTCTCGATCGGCCGCCAATTGGCGAATCGTTCTCTCGCGCTCCGTCGCAAGAGATTCAAAGCCCGCGCGTGCTACCGAATCGGCCTGCGTCTGCGCCAGGTCACGGCGCACTGCGGCCAACTCAATGGCCAGCTCTGAGTTGCGTTGCTGAAGCTGTGCCTTTTCCAGCTTCGCGGATGTGGACCTGAGCCAAAAACCCACCAGGATTCCCGCGAAAGCAGCGGCGAGAGCCGCGATCAGTGTTTGCATACCTTTTGATTCCTTCTTCGCCTAATGTACGCCTTTTGGCTGTGTATTTCCCGAGTACGCTCGATGATTTATGTTCCCCGTTCCCTGTTGTCTATTCAGTGGGCCGCGCGCCTTTACACACCTTCGTATACCCCGATAGACTTGAGGTTTCGGGGCAGTGAAGGTTTTCTTTCTGCGGCAGTCCCACTCTAGCCAGGCGGTAAGTATGGTAGGCTGCGAGTCGAACCTGTTGAAATGCCCGGAGATGGTTTACGCGGTTTTCGATTTTCTAGACAAATTCTGAGGAGAGATTGACACATGGCAGTGGAAGAAAAGGTAAAGCAGATTATCGTCGAGCAGCTTCAGGTCGACGAGGCCGAGGTGACCCCCAACGCCAGTTTCCAGGAAGACCTCGGCGCCGACTCGCTTGACGTGGTCGAGCTGGTCATGCAGTTTGAAGAAGCCTTTGACCTTGAGATCCCCGACGAAGACGCGGAGAAGATCAAGACAGTCAAGGACGCCATCGATTACATCGAAAAGAACGCGAAGGCAGGCAAGTAACCGGTGAGACGCCGCGTCGTCATTACGGGCCTCGGACTGATTTGCGGGGTAGGCAACTCGACACAGGAAGTCTGGGGCCAATTGCTGGCAGGGGCCAGCGGGGTTGGGCCTATACAGGCCTTTGACACCTCGGGATTCCCTGTCACCTTTGCAGCCGAAGTCAAGAATTTCGACCCGCTCGAATTCATCGACAAGAAAGAATCCCGCAAGATGGGCCGCTTCATCCATCTGGCGATCGCCGCGACACATGAGGCGATGCAGCAGTCGGGACTGGTCATCACGCCGAAAAACGAAGAGCGCGTTGGAGTCTTCATCGGCTCCGGCATCGGTGGCTTCGAGATCATTGAGCGGGAACACCTGAACCTCATCCAGGGCGGCCCGCGCAAGATTTCGCCGTTTTTCATTCCGGCATCTATCGTCAACATGGCTGCCGGGCAGGTGAGCATTCGTTACGGGGCCAAGGGACCGATTTCGGCCACAGCTACGGCATGCGCCACCTCGGCTAACTCTATCGGCGACTCCTTCCGCATGATCCAGCATGGGGAATGCGACGCAATGATTGCCGGCGGCTCAGAGGCGGCAGTGACCTCACTTTCGGTTGGTGGATTCGCGGCTATGCGCGCACTTTCGACGCGCAACGACGATCCGCAAGCGGCAAGCCGGCCCTTTGACAAGGACCGCGACGGATTCGTGCTGGGCGAGGGTGCGGGCATTCTGATTCTGGAAGAGTTGGAGTTTGCCAAGGCGCGCGGAGCAAAGATTCTGGGCGAGATTATCGGCTACGGCATGAGCTCGGACGCCTACCATATGACGGGAATCGCTCCGGAAGGAGCTGGCGCGCAACGTAGTATGCGCGCGGCATTGCGCGACTCCGGCATTGCTGTCGATGAAGTGGGTTACGTGAACGCGCACGCGACTTCCACTCCAGCCGGCGACGGCAACGAATCGCGGGCCATCGAATTGGTTTTTGGCGAGCATGCAACAAGCAAGGCGCTTAAGGTCAGCAGCTCCAAGTCCATGACCGGGCATCTGCTGGGCGCGGCAGGCGGCCTTGAAGCCGGCATCACCGCGATGGCGCTGATAAACCAGAAGATTCCGCCTACTATCAACCTCGGAACACCCGGCGAAGACTGCATCCTGGACTATGTGCCCAACGCGGCCATCGACGCCAAAATCGATGTGGCGCTTTCGAACTCCTTCGGCTTCGGCGGCATTAACGCCTCGCTGATCATGCGCCGCTGGACGGAATAATACGGAATAAATCGCAGGCTTGGAGATCGCAAAAAGAGGCGCTTGCCGGGTTGGCAAGCGCCTCTTTGCTCGTCTGCGGAGTATCCGCAGCTTATGAGAATGCCACGGCAGATCCGATTCCAATCAACACCAGCACAATCCACCAGCCAAAGACGGCGATGTAGCCCGAACTACGCTTGGTTCCGGCCACAATGGAAATACCAATCGAGGCGAGAACCAGGGTCCAGATCGTAGTGACATCGAGGGATGTAGCCAACGACATCAAGCCCTTTGAGGTGTCGGCTGGAAGGTAATATCCGATATTCGTTCCCGCAAAGTTCTTGATGTTGAAGTTTTCGGGGTCCAAACCGACAAAGAGCACGACCGTTCCCAGGATTACCTTAATTATTCCCGGCAGGCCTGCGTAGAAGGTAACCGCAAAGGACTCCCAGAATGTCGCTTTGCCGCCGAAGCCGAAGTTGATAGTCGCGAGGAGCACTCCGGCGATGACTGCCGTGATGACCAATGCCAGAATCGGCGTTGCAGCCATTATGGCCTCGGTACTGATCGAGATGATCTTCATCTGCGATGCGCGCGCCTCGGGGGTCAGCTTATCCAGTTGCTCGGACTGCTTGGGGCTCAGCTTTATGGTGTTTTCTGCTACCTGGTTCCAGGTGACCTTGACCGTGATTGCCGCAAAGAAACCATAGGTGACGATTACTGTGAGCAAGAACGGCAGCCACCAGCTGGTGCTTCTCTTGATGTCTGCAAAGGTCTTCGATGGCGCGGTGAAGGTGTAAATTGCGCGCTGTGCCTGAGTCAGAGCCGGAGCTTCGGCCGCTACCGAAACTGCAGGAAACTGGATGTCGCTCATACGGATTCGCCTCTCGTAAACGTCGCTGAGGCCGGTTCAGTTCGCAGCGTTAGTTGTCTGATGGCCTCGACCGCGATTGTACCCTTAGTTCCGCAGGAATGGATGAAGAAATATCACGCGGTGATGTGCGAACCAAAGCACTCACGGTAGAGCCTAGCGCCCGCGAGCTCCCATCATGGAAGCGGTTGCCATCGGGACAGCCTTGGCGGGGATGCGCGACGGCGGCTTCGGCTCCGTGTAGCTCTTGTAAACCGAGATATGGAAGCAGGATTGGCGGAACTCCTCTTCCACATCGATCTTTCCTGCTTGCTCCAGGGGAATGAGCCAGCTGCGCAGCCACCCGATCTCCCGGGAGGTCAGCCCCTCTTTTGCAATATCGATGGTGCCGCCGGTCAGATGCGGCGATGCGATATCGCCGTCTGCAGCGGCGGCGTTCCCATTGATCATGCGCAACCTGCGCTGGTATTCGACGGTGCGCACGGCGGAGGTCACCTCGAGCGCGCCGCCGGGGAATTTCGTCGAATGATCCCTGGCCAGATCGCTCAGAAAGGTTGCCGTCCAGGGGCGGCAATAGCGGCGATTTTCCGGCAGGTCGGTATTGATGCGCAACGCGGCTGAAGTGGGCACCGGCACCAGCGATCCATGCGCGATGCGATCTTCGAGATCGGCATCGTCGAGAATGCGCTCCAGGCCATCCGCTTCGGCCATCTCGTTCTGATGCACGAGCGATTCATGCGACCCCTTGAGCGGAGGAGGCATGGCAAGATGGGTGCGTTGCATGCGTGTCGGCCAGGTTGGAGTTTTGGCAATTTGCGTCTGCCGTCTCGACAACGCGCGCCTGACTTGCCGGCCTCGAACAACTCTGCGCCCGGCGGGTTGTGAGGCCGAGCTGGAGCGCCTGCCTGATCTCGTTCCTGGCCTGGTTCCTGGCCTGGTTCTGGTCGAGGCCTGGCTTGCACTGTGCAGCGTTCCGCGCCGCCCCGGCTTCTGAGCAAGATGCGAGCCGGCTACCGGCTTCGCTTTGCGGTGCGCAGAGTGAGCATGAGTAGAATCGTTTGGACGCACCTGGGCGGCAACAGCAGAATGGGGAAACGCAGCGAGAAACAAGGCAAACAATGCCAGCACAGCAGTGGGGGACAGCTTACGCATAGCGGGGTTCGCGGAAAATCCTGAGCAGTATCAGTGTAAGGCCTTCGGTTGGGTATTCGGAGTACCCAGACAGGTGCGCCCAGGTCCGATAACGTGTCACATCGGTCAATGCAGCCGCTTGATGCGGGAGGGGTAATCCGCTTCAGTTGAAAAGCGGAGAGCGAAGCAGGCATCCCGAGTCGGGACGCCTGCCATTTATGACCTGGTTACTGCAGCAGCGTAGGCTGATCGTCTTCCTTGATGTCTTCCGGAGGAATCACAACGGCCGCAGCCACCTTGTCATCCGGCTCCAGGTTCAGCAGCTTCACGCCCTGCGTCGAGCGGCCTGCGGCACGAATGGTCTTGGTGTCGATCCGGATCATCTTGCCGAACTGGCTGATAATCATCAACTCCGAGGTCTCATCCACGGGCAGGATGGACATAATCTTACCCACCTTGGAGTTCGCCTTGATGTTCGTGACGCCCTGTGCGCCCCGCGCGGTCAGCCGATACTCGTCAATATCCGTGCGCTTGCCAAAGCCATTTTCCGTGACCGAAAGAATGAGGAATTTGCCTACGCCGAGGCGCTCATCCAAAGCTTTCAGAGCCTTGGTTGCGTCATCGGCGGCCTTTTCTGCCGTCCGTTCCGCAATCTTCAGCGCCTCGTCGTCGGGCTTGCCGTTTCGCCTATCCTCGCGCGCTTTGTGCTGAGCCTCTTTGGACTCTCCGAGGCTGGTTCGGAGCGACTCCAACTGAGTGGTAAGGCCGAGTTTGGCGGCTGACTCATCGCGATTGCGATCCCGCGTTTCATCGGAAACCGTTGTCGCGACACCGATCACCTGATCGGCCTTCTTGAGCGAGATACCCTTGTTGCCGGCGGCGTTGCGGCCCATCGGACGCAGGCCGATTCCGCTGCGTTCCGCGTCGTACTCCTCCACGAAGCGGATTGCCATGCCCTCGCGCGTAGCGAGGAAGATAGTTTGCTTGCCATCGGTGATGGCCGCTTCAATCAGATCATCGCTCTTCTCGATGGCGATGGCGATGATGCCCCGTGCCATGACATTGCTGAAGTCCTTGAGCGGGGTCTTCTTCACGATGCCATTGCGCGTGGCAAAGAGGATGAACTTGCCTTCTTCCTCAAGGTTGCGTACCGGCAGAATCGTAACCACCTTCTCGCCGGGTTGCAGGCTGAGCAGGCTGGCCATCGACTTGCCCTTGCCCGCCGCGCTCACGTCGGGAACCTCGTAGACCTTGAGCCAGTAGACGCGCCCTGAGTTGGTAAAGCAGAGCAGGTAAGCGTGCGTGGAATCAATGATCAGCTGCGCGACAAAGTCTTCTTCGCGCGTCTTCATGCCGGTGCGCCCAGTGCCCCCGCGGCGCTGCTGGCGATAGATCGAGATCGGCGTGCGTTTCAGGTAGCCCTGATGGCTGACGGTGACGGCGACCTGCTCGTCAGCGATCAGGTCTTCCATCTGCAGCTCGGCCGTCTCGTCGACGATGACTGTGCGGCGCGCGTCGCCATACTTGTCACGCACGTCTTCCAGTTCCTTCACAATCACACCGCGAAGCTTCGATTCGGAGGCCAAAATCAATTCGTATTCTGCGATGCGGACGCGAATCTCACCCAGTTCTTTCAGGATTTCGTCGACTGATAGCTGCGTCAGGCGATAGAGCTGTAGTTCGAGAATGGCGTCGATCTGGCGATACGTGAGGCCGCGTTCTTCACCAGGCAGCCGCTCGCGATCCAGATTGACGACGATATCGGTACCTTTGCCCCAGACATAGAGATTCTCTCTGGCCTCGGCGCGCGAAGCTGATCCGCGAATGATGCGGATGACCGTGTCCAGATTGTCGAGGGCGATCTTGAGTCCCTCTAATACATGCTCCCGCTCGCGAGCCTTGCGCAGCAGGTAGACTGTGCGGCGACGAACAACCTCAATCCGGTGATCGATGAAGCAGCGGATAGCGGCGACAATCCCCAGCTCCCTCGGCTGGCCGTTGACCACCGCGAGGAAGATCATCGAGAAGCTTTCCTGCATCTGCGTGAACTTGTAGAGCTGGTTCAGCACGATCTCCGGCTGCGACCCGCGCTTGAGTTCGATGACGATGCGCATGCCGTCGCGATCGCTTTCGTCGCGAACATCGCTGATCTCATCAATGATCTTTTCGTTTACCAGTTCGGCAATCCGCTCGATGAGCTTGGACTTATTGACCTGGTAGGGAATCTCATTGACGATGATGGCCAGCTTTTCTTTCGTCAGCTGCTCGGTGGCTACCTTGGCGCGCATCAGGAAGCGTCCGCGGCCGTTGGTATAGGCCTGCGCAATGCCGCTCTTACCGAAGATGAAGCCGCCGGTTGGGAAATCCGGCCCCTGAACATGGCGCAGGACATCCAACAACCCGGCATGGGGATTGTTCACCAGCTCAATGGTCGCGTTCACCACTTCGGTCAGGTTGTGCGGCGGAATGTTGGTCGCCATGCCAACGGCGATGCCGTTCGATCCATTGACGAGCAGCGTCGGAATGCGCGTCGGCAGCACTGAGGGCTCTGAGGTCGATTCGTCGTAGTTCGGGACGAAGTCGACTGTCTCCATGTCGATGTCTGCCAGCATGTCGCCGGCAATGCGCATCAGGCGGCACTCTGTGTAGCGCATCGCCGCTGGCGGGTCGCCGTCCACCGAGCCGAAATTGCCCTGCCCGTCGATGAGCGGGTAGCGCATGGAGAATGGCTGCGCCAACCGCACCATGGTGTCGTAGATCGCTGTGTCGCCGTGAGGATGGTAGACGCCCATCGTCTGACCAACGACCTTGGCGCACTTGGTGTACTTCTTGTTGTGCTCCAGGCCCATCTCACTCATGGCGTAGAGCACGCGCCGATGCACGGGCTTGAGGCCGTCGCGAATGTCCGGAAGAGCGCGTCCGATGATCACCGACATTGAGTAGTCGAGATAGGAGCGGCGCATCTCGTCTTCGATATTGATGGAGATTACATTGGAGCCGCCGCTGGGCGGACCGCCTGCTTCAAGGGGGAGTTGCGGATTCTGATCGTCTGCCATAGGTGGGTACGCGTGCGAAGGGGCAAGGAGCGTGGAGTTTGAGGCGGGCCGGAGCTTCGCAAGCTATGCCTCTATTTTAGCCGTTTCAGTGCCCATAGAGCAAGGCAGATCTTGGCAAATAAGTCCTTATTATCGTATGTTTTAGAGGATTTTCTACAAAGCCCGGCAGGGGCGGCACGAATGGCCCGGTCCCGGCTTGAATTTATCGGCTCAATTGGCGTCAGTTTCGGCGGAGGTCCGGGCGGTCTTTGTACGGGTGTGAACCCCGACCCATCCTCCATAAACCTCACAGAATCACTCGCTTCGTACAACTAGCGCCAAAGCACCGATCATCTGACTCTCTGGAGGGCAATCGTCATGGCAACCACAGCCGCCAGGAAATCCACCGAAAGGAAATCCTCAACCCGGAATTATTCACCCGCCGCTGGGAAAAGCGTTGAACGAGAAATGAAGGCGATGAAGGAAGGCAAGCTCACCAGCGGCAAAAGCGGCAAAAAGGTAACAAGCAAGAAGCAGGCGGTTGCAATCGGACTGTCTGAAGCGCGAAAAGCCGGCGCCAAGGTTCCCGAAAAAGACTCCTAGGCGTTCCCTGCTCAAATCAGCCCTGGCAAGCTGAGAATGCAGAAGACGGCCTGCAAGAGCACAATCGCCCCGGCGGATGCCAGCGCCAGCCTGCCTCGCGGCGTCTCGTAAGCATCCGCGAAAACGCCACCAATAAAGGTGAGCAGAAACGGCAGCGCCCACAGCAGCGGCGTTCCGGGTACTCCTACCGTGATCAGAAACAGCAGCAAAAGCGTCGTTAGCAGCGGCGCAGTATTGCCGAAGTAGAGCGTCTTGCGCAGCCCCAGGTAGAGCAACAATGCTGCGCCGCTGGCTACCGCGATCCCTGCGTTGCTCAGAGTCCAGAAGAAGTGGCGAGCCGGTTGGAGCGAGAAACCCAGTTGAGCCGCATCCGACCGGAAGAGGTAGCTGAAAGCGTCCGCCGAGAAGCCATAGCAGGCGAAGAGCAGCACAAACGCACCCACGCTCGCCGTCAGCAGCACCGGCATCACCTGGCTGCGCCTGCCTTCAGCGACCCACAGCATCAGCACCAGTCCAAGCCCGGCAAGCACCGGCAGCGCCGCAATGTGCGAAGCAGCCACGAGGCCGAAGCAAATGGTGAGCAGCACAATTCGCGGACGCCATTTGCGCCGTGGCCCTTGCATGGCGTGAGCCACTCCGATACATGTGTACAGGCCACCGAAGAAGCCCAGCGCGGTCAGAATCTCGGGATTGGGAGCGATTGACGCCCTCAAAATCGCAGGCGAAAAGACATAAAGCGCCAGCGCCGTGTAGCCGCCCCAGTTGCCGAAGAGCCGCCGCGTCACCCACCAAAGCGCCCCGCCCAGCACCACGCCCGCCGCGATAAACGGCAGCCGGAGCAGCAGCAGGATATGCGTCAACTGGTGGCGAAGCTCCCACGTCGAGGCGGGCGCATCGGTTGTTTGCACAACCTTGTCCTCAGGCTTGCGAAAGTTGTCTGCGAACCGCTCCCAGGCCAGGTTTAGCGTCAGCGGCAGCCCAGCTACGCGATAGGCCAGCACCCCATCATGGATATTGCCGCACGAGGTAAAGTATCCGACGAGCAGGGACGGCCGTTCCCACATCTCCCGGCCGCAGCGCGCATATTGGTAGTCTCGCTCGGTGAGCGTCTGGTGCTCCGTCAGCCAGAACGCCTGCGCCAAAAACAGCACTAGAAGCACGGCGGCGATGCGCTGGGGCAGATTGAAACGGAAGCGGCGGAGGATCGCGAAGCGAGGCGTCATGCGGCGGGTTTATGTCCTGCCCCAGTTTACCGGAGCCAATTCAGCCGCTGGGCGACCCCGTTCAAACCGGCATCCGGTCACAGCGTCAAACGTTCTCTGCAACACAACTGCAACATTCGCAGGATAGCCTAGGGCAGAAAAGGAGAATTATGAAGTCCGTTGCACCTTGGATCGCCGCTCTCGGCCTGATCGCTTCATCCTTCGCATCGATTGCGCAAACCAGCCCAAACCCCACCGCAGGCGTAGCCCGAGTGAAAGAAATCGTCGTCCATGGCCATCGGGGCGCCCGCGCGTGGCGACCGGAAAACACCATCCCCGCCTTCCAGTTCGCCATCGACCACGGCGTCGATGTGCTGGAGCTGGATCTCGCCGTCACCAAAGACAACGTGCTCGTCGTCTCACACAATCCCACTCTCACGCTCAATCCGGAGCATCCCGGCGAGCGCGTCTGCAAAGGTCCGACGCTGGCCCTTGGTACCCCCATCCACGCCATGACGCTGGCCGAGGTACGCCAATACGACTGCGGTTCGGTCGCCCTGAGCACCTTTCCCACGCAAGTAGCCGTGCCGGGAACCAAGGTCGCGACATTCGACGAGGTTCTGGATCTGGCCAAAGGCACAACCGTCCAGTTCAACGTTGAAACCAAGAGCTTCCCCAACCACCCTGAACTCACGCCCTCGCCGGCCGACTTCATAGCCCTGATCGTTGCCGACATCCGCAAGCACAACGTCGATCCCGCCCGCATTATTCTGCAAAGCTTCGACTGGCGTACCCTGGCCGAAATGCGCAAGCAATATCCGGCAATCCGCCTCTCCGCGCTCGTCGGCCGTCCGCAATATGACGCCCTCATGGGGCACACTGACTCAACAAAGGACTTCGCCGCAATCGCCAGGGAGACCGGCGCGGAGATTATCAGCCCAGATTGGATGATGGTTACGCCGCAACAGGTAGCCGCCGCGCACCAAGCCGGCGCTCAAGTTGCTCCCTGGACAGCGGATACGCCCGAATCCTGGCAAAAGCTTGCCGACGCCAACGTGGACGCCATCATCTCCGACGATCCTGTAGGCCTGCTGGCGTGGCTGCGCGCCCAGAAGCCACCGCTGCACCCCTGAAGAGAACGTTCAGTTGCGCGTATTCGTGCTCGTCGCAACGGCGCTCAAATCTCCCTGGCCCAGCTTGCGATGGAAGAGATCTAGCGCCAACCCGATGCACTGACGCGCCAGTTCCGGATCGTACCGCGCGCCCTCGTCACGCAGAAAGGCGTGGGCGCCATTCACCTCGTGCCAGGTAAACAGCGCATTCACTTCATTCAGCCGGTTCAGCACAGCCATCCGCCCTTCAAGCGGAATATGCGGGTCCTGACGGCCCCAGATCATCAGCAGCTCGCCGCGAATATCCGTGGCGCGTTGCAGCGAATCGTCCTGCATTCCCTTGCCGAGCCCGTGCTTGTGAATGTCCGTCGCATAAAAGCAGACTGTCGCACGAACATCCGGGCTCAGCGCCGTCCGATAAGCTAGATGGCCACCGATGCAGATGCCCATCGCACCCAGTTGCCCAGTGCAATCCGGGCGCGCAGCCAGATGATCCAGCGCCGCGCGGGCATCGGCGTCATAGCTGGCCAGTTCCTTGGTCGTTTTGAGCACGTTCCCGCGATCAGTCCCCGCCTGGTTGTAAGGGAAGACTTCGCCCGCCGCCTCAAACTCGTGATAAATCTCCGGCATGGCAACGATATATCCATGTCCAGCCAGCATCGTAGCCGTCCGCCGGATCGGCCCCGTAACCTGAAAAATCTCAGAATAGAAGACGATGCCGGGGTACTTGCCCGCCGCCGCTGGCTTCACAATATGCGTCCGCATCGGACCCCAGGGCGTAGTCAGTTCAACTTGCTCTTCGACCACAATCATCGCGCTCAACCTCCTCTTCACTGCTGCCCAATCACTCTAGCAGCACCGCGTACATCCTCCGATTCACAAACCCTGCCGTGCGGCGAGCACCAGCAATTGATAGACTTCTCCTCAGCATGGCGCCAGCATCCAAGACCGATCCCAGAGACAATCCGGAACGCCTCGTAAGCGCCGTACGCGCTGGCGAAGAAGACAGCTTTGAGCTCAAGCTGCGCCCGCGCTGGCTGGGCGAGTTCATTGGCCAGACAAAAGCCAAGGAACAGCTCGCCATCGCCCTTGAAGCCGCCAAATCGCGTGGTGAGGCGCTGGACCACGTGCTGCTCTTCGGCCCTCCCGGCCTGGGTAAAACCACGCTGGCCACCATCATCGCCAACGAAATGGACGTAGGCTTCCAGCAAACCTCCGGCCCAACGCTCCAGATTCAGGGCGACCTGACCGCGATCCTCACCAACCTGCGCGAAAAGCAGGTGCTTTTCCTCGACGAAATCCATCGCCTCCAGGCCGTGCTCGAAGAAAAACTCTACACCGCGCTCGAAGACTACAAGCTCGACATCATCATCGGCCAGGGACCGGCTGCGCGCACCCACGTGATGGAGATTCGCCCCTTCACCTTTGTCGCTGCTACAACGCGCCCCGGACTTCTATCGTCTCCGCTGCGTTCGCGCTTCGGCATCCTGCTGCGCCTGGAGTTCTATACCGAAGAAGAGCTCCGCATAATCGTCGAGCGCTCCGCTGAAGTGATGCAGGTGCCCATCGATCCCGACGGCGCAGCCGAAATCGCACTCCGATCGCGAGGCACTCCGCGCATAGCCAACCGCCTCCTGCGGCGCGTCCGCGATTACGCGCAAGTCCGAGGCACGGGTGAGATCGACCGCAAGACAGCCCACGCAGCCCTGACCATGCTCGAAGTAGACGCGCACGGCTTTGACGAAATCGACCGCAAGCTTCTAATGACCATCATCCAGAAATACGACGGCGGCCCAGTCGGCCTGGGAACGTTAGCAGCCATTCTCGCCGAAGATGAAGACGCGCTCGAAGAGGTCTACGAGCCATTCCTGATCCAGATCGGCTTCCTCGACCGCACGCCGAGAGGCCGCGTCGCAACCCGGCTGGCTTATGAGCACTTCGGCCTGGCGTTACCGCAGAAGCAAGCGCCCTTGTTCTAACTGAACTGACTTACACAATCTACTTATCGCGGAGAGAAAAACATGCCACATACAGAATCGACAATGTTACCCCTGGGTAGCCCGGCTCCGGACTTTGCGCTGCCAGACGTCATCAGTGGAAAGATCGTTCATCGCGACGACTTCAGCGGTAAAAAAGCCCTGCTCGTCATGTTCATCTGCCCGCACTGCCCGTTCGTCAAGCACGTCGAGAAAGCTCTGGCAAAATTGGGCGCTGACTATGCTGCTCAGCCACTCGCCGTGGTTGCCATCAGCAGCAACGACGCAATTGCCTACCCCGCCGACAATCCCGATGGAATGCGCCAGCAGGCTACTGCGATCAGCTTTAATTTTCCTTACCTATTCGACGAAACACAGGCAGTTGCAAAGGCCTACGACGCATCCTGCACGCCGGATTTCTTCCTCTACGATGCGGCTTTCGAGCTTGTCTATCGCGGCCAGTTTGACGCCAGCCGCCCCAGCCTGGAGATACCGGTAACCGGTCAGGATCTCCGTGCCGCCATCGACGCCGTCCTCGCCGGCGAGCCAGTATCGAAAGAGCAGCGCGCCAGCCTCGGCTGCAACATCAAATGGAAGGAATAAAGCCGGACATCGATTTTCACGATGTCCGGCCTGCACCTACAGCGGCAGCGTTTTGAGATACTCGCGGAACTTCGGTCCAAGATCGGCGCGGTTCAGCGCAAACTCGACCGTCGCCTGCAACATTCCGAACTTATCCCCAGCGTCGAAGCGCTTGCCTTCAAAGGTGTAGCCATACACCTTTTCAAACTCGAGCAAACCGAGGATTCCGTCCGTAAGCTGCAGTTCGCCGCCTGCGCCAAATCTGGTCTTTTCCAGCAATGAAAAGACGCGCGGAGTCAGCACGTAACGGCCAATAATTGCCTGTTTCGATGGCGCATCCTCAAACTTCGGTTTCTCAACCATGCCGGAACACTCATAAATGCGGTCATTGGTGGGGTCCTGCGCGCCGGCCAGCACGCCATACGCGCTGATTGCCGGCCCCTCGATAGTCATCGTGGCCAGCACCGATCCCTGACGCTCATCATAAACATCGATCATCTGCTTCAGGCATGGAACCTTCGCATCGATGACGTCGTCAGCCAGAATCACCGCGAACGGTTCATCCCCAACTAACTGCTTTGCACATAGCACCGCATGACCAAGCCCCAGCGGTTCTTTTTGGCGAACATAAGAGATCCGGGCCAGCGAAGATATCTGGCGCGATATCTCCAGTAACTCCTTCTTCCCTTTCTTTTCGAGTGTTGCATCCAATTCGTAGCTGATGTCGAAATGATCTTCCATCGCGCCCTTGCCGCGCCCGGTAATGAAGATAATGTGCTCAATCCCGGAGGCGATGGCTTCTTCCACGCCATATTGAATGATTGGCTTATCCACCAGGGGCAGCATCTCTTTGGGAATGACTTTGGTCGCAGGCAAAAAGCGCGTGCCCAAGCCGCCTGCGGGAAATACCGCCGTCCGTACTCGTTGACTCATGCGATCGATTCCTTCCTGATATTGGGAGGTTGCGTGTGCTGGGGTCTTTTCAGGCTGCGCTCACTTAGGTTACTAAAGATTGCCTCAGTTAGGTACTTAAATATCAACAAAATGCCGGACCAGCTCAACTCTGACAAGATAGGGCCGCTGTGGCTTTTGTCCGGATATGCTCACAGGGCCGGAGAGTTGTCTCCCAGCATGGCCTGGCGCACAATTTTGATAGGCGGATACCCCTGGCTCAGGAACGCATCATGAAACTGCTGCAAAGAAAACGCAGCGCCCTGCTTCTTGCGCACATCTTCCCGTAGCTTCAAGATCTCCAGCTTGCCGAGCGTGTAGTAAAGATACGTCGCGTCCGAGGTGCCTCGCTTGGTCTCAATCACGCCGGTCTCGTGCGACTGATAACCCTCCTTCTCGAAGAAATTGATAGCGTCGTCAATACTGAACTGCCCGGTATGCATCTTGATCCCGACAATGAAGCGAGAGTCACGCAAGAGCGCGTCCTGTAGCTGACCAAGGCGCAGAAACTTGGATTCACGCTCCGTCTTCGCACCGACACCAGGCTGGCCATATCCCTCATCGAGCATCATTTGCTCGCAATAGTGAGCCCAGCCTTCAGCGTTTGACGATGCGCCCAGCAGCTTCCGCACCCGGCTTGGAGCCTTAGGCAACCACAAGAACTGCACATAATGCCCCGGATAAGCCTCATGCACTGCAGTGCTGATGACCGTCCCCACATTGAAGGCATGCATGAATCCCTCAACCTCCTTGGGCGTCATGCCCGGCTCAGGCAGCGTCACGTTGAAATATGCCTCGGTCGCATGAGTCTCATACGGCCCCGGCGTATCCATCGAAGCAAATGTCGTGGCGCGCATGAACGGCGGAGTCTCTTCGAGAATCGGACGCACCTCCGAAGGGATCGTAACGATGTTCTTCTCTCGTATGAAATGGATCAGGCCATTGAAGGTATCGCGAAAGCTTTGCAGCAACTGATCTGGCGCAGGATGGTTCTCGCCCAGCTCTTCAAGCACTGCGCGCGAATCCTTGTCAGGCTCCAGTTCCTTGGCGATGCGGACAAACTCAGCCTTGTTCTTGTTCAGGTCCGCGTAGCCTATCTCCAATAGCTTGTCCAATGGCGTATCAACCATTTCGTCATAGGCCAGCTTCTTGCTGAACGTATCGGCGCCGAAACGGAAATCGCCATGCGATCGGGCAAGCAGGTCCGTCTTCAGCCAATCCTGATATTCCTTCAGAGCCTGAATAACTGCGCCATTTGTTGTCGCGAACTCAGCGTTGAGCGCTGCATCTTTCGCGTCCGCAAATGCCAATGGCACATCATGCTGAAAGAAATTGATAATCCCCGGAAGCTGCTCGATAGCAATCTCCGTATAAATGTGGGGCGGATTCTTAAGATTCTCACGCGCCGCAGCAAGCGTCCGAGGCATCAGCTTTTCGCGCGCAATGAGTGATCGCAGCCGATCTTCGGGCGTTGCAAACTTGCGCTCCATCAGCGAGAAGGCGGCACTCGAAATAGCTCCGGAATAGTTGTCTGGATTTTTCTCCCACGGGCGTATCGTTTCGAGGGTCAACAGCGTGCTATGAATATTGGCTAAAACCAATTCACGATCGGCGCGAGCCACCTGATCAAGCGCATCTGCCGGTATTGCATTGATCCGCTTCTCAAAGCCATGCAGCGCAGCGATCTCGGCATCAATGCTCTTACGCGAATAATCTTCAAGCCTGGCATCGTATTGGTGATAGCCAGTCAGCGTTCCCAGCGTTGGCTGGTAAGGAAAATACACTGTGTCGAAATATTCATCCGATGTCGACGCAAAGTCCTTCTTCCAGTCATGCGCGTATGCCGAGCTCAAAGTTGGTTGCAAGATAGAAGCTCCGAGGATGCAAAGTGCAATTGCTGTTTTCATTAGGCTCTCTTCGAACGAGATTCTTTGTTACGCAGGAACAGCTTCCAGTTGAATGGCATCCAGCAGCGCGCGGGCATCCGCCATCACTTTCATCGGTTCGCTCGCAGTTGCGATTGACAAAGGATACTTCAAAATCCCCTGAGGCGTGAACTGCGCCCCTTTGCGAGCATTTCTCGCCACCAGGCGCATCAGCCGCTCAGGATCGACCGAGGCTTTCTCCGTAAATCGGAGATGCAGCAGATCCCGCTTGCGGTCCAGTTGCGCAACTCCAATGCGCTCACACGCAATACGCAAGCGCGCCGCTTCGAGCAGATGCACAGTATGATCTGGCAGCGGGCCATAACGGTCTTCGAGCTCCGCGCGCACATCGGCAACAGCTTCCTCAGTAGCCGCACTGGCAATCTTCTTGTACAGCCGCAGCCGCTGGTTTTCTTCCGGTACGTAGTTCTCTTCGATACGCAGCGCAATGCCCAGATTGAGCTGCGTAGCCGCTCGCTCCTCTTCACCTTCGCCTTTGAGTTCGCGAACGGCCTGCTCCAGCATAGTGGTATACATCTCAAAGCCCACAGCCTCAATATGACCACTCTGTTGACCGCCCAGCATATTTCCGGCCCCGCGCAACTCAAGGTCAAGCGCTGCTATCTTGAAGCCTGCGCCGAGATCGCTGAACTCCTTTAAGGCAGCCAGCCGCCGCCTCGCAATGTCCGTGAGCTCCTGCTCAGGAGGAATCAGCAAGTAGGCATACGCGCGTCGATTGGAGCGCCCCACGCGGCCGCGCAGCTGATACAGTTCGCTAAGTCCGTGCCTGTCAGCACGATTAATCAGAATGGTATTGGCAAGCGAAATATCGAGCCCGTTTTCAATGATGGAAGTGGCGACCAGCACGTCGTATTCCCCGTGCACGAAGGCCAGCATCACTTTTTCGAGTTCGCCTTCGCTCATCTGCCCATGACCAACGGTTACGCGTGCCGCGGGCACAAGCTCGTGAATCTTGGCTGCGATCTCGTAGATGCTTTCCACGCGATTGTGGACAAAATACACTTGTCCGCCTCGCTCCAACTCAAGCTCAATTGCAGCGCGCACCAGCTTCTCATCGAATTTGGCGACGACCGTCTGGATAGCCATGCGATCCTTGGGCGGCGTCTCAATCACGCTCATATCGCGCAGCCCAATCAACGACATGTGCAGAGTGCGCGGAATAGGCGTAGCGCTCATTGCAAGTACATCGATGGCCCGCCGCATCTGCTTGAGCCGCTCTTTGTGGCGAACACCGAACCGCTGCTCTTCATCCACAATCAGCAGTCCAAGATCCAGAAACTTAATGTCCTGCGAAAGCAGCCGATGCGTGCCGATCAGTATGTCTACCTTGCCTGTTTCCACACGCTCCAGAATGAGTTTCTGTTCCTTCAAAGTGCGAAAGCGCGAGATCATCTCGACATTGATTGGAAACTGGGCGAATCGCTTCTTGAAAGTCTCATAATGCTGAAATGCAAGGATAGTTGTAGGCGTCAATACTGCCACTTGCTTGCCATCCTGTACCGCCTTGAAAGCCGCGCGCATCGCCACTTCCGTCTTGCCGTAACCCACATCGCCGCAGAGCAGCCGATCCATCGGGCGATCAGATTCCATATCGCGCTTGATATCCGCAACAGCGTTCAACTGATCGTCCGTCTCTGTGAAGTCAAAAGCCTCTTCAAACTCCAGTTGAAACTCGTTATCGACATTGAATGCGTGGCCCTTCGCAGCTTGCCGCTCCGCATAGAGCTTGAGCAGCTCATCTGCCATGTCGGCCATGGCCTTCTTCACTCGCGCGCGAGTCTTGGTCCACTGCTGCGAGCCAAGCTTGTTGAGCACCGGCGTCGGACCCGCATCCGTCGAACGATATTTCTGAATCAGGTCAAGCCGCGTCAACGGAACATAAAGTCGCGCCTGTTCCGCAAACTCAAGCACCATGAACTCAACCTTCAGCCCATCCTGCTCAATCTCCTTCAGGCCGACATAGCGCCCTATGCCGTGCTCCACATGCACCACATAATCGCCAATCGTCAGATCGCGGAAGTCGGAGACAAACGCAGCCGTCTTGGACTTGCGCGGCTCAATACGAGCAGTTACATCGGCATCGTCCGACAAGTCATTTGCGCCAAAGAGAATGAAACTCTGTTCTGGGCAACTTACGCCAGAAGCTATCTGCGCGCGCACAATTACCGGAACGCGCATATCTCCAGCAAGATGGCTCGTTTCGTCGTATAGGTTCTCGCTGCCCACATGCGGATTACGGCTGCCCAGCCTGTAAGGCAGTTGATACTCGCGAAGCACAGTCGCAAGCCGCTCCACCTCGGGCTGATTGGGAGCTGCGAGCAGAATGCGCTGCTCCTGCGCGATAAGATTACGGATCTGCTCAATAAACGCTGGAATCGACCCATGAAAACGCAATGTTGGGCGCGTTGCAAACTCAATCTCACCCAGCGTTGTGTCATCCTCCAGGACATCTACCGCGCCCAGCTGATCGAGATCCAAACCAGGATGCGAACCAAGCATCGCTTGCAGTATCTCCGGTCTCAGATAGATATCTTCGGGCCGAATCAGCGAGCCGATTCCGGAGCGGTCATGGCGCTGCTCCACCTTATTCCACCAGCGATCAATCTGGTTGCGCACCATAGCCGGCTCTTCGACGAAGAGCGAGCACTTCGGCAGCAGCTTGAGCAGATGCGTCTCCGCGCCAGCGACGGCTGCAAAAAACTCCCAACCGGGGAAGATCGTAACTCCCTGCGCCGTGGCCATATCTGCAAACGAGTCTCCCTGTTCGTCCGCATCCAACTCCGAATCAAGCCTCTGTCGGCTGAGCCGTGCATGAACGGCGGCGAGCAGTTTTTCAGATGCCGGTGTCTCGGTCAAGGGGAGCAGCAGTGCTTCATCCAGAGCAGTCGATGACCGCTGCGTCTCCGGATCGAACTTACGCATGGCCTCGATCTCGTCGCCGAAGAATTCCACACGAATCGGTCGATCCGCTTCAGGAGAATAGACATCGAGAATGCCGCCGCGACGGGCAAATTGGCCCGGCATCTCGACCAGATCCACTTGCGAGTAGCCCACGCTGGCCAGATGCTCGATCAGCATCTCTATATCGACTTCCTCGCCCTGCTCCAGTTTGAGCGCCAAACCGGTGTAGTAGCTGCGCGGAAAGAGACGTAGGGCCATAGCCTCGACCGGTGCGATGACGATGGAAGCCGCGCCGGTTACAAACTTCCAAAGTACCGCGGCCCGTTGCTCCTGGATATCCGGATGCGGCGAAAGATTCTCAAAAGGAAGAACATCGTGCGCAGGCAATCGCAGAACCCGTTTCGGATCGATGGCTCCGGTGAGGTCGCAGCCGGCGCGGAGCGCGAGCTGCAAGGCCTCGGCAGCCTTGTTATCCGGCACTACCACGATCACCGGCTCCTTCGCCGCGCGGGCAAAGAGCGGAATGTATAAGGCCCGCGCAGTGGCAGTCAGTCCGGACACACGCCTGCGCCCCGTAGCAAGGCTGAGGTGCCTGCGTACGCGATCAAAGGCGGGGGATTGCTCCAGCTCCGCGAGGATTTCGCGGACAAACGGGAGGATCATGTTGATACAAGTTTATCAGCCCGCCGCGAAGAAGTGGTGAAAGCCCGATCAACACACTCGATTCGACTGTGCTTGCCGAATACCTTAAAGTTAAGAGTTGCCTGACATTAAAGGTCGATGTCACGATTCAGGATTCGGAGGTAGTTCATGAAGGCATTGGTAAAGAGCCATGCGACGCCGGGACTTTGGCTGGAAGATATTCCCGAGCCGAGTATCGGCATCAACGACGTGTTGATTCGGGTTCGCTACGCGGGTATCTGCGGCACGGACGTGCACATCTACCAGTGGGACGACTGGGCGCAGAAGACGATCCATGTTCCCATGGCGATCGGCCATGAGTTTGTGGGTGAAGTTGTCGCGGTTGGCTCCAATGTCAACGACTTCTATCCCGGCGACGTGGTCAGCGGCGAGGGTCACGTCGTCTGCGGCCGCTGTCGCAACTGCATGGCAGGCCGCAGGCATCTTTGCGCAAACACCCAAGGCGTCGGAGTCAATCGCGCAGGCGCTTTTGCGGAATATATCGCCCTGCCCATGACCAACATCTGGCGCCATCATCCGGGGGTAGACCAGGAAGTAGCTGCCATCTTCGACCCCTTTGGCAACGCCGTGCATACTGCGCTCTCTTTCCCCGTGCTCGGCGAAGATGTGTTGATCACCGGCGCAGGCCCCATAGGAATCATGGCTATTCCCGTTGTACGCCATGCCGGCGCGCGACACATCGTCATCACCGACATGAACCCGTACCGTCTGGACCTCGCGCGGAAAATGGGCGCAACGCTTGCAGTCAATCCGGCAGAGACTTCGCTCGCAGAAGTGCAAAAGCAGCTTGGCATGATGGAGGGCTTTGACGTAGGCCTCGAAATGTCCGGCAATCCACTCGCATTGAAAGACATGATCGCCAACATGAGCCACGGCGGCAAGATCGCAATCCTCGGCATTCCTTCAAAAGAGATGCCAATGGACTGGCGCCAGGTCATCTTCAACATGATCACGATCAAGGGCATCTACGGTCGAGAGATGTATGACACCTGGTACAAGATGTCCGTAATGATCGAATCTGGACTGGATATTTCCCCAGTAATCACGCACCGATTCGCATTCGAAGACTTTCAACAGGGCTTCGACGCCATGATCTCGGGCCAAACCGGCAAGGTTGTTCTCAACCTGACCAATATTCGCTAGGAGAAACCATGTACGGAGCCTTTGAGTCACATCTACGCACCAAGTTGGAAGAGATCGAGAGCGCCGGCCTCTACAAGCGGGAACGCGTCATTGCCGGGCCGCAGCAGGCCATGGTCACTGTCTCCGGCAGTGCGCCCGTGCTCAATCTTTGCGCCAATAACTATCTTGGCCTGGCCAATCATTCGTCCATAGTAGAGGCTGCGCGTAACTCGCTCGATAACTGGGGATATGGGCTTGCCAGCGTGCGCTTCATCTGTGGTACGCAGTCGATCCATAAGCAACTCGAAGAGAGGCTGAGCGACTTTCTGGGCATGGACGATACAATTCTCTACGGGTCGTGCTTCGATGCCAACGGCGGCCTGTTCGAGACTCTACTCGATGCGGAAGACGCCATCCTTTCCGACGAACTCAATCACGCCAGCATCATCGACGGAATTCGCCTGTGTAAAGCCACCAAATACCGCTATCGCAACGGCGACATGGACGACCTGGAAGCGAAGCTGAAGGAAGCCAGTAGCGTGCGGCACAGGCTCATCGCAACTGACGGCGTCTTCTCCATGGATGGCTATATCGCAAAGCTGCAGCAGATATGCGACCTGGCTGAGAAATACGACGCTCTGGTAATGGTGGATGACTCGCACGCAGTCGGATTCGTGGGCCAGAATGGCCGCGGCACGCCGGAGTTCTGCGGCGTGGAAGGGCGTGTCGACATTCTGACTGGAACACTGGGCAAAGCGCTTGGCGGCGCAAGCGGCGGCTATACCAGTGGCCGCAAAGAGATCATTCAACTGCTCCGGCAGCGATCGCGTCCTTATCTCTTTTCTAACTCGGTAGCTCCGCCGATTGTTGCTGCTTCCTTGAAAGTGCTTGAACTCGTCAGCGAATCGTCAGAGCTGAGAGAGACCCTGAAAACTAACACGCAATACTTTCGCAGCGCAATGACAGAGGCCGGATTTACGCTTCTGCCCGGCGAACACCCCATCGTGCCGGTAATGTTCGGAGACGCGAAGATAGCCGGTCGCATAGCGGAGCTGCTGCTGGCTCAGGGCGTCTACGTAGTGGCATTCTCATACCCTGTTGTGCCCATGGGCAAGGCTCGCATACGCACGCAGATTTCAGCAGCGCATACCCGGCAGGAACTCGAGTTTGCAGTGCGGTGCTTTGCCCAGGCAAAGCGGGAGTTAGAATCAGCCTAACTCCGCTTCACAGAAGTTACCTGCCTCCCAGCGCCTTGAGATAGGCGTAGAAAAAGTCGAGCGACTTGGTATAAGAATCCACCGGGAGCCGCTCGTCCTGCCCATGCGCCCGATCGTCGCCGCGCTCAAGGGCAATCGCTGAGAATCCGTAACACGGGATACCAGCCTGAGCAAAGTGAATGGAATCGGAAGCGCCATTCTCCATAATCGCTGTTACCGGCGTGCCAGGCCAGATCTCATTCACCAGCGCAGTAAGTGGGCCGAAGACCTCGGGCAGCGGCGGAGGCGGCACAATCGCTTTGCGATCAGGAGCAGTCTCCATAACTTCGCCTGAATCCGAGACATACTTGACCGCAAGCTTCGAATCGCCAAACAACTCGATCAATTGCTGGCGGGTCTGCTCCGGAGAGTGGCCCGGAAAGATGCGGCAGTTCACATTGGCCTGCGCCGTCTGCGGAAGAGCATTGTTGGCGTGACCCGCCGCTAATCTCGTAGCCACGCAGGTAGTTCGGAAGTTGGAGTTGAAGCCCGGCTGCGCGGACAATCGAGCTGCGGCAGCCATATCCGGTGTCGTGGCCAGGATCGCGCGCATGTCGTCGGCAGTCTGCCCGGTTTCCTTCTTGCTCAGCGCTTCAAAGTAGGCCCGCGTAACGCCATTCAACTCAAACGGAAAACTGTATGCGGCTAACTTATCGAGCGCCGTCGTCAGCTCATAAATGGCATTGTCCGGACGAGGCAAAGAGCTGTGGCCGCCCGGATTAATCGCTGTTGCCTGAAAGTCGGCGTAGACCTTTTCCGTAGCCTCGACGTCAGCCACAACCGGCTTGCCATTCTCGAGCTCAACGCCGCCCGAATCGGGGTTGATGACGAACGCAGCGTCCACCAGATCGCGATGGTTCTCCACCAGCCAATCGGCGCCGTTGTAAAAACCACCCTCTTCGTCTGCGGTCAACGCCAGAATCAGGTCCCGTTGCGGTTTGTAGCCTTCGCGATGTAGCCACAGAAACGTCGCCACCAGCGCCGCATCGGACTCCTTCATGTCCTGAGTTCCGCGCCCGTAGTAATACCCGTCTTTCTCAATGAACTTGAATGGGTCGGTATGCCAGTCCTTGGGCAGCGCTTCGACAACATCCATGTGGCAAAGAAAAAGCACCGGCTTGCTCGTACCAGTTGCACCTCCGTCACTCATGCCTTTGATACGAACAACCAGATTTTGCTTTCGCGGATTCGGCCCCAGCAAATGCACTTCATCCGGCGAAAAGCCCGCATCAAGAAACCGCTTCTGCATGGCTACGGCTCCGGTGGTCACGTTGCCCAGCGGCGTGTCTGTCGTATTGATCTCGATAAGTTGCTTGAAGATGGCGATAGCGGCTGCGCGATCCTCCGGAGAGACAGGCGTGATCTGAGGTGTCTGCGCCATGGCTGGAGTAATGCAAAGTCCAATGGCAACCAGGCCAGCAGGAACAAGTGAGCAAAGGGTACGAATATGCATGGGGCGATTGTACGACGAGGGGCCCGCAGCCACCCAAGCGAATAGACTGCGTTTAGGGTAAAAGCATTTACTTCAGGCGATGCGGTATCAAGCTCTCGTAAAACCAGTTGCGCATCAATGGTCAAACCACCTATCTTGGCTGCGGATTGTTCAAGTTGTACAAGGAGTGTTTCGATGCGTCTCAAGGTAGCGATACCGTCTTTGTTGCTCTGCTGCTCTTCGCTTGCAACCACCCTTACACTGGCTCAAAGCCACCCTCGTCCCAGGATCACAGGCATCTCGCATCTGGCCGTCTACGCAACCGACATGAAAGCCACGGACCACTACTACGCGGAGATCATCGGCGCCGCTCGCGAGCCAGATCCGGAAAACTCCAACGGTGTTCGCTACGCCATCAACTCCACCCAATTCGTTGAAGTGCTACCGCTGCCCGCAAATGCAGGCGTCAACCGTGTGGATCATACCGGCTGGAACACTGACAATGCCGAGGGTCTGCGCCTCTACCTGACGGAAAAAGGCTGGAAGACACCCGCCAAAATCACGCATAACTCAGACGGCAGCAAATCTTTCCGCGTGAATGATCCTGAAGCCAACCTTGTGGAGTTTGTCGAGCCTTCGCCAAGAGCCAAGGCTCCGGACGCGCCCCACGTCATCGGCCATCACATTATTCACGTCGGCTTTCTGGTCCATTCGCGAGCGGCTGAGGACAAGTTCTACCGCGATCTGCTTGGGTTTAGGCCCTACTGGTTTGGCGGCATGGAAGAGGGCAAGATCGATTGGGTCTCGCAACAGACGCCGGACAGCCACGACTGGCTCGAGTACATGCTCACCAGCGGCCCCTCAGGCGGCGGCATCCCAGAGCACATCTCTCAACAATCGCTCGGCGTGCTCGATCACCTGTCGATCGGCGTAGTCTCAGTTCCAGAAAGCTACAAAGTGCTCGCCGCCGAAAATCGCCTCACCGGCAAGCACGATGGACACACGCAGATCGGCAAAGACGGCAAGTATCAGTTCAATCTCTACGATCCGGACGGAATCCGTCTGGAACTGATGGAGTTCCACGCCACGGATAAGCCGTGCTGTTCACCGTTCACGGCGGAGGATCCTAAACCCGAGTAACAAAAAGGAGTAACCGTCATGATTTTTGGCGCGCATGTGATTGTTTACAGCAAGGATGACGCGGCAGATCGCGCCTTCTTCCGCGAAGTTCTCGGCTTTCCATTCGCTGACGCTGGCCATGGATGGCTGATCTTCGCATTACCTCCGGCAGAATTGGCCGTTCATCCCGCTGAAGAGAATGGCCGGCATGAGCTCTACTTCATGTGCGGCGATCTAATGGCCGAGATTTCGACGCTCACGGGAAAAGGTGTGCAGTGCTCGGCCGTGCGAGAAGAACGCTGGGGCTCAGTCACCCATATCCGGCTCCCGGGCGGCGGCGAAGTAGGCTTGTACCAGCCAAAGCATCCGACAGCGTTGGCTCTCGCGCCTGCCTGACCCGGCCTTTGGCATTTAGTGGCCCTGCGGCGACTCTGCCCGCTGCTAGAATCGTAGTTAACCATGAGTACGACTGCTGCCCTGAGCCCCGAAATTCTGGCCAAGTACGAGCCCGTCATCGGACTCGAAGTCCACGTGCAACTGCTTACCGAGACCAAGGCATTTTGCGGCTGCGCCAACCACTACGGCTCCGCGCCTAACACCAACGTCTGTCCGGTTTGCCTCGGCCTGCCGGGAGCGCTGCCGATGCTGAATCGCAAAGCTGTCGAGTTTGCGGCGCTCACTGGCCTCGCACTCAACTGCCAGATTCGCGAGCGGTCGATCTTTGCGCGTAAGAACTACTTCTACCCAGACTCGCCCAAGGGCTACCAGATTTCGCAGTACGACAAACCCATTGCCGAGCACGGCTGGATCGATGTGCCCACTGCCGACGGCAGCATTAAGCGCATCGGCGTCACGCGCGCGCACATGGAAGAGGACGCCGGCAAGAGCATCCACGACGGGTTTGCAGACTCGGCTACGCGCACTTATGTCGACCTGAATCGTTGCGGAACACCACTTGTCGAGATCGTTTCCGAACCGGATCTGCGCACTCCAGACGAGGCTTACGAATACCTCAATCGGCTTAAGGAAATACTGCTGTTTGCGGGCGTCTCCGACTGCAACATGGAGGAAGGCTCGCTGCGATGCGATGCAAACGTCAGTGTCATGCCCCGAGGCGCGACCAAGTTCGGCACCAAGGTGGAAGTCAAGAACGTCAACAGCTTCCGCTACATTCGCTCGGCGCTTGAATACGAGATCGAGCGCCAGATTGAAGTCATTGAATCCGGCGGCCGCATCGCTCAGGAAACACGCCTCTGGAATCAGGCTGAAGGCCGCACCTTCTCCATGCGGAGCAAGGAACAGGCTCACGACTACCGCTATTTCCCTGAGCCCGATCTGCCGCCGCTGATCGTGTCTCAAGATTGGCTGCAGGAGATCGCAGCCACCATGCCTGAGCTGCCCGAAGTGCGGCGCAAGCGCATGATCGCCGAATACGAATTGACCGACCAGGACGCGCAAACTCTGACGGCGACACGCGAATTTGCCGATCGTTTTGAAGCCGTGGCGCGCACTGCAAAAAGCCCGCGACGCGTGGCCAATCTGCTACTCAGCGAACTCGGCGGCCGTCTCAAAGCGGCAGGCATTGAACTCGAAGCCTCGCCCATTTCACTGCCGGGCATTGTCCAGGCTGCCGATCTGCTCGAAGAGGGAAAAATCAGCTCCAAGCAGCTCAAGCAGCTTTTTGATGTTTGTTTTGAAAAAGGCGAGGATTTCGCGACTGTCTATGAGCGCGAGAAGCCACAGCAAATCACTGACGCGAGCGCGATTGAGGCTCTCATCGACGAGGTCATCGCTGCGAATCCGGCGCAGGTGGCGCAATATCGCGGCGGCAAAAAGACTGTGGCTGGATTCTTTGTAGGCCAGGTGATGCGCGCTTCCAAAGGGCAGGCCAATCCGGCTCTGCTCAACGAACTGGTGACGAAGAAGCTGGATGGATAGCTGACTGCCGGGGGCATTTTTTGCTATCGCCTCCAACTGTGGAACACGCGAAGCTTTTTTGAATTGCGAGCAAGATGCGGATAGTGGACGGCACGCCGGTAAGCGCAAGATAGTAGCCATGATGAGCACCGAATTCGCAATCGACGAAGAAAAAGCATGGCAGCAACTCCTGGCTCGCGACCCTGACGCACAATTTTTCTACGGTGTCACGACGACGGGAGTTTTCTGCCGGCCCAACTGCAAGAGCCGCAGGCCGCTGCGCTCAAATACGCGGATCTTTTCTACCCCAGTTGAGGCGCAGTCGGCAGGATTTCGCGCCTGCCAGCGCTGCCGCCCCGAAGAGCCAGCGCAACCATCGCCGGTGCCGCGCATGTGCGCCTATCTGGAGGCGAATAAGGACAGGCCGGTCCGTCTTGCCGCCCTTGGCAAGCTGGTCAGCATGAGCCCTTTTACAGCGCAGCGGATCTTCAAGCAGGCCATGAGTGTAACGCCATCGCAATACCAGCGGGCTATACGGGCAAACTCCCTGCGAACACAGCTACACCAAAAAGGACTTCACTACGAAGGAGGGGACGTGACCAATGCAATTTATGAGGCGGGCTACGGCTCATCGAGCCGTGTCTATGAGCAGACGCCGCTGGGCATGACTCCCGGCCGTTTTCTTGCCGGTGGCCGCGGTGAAACCATCCGTTTTGCTGTGGCGAAATGCTCTATGTCACAATCACTTCTCATGGGATGGGTTATCGTCGGAAGCACGGCACGCGGCCTCTGCTGGCTCGCGATGGGAGACACTCCGGAGCAGGCCGAAGCCAGTCTGCGCGAGGAGTTTCCCTCGGCAAGCATCACCGCGGACACAGCACTCGAAGAGACCGTCAAAGAAGTTGTAAAGCGCATCGACGGCGAGTCTACAAACGAGTCGCTGCCGCTCGATCTGCGTGGCACGGCATTTCAGCTGCGCGTCTGGAAGGCGCTTCAGGAAATCCCTGCCGGAGAAACTCGCACTTACAGCCAACTCGCGGCAGAAATGGGCATCCCGGCAGCAACGAGAGCTGTGGCCCGCGCCTGTGCCACTAACCGCGTTTCCGTTCTCGTCCCGTGCCATCGCGTGGTGGGCGTATCCGGATCGCTCACTGGCTACCGCTGGGGCATCGAACGTAAACGCCAGCTCCTGAACGCAGAAGGCGTCCGACGCTGATCGCGCCGGACGCCCTTGCTGAAGCGAGTGAAGGCTTACAGACGATTTCCGCCGGCGGCCTGGATGGTCTGGCCGCTCAGCCAGCCTGAGTCGTCAGAGGCGAGGAATGCGGCAACGGTGGCGATGTCGCCGGGTTGACCGATTCGTCCGAGCGGCGTGCGCGATTCAACTTCTTTTTGGAAATCGCTGCCGATGAAGCCGGCTGCGTGAACGCCTTCGGTTTCAACCATGCCTGGATTCAGCGAGTTCACGCGAATCTTCCGGGGACCAAGTTCCTGCGCCAGAGCCGCTGTGATCGAGTCCACTGCACCTTTGGTCGCGCTGTAAACGGACGCCGAGCCTACGCCATCCGCTGCGACGGAGCCGATGTTGATGATGCTGCCGCCTTTGGGGTCGAAGCTCTTCAGCACAGCCTGCGTTGTCAGCAGCAATCCCAGAACATTCACGTTGAACTGCTTATGGAAATGCTCCGGCGTTACGCCCTCAATCGGGCTGAACTCGTAGACGCCGGCGTTGTTGACCAGCGTAGTGATCGGACCCAATTCGCGCACCACGGTGGCCACCAGAGGACCAATCGCGTCCGGATCGGCAACTGAACCCTTGACCGCAATTGCTTTGCCGCCCGCAGCCTTGATGTCGGCGACGATCTTTTCCGCCTCAGCCTTGCTGCTTGAATAATTGACCGCGACAGCAGCGCCATTGGCGGCGAGTTCCTTGGCAATTGCCGCTCCGATACCCTTGGATGCGCCCGTAACCAATGCTACTTTTCCTTGAAGTTTGCTCATGATTCCTATCTCCTCGTCTCGAAGTTCGTCGTTTTCCGTCTTCCTGTTCGGTTCGACATTTCGATAACCGTCTAATTGATGTGGCGCGGATTCGATTCGATTCATTCGCTCTGCGGAAAAAATTCAGTTCGAGAGACAGGCTAAACGGGATTACAACTGCTGAAGATCGGCCAGAAATGCCTGCCACACGTCCCGGCGCAGAGTTAGATTGGCAAACTTGCCCTCGCGAGCGATGTGGATGAGGCCTGCAGTCTCCAACTCCTTCAGATGGTGCGACAGGGTGGCGGCGCTGATCGGGAGACACTCACGCATATCGGAACATGCGGCTGCATGGTCGCATTTGCTGAGGCGCTCGATGATTTCCAGACGCCGCGGGTCGCCCAGTGCCCTCAGGATCGCGAGCCGCTGGCTTGGATGCAGACTGACGGGATCTTCTTTGCTCTCAACTTCATGCTTCTGAATACCGGTTCTTGAATACATTGCCCAGCCTCCTTCGAAGCAGGAAGGCTTACGCTCCGAGCCCGGTATCTATTCTATCGACTCGCCGGGACCGTTGCCGTATCCGCGACCGCCAGCAGCGTCTGGAACTGCGGCGTTTCTGCTTCTTTGTGCACAACTGAAGTCTGCACATTGCAGAATCCGGCGCATTCGAGCATTGTTTCCAACTCCGTCTCGCTGAAACCAAGCCACTCGTCCGCGTACATTTCGCGGGCTTCTTCGAATCGATGCTTGACGAGGTCGAGGATGACAATTCGGCCTCTGGGCTTCAATATGCGCCTGGCTTCATGCACGGCGCGCTCCGGATGCAGGGCATGATGCAGGGATTGCGAGAAGAAGACCAGGTCCACTTCGCCATCTTCGATCGGGATCTCTTCCATATCGCCGAGGCGATATTCGATGTTTTTGACGCCGTGGCGCAGGGCCTGTTCGCGGCCAACTTCAATCATCTTCGCCGAGGTATCGACGGCTATGACTTTGGTCGCGCGCTCGGCGAGCAGCAGCGCAAACGCGCCTTCGCCGGCTCCGAGATCGGCGATGACCATGGGAGGCATGAGCCGCAGCAGCGCCTCGGCCACGCCTTTCCACGATTTTCCCGGAACATAATCCTTGCCGAGCCGGCCGGCCACGCTGTCGAAGAAGCTGCGCATCT